>ENA-OQLB01000038-OQLB01000038.1-human-gut-metagenome-genome-assembly--contig:-NODE-38-length-67938-cov-17.637935_pt1 | contig 67938 bp, 79 predicted proteins | sample MGYA00242656_ERZ504813 | MGnify/ENA primary metagenome ERZ504813 (study PRJEB26092, sample SAMD00036388) | human gut metagenome | host: Homo sapiens | study: EMG produced TPA metagenomics assembly of... | reverse complement strand
TGTTGACGGCCAGCTGGCCACGCTCGACACGACCGGTGACAACGGTACCACGGCCGGAGATGGTGAAGACGTCCTCGATCGGCATCAGGAACGGCTTGTCCAGGTCGTGAACCGGGGTCGGGATGTAGTCGTCGACAGCGTCCATGAGGTCCTTAACGGACTGGACCCACTTCTCGTGGTCCGGAGCGTCGTCGTGCAGAGCACCGTAAGCGGAGGTGTGGATGACCGGGCAGTCACGGTCGAAGCCGTTCTCGTCGAGGAGGTCGCGGACCTCTTCTTCGACGAGCTCGATGAGCTCTTCATCGTCGACCATGTCGCACTTGTTCAGGGCGACGAGGATCTTCGGAACGCCAACCTGACGGGCGAGCAGCACGTGCTCGCGAGTCTGGGCCATCGGGCCGTCGGTGGCGGCCACAACGAGGATAGCGCCATCCATCTGGCAGCACCGGTAATCATGTTCTTCACGAAGTCGGCGTGGCCCGGGCAGTCGACGTGAGCGTAGTGACGCTTCTCGGTCTGGTACTCGATGTGGGCGATGTTGATGGTGATACCGCGGGCGGCCTCTTCCGGAGCGGAATCGATCTGGTTGAAGTCGTACTCCGGGTTGACATCCGGGAACTCCTCGTGCAGCACCTTGGAGATGGCGGCAGTCAGGGTAGTCTTACCGTGGTCGACGTGGCCGATGGTACCGATGTTAACGTGCGGCTTAGTACGCTCGTACTTTTCCTTTGCCATTACTTTTGTCCTCCTGGACGTCTCGTGAGTTTCCTGCACCCTTTCGCACAGGGACTCGCTTATTCTACTGGGTTTCTGGGTTATGTGCCACTTTGAAGAGCCAGAACCCAGTCAGCGGTATACGATATTACCGCTGACTGAAGACACTGGCTACTTCATGCAGTGGCGCGTGTCACTCGCCGCGCTGGGCCTTGATGATCTCCTCGGAGACGCTCTTCGGCACCTCGTCGTAGGAGTCCATCTCCATGGTGAACATGGCACGACCCTGGGTCTTGGAACGCAGGTCGCCGATGTAGCCGAACATCTCGGACAGCGGGACCTTGGCGTCGATGACCTTGACGCCGACACCGTCGGTCATGGACTGGATGTTGCCACGGCGCTGGTTCAGATCGCCGATGACTTCGCCCATGTACTCTTCCGGCGTACGGACTTCGACCTTCATGATCGGTTCGAGAATGACCGGCTTGGCCTTCGGGGCAGCTTCCTTGAAGCACATGGAACCTGCGAGCTTGAAGGCCATTTCGGAGGAATCGACCGGGTGCATCTGGCCGTCAGTGACGGTGGCCTTGACGCCCACGACCGGGAAGCCGGCGAGAACACCGGACTCCATGGCCTCCTTGACACCGGCCTCGATGGGGCCGATGAATTCGGCGGAGATGTGGCCGCCGGTGACCTTATTCTCGAACTCGAAGGTCTTGCCCTCGGTGGTGTCGAGCGGCTCGAAGTTCATCAGGACCTTTGCGAACTGGCCGGAACCACCGGTCTGCTTCTTGTGGGTGTAGCCCTGGTCCATGACGGCCTTGCGGATGGTCTCGCGGTAGGCGACCTGCGGCTTGCCCTGGTTGCACTCAACCTTGAACTCGCGGCGCATACGGTCGACGATGATGTCGAGCTGGAGCTCGCCCATGCCGGCGATCAGGGTCTGGCCGGACTCTTCGTCGGTCGTGACCTGGAAGGTCGGATCCTCTTCGGCCAGCTTGGACAGGGCGATGCCCATCTTCTCCTGGTCGGCCTTGGTCTTCGGTTCGACGGCCACCTGGATCACAGGATCCGGGAAGGTCATGGAGTCGAGGGTGATCGGATCGTCGATGGCGCACAGGGTGTCACCGGTGGTCACGTTCTTCAGGCCCACGAAGGTGTAGATGTTACCGGCGTCAGCGCGGTCCATCGGGTTTTCCTTATCGGCGTGCATCTGGAAGATCTTGCCGATACGTTCCTTCTTCTCGCGGGTGGAGTCGAGCACGGAGTCGCCCGGCACAACGGAGCCGGAGTAGACGCGCACGAACACGAGCTTGCCGTAGAACGGGTGGGTGGAGATCTTGAAGACCAGAGCCGCGAACGGATCGGACTTGACCGGGTGACGGTCGATCTCGACGGACTCATCGCCGGGCTTGTAGCCTTGATGGCCGGCACGTCTTCAGGAGACGGCAGGTAATCGACAACGCCGTCCAGCATCGGCTGAACGCCCTTGTCCTTGAAGGCGGAACCGCAGAAGATCGGGAAGGCTTCCTTGGCGATGGTGAGCTTACGCACGCCAGCGCGGATGTCTTCCTTGGACAGGTCGCCGTCCTCGAAGAACTTGTTCATGAGGTCGTCGTCGGCTTCGGCAGCGGCTTCCACGAGCTTCTCGTGGTACTCCTGAGCCTTGTCCTTGAGGTCGTCCGGGATCTCAGTGGTGTCGTACTTGGCGCCGAGCTCCTCGGTGCCGTTCACACGTAAGCCTGCATCTCAACCAGGTCGACAACGCCAGTGAAGTCGTTCTCGGAACCGATCGGCAACTGCATCACGATCGGAGTAGCGCCCAGCTTCTCCTTGATGGTGTCGACGGAGTAGTAGAAGTTCGCGCCCAGCTTGTCCATCTTGTTGATGAAGCAGATACGCGGAACGCCGTACTTGTCAGCCTGACGCCACACGGTCTCGGACTGAGGCTCCACGCCTTCCTTGCCGTCGAACACGGCAACGCACCATCGAGCACACGCAGGGAGCGCTCCACCTCGGCCGTGAAGTCCACGTGGCCAGGGGTATCGATGATGTTGATCTGGAACTTGTCCTTGGTGTCGTGGGACTGACGGCTCCAGAAGCAGGTGGTAGCAGCGGACTGGATGGTGATACCACGTTCCTGCTCCTGCGCCATGAAGTCCATGGTGGAGGCGCCGTCGTGGGTCTCGCCGATCTTGTAGTTCTTACCGGTGTAGAACAGAATACGCTCGGTAGTGGTGGTCTTGCCGGCATCAATGTGGCCATGATGCCGATATTGCGGACGTCGTGGAGGTCCGAAATCTCTTCAGCCATCTTTTTCCTTAGTTTTACTCAGGGCGAGTGATTACCAGCGGTAATGAGCGAAGGCCTTGTTAGCCTCTGCCATCTTATGAGTATCCTCGCGGCGCTTGACAGAAGCACCGAGGCCGTTGGAGGCATCCAGGATCTCGTTGGCGAGACGCTCAGCCATGGTCTTCTCACGACGGGCGCGGGAGAAATCGGTCAGCCAGCGCAGCGACAGGGTGTTGGCGCGGTTCGGCTTGACCTCGACCGGCACCTGGTAGGTGGCGCCACCGACACGGCGGGAGCGAACCTCGAGGGACGGACGTATGTTGTCCAGGGCGCGCTTGAGCACAGCCACCGGCTCCTGGTCGGACTTCTCCTTGACCATATCGAGCGCGGAGTAGACGATGTCTTCGGCGATCGACTTCTTGCCGTCAAGCAGAATCTTGTTGATGAGCTGCGCCACCACGGTGGAACCGTAGATCGGATCGGGCAGCACGACGTGCTTCTTGGAAGGTCCCTTACGTGACATATCTCTTACTTCGCCTTCTTTGCTCCATACAGGGAACGACCCTGCTTACGGTCCTTGACACCCTGGGTATCGAGCGCGCCACGCACGATGTGGTAACGCACACCCGGGAGATCCTTCACACGGCCGCCGCGCACGAGCACGATGGAGTGCTCCTGCAGATTGTGGCCTTCGCCCGGAATGTAGGCGGTGACTTCGATGCCCGAGGACAGGCGCACACGAGCAACCTTACGCAGAGCCGAGTTCGGCTTCTTCGGGGTGGTGGTGTAAACACGGGTGCACACGCCGCGACGCAGCGGGCTGCCCTTCAGGGCCAAAGTCTTGGACTTCTTCGGCTTTGCCTGACGTCCCTTACGGACGAGCTGTTCAATAGTAGGCAACTTGAATTCTCCGATTCAGTGGTTTCTCTTGCTTTTGTGTGACCGCCGCACTGCACCCACACTTTTCAGCACACTCGCTTGGTATCCGCCTGTTGGCGGCACCCGACGAATCGGAAAAGATAGCCCAGTCCACCGGCCCGATGGCCTTCGCCCCTCCCGTCGGCGCATTACTGCGTGCGATCAGCGGTTTGAAGGATATCCCAGCATGCTCGCCTGTTACATAAGGCGTGCTGTTGGCACACACGAATATCTATATTACGATTCCTCCGGACAACGACGCGCCGAGCCACAACTCACTGGTTTGGGGACCTCCTGCGCCCCCGTACTTTTCCTCTCCTCCCAACGCAATATTCCAATGCGTCGCAAAACACACACCCAACTATTCTCCCAACGCAATATTCCCGGGAATGCGTCGCAAAAAGGGAACGCCACACAGCAGGTGCCCCCGCGGAGACTATGTCACACGGGGGCACCGCCAAGGAGGTTACATTATGTTTCTTTTCACCACATCCGCTTCTGTGTTATCTGTTTCCAGCACATCCTCGTGCTCTTCCATATCCGATGGGAACCTCTAGCGACCCGGCCTCTTTGCCGTATTACCTTGCCGCTTTCTGCATTACCAATTATAGCAAAACCGCCCTCGCGAAACGCCCGATACCTCAATCGGGAGTAAGCGGGAGCGGCTATGTTATGCGAGGTAGGAAAGGTGGATGACCGACTGATGGAGTCGTGCCTTACCCGACCTTTCTCACCATTTCAGGATTTCAGGCAGCGACCTTGGCGGCCTTATCGGCGTCGAACGGGTGGGCCGCTGAAACGGTGCTCTTGGCAGAGCCCTTCTCGCCATTGTCGGAATCCCAGTGGATCTCGTGCTTGTCATCGTGGTTGCGCCACCAGCTGGACAGGATAGAGCCGGAGATGTTGTGCCACACGGAGAAGAAGGTGGACGGCACGGCAGCGAGTGGGTTGGTTGCGAAGGAGGTCAGGGCCAGGGTTGCGCCCAGAGCGGAGTCCTGCATGCCGACTTCGAAGGTGATGGCCTTCTGCTGTGCGTAGCGGAAGCCCTTCGGGTAGATCTTGTACATCAGCTTGGAGAAGCCGAAGCCCAGCGAGTAGCCGCACAGGTTGTGCAGGATGACCACCGGGATGGCCACCAGGGAGCTGGCCACGAACAGCTTCGGACCGTTGGCGGCAACGACCACGCCGATGATAAGCAGAATAGCCACCTGAGAAACGATAGGCAGGGCGACCGTAACCTTCTCGATCTTCTTGCCGAAGATCATGTGGCAGATCACACCGAGGGCGATCGGGAAGAGCACCACCTTGACGGCGTTGAGGAACAGGGACTGAGTCGGCACGGACACGTACTGAGAAGCGAGCAGCTGCATCAGCAGCGGAATCATGAACGGGGCGCACAGGGTGGAAAGGATGCCGATGGAGACATCGAGGGCCACGTCACCACGGGACAGGTAGCTCATCACGTTGGAGGAGGTGCCAGACGGGCAGCAGCCGACGAGAATCACGCCCACGGCCAGCGGGCCGGACAGGTGGAAGATCGCGCACAGGGCCACGGCGACGAGCGGCATGATGATGAAGTGAGCTACGGTGCCGACGATGACCATCAGCGGCTGGGTCAGGATGCGCTTGAAGTCGTCCAGCGTCAGGGTCAGGCCCATGCCGAACAGCACGATGCCCAGCATGTAGCCGGTGTACGCCTTGCCCCACAAGCTGGCGGCCGGCACGAAGTAGTTGAAGACGGCCCAGACGATGACGATGACCGTAAACCACTTGGTCAGCCAATCTGCAAAGGCTTTAACCTTTTCCATGGTGTTTCTCTTCCCTTGTTTGGTGTAGGTAACATCGCATGAAACTAGGCGGGTCGCGGTTGATATGAAACATAATGCTCACATTGCGAACACTCACGTAATCATTTCTGCAATCCCCGGTCGTACCATCACACCGTCGTGTGCCTTGACTTTTCATCAATCGCCGCACAAGACCCACTCATCCACATCCCGCCATCTGAGACAGCCCGCAGCCTGGCCCCAAGAATGAAACCGACCACTTGATTCCATCGCGACACACCGATGAGCACACATCCGCAAAGTTGTGTATAGTATTCACCTGTTGCGCGAATTCAGCTTGCTGAATACGGCACTATGGTGGCCATAGCTCAGTTGGTAGAGCATCTGATTGTGGTTCAGAAGGTCGCGCGTTCGAGCCGCGTTGGCCACCCCAGTAAAACCCTTCCGTTCGCGGAAGGGTTTTGTTTTTTCTCCCTGAATTCCCCGCTCCTGGGTTATAGGCCAAATAGGCATGCCGGGAACCACCGCGTTGTACACTCAGGCATATCCAATTCACCGAACATAAGACAAAAGGTCCGTCATGCTGTCTTTTGAGAACGATTACTCCCGCGCCGCCCATCCCGCGGTGCTTGAAGCCGTGGCTGAAGCCAACAACCATCTGTATTCGGGCTACGGGTCCGACGAACTGAGCGATCAGCCAAGGCCAAGATCCGCGAGGCCTGCGGCCAGCCGGACGCGGATGTGTGGTTCCTCGTCGGCGGCACGCAGACCAACCAGGTCGTCATCGACACCATCACCCCGGCGTATGCAGGCGTGGTCGCGGTCGCCTCCGGCCATCCGAACGTGCACGAGGCCGGCGCCATCGAGTTCTCCGGGCACAAGGTGCTCACGATTCCCCAGCACAACGGCAAAATGGACCCGACCGAACTGGACGAGTTCTGCAAGACCTTCTATGCGGACGGCAACTACGAGCACATGGTGTTCCCGGGCTCCGTGTACGTCTCGCAAAGCACCGAATACGGCACGATCTACTCCAAGGCCGAGTTGCAGGCTATCGCCGATGTGGCGCATAAGTACGATATGCCGCTGTTCGTGGATGGCGCGCGACTCGGCTACGCGCTGACCGCCACCGGTTCCGACATGACGCTCGCGGATCTGGCGACCATCGCCGACGTGTTCTACATCGGCGGTACCAAGGTGGGTGCCCTGTTCGGCGAGGCCGTGGTGTTTACCAAGCACAACACGCCGAAGCACTTCTTGACCCTCATCAAGCAGCACGGTGCCTTGCTGGCCAAGGGCTTTGTGCTGGGCGCGCAGTTTGACGCCTTATTCACCGACAACCTGTATTTCAAGATCGCCCGCAACGCCAATGAGGCGGCCGATCGTATTCGCGAGGCCCTGCGCGTCAAGGGCTACACGCTCACTTTCGAGGCGCCCACCAACCAGATTTTCGTCACGATGGATCAGCCGACCATTGACCGTCTGGAGCGCGAGGTCAAGCTCGGCTTTACCGAAAAGGCCGACGACACGCACACCGTGATGCGCATCTGCACCAGCTGGGCCACCACGCCTGAAGAGGTCGATCAACTTATTGAGTTGTTGTAAAACCCTTCGCTAATCTCTCCCTCCGTCATCGCTTCGCGATGCCACCTCCCTCATCAGAGGGAGGTTTTTCGTAGCTCCCTCTGATGAGGGGGCTGGCCGCCGCAGGCGAACTGGGGGAAAGACCTCTCCGCAAACGAGAAGGCTCCTACTCCCCTATCGCCTTGCGTTCCATATCCACAAACTTGTGGACCGAGGCTTCCACGGAATAATGCGCCTTGGTGTATTCGGCGTATTTTTCGCCCCATTCGGCGCGCTCGGCCTGATGTGCAATCCACCAATCGATGCGTCGGGCCAGCAGGGCCGCGTCCCGCACGGGGAACAACGACTCGTCGATCAGCGCGAACTGGCTGGCCGCCGACAGTTCGGACGCGGCGATCACCGGCACCAATCCGCACGCCATCGCCTCGATCACGCTCACCGATTCGATGTCGGCAATCGAACAATGCACGAACAAATCGCCCGAACGCAACAAATCGGGCATATCGGCGTGCTTGTGGAATCCGATATCGGCCTTGCGCGCCAGCAAACGCCCGGCGCGGAACTTGAGATACTGCTTGAGCGGCCCAGTACCGGCGATCACCAGCTGAATATCGCCGGCGTGCCGGGACATCGACACCGCCTTGATCAGCGTAATCTGATCTTTCTCGCTAGCCAGTCGGCCGGAAGCGATGACGCGGAACGGCACGGGAGCCGAGGCATCCGGATCGGCCGGCTTCTTCGGCGAATACACCGGTGAATAACCATTGGAAATCACGTGCAACTTGGCTTTATACCCGTGCGCGCGCAACAGGCTCGCGGTCATTTCGGTGGGCACATGGATGTGGTCAATGTGCTTGTACAGCCAGTGCTTGAACAGCCAGTACAGGAAGCTGGAAATACCGGGAATGCGACGTAGCGGGCCGGCCGAATACAGCACGTTCTCCGGCTGCAGGTGGAATCCGGCAGTCACGGGAATGCCCATTTGGCGGGCGACTTTAGCGGCACGACGGCCGAATTTGAACGGCATATAGATATGCACCACATCCACGCCTTGGAAGGCGGTGCGGAACAACGTGTCGCTGGGCTCGGCGAATTGCATGAGCTGCTTGGCGGCCACCCACGAGACGAGCGGCACCTTATTCACGCGCGCCGGATATTCGGGCGCCCCTATACCGACAAGCCTCACATGATGGCCTTGCCGCTCCAATTCTGCAGCCCATTGCAAGGCCGAATTGGAGGTGCCGTTGCCTGATTGCCCACCGTATCGACCACAAGAGCGATAGTCAGCGGACGATCAATGCTCTCTTCAATCCCGTTTTCGCGCATTGCCTCATCCTAAACCACCGCGCTGCAATGGCGTCGGCCGCGCGGCCTGAACGCGTGTGAAATGGTATGGGCTGCCGCATTTTGCCCAATATTGAATCACGCGCTCCGCAGCGCGCCCGGAGTCTCCAGCAGGCTCAGCGAGCGCACGCCGCCGAATTCGAGCCCCGCATAGGCGAAATCATCGCGGCATGGCAGAATGTGGGTATGACTGAGAACGCCGTAAATACTGCCGTGACTTCCACCTCCTCTCCCGCAATTCCCGCCGAGACTTCCGCCGTCTCCCCCGCAACTCGCGCAGCCAACCGCCCGCTGGGCACACCGCTGGGCAAGCACCCCACCGCGTGCTGTTTTTGGGCGCTGGTGAGCTGGGCAAGGAAGTGGCCATCGAGCTCATGCGACTGGGCGCGTGGGTGTGCGCCGCTGACTCGTATGCCGGCGCTCCGGCCCAGCAGGTGGCGCATGAATATCGCGCGTTGGATATGGCGAATGCCGCCGAATTGCAGGCATTGTTCGATGAAATCAAGCCGGACATCATCGTGCCGAGGTAGAGGCCATCGCCACCGATGTGCTGGCCGGTACTGCGGCCGCGGCGCCCAGGTGGTGCCGAGCGCCGAAATCGCCGCGATTTGCATGGACCGCGAGCGCCTGCGCGTACTGGCCCACGAAGAATTGGGCTTGCCGACTACACCGTATCGTTTTGCCGGCTCGCTGGAAGAGCTGCGCGCCGGAGCTTCGGAAGTCGGCTATCCGTGCGTGGTCAAGCCGGTGATGAGCTCGTCTGGTCACGGCCAGTCGGTGGTGCGTTCCGCCGACGCCATCGATGCCGCTTGGACCGAAGCGCAGGAGGGCCGCCGCGCCGCCGATGAGGGCGATGTGTCGCGCGTGATCGTTGAGGCGCTTGCTCCGCTGGAGCGTGAGCTGACGGTACTGACTGTTTCTTCGTCCGCCGGCATTGTGACGTGCGCGCCGATCGGCCAACGTCAGGAGTCCGGCGATTACCGCGAGTCCTGGCAGCCGGCTACCGAACCCGATGGTGAGCCGAGCGGGCGCGCGACATCGCACGTACCGCCGTTGAAGGCTTGGTGGCCAAGGCTCAGGCGGCCGGCGAAACCGGTTGGGGCGTATTCGGCGTGGAACTGTTCGTGCTCACCGACGGCTCGATTCTGTTCAACGAGGTCTCCCCCCGTCCGCACGATACCGGTATGGTGACAATGGCTCCCAGCGTCTGAGCGAGTTCGCGCTGCACGCCCGCGCGATTCTCGGCCTGCCGATCACCCCCGAGCATGTGTCGCTCACGATTCCGGCCGGCTCGGTGGCGGCAAGCCATGCGATTGTGGTGGCCGGCGACGGTGAGGTCGAGTTCACCGATGTGGCCGCTGCTCTGGCCGAACCCGGCACGGACCTGCGCATTTTTGCCAAGCCCGAAGTGCATGGCCACCGCCGCATGGCCGTGGCACTGGCCGTCGGCGAGTCCGAAGCCGACGCCCGTGCCAAGGCCGGCCTCGTGGCCGATGCGTTGACGATTACCGTGGAGTAGTCCACGGCCTGATCAGCTCAGCATGGCCTCAATATTATTGCCGTCCGGGTCGTGGATGAACGATCATGACGAACCTCCTTGTACCATTTCGTCACTCCCATTATCGTGTGTATATGGCCGAAGAGTCATGTTTCGTCTATTGACGAACATCTGAGTATTCACACGCGCTTCTGCAGATACCTTCATGCCGGAAGGCTACACGACCGGAGACGAGCTGATCGTACTGGCCAATGACGGCCGCCTCCGCCATCCCAACAGCGTATGGCCGTTCGATGCAGCGACGTATGATGCGCCGGCCGCATCGTAGCGTCATGCTGAGTGTTGTTGTAGCCCTCGATTGGTACCCTTTTACCGTTAGTTCACCCAGAAATTCCACTCCTGAAAGGTGAGTCATGGAGAAGCTGGAAAAGCTCTACGAGGCAAGGCCAAGCAACTGTACGCAACCGACGATCCCGAGGTTCTGTGGGTCGAATACAAGAACACCGCCACCGCTGGCGATGGTGAAAAGAAGGAAGACTTCACCGGCAAGGGCCGTCTGAACAACCTCATCACCACCATCATCTTCGACCTGCTCAAGAAGCGCGGCATCGACAGCCACCTTATCAAGCGAGTGGACGACACCGGCCAGCTGGTGCGCAAGGTGAACATGTTCCCGTTGGAGATCGTGCTGCGCAACGTGGCCGCCGGCCACTTCTGCTCCCGTCTGGGCGTGGAGGAAGGCCTGCCGCTCAAGGAGCCGGTACTTGAGTACTTCCTGAAGAACGATGATCTGCACGATCCGTTCGTCAACGACGATGACTGGTGGCCCTCGGCGTATGCACTCGCGAGGATCTCGCCGAGATCGCCCCGCTGGCCCGCAAGATTAACGAGGCCTGATCGAGATCTTCGCCAAGATCGACGTCAAGCTGGTCGACTTCAAGATCGAAATGGGCCGCGCCACCGACGGCACGCTGCTGTTGGCCGACGAGATCACCCCGGATTCCTGCCGTCTGTGGGACCAGAAGGACCACTCCGGCAAGGTCGAGCACCTTGACAAGGACCTGTTCCGCCGTGGTCTCGGCAGCATCATCCCGGCCTACGAAGAGATCGAGGAGCGCCTCGCCGAACTCGCCAAGTCCGAAGGCATCGAAGTCGCCGAGTAATGCATTATCTGGCTCCCCTCTCGAGGGGAGCCAATTGTCTTTAATTTCAAGAAAGGATTTCCATGGTTTTTCGCGTGTACGTGGAAAAGAAGCCCGGCTTTGATGTCGAAGCCCAGCAGCTTGCGGGCGAACTGCGCACGATCCTCGGACTGACCGGCCTCAAGGCCCTGCGCATCGTGAACCGCTATGACGTCGAAGGCATCTCCCAGGAGCTGTTCGACCAGACCGTGCCCACCGTGTTCAGCGAGCCTCAGGTGGACAATGTGGCCTACGACCTGCCCGACTTCGCCGGCGCCAAGGTCTTCGCCACCGAGTTCCTGCCCGGCCAGTTCGACCAGCGCGCCGACTCCGCCGCCGAATGCATCCAGCTCATCTCCCAGGGCGAGCGCCCGACCGTCCGCTCCGCCAAGCTGTACGCGCTGGAAGGCGACCTGACCGACGCCGACGTGGACACCATCAAGCATTACGTGATCAACCCGGTCGAGGCCCGCGAGGCCAGCCTGGAGACCAAGGAAACCCTGAAGACCCAGGTGCCGGTGCCCGGCAAGGTCGAGACCATCGCCGGTTTCAACGAGATGGACGCCGAAGCCGGCCAGAAGTTCATCGACGAGCGCGGTCTGGCCATGGATCTGGCCGACCTCGAATTCTGCCAGAAGTACTTCAGCGAGGAGAGCCGCGAGCCCACCATCACCGAAATCAAGGTGATCGACACCTACTGGTCCGACCACTGCCGTCACACCACGTTCGGCACCGAGCTGGACGAAGTGACCATCGATGACGCCACCGTCAAGGCCGCCTTCGAGCGTTACCTGGCGATGCGCCACGAGCTCGGCCGTGACGCCAAGCCCGTCTGCCTCATGGACATGGGCACCATCGGCGCCAAGTGGCTCAAGAAGAACGGTGTCCTGACCGGCCTTGACGAGTCCGAGGAAATCAACGCCTGCACCGTCAAGGTCAAGGTTGACGTGAACGGCCACGACGAGGACTGGCTGTTCCTGTTCAAGAACGAGACCCACAACCACCCCACCGAAATCGAACCGTTCGGTGGCGCGGCCACCTGCATCGGCGGCTGCATCCGCGATCCTCTGTCCGGCCGCTCCTACGTGTATCAGGCGATGCGCGTCACCGGCGCCGCGGACCCGACCGTGCCGGTCTCCGAGACGCTGGAAGGCAAGCTCCCCCAGCGCAAGCTCGTGACCACCGCCGCCGCCGGCTACAGCTCCTACGGCAACCAGATCGGTCTGGCCACCGGTCAGGTCGACGAGATCTACCACCCCGGCTACGTGGCCAAGCGCATGGAGGTGGGTGCGGTCGTGGCCGCCACCCCGGCCGACCATGTGCGCCGCGAAACCCCGGCCCCTGGCGACAAAATCATCCTGCTGGGCGGCCGCACCGGCCGTGACGGCATCGGAGGTGCCACCGGTTCGTCCAAGGCGCATAACGTGGAATCGCTCGAACTCGACGGCGCGAAGTGCAGAAGGGTAACGCTCCGGTGGAGCGCAAGCTGCAGCGTCTGTTCCGCCGCGGCGATGCCTGCCGTCTGATCAAGCGCTGCAACGACTTCGGCGCGGGTGGCGTGTCCGTGGCGGTCGGCGAGTTGGCCGACGGCCTGTTCGTGGACCTCAACACCGTGCCCAAGAAATACGAGGGCCTGGACGGCACCGAGCTGGCCATCTCCGAATCCCAGGAGCGCATGGCCGTGGACGTGGCCGCCGAGGACGTGGACGAGTTCCTGGCCTACGCCCGCGAAGAGAACCTCGAAGCCACGGTGATTGCCACCGTGACCGAGGACCCGCGCATGGTGATGACCTGGAACGGCGACAAGATCGTGAATCTGTCCCGTGAGTTCCTGGCCTCCAACGGCGCTTCCAAGCACCAGACCGTGCATGTCGAGGAACAGCAGTCCTACGAGACCCCGTGGGGCGAGGGCACGCTGGCCGAACGCATGAACAAGCTGGTCACCGACATCAACGTGGCCTCCAACAAGGGCCTTTCGGAGCGCTTCGACTCCACCATCGGCGCGGGCACCGTGCTCATGCCGTTCGGCGGCAAGCGTCAGCTCACCCCGAACATGGCCATGGTCGCCAAGCTGCCGGTGTTCGGCGAGACCACCACGCTTCGGCGATGGCGTGGGGCTTCAACCCGTACATCATGTCCAAGAACCAGTTCACCGGCGCCTACCTGTCCGTGGTCGAGTCGCTGGCCAAGCTGGTCGCGGCCGGCTTCGAGCATGAGAAGGCCTACCTGAGCTTCCAGGAGTACTTCGAGAAGCTGCGCGACGAGCCGGAACGCTGGGGCAAGCCGGCGGCCGCCGTACTCGGCGCGCTGATGGCCCAGGTGGACCTGGCGCCGGCGCCATCGGCGGCAAGGACTCCATGTCCGGTTCGTTCGAGGATCTCGACGTGCCGCCGACGCTGATCTCCTTCGCCGTGGCCGTGGGCAACATGAAGCGCGCCACCTCCCCTGAATTCAAGGACGCCGATCACCGTATCGTACGCATCGCGCCGCGCTACCTGGCCGACGGTCTGACCCCGGACAAGGATGCGCTGCTTGAGGTGTTCTCCGTGATCGAGGAGCTCACCGACTTCCACGATGCCCTGGCCGTCTCTACGCCGGGCTATGGCGCCACCGCCGAAGCCTGTTCAAGATGACGCTCGGCAACCGCATCGGCGTGACCCTGAACAACAGCATCGCCGTGGACGACCTGTTCACCCCGGCATACGGTTCGTTCATCGTCGAGCTGGCGGACGATGCCAAGCTTCCGGCCGTCTCCAATTTGGTCGAGATCGGCGAAATCGGCACCACCACCTCCGAGTACGTGTTCAAGGCCGCCGGCGAGACGCTGGACCTGGACGCTGTGCAGGAAGCTTGGGAGTCCGGCATCGAATCCGTGTTCCCGTACCGTTCCAAGGGCGAGGACAAGGGCGCGACCGTCGAGACCATCGACTTCCACGCGCCGAAGAAGACCGTGTACGTCGGCTCTTCCGTGGCCAAGCCGCATGTGGTGATCCCGGTGTTCCCGGGCAACAACTGCGAGTACGATTCCGCCGCCGCCTTCGAGCGTGCCGGCGCCGATGTGACCACACTGATCGTCAACAACCTGACGCCGGCCGCCGTCGCCGAATCCACGCAGGCGTTGGTCGACGAGATCAACAAGAGCCAGATCGTGATGATCCCAGGCGGCTTCTCCGGCGGCGACGAGCCGGACGGTTCCGCCAAGTTCATCACCGCGTTCTTCCGTGCGCCGGCCGTCACCGAGGCCGTGCGTGACCTGCTGAAGAACCGCGATGGTCTGATGCTCGGCATCTGCAACGGCTTCCAGGCGCTCGTCAAGCTGGGTCTGGTGCCGTACGGCGACATCGTGCCGATGACCGACGCCTGCCCGACGCTGACCTTCAACACCATCGGCCGCCACCAGAGCCGACTGGTCCGCACGCGCGTGGCCTCCGACCTCTCCCCGTGGCTGTCCAAGACTTCGGTCGGCGACATTCACACCGTGGCCATCTCCCACGGCGAGGGCCGCTTCGTGGCCTCCGAGAGGTGCTCGCCCAGCTCAGGGCCAACGGTCAGATCGCCACGCAGTACGTGGACGAGACCGGCACCCCCGGCATGGACCTGGATGTGAACCCGAACGGCTCGCTGCTCGCCATCGAGGGCATCACCAGCCCGGACGGCCGCGTGTTCGGCAAGATGGGTCACTCGGAACGTTCCGGCAACGGCCTGTACGTCAACGTGCCCGGCAACAAGTACCAGCCGATCTTCGAGGCCGGCGTGGAATACTTCGCCGCCTGATAATCGGCGCGTATCGCGTCTGATACGGCACACAGGGAAGGAACTCTCGGGTTCCTTCCCTTTTTGTTCATGCCGGTCATGGGCTAAGGTTGGGGTGTTCGCACTACCGAATCCGCCGCTGAAAGGACCTGTCGTCATGCCGATCAACGAGGCATTGTTCGCCGCGATGAAGGCCGCCAGCTACATCAAGCCCAACGCGGGCAAGTCGTACAAATTGCAGCGCGTGGCGGAAGAGCTTATCGCCAAGCAGGCACCCGCCAATCCGAAATGCCGTGTCGAGGACGCCTTCGCGCCTACGGCGGATGGATATGCCGTACCATTGCGAGTGTTCACGCCGCTGGTCGCCTATGGAGCGCCCCTGCCCGAAGCCCTGGAGGAGTCTTCCGCCAATGGCACGCCCGTGGCCTCGGCAATATCCACGATTCTGCCCGCCGTGTTACCCAAAGTCCTGCCCAAAATACTCATCAAGGAAAGCACGTCGAGCGGCAACGCCGACGGTATTTCCGGCAATGCCAACACGGAACTTCCCTCAATCACGCCGCGTGGCACGATCCTGTTTTTCCACGGTGGCGGTTGGACTACAGGCGGCATCAACCTGTACACGCAGGCTTGCGCACATATGGCCGTACGTCTGCAACGCCGTGTGATCTCAGTCGAGTACCGGCTGGCTCCTGAATACCGCTTCCCTACTGCTGTTGAGGATTGCTATGAGGTAGCCCGGCAGCTGTTTGCTGGGGAATTGCCGATTTCCGGGGTGGGTGGCGGTACTGTTGCCGCCGTTGACCACCCCCAGTCGGCTTCGCCGACAGCCCCCGCCGGCGGGGGCGATATATCTGAGACAATCCCAGCACCGGATCCCGACAGCATCGTGCTGTTTGGCGACAGCGCGGGCGGCAATCTTGCGGCCGCCGTCTCGCTCATGGCCCGCGACCGCGGCGAGTTCATGCCGCGCACGCAGATGCTGCTTTACCCGGTAGTCGGCAACGATTACAATCCCGAGGCCAGCCCGTTCGAATCGGTGCGGACCAACGGCACCGACTACATCCTCACCGCACAGGACATGGCCGACTACATCGACATGTACCGTTCGTCCGTGGCCGACCTGACCAATCCGTATTTCGCGCCGCTGACCGCGCACGACCTGAGCAATCAGCCGCGCACGCTGGTGTTGTCCGCCGAATACTGCCCGCTCAGAGACGAGGACGAAGCGTACGCCCGTCGCCTGCAATTGGTGAACGACAACGTCTCCTGTTACCGAATTCACGATGGCATCCACGGCTACCTGCTCAATACGTCGGCCGTGGGACTGGTGGCCACCACCTACCGAATCATCGAGCATTTCCTCGACGGCACACCGCTGGAACCAGCTCCCGGCACCGGCACCACCGCCAACGCACCGGAGGGAGGCGACGCGTGGCAAGACGTACTTGGTACCGACTAGACAACATCGGCAAGTTCTACTCCTCCCAGGCTGGCCGCTCCTCGCAGACCGTGTTCCGCTATTCGGCCGATCTGGCGGACGACATCGATCCGGACATCCTGCAGCACGCGCTCGACCATGCCATCGCCCAGTTCCCGAGCTTCAACGTGCACCTGCTCAACGGCATGTTCTGGCATTACCTCGAACAGTCAGACGGCCGGCCGCTGGTGGAGCCGGAACATCTGCGATATGCTCGCGACTGCATTACGGGCCCAAAAGCATGCTGTTCCGCGTAAGCTATTTCCGCAATCGTGTCAATCTCGAGGTCTCGCACATCATTTCGGACGGTCGCGGCGCCATCAACCTGTTCAAGTCGCTGCTGCACGCCTACATCGCCGAGCGATACGACGTGCCGGGCGTGCCTTCGGATTACGACGGTTCGGATAGCGACAAAGCCGAAAACAGCTTCGACAAATACTACGAGAAAGACAAGGCCGGCGCTGCGCCAGGCACGAAGATCTACCGGCTGGCCGGCCCCATCGACCGGGCCGCGCCTACGTTCATGGAATACCACGTCAGCGCCAGCAAGGTGCTTGGTGCAGCGCATCAGTGCGGAGTGAGTCTCACCTCCTACCTCATCGCCGCGATACTGTGCGCGATTCGCGACGTCATGCCCTCGCGCGCCCGCAATCGCGCGATTCGCGTGGATATTCCGGTCGACTTGCGCGCCTTCTTCAGGTCGGAGACCGTGCGCAACTTCTACGGCATGACTTACGTGGCGTACACGCCGGCCGAAATCGAAGCCGATGAGGACTCCGCGAAAACTTCCGCAACAAGCCCAGACGCAGCCGGCGACGGCCAGCAGTCCGCCGCCCGCACCGCGCACGGCAACGGTATGGGTGGATTGCTGACCGATGAGCCGTTGGCCGACATCGCCCGCCATGTGCAGGAGCAGCTCGGCCATGCCACCAGTCGCGAGCGCGTCGAATCGCATATGAACCGCATGATTGCGCTGGAAAAGAATCCGGTGCTGCGTCTTGCGCCCTCCCCTGCCAAGGACTGGGTGCTGGAGCTGGCCCGGTTCATCGCCGACCGCGAGACCACGACCACCGTCTCGAACCTTGGCCGAGTCACCTTGGACGAACGACTCGCGCGCCATGTACGTTCGGTGAGCTTCCTCACCACACCGGCCAGCCTGAATTTCACGGTCTGCTCGTTCGGCGACGACCTGAGCATCGGCATCTCCACCATCTACCATGATCTGAACGTCATCAAGAACCTGTGTCGGATTCTCGCCGCGCAGGGCATCAGCGGCCGTATGAACATCGCTGGCGTGCATGTGGAGAAAGGAGCGTCGGCATGAAGCATTGCGATGCCTGCACCGTCGATTTCACCGGCGATATGGCCCGTTGCCCGCTCTGCCAGAACGAATTGCGCGGCGAGGCCTCCCCCGCCGCATTCCCCGCGCAGCAGATCTATCTGCGTCCGAGGCGTTTGGCGGTGGAAATCATCACGTTTGTAACCGGCGCGATTTTGCTGCTGCATGGCTTCTTCAGCTATCTGTTTTCGTGGCCGATACCGATTGCCAGTGCATCGGCGGCCGCGCTGATCATCAGCGTGCTGTTCATCAATAGTGCGATTCTGCACGTGCCGCGGCCGCTTCGCCTCATGTTTCGATATTTCTATATCATGCTGGCGATTGCGCTGGTCTGGTTTGTGGCGACGATGAATCATGTCGTCACCATGTTCGTCATACCGATCACGTGTCTGGTTTCGCTGGTCTTTGACGTGGTGCTGCTTATCGTGCTGCGGGCCAAGGCCATTGACGAGTACGCCAAGTATCTGGCGTTCGACATCGTCGCTGGTCTGATGCCTCTGACGTTCATTCCGCTCGGCTGGGCTCCGTGGGATGTACTGGTGATGGTCAGCGGGCTGGTCTCCCTGCTGGTGCTGCTCGGCCTGCTCGTCTTCGCCCGCCGTCAGCTCTTCTCGGAATTCGGCAAACAGTTCTCGGCCTGATTGCCTCGTGCGCTCAATCGCCCGACTTAGGATGGAAACCATGAGCGAACATGTGGAGCATGGGTTTGGGCCGGTGTGGGATGGCGAGTCCCGGGTTTTGATTTTGGGATCGATGCCGAGTCCGAAATCCCGAGCGGCGGCGTACAGCCGAGGCGAGCATCCGCGAGAGCGGCAGCAGGTAGAGGAAGGTCGCGGCGGCCAGGCTGAGTGTGGGCGCGTTGATGGTGGCAAGCGGCACGGCACCGGCGATCGACCAAGGAATCAGCGGAGCGATCACCACGGCACTGTCTTCCAAATCGATAGCTTGTGCGGAGCGTTCGGATTCGTCGTCGCCGTACAGCCCACCGCACAACTGGTGAGTGAGCATGATGGTGAGGGTTTGGTTGCAGGCGAGCGCCGCCGCGCAAGTCGCGGTAATCATGGTGGCACCACATGCGCCGATGCGATGACCGAGCATCTCGATGACCTGCTGCAGCCGAGCAAGCATCCGCGTCTCGCAAAAATGCCGGCGTAGGCGGAGGAGATACAGACAGTGGCCATCACAGTGAGCATGGAGAGGATGCCGCCGCCGTCCAGGAGTGCGGCCACCTGCGGATTTTGCGCATGGTAACCGAAAATAAGCAGCCGCAACAGTTCTGCCCATTCCATGTGCTGCACGCCCACGCATACCGCGACCGAGGCGGCAATGCTGGCGAGCATAAGCAGCCGAACATCCACACGCAGCAACGCCAACACGATGACCAGTAATGCTGGAACTAGGGTAAGCCAATGCAAATCGAAGGCCGATGAGAACAATCCGCCGATATCGGTTATGCTGCTTGCGTTGGTTGAAACAGCCGCTCTAGCCGAGCCAGCCGAGCCAGCCGTAGCAGCCGCACTAGCCGCACCAAATCCGGAACCACCGCTCGCGCACAGCCACTCCACCACCGCAGCCGCAACGTATACCACACAACTCAGCACAAACGGCACCGCACCCGTGCGCAGCATGCGGGCAATAGTATTGAACAGGTTCGTATGCGTAAGCTGTTTGACCAGCAAGGCACTGGTGGAAACCGGCGAACAACGATCGCCCACATAGACGCCCGCAAGAATCGCGCCACCGAGCATCACCGGGTTCGCCTGCATCGACAATCCCAACGACATGCAGATGGTGCCCATAGTCGCCGCACTGGCGAACGACGACCCGACCAGCACCGACATCGCCGAGCACAGTAGAAACGACAGCGGAATCACCGTGGCGGCGTGAATCACCGCGGTCGAATGGGCCACGATGAAGGCGATGGTCCCGCTGGCCCGCCACAGCGAGGTCAGTACGCCGATGAGCACGAAGGCCACCACCACGGTCCCCGCGGACCGTACGCTGCCGGCCGCACGGCTCGCCATCGCGCGCAACGAGCACCGGCGAACCAGCCATACCCCATGAACAGCAGCACACCAACGAACAGCGCGGGAATAATCGACCAGCCGAGGGCGACGCTGGCAAACAGCACCGCACAGAACAGCAACATCGTGCCCGCTTCCAGCATGCGATCCTCTCCTCTTCCGGCTACAGCCTCATCTCAGATTCCATCTCATGACCCGCAGTCACAAACATCAACGCTATTCGCACGAGCCATGACCTAAGATAACAGGAGAAATACAGACTAAACTGATATCTATTACAGGTTTAATACTGTGGCATTGATTCGCGCCACGACACGTCATACACACACCACGCAAACGCCATACACACGGGAGTATCGCCATGAACTTTCTCAGCATCGAATACTTCGCCGCCGTGGCCTCGGAACATAGCTTCAGCAAGGCGGCGAAACGGTTGGGGATCACGCAGCAGACGCTGAGTGCGAACATCGCCGCCCTGGAGCGGGAGCTCGGATGCACGCTTTTCGTACGCCATGTGCCGCTCGAATTGACCTATGCCGGCACGGTGTTCGCGCGATATGCGCAGCGATTCCGCCGCGATCGCGATGCACTTGGCCAAGAAATGCGCGACATCGCCGGCGATCAGGCCGGCGTGCTGCGCGTGGGTGTTGCCTACACGCGTAGCCGGGCGATCATGCCGCCGATTGTGAAGGCGATGCAACGTGACTGCCCGAATATCATCGTTGAACTCATTGAGGGCCGCAACGATCAGATTCAACAATGGCTGGCGAACGGCGATCTTGATCTGGCGGTGGCGGACTTCGCCGGGAAACCGGCCGGCATCGAACTTATGGATTTCTATAACGAGCGCATGGTGCTGGTCCTCGCACAATCACTGTGGATGGATTTGGCCGCTACCGGTGGCGCGGCGAATGGCCAAGTCGATGCCGTCAGAACCGCGCCGGACGAGCGCGCCATTGCCGCAGGTGACCTTTCCTCACTGGAGCATTGCCCGTTTCTCCTAGGCAGCCCACAAGATATTGACGGACGCATTGCCGATCTGCTGTTCCGCCGTGCCGGTTTTGAGCCGAAAGTCACAGCCCGTTCGGATAACGTACTGACTCTGCTGGAACTGTGCCATTACGGCATGGGTGCCTGCCTATGCCCGGAGCGGTTCCTGCCAGCGCTGCTTGACGGCGAACGGTTGCGTACTTTGCGCGTGCTGGATTGCGGCCCGGATACCGCATATGCCATTCAGTTCGGCGTTCCGGCCACATCGTATCGGTGGAGCGTCATTGATGATTTCATTCGTTGCGCCCGCGAAGTCACCACCGGCGTGTCGCAATAGCCGCCAACTTGCGTTCAAGTGGGGTTGAACTGTTTCAATAAGAATTGTTAGCGTTCACGCCGGCCATGAAGAGACGACGGTGACGATTGATTATCAAGGAGCACACATGAAGTATCGCAGCGTTGGCAAGTCGGGACTGAAGATCAGCGAGGTCGCACTGGGCAGCTGGGTCACGGATCTCAAGGGCACGGCGGCTGAGGACGTGGCCAAGGAGACCGTGAAGCTCGCCTACGATTCCGGCGTCAACTTCTTCGACTGCGCGGACGCCTATTCTGGCGGCGCGGCCGAACGCTTCCTCGGCAAGACGCTGAAGCAGTACCCGCGTAAGGAACTCGTCATCTCCAGCAAGGTCTACTTCCCCACCGGCGAAGGCGTGAACGACCGCGGCCTGTCCCGCAAGCACATTTTCGAGAGCATCGACCAGACGCTGAAGAACATGCAGACCGATTATCTGGACATGTACTTCTGCCACCGTTTTGACGAGACCACCGACCTTACCGAGACCTTGCGCGCGATGAGCGACCTGGTCGCCCAAGGCAAGGTGCTGTACTATGGCGTTTCCGAGGAGTGGGGTTCGGCTCGCCTTGAAGAGGCCCAGCGCATCATCGACCGCTACAACCTGTACCCGATCACCGTGGTTCAGCCGCAGTACAACCTAAACGACCGTTACATCGAGCATGAGATCATGGGCACCTGCCGCAAGCTCGGCATCGGCATCACCACGTTCTCCCCGCTCGCGCAGGGTCTGCTGACCGGCAAGTACCGCAAGGGCCAGCCGCTGCCGGCCGGCTCGCGCGCCACCTGGCAGTCCGACCACCAGATCAACGATCTGCTGACCGATGAGAACCTCGACAAGGTCGAGCAGCTGCGCAAGGTGGCCGACGAGCTCGGCACGAACCTGCCGGTGCTTTCCATGGCATGGATCCTGCAGCACCCGGAGATCAGCTGTGTGATCGCCGGCGCCTCCAAGCCCAGCCAGCTGGAGAACAACATGAAGGCCGCGGGCTTTGTGATTCCGGCCGACGCGATGGCCGAAATCGACAAGATCACCGGCTTCCACCGCTTCGAACGTCACGTGGGCTGACGAATCTGAGACTTCCTCCAACGAGAGCGATTGTCAAGCGCCGAAATCGGTATCGCCTTGGGCTTCGGCCTGAGCGATGGCGGTTTCGGCGTTTTTTGCTGTTTGCTCGATGACTTGGTTGTAGCCGGTCAGGGCCGCGAACGGCATGAACTGCGCGGCCCGCTGGTGGCGGGACATGTGCGGATGCTTGCGCGACTGATGGTGTGGCAGGTTGATGATGTCGTCGTACGCACGGGTCTCTTGCAGGGTCATGCGCGATGGCCTCCGATCTGACGGTTGCGGTCCTGACCGGTGGCGCCGTCTTCCATGTCCATGGCTTTGATGACGGCGTTGCGGCCGAATTTACGTTTCACATCCAGCAGCGCACGCTGGATATCATGCTCTCCATCTTTTTCGCTGGTGGAATCGGATCCATACGATTGGGCCCCGTCATCACCGAACAAGTCGAGCTGTTCATAGCGTTTGCCGGCGGCCAGCTCCTCCGGAGTGGCCACATCATCGGCGATGACGGTCAACCGCCTCACAAGCAAGCGTGAATCCACAATGCGCTCGTACAACATCGTCATGGCCTCACGAATACGTGCCGACGACGAGGTGAAATCACCCAAACCAATCGACCCGACCGCGCTCTTGGGCACCTTGCGCCCAAATCGGTCGATGGTCACCGGCCCTTGATAGCTTTTCGCCGCCCGCTCAGCGGCACGTTTCATCGCATAATCAGCGCACGAATCGAGCTTTGACGAATCAAGACTGCCGATGTCATAGCCGACGGCGAGCGTCAGTCGGTTCGTCAGCACGCTTTTATCGACCAGATCGAGGGCCAGCGCATCAGCCATCTCCTTGGTGATCAGCCGGGCCGTGGCATAGTCGGCGGGGCCGGTGAGCACCTGCCCACTGCTAATGCTGTGCGCACCTGGCTCATAGGATCGGATATCCGCGATTTCGCACGGCTCCCAGCCCCACGCATGGTCGATGAGCAGTTCGGCATTGACACCGAACATGCGATACAGCAGGTCTTCGTTGTAGTAATCCGAAGCACGACCCACCGAGCATCGGGCGATATCGCCCATGGTCATCAGTCCGGCATGCTCGAGCTTCTTGGCATAGCCGCGCCCAACCCGCCAAAAATCGGTGAGCGGACGATGATCCCAAAGCAGCCGACGATATGACATTTCATTCAGTTCGGCCACGCGCACGCCGTCCTTGTCGGCGGGCATGTGCTTGGCGACGATATCCATGGCGACTTTGGCCAGATACATGTTGGAGCCGATGCCGGCAGTGGCGGTGATGCCGGTTTTGGTGAGGATTTCGCGCACGATGGTTCGCGCCATCGCATGCGGCCCCATACCCAGCGAGCGCAGATATGGCGTGGCGTCGATGAACACCTCGTCAATCGAGTAGACATGGATGTGCTCGGGTGCGGCGTATTTGAGGTAGATGCCATATATTTGCCCGCTGATTTCCAGATAGTGCGCCATGCGCGGCTTGGCGATGACCATCGAGGCTTTGAGCCCCGGCGAGCGTTCCAGGTCGCACGCATCGCAGGACTCCCCGATTAATCGCCGCCGGGAGCATGGACCGCGCGCTCGATGTTGACTCCATTCAGGCGCTGTTTTACCTCAAACAGCGCGCACGGCCAGGAATGCCATAGTTCTTCAGCGAGGGTGAGACCGCCAAACATATTGTCTTATCGGTGCGGGTTCATCGGCCACCACCAGATGCGTGGCAACGGGTCGAGCCCACGAGCCACGCACTCCACCGAGGCATAGAAGGACTTGAGATCAATGGCAATATAGGTATGCTCGCGTTGCGTCGATACCGTTCCGCTGCCCATCGCCATCACCTCCTTACCACCGCTGGCCCGACCAGCATATCAACACAGTCGAACATTTGTTCGATGCAACATGCCTGTTCGAAGCTGCCGAAGTCGACGCACGCAACGCGCCCAAGCACGCTCTTCACCCACGCCACACGCGCAGCGGCGGAGCAGCGGCATGCATGCGTACCATGGGGAATATGAAGAAAAGCATTACAGCAGACAGCGATTTTGCAGCGTGGGCGGCAGCCCGATCCCAGAAGACGAATCGATCACTGGCAGGAGCCCGACTCGCGATTCCGGAGCACAGAAGCATGCCGAAATCAAGTCTCAGGCCCAGCAATGGGGCATGACCGTCGAAGATGCCACGATGACCGACGAGCACAACGAGGAATTCCTATGCGACGGCACACAAAGCATCGATTCCATCACCGATATGCGCAAGGCAAGCGGACTGGAGGCAATGGAGTACGCGGAACAGCACATGCCGGTATTACGCGACACCATGGATAGCCTCACCACTCGCGTCGATTTCTCAGGCATTCGTATTGCCGTCTGTCTGATACTGGAGCCAAAGACCGCGATTCTGCTGCGCAAGCTTAAGGCCGCCGGCGCAATCGTCGGCGTATATTGCGGCCCGGATTCCACGGATCCCCGAGTGGCGGAACAGCTGCGCCGGGAAGGAATCACGGTCGAATCCAGCCGAGACTGGACCGCGGAACAGGCGCACGAGGCGGCCCTGCACCTGCTGGACGAAATACAGCCGGACATCATCATCGACGATGGTGCCAGCTTCGCCCGTCTCGCTTCGCTCGAACGCCCCGAACTCACGGCGAACCTCATTGGAGTGGCCGAGGAAACGACCAGCGGCGTACGCGCGTTCCAGCAGATGCAGGAAGCGGGAGCGCTCACCTACCCGGTCGTAGCCGTTAACGACAGTGTGCTGAAAACCGGATTCGACAACGCCCACGGCACTGGGGAGACATGCGTGACCACCATGCAGCGCATTCTCGGCGAGCATGCATTCGACGGTAAGAACGTCACCGTCATCGGCTACGGCCCGGTCGGCCAAGGCTTCGCACGGCGTATTCGCGCGCTTGGAGCCGAAGTCACCATCTGCGATATCGATCCAGTGGCTTCGCTCAAAGCGGTGTTCGACGGCTTCGCCGCACAAGACATTGACGAGGCACTCCCTTGCGCGGATATGGTGGTGTCCGCCACTGGCGTGAGACATACAGTCACACTTGAGCACATGCGCGCAATGCACGAGGGCGCGGCGCTCGCAGTGATCGGCGGCATCGCCAACGAAATCGCCTTGGACGAGGTAAGCGACTTCATCCCACAGGTCAACAGGGACACCGCGCAACTCATTGTTCCCGACGGACCAACGCTCACGCTAATCGCCGACGGCGATGGCGTGAACTACACGGTGGGAGGCGGCAATCCAATCGAGATCATGGATCTGAGCTTCGCCGTACAGGCCAACGCCGTCGCATATCTTCTGGAACATCGAGGCACACTGGATCACACGCTTATCAGACTTGACGCAGCGACCGACCAGCGCATCGCCGCCAGCGCGCTCAAGGCGCGCGGATACCGAGCCAGCCATGCCGTGGAGGACAACGGCTACGATTGGCGACTGACCAGATTCGCGGAAAACGACCGAGAGAACGCCGACCGATAGCCATAGACACGGCACCGAACACAACGCAGCGAGGAGAATATGACCGACAACACCTGGCCGACCGTCGATACCGAGCTTATCGATGATGTGACACTGTATTCCGCCAAACTCATCATCCCGTGACGGGCCCCGTCATCATCGATGGCGCAGTTGCCATACATGGCGACCGCGTGGTTCATGTAGGTAAACGCCGCTGGGTGCTGGAGGCGCTGAAGCAGGAAATGACGTCTCACGGCACCATCCGTGAACGGCATTGGGATGGGGTGCTCACCCCCGGATTGGTCAACGCGCACACTCATCTGCAGTACAGCGGCATGGTGCAGGTCGGGCAAGGCACCTACGATCGGTTCCGCGCCTGGGAACTGGCATTCAACGAGGTGTACGCCGAGGCGCAGAAGACCCAGCCATGGAAGCAGTGGGCCGAGGACGGTGCTCGCCAGATGGTCGAATCGGGAACGACGGCCGCCGCAGACATCGTCACCGATTTGGACGCCGCCGGCGCGCTGGCTTCGCAGGGCATGCACGGCATCGCTTATTGGGAGGTAATGGGCTGGCACAACGACGAATGGATGGAAAAGGGCCGCACCGAGCTCGTCCGGCAGTTGCGCCGGATGAACGAGGAGCAGCTGCCGAACCTCGGCATCAGCCGCATGCTCCGTATACGCTGGAGTCCGAACCGTTCGTTGATCTTCCAGACATTGCTCGTCAGCTGAACATGCGACTGCATATCCATCTGGCGGAGACCCCGCTCGAGGCCGGCACTTATCCGCCGGTGCTCACCACTTATTCGGCGTCCGACTGGCGTGACCACGATTGGGAAAGCTACCGGCAGCTCAAGGACGTGGGCAAAGGTGCCTCCGCCATCCAGTTCGTCGATCAGCTTGGCTCGCTTGGCCCGGATGTGCACATTGCACACGGCGTGTGGGCCAATGGCGAGGATCGGCGTATTCTACGTCAGCGCGGCGTGGGCGTGGCCTTGTGCCCCCGATCGAATCGCATTACCAACACCGGCAAAGATGCACCGGTGCGCGAATACCTCGAGGAAGGTAATCTGGTAAGCGTGGGCACCGATTCGCTCTCCAGCACGCCGACCCTCGATCTGCTTGATGACGTGTCGATGCTTTACGACCTGGCCCGCGAACAAGGCTATGCCAGCGACGATCTGACACATCGCCTGATTCGTATGATGACGCTGGGCGGTGCCGCCTCCATGGGTATGCACGTGGGCCGAAACCGCATTGGACAGATCAACGCGGGCGCATTGGCTGATTTCGCGTTCTTCGACATCCCCGTCGACACATCATCTCCGGCCGGCATCGAAGAAACGCTGGAAACACTGGTGAGGCACGGCGCAGGCACGAACCGAGCCACGGTGATATCCGGGCGCGAAGCCTACAACAACGCCTGGTGACACCGCTGACCTGACCTGATATCAAGAAGCCAAAAACCAGCAAACCCGCCAAGAACAGGAGATCTCATTATGAGCGTCGCTTTGCAAGACATGAGTCCATACGCCCGGTCCATAGTGGAACGCCTTGGACTGGAAACCCACCCCGAAGGCGGCTGGTACACGCGTGACTGGCAATCCCCGCACACGGATGAGCCTCAAGCCGACCGCTATCGTCACTGATTTACTTCCTGCTGCCCGAGGGAGATGCCAGCGCCTGGCATAAGGTCGATGCGGATGAGGTCTGGCTGTGGCATGGCCCGGCATCGGTCAAACTGGAGATCGGCGGCAGCGACGAGACTCCGGAATCCGACGAATCCAAGCGAACCGTAATCACCTTGGGTTCCGGCATCACCACCGATCAGGCCGACGTAACCGTATCGGGACATGCGGTCGTACCGGCTGGCGTCTGGCAGCGCACAGTGCCAGGCCAGGGCGATGCGCTGGTCTCCTGTGTGGTCAGTCCGGGATTCGTATTCGACGGCTTCACACTCGAACAGTGAACGCCATTTCGCTCTGCGCCAATATGAGATATCCGTCCGCTTACGCGCCAGATTGCGCGGCTCTAGTCGGCCATAAGCAATGGCGATAGCCAGCATCCGAAAATATCGATGTTTTGTAACCCAATAGCCATACAATTGGCGCGAATGCATCAAGCACGGTTTGAACCGTGTGCATGACGAACACTTGAGGAGAGGAAACCCATGTTCAATAAGCGACACATCGTCCGTACCATTGCGGCCACCGCCAGCATCCTGGCTCTGTCGTTCACCGCAGCCTGCGGTTCCGGCCAGTCCACCGCATCCAATTCCACCGATTCGGACGACATCACCCAGCAGACGTACAAGCCGGGCAAGCTGACCATCGCCACCGGACAGCCGGCCTACGAGCCGTGGGTTATGAACGACAAGCCGGAAAGCGGTGAGGGCTACGAGGCGGCCGTCGCCTACGCAGTGGCCGACAAGCTCGGTTTCAAGAAGAGCGACGTGGTGTGGACCCGCACCGCATTCGACACCGCCATCGCTCCCGGCGCCAAGGACTGGGATTTCAACATCCAGCAGTTCGGCATCACCGACGAGCGCAAGAAGGCCGTTGACTTCTCGTCCAGCTACTACAACGACAGCCAGTCCGTCGTGGTCAAGAAAGACAGCAAGTTCGCCAACGCCACCAAGGTATCCGATCTGAAGGATGCGACCGTGGGCGTCATGGTCGGCACCCTTGCCTACGACTACGCCAAGGCGAACATCAAGGACGACATCCAGACGTTCAATGATGATGCCGCACTGGCTCAGGCACTTGACGCCGGTCAGATCGACGCACTGGTCACCAGCACCGTGGAATGCGTGTACATGGTGCAGTCCGAGCAGGTCAAGGACGCCAAGGTGCTCGGCCGTCTGCCTGACTCCGAAGACAAGAGCGGCATGGGCATCGTGCTGCCGAAGGATTCCAAGCTGACTGCAGCCGTGACCAAGGCAGTGGATGACCTGAACGCCGACGGCACCATCAAGAAGCTTCAGGACAAGTGGCTGGCCGAGTACACCACCGACCTGACCGAACTGAAGAAGTAAGTGAAGTAGGCTTACATCATAAGGTCACAACACCTTGGCCGGGCGCTGCGGGAATTTTCCTGTGGCACCCGGCCATCCCGGCATTCAGGAAGCGAGCGACATTCATCACATGACCGCAGCACCAACCGAAACCAGGCAGCACAATGCCCCTGACGGACACGAGGTAAGTCAGGTCGAGCTCGAACGACGCCAATATCGTGTTCATCAGCAAATTCAATCGACGATTACCAGTCTGATCAGCACCATTGTGTTCGTGGTGGTCATCGTCATCGGCTTGAAGCTCTCCCCCGGCTGGCCACGAGTCAAGGAGACCTTCTTCTCCGGCGAATACTTCGTCAAATCGTTTCCCCATGTGCTTGACGGCCTATGGCTCAACATCCGCGTTCTGCTCGTCGCAGTGGTCGGCGTGGCGATTCTGAGCACGCTGATCGCGCTGGTGCGCACCAGCCGCTCCCCTATTCTGTTCCCGCTGCGTATCCTGGCATTGATCTACACGACTGTGATGCGCGGCGTGCCTATTATCGTCGTGCTGTATCTAATCGGTTTCGGCATTCCCGGCCTAGGCTTGTTCGGCCGTATCGATCCCTCGGTACTCGGCACCATTGCAGTGGTAATGGGATACAGCGCCTACGTCTCCGAGGTGCTGCGTGCCGGTTTTAACGACGTACATCCTTCTCAGCGAGCCTCGGCCCGCTCGTTGGGCCTGACCTCCGGCCAGACGACCCGACTGATCGTCATTCCTCAGGCATTGCGCAAAGTGGCGCCCGCACTGATGAATGACTTCATCTCCATGCAAAAGGACGTCGGCTGATTTCCGTGCTGGGTGCGGTGGATGCCGTGCGCGCCGCACAGATCGACGTGGCCAGCACCTACAACTTCACGCCGTATGTGGTCGCCAGCCTGCTGTTCATCCTGATGAGCGTGCCGTTCATCCTGCTGAACGACTGGTACACGGAACGTCTGCGTAAGCGCGAACTCAGCGGAGGAACGGTATGAGCGAAATGACCAATATCACCACCGAGGCGAGTGACTCCCCCGTGAGCAACAAGACGGTGCTGCGTCTTGATGACGTGCGCAAATCCTTTGGAAACACGCAGGTGCTGCGTGGCATTTCCTTTGACATTCACCAACATGAGGTGGTGGCTTTGCTGGGGCCTTCCGGTTCAGGCAAATCCACATTGATGAAATGCGTCAACCTGCTTGAACAGGTCGATGACGGCCAGATTTGGCTGGGCAATACCGATATCACCGACCCGCGTGCCGACCAGGACAAGATTCGCGCACGTATCGGCGTGGTGTTCCAGCAGTTCAACCTCTTCCCCCACATGTCGGTGCTCAGGAACGTGACCCTTGCCGCAATCAAGGTTCACCACTGGAGCAAGGATCGCGCCGAAACCCGCGCTATGGAACTGCTTGAACGCATCGGCATGCGCGATAAAGCCAGTGCCTACCCCGATCAGCTCTCTGGCGGCCAGCAGCAGCGCGTGGCGATTGCGCGCGCACTGATGACCGACCCGGAACTGCTGCTGCTTGACGAGATCACATCCGCTCTTGATCCGATGCTGGTCGGCGAAGTGCTCAACATGGTTGCCGAGTTAAAGGCCCAAGGCACCACAATCCTCATGGCCACGCACGAAATGAGCTTCGCCCACGAAGCGGCCGACCGCATCGTACTGCTCCGTCACGGCGTCATCGCCGAGAACGGCACACCCGCTGAGGTGATGGACGAGTCGCAGGATCCCGAGACCATCGAGTTCTTCAGCCATTTCAGGCACTGAGACGAAGCCGAAAAACAAGCACCGGATTCATACGACGAAAGGCTCCGACGGATAATACCGTCGGAGCCTTTCAAATTGCGTTGACGAAAGTCAACCGATCACGTCACACCGACAATTCGGTATCACGCTTGAGCACAAAGTGGAGCACCAGGTAATGCGGCGGTGAACAGGTAAGAGGTATCCATGCCTCCAACCTACCCGTCGGCATCACCCCACACCACAACCACCCACCACAAACAGCGAAAGGCCAAAATCCTAAGCCACTATTCATACTTGACTGATCTGGTGCTTAAACCGCGTCCGCAAACCCCAACAAGTTCCACCACCCACAACACGCGATGTAGCCGCCGATTGGTAGGGTTGATAGATAGTTAATCCCCTGTTTGAAAAAGGAGCTTTGGCTTGTCGGCTGAACTCGAAGACATTCACGAGGAATGTGGCATCTTCGGCGTATGGGGCCACCCCGACGCCTCACGACTCACCTATTTTGGCCTGCACGCGCTGCAGCATCGCGGTCAGGAAGGTGCCGGCATCGTCTCCAACGATAACGGTCATCTCATCGGTCATCGCGGACTCGGCCTGCTCACCCAGGTGTTCGGCGATGAGCGCGAAATCGAACGACTGAAGGGCAATTGCGCCATCGGCACGTGCGTTACGCAACGGCCGGCTCGGGCACCACGGACAACATCCAGCCGTTCATCTTCCGCTTCCATGACGGCGACGTGGCTCTGTGCCATAACGGCAACCTGACGAACTGCCCGTCACTGCGCCGCAAGCTTGAAGACGAAGGCGCCATCTTCCATTCGAACTCCGACACCGAAGTGCTGATGCACTTGATTCGCCGTTCGATGCAGCGCACCTTTATGGACAAGCTCAAGGAAGCGCTCAACACGGTGCATGGCGGTTTCGCCTACCTGCTGATGACCGAAGACGCCATGATCGGCGCACTCGACCCGAACGGCTTCCGCCCGCTCTCCCTCGGCAAGATGAAGAACGGCGCCTACGTGCTCGCCTCCGAAACCTGCGCACTGGATGTCGTCGGCGCCGAGCTGGTGCGTAACATTCGCCCGGGTGAAATCGTGGTGGTCAACGATCACGGCTACAAGATCGTGCAGTACACCAACAACACGCAGCTGGCCATCTGCTCGATGGAGTACATCTACTTCGCCCGCCCGGATTCCGATATCTATGGCGTCAACGTGCACTCCGCCCGCAAGCGCATGGGCGCACGTCTCGCCGCCGAATCCCCGGTGGAGGCCGATATGGTTATCGGCGTGCCGAACTCCTCATTGTCCGCCGCATCCGGCTATGCGGAAGCAGCAGGCCTGCCCAACGAAATGGGTCTAATCAAAAACCAGTATGTGGCCCGCACCTTCATTCAGCCCACGCAAGAACTGCGCGAGCAGGGTGTGCGTATGAAGCTCTCTGCTGTGCGCAGCGTGGTTAAAGGCAAGCGCGTTATCGTCATCGATGATTCCATCGTGCGCGGCACCACGTCCAAGCGCATCGTGCAGCTGCTCAAGGAAGCCGGCGCCGCTGAAGTGCATATGCGCATCAGCTCCCCGCCGCTGAAGTACCCCTGCTTCTATGGCATTGATATCTCCACCACCAAGGAACTCATCGCAGCCAAGATGAGCGTGGAGGAAATCCGTGAATACATCGGCGCGGATTCCTTGGCCTACCTTTCGCTCGACGGTCTGGTCGAATCCATCGGACTGAACGCCGACGCCCCATACGGTGGCCTGTGCGTCGCTACTTCAACGGCGACTACCCCACTGCGCTCGACGACTACGAGGCCGACTTCCTGAAGTCCCTCACGCCCGAGGACCGTGTGCGTCTGCCTGAATTCGCGCTGTACAAGAGCAAGTACATCGGCAACGAGTACAACACCGTGCAGCCGGATGCCGAATAGCTCACCACCAATCCACTCAATAACAATTCTTTGAACCAGAGGCGCTTGCCTCCCCTCAGTCGGCTTTGCCGACAGCTCCCCTCCAGAGGGGAGCCAAAATAAGTAGAAAGGCCAACCAAATGCCAAAAGCATATGAGAACGCCGGCGTGAGCGTCGAAGCCGGGTACGAAGTCGTCAAGCGCATCAAGTCGCACGTGGCCCGCACGAACCGCCCCGGCGTGGTCGGCGGCATCGGCGGCTTCGGCGGCCTGTTCGATCTGGCCTCCTTGGGCTACAAGGAGCCGGTTCTCATCTCCGGCACCGACGGCGTGGGCACCAAGCTCATGGTCGCCAAGCTGGCCAATAAGCACGACACCATCGGCATCGACTGCGTGGCCATGTGCGTCAACGACATCGCCGCCCAGGGCGCCGAGCCGTTGTTCTTCCTTGACTACATCGCCTGCGGCAAGAACGACCCGGCACTGCTTGAGCAGGTCGTGGCCGGTGTGGCCGACGGCTGTGTACAGGCCGGTTCCGCGCTGGTCGGCGGCGAAACCGCCGAAATGCCGGGCATGTACGACGAAGACGAATACGATCTCGCCGGATTCTCGGTCGGCGTTGCCGAGAAGTCCGCCATCGTGGACGGTTCCACCATCGCTGAAGGCGACGTGCTCATCGGCCTGCCCTCCACCGGCGTACACTCCAATGGCTTCTCCCTGGTGCGCAAGGCCCTGTTCGAGCAGGCCGGCTACACCGTGGACACCGAACTCGACGAGCTGGGCGGCGAAAAGCTCGGCGACGTGCTGCTCACCCCCACCAAGATCTACGTCAAGGCCCTCTCTCCCTGTTCAAGGCGGGCGTGGTCAAAGGCGTGGCCCACATCACCGGCGGCGGCTTCATCGAGAACATCCCGCGCATGATTCCGGACGGCTTGGCCGCCGAAATCGAGCTCGGCACCTGGCCCGTGCTCCCGATCTTCGACGTGCTGGAGAAGGCCGGCAACATCGATCATAAGGAGATGTACAACATCTTCAACATGGGCATCGGCATGGTGCTGGCCATCGACCCCGCTCGCAAGGACGAGGCGCTGAAGCTGCTCGCCGACAACAACGAGCCCGCCTACGTGCTCGGCCAGATCGCAGCCGACACCACCGGCACGCAAATCGTACTGAAGTAACTCGCTTTCCGCAGGAAAGGAACAACATGGGTCAGAAAGTATTGGTTATCGGCTCCGGCGCGCGCGAGCACACCATTGCCTACACGCTGCTCAAGGCACCGAGCATCGACGAAGTCACCGTGGCTCCCGGCAACCCGGGCATGCTCAAGGACGGCATCCACACCACGCAGCTGAGCCAGTCGAATCACGCCGCACTTATCGAATTCGTGAAGAACAATGGTTATGACTGGGTGTTCGTAGGCCCGGAAGTCCCGCTGATCGAAGGCATCGTGGACGATTTCGCCGCCGCCGGCATCAAGGCGTTCGGCCCGTCCAAGGCCGCCGCCAGATTGAAGGCTCCAAGGACTTCGCCAAGCAGCTCATGGACCGACACAACATCCCGACCGCCCAATACAAGACCTTCAGCGATCTCGAGATGGCGCAGGACTACGTACACGAGCACGGTGCCCCGATTGTCATCAAGGCCGACGGTCTGGCGGCAGGCAAGGGCGTGACCGTGGCCATGGACGAGCACACCGCCCAGCGCGCACTCGAAGACATCTTCATCGACCATCGCTTCGGCTCCGCCGGTGCCAAGGTCGTTATCGAGGACTTCCTGGACGGCCAGGAATTCTCCCTGATGAGCTTTGTCAACGGCACCGATTTCTGGCCGATGCCCATCTCCCAGGATCACAAGCGCGCCCACGATGGCGACGAGGGTCCGAACACCGGTGGCATGGGTGCCTACAGCCCGGTGCCGCAGATTCCGCAGTCCGTGGTCGACGAGGCCATCGAGAAAATCGTGCGCCCCACCGTCGAAGGCATGGCCGAGGAAGGTACGCCATTCACCGGTATCCTGTACGCCGGTCTGATCGCCACCGCCGACGGCCCGAAGGTCATCGAATTCAACGCCCGCTTCGGCGACCCGGAAACCGAAGTCGTGCTCCCGAAGCTCACCTCCGACCTCGGTGCCGGCATCTCCGCCATTCTCGACGGCGAAACCCCCGAATTCACCTGGGATGAGTCCAACGCCACCCTCGGCGTGGTCATCGCCTCCAACGGCTACCCGGAGAACGTCATCAAGGGTGCCCGTGTGCCCGAAATCGAAGTCGACGAGGATTCGCACGTCTACTACGCCGGCGTCGCCTCTGACGAGCACGGTAACCTTGTGGCCAACTCTGGCCGCGTGCTGCTCGTCGAAACCTCCGCTCCGGACATCAAGTCCGCCCAGGACAAGGTCTACGCAATCATCGACAAGCTCGAGCTGCGCGGACTGTTTTACCGCCACGACATCGGCTTCAAAGCCCTGAAGTAACAGAAGCGACGCATCTGCTGCATATTTTTGGCCTGGCAGACATGTCAATCGATTGACGTGGCTACCGGGCCAGATTTTTCTGTCCCGGTAGCCGATTTCGGCTCTTTTTCGCAAACCAGGACAGCTAAACCCCTCGAATATAGGAATATTTGAAATTCCCTTCCATACGAAACCGCACTATTCCGCCATTTTCGTAATACGCGGACGATACTTCCGGCGTCAGTTTTGTCCCGGTAAGCAAAAATGACCCGAAATCAAATACTAGGACAGAAAAATCTGGCCCGGTACACGAATCAATCGATTGACGTAATTACCGGGACAGCGAACGTCACTATGACAACGCCATCACCCGATATCAGCGAGCGATATCACGCTAGCTGAATTTGGCGATGATGTCGAACAGTTTGGCCTTGGCTTCATTGAAGGGCGGGTACACGAGGCGCAGAGTGTCGGGGAACTGCGGCTTGGTAACCACGGTTTTGACGTGGCTGAAGGTGAGGAAGCCTGCTTTGCCGTGGTAGGTGCCGATGCCGGACGCGCCCACGCCACCGAACGGCAACCGGCTGGACAGCAGATGGCCCAACGGCAGCGAATATCCCAAGGCTCCGGAGCTGGTCTGACGTTCGAAAGTCAGCCGAACCTCGTGATCGCGCGAGAACACATATGCAGCCAACGGCCGGGACCGCTTGTTGATGAATCGGATTGCGGACTCGGCATCCTCGACCACCAGAATCGGCAGAATCGGCCCGAAAATCTCCTCCTTCATTACTGGCGCATCTGGCGACGTACCGTACAGCACGGTAGGCGCGATATACCGGGCGGCACGATCGACCTTGCCGCCGCAAACGATTCGACCGGCCAGGTCGAACACGCCGGGCACCTTGTGAATCTCGCTCGGCTCAACAGCGGCCGAGGCAGTCGCACCATCATCAGCGGCTGCCATATTCGAACCGGCCGTCGGCTTCGCCGCATTGTTCGCGCTGCCGGCCATCTCCCCCGCGCCACCGCGCCCAGTAGTCACGGCATTGAAGCGCCGCCCAACCATATCCATGGCCGCGCCTACCGCCGATGCCACCTGCACCAGCGGCGAGCTCGGCTCCTCAGGCGGCACGGTGCCGACCGGCAATAGCTTGCACAGTCGTTCAAAATGACGATCGTTGATAATACGACCAAAATCAGGCGAGGCCTTCGGATCTTCGCCATAGAATTCGGTGATGGCTACGGCGATGCGCTCGGCCAGAGCCTCGGCCACATCCGGCGTGGCGAGCACATAGTCGGGTGCCACGCAAGTCTGCCCGGCATTGGTGAATTTGCCCCACGCAATGCGGCGTGCAGCCACATTGATGTCCGCAGTGCGATCCACAAAGCATGGCGACTTGCCGCCGAGTTCCAGCGTGACCGGCGTCAGATGCTCGGCCGCCGCGCGCATGACGATTTTGCCGACGTGGCCGCCACCGGTATAGAAGATGTGGTTGAACGGGCATTTCAGCAGTTCGCCGGTTTCCTTGGGCCCGCCTTCGACCACGCGCACGGCCTCGGAGTCAAGGTATTGCGGCACCAACTCAGCAAGGAGCTTGGACGTATTCGGTGAAAGCTCGGACGGTTTCAAGCAGACGGCGTTACCGGCAGCGAGCGCATCAGCCATTGGTTCCAAGGCCAGCAGCACCGGATAATTCCACGGTGAAATGATGAGCACCACGCCTTTGGGCTCGGCAATCGTCCATCCGGCAGCCGGCTGCAACATCCAATGCATCGCTTTGGGATGCCGGGCGGTCCAAAGGCTCAGACGATTGCGCACGAACTGTGCTTCACCAGCACCAGGTTCAGTTCCATGAGCACGGTTTCAGCCGCGGGCTTGCCCAAGTCAGCCATAGCCGAGGAGACAAAGGCATCACGGTTCTCCGTAACCAGACGGCGTAGTGCGTTCAGCTGCGCGCGGCGCCATGCCAGCGGCCGGGTACGACCGGATTCGTAAGTCTTCTTCAGTTGTTCGAAAGTCTGGTTCGTCATGAAAGCACCCCCTGCTTTACGGTAGCGCTACTGCAATTTTGGACGGGCTACGCCCCGCGCCTTGCTGGCTCGTCTGTCGGCTCGCACGCTGCCTACAGACAGCTACTAGGCTGTCTGCTTTACGGCAGCGTCATAAAGTCCGTGTCTTTGAGGTAGTTTTTGCCGGCGGTGATGTCGTATTGGATGAGCTTGTAGTCGGCAAGCAACTGCTTGGTTTCCTTGTCGAAGTCATCGGTGGACATCGGGTTGCCGTTCTGATCAAGATAGATGTTCTGGCCTTCGGGGATACGATCCCAGCCTTGGATCTTGTTGACCACAGGCGGTTCCATGGCGGCGATCTTGGAATGCATTTCGGTCAGGAACGCCAGATACGGGCTGACCTTGGCGTTCATGTGATCGGCGGCCTGCGCCACGAAGAAGTTCGGCGAGGAGTAGGCTGCATCGCTTGCCTTATTGCCTTGGGAGCTGGAAGCCTTATTCGACCAGATGAAGTAATCGGTCAGGTGCAGGGCCAAGGAGTTGTTGTCATCCTCGATGGCGGACGAGTAGATGCCCGGCAAGTGGTCGCCATAGAACACCACGGTGACGGGCTTATCCAGCGCATCCAGTTCATTCAGGAACTCCTGAGTGGCCTGATCGGTAATCTCCACACCCTTTTGATAGGTCTCAATCGACTGCTGTTCATCATCACCCAGCGGCGTACCCGTGGTGGATTCGGCGGTGTAGTCGTTATTCTCATACCACTCGTGGTAGGGCATGTGATTCTGCATGGTAATGATCTGAATGAACTTGTTCGTCTTGCCGGACTTGATGCCTTCCAACGCAGAATCATAGGAAGACTTATCAGAGACGTACGGCGACTCGTCGATCTTGTCCTGATACTTGATCACGTCCGGACCGGTCAACGTGTAGAAGTGCGAGAAGCTGAACTTCTTGTAGTTCGTGGCACGCGAGTACATGCTGGATTCGTACGGGTGGTAGCCGAGCGAGTTGACGGGCGCGCCCCACAGCTGGTTGATGGTGGGAGTCCAATGCTGGCTCGGGACCAGCTGCTGGTACGGGCTGGACAGGGAGGACTCGAAATTGGCCATGCTCAGGCCGGAAAGTCCCATGTATTCGAGATTGGCCGTACCTCCGCCGTAGCCGGAGGAGAGCATCAGGCCGGAGGTGGTGCCCGCCTTGATCTTGCGGATGTTGGGCATCGAATCCTTATTGGTCTTCAGTCCCGGCACGCGGCTCGGGTCAGAGAAGGATTCGGACAACACGTACACCACTGTCGAATCAGTGAGGTTGTTGGTGCGGGAGGCGTTGATTGTCTCCGCTTCCTTCTGATAGCGAGCGGCGACCTTCTTCATGGTCTCCTCGGAGTAGTTGCTCGGCTTGTCCATGATCTTCGGGTTGAGCTGGCGGGTGAAGGCCACGAGCGGACCATTGCGCTGCGCGTCATACACGGAATCCCACATGGATGGCGTGTCTCCCAAGGCGCGGGAGAACTTGTTGGCCAGCGAATCGGTGGTGCTCACATGAATGCAGTACAACGCGAACACCAGAATCGGCAGCAGCAGAAGAATCAGACGGGAGGTGAGGTTCAGGCTCAGGTTATCCGTACGAATCATGCGACCTTTGCGCCCATCGAAATGACGCAGCACCAGAATCAGCGCGAGCAGTACGGCGAACGCGCCGAGTGCCACGAGGATGGTCACATGCGCACCGGCCGGAATGAAGGTGAGCATGTTGCCGGTGTTCGAGCCAAGGAAGCCTAGATCGGCGGGCAGAATGGCCTCGTAACGGATCTCGACCTTGAAATGTTCGATGGCGGCCACGATGATTCCGACCGCAAGAATCACGATGCTTGCCGTCCAGAACCGGTTGAACAGCATCAGCAACATGAGGTACAGCAACGCGACAAGTATCACGTTGAGCACGAATACGAAATTGCCGTCGGTCCACATCTTGCTCACGAAGCCGAATCCGACGGTCGGACTGGACAGCTGCACACGGGTGGAGCTGGACGAAACGCCCACTTCGAGCGCCGTCACGACAATGATGTCGAAGATAACGAAGAGCACGCCGTACACCCAGCCGGGGAAGGGCTTGTGGGGGTGTTGGGGCGTGACTTCATTGGCTTCGACCTTTTTGGCCCAAAGCTTGAAATGGGGGTTTCACTGTGGTGGTATTACTAGTGTTCTCGCTCATTCGCCTGTTTCCGTATGTGACTTTTCAAGGGCATATTGTTGCCGCTGAACCTTGGAAAATCCATAGTTCCACTATTTTTCTTACCGTTTCCTAACTATTCACCCTAACGCAAAGGGTGCCTCGGGACATCCCCGAAGCACCCTGATATATAAGGAGCCTATCCCTGATAGCGAAGTGTTCTGTTCTCCCCTAGACAACGCCTCGCTATCTGACTTGATTATTCCCCTTATCGCTGTTGCGGATTGACGGCTACTGCCGCATTACTTCACGGCGGCGGCGAACTGGTCGACCAGTGCGCTCATCCAGTCGAGCAGGTTGGTGTACTGCTTCGGCATCTGCTCGGCGAGCTCCACGATCGGCACGTTGGCGTCCTTGGCGGCACCGGTGATCTGGTCAGTAGTGGAGTTTGCTTCCTGGCTGTTGAAGACGAACATCTTGATGAAGCCGGCCTTCAGGGTGTCCTGGAAGTCCTTGATGTCGGCCGGGGTCGGCTCGCTCTCGTTGGCGGAGGCCTGGGCGTAGCCCTTCGGAGTGGCGTCGGTCATCTTGAGGTCGTCGGCCAGGTACCAGCCACGGATTCGGTGGCGGCGTACGGCAGGCCCTCGGTCTTGGCGGAAGTCTCCTTGATCTTGGACTCAAGCTGGTCTTCCTTGGCGTGCCATTCTTTGTTGAGCTTGGCGTAGTCGTCCTTGTGGCTCGGGTCGGCCTTCTGGTAGGCGGCGGTGATGGCGTCGGCGGTGTTGGAACGCACCTTGGCGGAGAACCAGACGTGCGGGTTGTCGCCTTCCTTGATGCCGGCGGTTTCGGCGGCGGTGACCAGCGTGGCCTTGGTCGGCTGGGCGGCCTTGGTGGCCCACGGGTCGTAATCGGCGCCGTTGACTACGGCTACCTTGGCGGTGCCGAACTTGGCGACATCCTGGCTGGTGGGCTCGTAATCGTGCGCCTCGACGTTGGTCTTGGTCATGATGTTGGTGACTTCGACGTTGCTGCCGCCGAGGTCTTCGGCCACGGAACCCCACTGGTTGATGGAGGCGACGACCTCGATCTTGCCGGAAGACGCGGCGCCGCTGGAATCGGACTTGCCGCTGGCGGCGTTGCTGGAACCGCAGGCGGCCATCGAGAGCAGGGTCGCCGCGGCGGCCGCGATGGCGAGCGCGCGCTTGGCGTTGGACATGATGGACATGATTGGGTTTTCCTCTCTAATTAGCCGAACGCTGGCGATGCTGCTGTTGCTGCATCATCGCCCAGCCACCAACACGACAGAATAACATGTATTGAGAATTATTATCATTTGCATTTACATCGCGTGTCATGCTGCGTTCCACCCTGCCATCACCCTGGCGGCGTTCCTGCTGGCCTGGGCGAGCACCGTGGTACCGGCCTGGGTAGCGGCCAAACGCAAGCTGCGTGACAAGCCGGCTTCCCTACTTCGGGCATTTCATGTTCATGACTTCGGGTGGCTATAAGCACGTGTTCGGCGAGCAGCACCAGTCGAACGCCTATATGGTGCGGCTCAAGAACCACGAGACCTCCAATGTGGAGTCGCGCAGCGCCAAGCTCATGAAGCTGGACGGCGTGAAAGGCATCGTGCAGAACACGACCTCAAAGAAACAGCATGCTCGGCGCGCTGAAGTCAGTGGAATAGCAGCGGAATAACAAATGGGATCGGCTTTGAAGCCGATCCCATTTGTTATTCGCTCACTGCTTTCTGAGCCTTCTGCGCTTTCTGCTCCTTTTGGCAATCAGAGCACAGTCCGAAGACCTCCAAGGTGTGGGATTCAACGGTGAAGCCGTGGCCGTCGGCCACTTTGCGCAGCCAAGCCTCGCTGGGCGGGTCGATTTCCACGGTTTTGCCGCACCGCCTGCACACCAAGTGGTGGTGATGTCCGTCGTCGCCGCATAGGCGGAACAGCTGCTGGCCGTCCAGGCGGATCGTGTCGGCGGCACCGGCATCGGCCAAGGCGTTGAGCTGGCGGTATACGGTGGCCAAGCCGATTTTCGAGCCTTCGTCCTCCAGCCTGCGATGCAGGTCCTGAGCGGAGATGAACTCCTCGCAGTCGGCCAAGGCGGCGCGAATCGCGTCCTTCTGCTTGGTCTGGCGTTCGATATGTTCAACCATCGGTAAGGTCACGCCTTCTTTTTCAGGTCGTCCCAGCAGCCGGTGGCCTCAAGGTCAGCGACCGTCTTGGCCGGGTCGTCGGTGAGCACGGTGATGTGGCCCATCTTGCGGTCGTGGCGCACTTCGGCCTTGCCGTAGTCGTGCACATTCCACTCCGGGTGGGTGGCGATCAGCGCGCGCGTCGGTTCCACATGCTGGCCAAGTACGTTGACCATCACGGCCGGCGAGAGCAGCTTGGGCCTGGGCAGGGGCCAGCCGGCGATGCCGCGGATGTGGCGTCGAACTGGTCCATCGAGCAGGCCTCGATGGTGTAGTGGCCGGAGTTGTGCGGGCGCGGGGCGAGCTCGTTGACGATGACCCGATCGTCCTTGGTGATGAACAGTTCGATGGCCAGCGTGCCAGCCAGTTCGAAGCCCTTGGCCAAGCGAATCGCCAGTTCATGCGCTTCGCGAGCCACATGTTCGGACACCTCGGCGGGGGCGATGGTCATATGCAGGATGTTGTTGCGGTGCTCGTTACGCACAATCGGGAAGGTGACGAAGTCCTTGCCGTTGCCGGAGACCAGGATCGAAGCCTCGAATGCGAAGTCGACGAAGCCTTCCAGGATGCTCGGCGGGAAGCCACCACCACGGTCGGAGCGGGAGCGGATCTTCTCCAAGTCGCGTCGGAACGCAGCACGAGCTGACCGTGGCCGTCGTAGCCGCCGGACACGGTCTTCAGCACGGCCGGATAATGAATATCATCCAATGCGGCGTCAAGCTCATCGAAGTTGTTGACGGCGCGCCACGGTGCGGTGGCGGTGCCGTGGTCGTTGATGAACCGCTTCTCATGCACGCGGTGCTGGGTCACGCGCAGCAAGTCGGTGCCCTGCGGGGTGGCGGTGATGCCGCGCACCTCGTCGATGGCGCCGGCGTCCACGTTCTCGAACTCGTAGGTGAGCACGTCGGACTGCACGGCCAGATCATGGATGGCGGTTTTGTCATCGTACTCGGCGGTGATCTGGAAGTCGGCCACCTGACCGGTCGGGCAGTTCGGCGTTGGGTCAAGCACGCCGACGCGGAAGCCCATGTAGCGGGCGGACAGAGCCATCATGCGGCCGAGCTGGCCGCCGCCGATGATGCCGATGGTCGAGCCCGGCATCAGCATGGAGACGCGGCCGCCCGTTTCTTCAGACAAGCTGGGCATTGGATTCGGCCACCTTTTCCTTCAGTTCGTTACGGTAATCCTCAAGCTTGTCGGCCAGTTCCGGCTCGAAGGCGGAGAGCATCTGCACGGCGAGCAGGCCGGCGTTGGTGGCACCGGAGTTGCCGACGGCGGTGGTGGCCACCGGGATGCCGCCAGGCATCTGCACGATGGACAGCAGCGAATCCCAGCCGGACAGGGCGTGGGAGCGCACGGGCACGCCGATTACGGGCAGCGTGGTCTGCGCGGCGATCATGCCCGGCAGGTGGGCGGCACCGCCGGCACCGGCGATAATGGCCTTCAGCCATTGGCGCGGGCATTGTGCGCGAACTCGGCCATGAGCTCGGGCGTGCGGTGCGCGGAAATGACCTGCTTGTGGTAGACGACACCGAACTGGTCGAGAATATCGCAGGCACGCTTCATGGTCTCCCAGTCGCTGGAGGATCCCATGACCACCGCGACTTCGGGCTTGGATTCATTTGCCATTATCATTTACTCCCTAGTTATTGAGAATAAGGCCCACTGTACTCCTGATAGCGGAGTTAAGCCACGCAGCGAATCGTTCTCAATACATAATTCTGTGAGGCTTACAGCTCAATAACGATCTTGCCGAACACGTCACCGGCAATCATCTTGGCGAAGGCCTCGGGCGCGGCGTCCAGCCCGCTGACCACGGAGTCGATCGCCGGATGCAGATTGGCGTGCTCCACGAAGCGCAGCAATCGTGCGAAATCCTCGCGCGAACCATGGTGCAGCCCTGCACACGGATGTCCTGGAAGAACAGTCGCGTGAGCTCCGCACCAGGCTGGTCGCCGGTGGTGGCGCCGCAGATGGCGATGGTGCCGCCGGGGCGCACGGATTTCATCGAATGGCTCCAAGTAGCCGCGCCCACGGATTCGATCACCGCATCGACCTTGCGCGGCAGGCGGGCACCGATCTCCAGCGCGGCGTTCGCGCCAAGTTTCAGCGCCTTGGAGCGCTTGTCCGCGTCGCGTGAGGTGACGAACACCTCCAGACCGGCGGCATGGGCGAGCTGGATGGCCGCAGTGGACACGCCGCCGCCCGCGCCTGAATGAGCACGGAGTCGCCCGGCTTGATGCCGGCGGCATCGAACAACAGCGAGTAGCGGTCAGCCAGCTGGTGCCGAGTGCGGCCGCCTCAGCCGTGGTGAGGCTTGCGGGCTTGGCGAACACGTTGGCGGACGCACGGAAGTCTTCTCGCCATCGTGCCGGGGTATTTCTCGGAGAGGATCGTGCGGCGCTCGCCCGGGGCCACGCCCGCGCCATCGGTGCCGACGAACGTGTACAGCACCACTTCGCTGCCGGCCTTGAGCCATGCTTGCCGGGGATGTCCTCGTCCAGAATGCCCACGCATCGGTGCCCAGGATCATCGGCGTCTGTTCGGCGGCGAGACCCACACCCTGTAGCGACCAGACGTCGTGATGGTTTACGGTCACCGCGCGCACCGAAACGGTCGACCAGAACGGGCGGGCCTGGGGTTCGGGCTGCTCGCCCACTGCCAACGCGGCAAGCGGATCGGCATGGTTGACGGTGGATGCGTATACGGCCTTCATTGCGCGCTCCTTGGTATCAAAAGGAATTACCGCATTCATTGTCCCACATCGCGCAGCGAACGAATCACCCATTTACGGAGATGTTGGGGGCATTGCTTCGTCATGTGGACCTCGGACAATGCCGGGCGTTAGCATTCAACTTCGGAAAGACTAGCGAAGGGAGATTCGAGGTATGCGCAGCGCGTCAGGAAACGGATTTGATTCAAGCGATTCCTTCGCCGTCTCCGGCGCTGCCGAGAGGACCGCACGCCTTCACGACATACCCCCGAGCATTACCCCTTCCCATGGCGACGACTCCCATCTGCTGAGCCGCATTGCCAGCCCGGCCGATGTCAAGGCCCTTGCCCCCAACGAGCTCGCCGAACTCTGCCGTGAGATTCGCACCACGCTGCTGGCATATGGCCACCAACACGGCGGTCATATCGGCTCCAATCTGGGCATGGTGGAGGCCACGGTGCCCTGCACCGCGTATTCGATTCGCCGCGTGACCGCATCGTGTTCGATGTATCCCACCAAAGCTACGTGCATAAAATGCTCACGGGCCGCGCCGCCGCCTATCTGGACCCGGACCGTTTCAGCGAGGTGACCGGCTTCACCAATCCGGACGAAAGCAAACACGACCAGTTCGTGCTCGGTCACACCGGTACCTCGATTTCATTGGCTTGCGGTTTGGCGAAAACCCGCGATATGGAAGGCCCGAACAGCGGCATCGGCAATGTGATCGCCGTGATCGGCGATGGTTCGCTGAGTTCGGGCGTGGCGTTTGAAGGACTGAACAACGCGGCTGAGCAGGGCGGCAATCTCATCATTGTGTTCAACGACAATGAGATGTCGATTGCCGGCGATTTCGGTGGCATGTACGGTCCGCTCGCCCGCCTGCGCGCGTCCGGTGGCACCGCCCAGCCGAATCTGTTCAACGCGTTTGGCTTGGATTATCGGTATGTGGAGGCCGGCAACGATGTTTCCGCGCTGGTCGCAGCTTTCGAGGAAGTGCGCGATATCGATCATCCGGTGGTGGTCCATATTCATACGCTGAAGGGCGCGGGATATGACGGCGCCGGTCACGTGGCCGGCGCATCCTCGGCCTCGGCCGGTAACGTCCATGAGCTGGATCCGGCAGTCTCCGACACCGGCGTGCGCCCCACGAGCAACGTGCTGCACAGCGAACCGTGGCATTCGGATCACTGCAACCTGTCCGACCATGAACCACATGAAGGCCAGTGCGAGGCCTCGCATTGGCAGAATCCGGATGCCGCAATCGGCAAGCCGGACGATCCGCGCAAGCATTACGGCAAAATGGCGATGGCCGCGCTCGAACCGCGTTTCGCCGCCGAGCCAGGACTCGTGGTCATCTCCCCCGCCACGCCGGGCTCGAACGGCATCACCCATGAGTTCCGAGAGCGCGCGGGCGCACATTATGTAGACACGGGCATCACCGAATCGCATGCCGTGGCGTACGCTGCCGGCATCGCACGGGCGGGTGGCACGCCGGTGGTGGCCACCACGGCGTCCTTCTTCCAGCGCGCCTACGACCAGTTCTTCCAGGAGATGAGCCTGAACCGTTCGCGAGTCACGGTACTTGATTTTCTGGGCGGCTTGTCCGGTTCGGACAATACGCATTCCGGCGCGTATGACGTGACGATGTTCTCCAATATTCCAGGGGTTACGATGCTGGTGCCGACTTCGGCTCGCGACTATCTGGCTGATTTGGCATGGGCTACCGCGCCGGCCGGTTCGGCGGACGCCCCTGCTGGTCCGGCGGTGATTCGGGTGCCGGGCGAGGCGATTCTGGCGGCGGAGCGGGATGCGACGCTGCTGCCGGTGACGGGTGGGCAGATTGCTGACCGCCCCCAGTCAGCTTCGCTGCCAGCCTCCGCCAGCTCCGCCAGCGGGGGCATATCTGCCGCAACAGTCCGCGGGACCGTTAGCGTAACGGCTCAGCATGCCGGTGCGCGTCACATGCTGGATTGGCGGGTCAATCAGACGGGCTCGCAAGTCGCGATCATCGGACTGGGCAATGCGTATCCGTTGGCGGAGCAGACGGCCGCCGCATTGTCTGACGATTATGGCATCACGGCAACGGTTATCGACCCGCGCCAGTGCACGTCGCTGGATTCAGACGTACTGGAGTCGTTGCGTGATGGCCACCAGCAGGTCATCACCCTTGAAGACGGGCAGCTTGAAGGCGGCTGGGGCGAGAAAGTGACCGCATACTATGCGAATCATCATGTCTCGGACGACAGCCGTAATCCTCATGTGCTGAACTTCGGCGCAGCAAGGAATTTACCGACCGCGTGCCGCTGGGCGAACTGAACGAACGTTATGGACTAACGGTGGAGCAGGTGACAGAGGCGATCACTCGTTGTTTTTGATGGCGTCTAGGGCCGGGATTTTAACGGCTTTATTGGCCGGGCCGAAGCCGAACAGCAAGCCGATCAGCGTGGAAAACAGTACGACGAACAGGAACAGCCACCACGGAATCACCGAATAACGGGTCACATTCTCGCCACCAACTATCGCCTGCCAGAGTATGGTCCAGATAGATGTTCCGCCACCGGTACCGTCGCCGGAGCCCCCGCCTGCACCGCTGACCATACCGCCAGACATGCCGCCGCTCATGCCGCCCGCATACAACGCGCCGACAACGTTGATGCCCAGCGATATCAGTCCGCTCAGCACGCAGCCGACCAATCCGCCGAAGAATCCGATCGCGCCGGCCTCCGCAAGAAACATGACGCGAATGTCACGAACGTAGCAGCCAAGCGCCTTCATAATGCCGATCTCGCGCGTGCGCTCGGTTACGGACATAACCATTGTGTTGGCGATGCCGATGGCCGCAACCAACAGCGAAACCGCACCGATACCGCCCAGAATCAGCTGAATCGCGCGCGACTGTTCTTCCAACGACTTACGCATGTCTTCATAGGAGGAGGTCTCGTAGCCCAACGCTTGATCTGTGATTCGACTTCGGGCACGGACTTGAGGTCGGCGGCCTTGACCAGCACCTGATTATAGGCGGTGGCTTTTTTGGCGGCGGCTGGATCGACTTTGGCGGCCAGTTCCTTCAACGCCTGCAAATCCATGACCAGACCGTCGGAGGTGGCATAGCCTTTGTTATAGTCGCCCGCCACAATGCCGGAAGCCCGCACATCAAAGGTGACGTTTTCCGACTGACCCGCGGTGTTGCCACCCGCGCCGCCTGTGCCGCCACCGCCGCCGTACATGTTCATGGTGTACTGGTCGCCTGATAATTGGTGCCGGTGGTCAGACTGATTTGCGTGGCGAGCGGGTCGAAGAACGGATCCTCGTCCTGATCTTCCTCGCACTGGCCTGTGGTCTGGTCAAACGTGCATGAGGAATACTGACCGCCGCGTGTGCTGGTGCGTTGTTCGCCGTTCTTCAGGGTGTCCATGAAACCATAGGCGAACCATTCGCCGGCAAGCACCTGGTCTTTTTTGACCGGCTTCTCGCCACCGACGAGCTTGTAGCCCATCTGGTCGAGCTGGGTCATGTCGATGCCCATGATCTGCACGTAATCGTAGAGGTAACGGCCGCCCGCGCCGGCTCTGGCCGTCACGTTATAAGGGAAGTTCATCATCGGCGTCACGCCGGATACGCCGCTCATCGCGCGGAAGGATTCCACGGCCTTGTCGTCAAGCTTGGTATCGCCCATCTCGGACGAACCGCCACCGCCCATCGGACCGGCATAACCGTTGGTGTACACGGTGACGATGGACAGATCGCCCATCGATTTGAGCATCTTCTCGTTCTGCTCGTTAATGCCCTGGCCCAAAGAGACCATGAGCACAATCGAGCAGCAGCCGACGATAACGCCCAGCACGGTCAGAATCGTACGGGATTTACGCCGCCATAGGCTTTGTCTGCAGAGCCGCAGTATGTCGCCGAATCGCATGGTCGGGCCTTTCAGGCCTTGTGGGACGGGCCGGCCGGTGAGGCTGGTGAGGCTGGTGCAATAGGAGCGGTGTCTGCCGCAGCACCATCCGTCACGCCGGTATCGGTCTTATCATCCTTGCCTTCGGACCAATCATCCCAGTCCTCATCAATATCGTTCTTCTTGGCCTTCTGCTTGCGCCGGCGACGCACCAGCAGCACAATCACCACGATAATGACCACGGCGATCACGACGATGACCACATACACCAGCACCGGCAATCCCTGATTGGCGTTCTGTTCCATGTTCGGATCGGCCATGCCGGAATCATCCATCGGCTGCATATCGGTTACGGGTATGGCGAGCGGGAATTCCTTGGTCTTGGTCTGTCCGTCGGAATCCTCGTACGTGACTTTGAGCGTGGTCTTCAGCTCGCCTGACGCGTGCGGCGTGAAGGCGTAACCAATCGTGCCGGTGGCGCCGGAAGCCACATTGCCCACGTACTGGGTTTTCATCGTGGCATCGAAACCTTCGCCCTCCATCGTGGCCTCGACGTTGGCGATATCGCCTTTGCCCTTGTTCACATATTCCATCGTGACCGTGTTTTCCTGGCCGGCGATCACCTGGTCGGGCACTACGGGATCACTGATTTCGAACCGGTCAGGCTGACTGATCGGCACGGAAATCTTGACGTCAGACTGGCTTGAGGAGCGGGCGCTGGCGTCCACATACTCGTATCGGAAGTTCACGGTCACGGACTGGGCACCGCTTTTCGCGGAGGCGAGCGCCTGCATCGGCACGCTTTGCGTCATGGCGTAACCGGCCCACAGCGCGTCGACGTAGAACGTGTTCGTGCCTCCCGCGATGGCGAAGCTCTCACCGCCGTCCACGGTGACGACCATGTTCGTCACCGCCACCTGCCCCTTGTTCTGGAAGGTGAAGTCGAGATTGAATTTGGATCCGGCGGCCACGGAATCACCTCCATACGCGAAGTTGGTGATGATGATGTTGGGCACCGGTCCGGCGATCGGCGCGGAATCGCCGTCGCTTCCCTGAGACGTACTGTTCGTGCCGCTTGTGCCGTCTGTGCCGTCGACCGCGTACGCCTGATGCGGAAGGGAGATGACGGCAAGTGCCAGTGACAGCGTGGAGAGCAACGCGACGATGATGGCGATGGTGTGGTGGGAGAGGTGCTTCATCGGTCAGTTCCTTGGGTTCTATGGGCGGACGGCGTGGACGGTGTAGTTGGTGTGGTTGGGGCGGACGGCGTGGACGGAACAGTTGGGCGGGAAAGGTCGGTGTTGAGCCGATCGCTGGTGATGCGGCCATCGAGCAAGGTGACGATGCGGTCGGCGTATGAGGCCATCTGCGGATCGTGTGTGACCAGCACGATGGTCTGGTTGAAGTCATGGGCGAATGCGCAGATCATCGTCATGACCTCGGTTTTGGTTTTGGAGTCAAGGTTGCCGGTCGGCTCATCGGCGAACACCACCTCGGGCTTGGTCACAAACGCCCGGGCGATGCCGACGCGCTGCTGTTGGCCGCCCGACATCTGGCGCGGGTAATGGCTGAGACGATGTCCCAGACCGACCCTTGTGAGCACGCCACGCGCCGCACGTTCGCGCTGTTCCTTGGGCACGCCGCGGAACATCAGCGGCATTGCCACGTTTTCGAGCGCGGTCAGATTGGGCAGCAGGTTGTACGACTGGAATACGAAGCCAAGATGCTTCTGGCGGAAGGCCGCCAGCTCACGCTCGTCGAGTTTGCTGACGGGTACGCCGCCGATTCTCACGCCGCCGCGCGTCGGTTTTTCCATGCCGGCCAACTGGTTGAGCAGCGTGGATTTGCCGGAGCCGGATTCGCCGAAAATGCAGCAGATCTGGCCTTGCGGGATACTGAGATTGACACGGTCAAGCGCCACCACCGTCTCATCCTCGACGGGGTATTCCTTGCGTAGGTTTCTTACCTCGATGATTGCTCGTGGCACGGGCCTTCTTCCCTCGTTCGTCGCCATTGGCGGACGCGCGATAGCTGGTTATTATTCAGCACATCTCAAGTCAGAGTATAACCGTTATGCAGGAGACGCACCCCTTAAGGGTGTTCCCGGATGGTGGTGATGAGCATGTGACTTCTAATCTCAAGGTCGACAGTTCAGGCTCCAGACGGACCCAGACCGGCATAATATTCAAAAGCCCCTGCCCCTCACAAACGATGAGGGACCAAGGCTTATTACATCGTGACCCCGGACGGCTCGAACCGTCGACCTTGAGATTAGAAGTCACATGCTCTATCCAGCTGAGCTACGGGGCCAAACTCGTGTAAGTCTAGCCGTAGGGGTGTAAAACACCTCGGCGTAACGTCGGCTTGCACCGGTACCATCGGCGATATGGGGACAACGGAGAGCAACGTAGATCACGCCGCATCGGGCCAGACCGTCGCAGGCGATAGCGGTGAGCTCACTTTCACATACGCACAGGGTCGTTTTGCCAGTGAAGGCAAGGATTGGGAAAGCCCGGCTGTGACCAACATGGCTGCATCCGTCTCTGCCGATGCCGGTAATGTCCCCGCCGGCAGCATCACCAACACCGGCACCAACAACACCTTCACCAGCACCACCGAATCGTCGCTTGCCACCCTGCTGTCCAACCAATGCCCGTTCGTTATCAAGGCCACCATTTTCGAGGGCAATGGCAAAAACGCCATTCGCGAACGTCACACATTCACCGGCTCGGTGCTGCGCCAGCTCGACCAAGCCAGCGCCCTGCTGAACGGCATCAACGAATCCGGCCAATACCCGGCCATAGCCCTGCGCGAAGCATTGGTCAACGCACTGGAACATCGCGATTACACGTACTCCGGCCCCACACTGATCAATATCTTCGATTCCCGCTTGGAAATCGTGTCGCTCGGCGGCCTGACCGATGGTTTGGAAATCAACGATCTACTCAACGGCGTATGCCAGCCACGCACCCCGCGTTTGGCTGAATTGTTCGCCGATTTGGGCCTCTGCGAGAACTGCGGTACCGGCATTCAACGCATTATGGACGCCTACGCGCAGAGCGCGGTCAGTCCGCAACTGCGCGTGGGCCCCACTTCGGTGGCAATGGTACTGCCTATCCCTGTATCAGCCGAGGCCGCGTCCTCGCATCGGACCGATGCCGATGCTTCCGCCGCGCCCAGCACCACTGACGAAGCACAGCATGCCAAAATGTACTCATTCCCCACGATTCAGCGCATGACGGATAACGCCGCAGATGCTTTGGCCGGCGCACGCATCATCGGCTGCGCGCCACTGCAGACGCTGATTCTCGGCAGTGGATTCGGCGAACGCCCGGACGGTGACGATCAGGCCAGTACCCGCCCGCTTGATACGGCAACGCTGGAACCGTCGCCTCAAACGTTGGAACAGTTCACGCTCAATTTCCTCGCGTTCCGCGGTGTGAAGCTCAGCCGTAAAACCATGCAGAAAGCGCTTGGCCTGAACAAGGATCAGATGACGCAGCTCTTGGACCAGCTGGAGTTGAGCGGCAAGATCGAACGTCATACGCACGCCAAGTCCACTACGTATTCGCTGGCACATGCCTCAGGACGGTAGCGACCAGGGCGACAACGACCAAATCGTCAACAACCCAAGCAGCAACGACCAGAGCAATACGGCCCAAGGCGCGATAAAGCAGCAGCTCAGTTCTCGAATACGCGGTCGCGAATCATGCGACCGGATTCGTCGAGCGCGGTGGAGAACCGGCCATAGCCGGACAGAATCACGCCCATGTACAGCATGTCCACGAGCGCGGTATCGGCCACACGCGAGAAAATCGCATTGCCATAGATCGTGTGCGAATCACGACCCGTCAGCAACGTCACGTCGGCCCAGCTGGCCAGCGGCGCGCCGATGGCATTGGTTATGGCGATGGTTTTCGCGCCATGCGACTTCGCCAATCGCAACGCTTTGACCGTATCCGCCGAACTGCCCGAATGGGAGAAGGCGACGGCCACAGCGCCGTGGGGCAGGTGCCCGGCACCGATCTGCTGCAGGTAAGCGTCGGTATTGAGACGGCATGTCAGTCCCAGGTAGCCGAGCTTGGTGAACAGATCCATCGCCGGTGTCAACGAATTCTCCACGCCGAAAATGTCGATGAACTCCGATTCGGCGAGTAGGGCGACCGCCTTGCGATAGGCCTTGGGTCCAACGCACTGTGCAGCTCGTCGATCAGCGCCTTCGCGCCATCGGCCGCTTTACCGGGAATCTCATCTTCGCCATCCCACGGATTCAGATCGAATCCGGCCAGCGGATTGAAGGTCACTTTGTGTTCGGCGGCCGGGTTGCGCAACACGTACCGCAGTTCACGGTAACCGCCGAAGCCGAGCTTGCGGGCGAACCGAATCACCGTCGGCTGGCTGACGTGGGCGATGTCGGCCATCTGACCGACGGTCAGGTCGGCCGCCTCCTCGATATGATTCCGAATATACTGGGCCACGGCGCGCTCCGCCGGACGCAGCGACGGATACACGTGGTCGATGCGCTCACGTATTCCCACCGAGGATTGCACAGCCGCGCTCCTAGTCGTCCGTATTTTCCATTCCTGTTTCGAGGTTACCGGCTGTATACCGGCGAACAGTCGACTTGGATTGACCGCAACATGAACGGTGAGCGAACTCTTCCGTTTACCTTTCCGCTCCATTCCCTCTACAATCGAAACCATGGTGCGGATTAGCGTGGGAAGCCCCACCCATCACACAAGCGGGCGACTGTACGGCGTGTTCTTCGAGGACATCAACATGGTGCGGATGGCGGGCTGAACGCCAACATGGTGAACAACTACAGTTTTGACGGCGTTTATCTCGACCATCACACGTGGCGTATGGCCGGTGCCGAACGGTGGCGTACGCAGGCTGATTCCCTGCGTTTCTGGGATTTCATCAACTGTTCCGCCGCCAGCTTGGCAGTGAGATACGCGGGATTCACGGCCAGCGGGTGACCACCGACTGCCCCGCCCGCCAATTCACGCACATAGCCGATACGCTCGCATCACGTCCGATGTTCCTTCCGAAACCGGCCCTGCATATCTGGAAAACCTCGGCTATAACGGAGGCGGCGACAACGGGGGCGAGCCCGCGTTCTCCATCGTCGCCGACCACACCTATTCCGTCAGTCTCGCGGTACGTCCGGTTCATGGGCGGGCCGAGCTGTCCGTCGGCGTGGTCGATAGGTACGGCCTGCCGCTCACCAGTATCACTCGATTGTCGTATATCGTGGACTCCGATCCGCTTGACGATACGGAAGAGACCGGTCTGAGGCAGGACGATGGGGCCGATGCGCAGGATTCCGGCGTTTCGATCAGTCCGGATTCGTCGGATGGTGCCATCGTCATCGGCCGTGACGGCTGGTACCGGTTCAACGCCGACGTAACCGGACTGAACACCGATTACGGCAAGCTGCGTATCACCATTGACGCCGGCGAACGCACCACGTTCGATCTGGATCTGGTGCAGTTCATGGATGCGGACTATTGGGGCGCGGGCGACCCGAAATGGCGTTACGGCAAGCTGCGCCGCGATTTGGTGGAGACCATTCAGGCGTTGCATCCAGCGTTTCTGCGATTCCCCGGCGGCTGCATCGTCGAAGGTGTGACGCCCGGCAATGAATATCGCTGGAAGGATACCGTCGGCTCCCTGGCCGCGCGACGCCAACAGTATTCGATGTGGTCGTTCAAGATGCCGGATGGTTCCAGCTATTCGCAGAGCTATCAGATCGGCTTCTACGAGTATTTCTGCCTGTGCGAGGACCTCAAGGCCAAGCCGCTGCCCACTCTGTTCGCCGGCATCGCATGCCAGTCGCCCGGCCGAGATCCGCGCCACATGGATATCAATTCGGCCACCTTCCGCAACAATGTGATTCAGGACTACCTGGACCTCATCGAATTCGCGAATGGCGATCCGGAGTCCAGCTCGTGGGCCGCGGTCCGGCGTGATATGGGCCATCCTGAGCCGTTCGGCTTGGACATGATCGGCGTGGGCAACGAAAACTTCGGGCTGACTACGTGGCCAAGTTTGACATGATCAGCGAGGCCATTCATGAACGATACCCGGATATGCTGTGTGTGATGAGCGCCGGACTGTTCCCCTTCCAGCCGGCGATGAAGCGCAGCTGGGACCATGCGCGAGCGTTGGCCGCAACCGATTCCGGGGCACATGATTCCGCCACCGGTGACGCGATTATCGTCGACGAGCATTCCTACCACTCCCCCGAATGGTTTGCATCCCAGGCGTCACGATTCGACGCTTACCCGCGTTGTGGCGCCGGCGTCTATTTCGGCGAATATTCAGCAACGGCTATTTTGCCGGCCAACCACAGACCGAACAAGGCGCGAACACGTGGAAGTCGGCACTCGGCGAGGCCGCGTTCCTGACCGGCTGCGAGCGCAATTCCGACGTGGTGCGCATGACCTCCTATGCGCCGCTGCTCGCGCATATTCCGGCTAAGGGGTGGGCGCAGAATCTTATCGAATTCAATCCGGCGCATGTGAACCCCACGGTGAATTATGAGGTGGAGCGGCTGTTTTCCACGCATCTGGGCGACACGACGTATGCCGTGTCCATCGAGCAGACCGCGTCACGCCCCGCCAAACATCTGTATGTCAGCGCCACCGGGCATGACAGGGATGACGCCTGCCGTTACATCAAAATCGTCAATATCTCCGATTCCCCGGTGGATGTGACGTTGGAAATCGCGCGCGGACTGGCCGGGCTGGGCGCCTCGCCATCGCGACCGGTGCGTTTGGAGGTGACGACGTTAAGCGCCAATCCGACGGCGAAGACCACTATCGGATACCGCGGCGAGGCTTCGGGGGCGATTGTGCCGGAACGTCGGGCTTACACATTGCCGTCGCCGTCTTCATTGCTGGCGATGAAGATCAAGCCGTACAGCGTCACGCTGGTGGCTTCGCGCTGATCGACATCGGCCATTAGGCCGATTCCTTTGCCGTTAGAATCACCCTCAAGGATGAGGGGGAATCGTGCAGATTCAGGGAATAATAGGGGCTATCCCCCATAGCGAATACAAGCACGGGAGGGCAGGATGGAAACCACGGCGGCCAGAAGACCGCGGCCAACGATGAAGGAGTATGCGGTATGTTTATCAATCTGTTCCGCAGGCAGCGCCCTGCGCTCGCCCGGCTGGCCCGCAACTCCAACGCCTATCGTCAGCCGATGGTTGCGGCCGTATCATCGTCCGCAGTCGGCGTATCCAGCATCACCTCTGCAGCCAACACAGCCAACACAGACGGCGTATCCGGCGTATCCACGCTGGATGCCACCATCGGCCGCATCCACGACATCCCGCAGTCGGCCATGAGCCGACTGACCGGCTCCCCCACCGTATACGCGCGGTAGACCGGCCCAACCCACAACGGCGGCTCAGAGACTCGGCTCGATGATCCAGCTCAAGGTCAGCAATACGGCCAAAAACAGAACGTTGACGGCGGAGTAGACGGCCAGATACCGGCCTTTCTTGTGCGGGTATTGGCGCACGACGTTCTTGTAAGAAATAAGCGAGGCCATCGAGCGATGAGCGTACCCATGCCGCCCAAATTGGTGCCAATGATCAGATCGCGCCATTGGTCGCAGAAGCCGGAAAGCAGAATCGTGGTGGGCACATTGCTGATGACCTGGCTGGAGCCGACCGCCACCTCCAGCGGATGGCCGCCGACCAGCGAGCGCGCCAGTTCGTAGAATTCGGGCACGCGCTTCATGTTGCCGATGAAGATGAAGAACATGCAGAAGGTGAGCGGCAGTCCCCAATCCACGTATTTGAATACGCGCCGATCGGTGAACAGGAACACGACGACCACGATCACGCACATCACCCACAGGGGAATCACGTCGGAGACGGCCAGTAGGCAGACGATGAACAGCAGCGAGTAGACGATGGTGCGCCAGCCGCCATAACCGGCGCCGTAGCCGGTGATACGAATCTCGTCGGGCTGGTGTTTGTTGCGCTCGGGAGCCAGCACGCCGGTTTCGAGTTCGCCCAGGTCGCCGACCGGTTTGCCGCCAAACACCACGGAAATCACGATGACCAGCAACACGGCCGCCGTGCCGGAATACGGTGCCATGATGCCGAGGAATTCCATGGTCGGCATGCCGGTCAGGGCTTTGAGATACAGGTTGTGCGCGTTGCCGATCGGGGTGAGCATACTGCCCACGTTCGCGCCAATGGTCATCAGCGTGACCACGAGGATGGTCTTATCCTCTTGCCCAGCCATGATGAGCACGGCCACCGCGAACGGCACAAACGTGACCAGCGCAACGTCATTGGTGATGAACATCGCGGAAAAGAACGTCAAAGCGACAAGCGTAATGACCAGTCCGCGCATGGTGCTGACCTTCTCCAGCAATCGCGAACCGATGATGCGGAACACGCCGATACGCTGGAATCCGCACACCACAATCATCAGGCAGATGAGCTGGCTGATGGTGCTGGCGTGAATGTAGCTTTTGTAATCGGCGTCCGGCGGCACAATGAAACACGAAATCAGGGCGAGTATTGCGGCGACGATGAGAATCGTCTCATTTTTGGCTACATTGATCAGCCAGCGTCGCATCCATTCCTCCGTGAATAACCCAATATCGCAACCATTCTATTTTACGCGCAGACCAGCATAAGGTACGTAGTCGCGTTGCGCTGGCGGACATGAGTTTTTGGACCGGTGCCGCACATCAGCCGCGCTCGTTTTTTTATTTGGACAAGGAAACATTGAGTTTGCATGTCTTCCATACAATGAACTGCCGCGCAATGCTGTGCCCGTATATACGGCTGCATCATTGTGTGGCAGGCCAGACACGAATACCGTACGTGGCTGGCTCATACCAATGGAACATAGTTTCATTCGAGGAAGAGGAGCGATGAAGTTGCGTATTACCCCAGTATTCCCGGTCAAACGTTTCGCCGCCGTGTCTGCACAGAACGTGAAGAACGTGCAGTTCGATTACACGAACATGCCCACGTACAACACGATCACCAAGTAGCGCGCACTGCCGCACTGATCGGCGGCACTTGCCGCATACATGAATGGCCGGTGTGCTGCGGATTCCTTACCAAGAATCCGCAGCACACGGCCATTATGATATATGCCGCAATACAGGGGGCAATCAGCCCTGCACCTTACCTCCTTGCGCGCTACGGTATCCGAAGTTCATCATCTCGCTGTTGTAGGCGACCACGCCACGGCCGACCGCCGGCAGAACGATCATGCCGCCATCGCATGATGCGCGGCGACTTCGTCCAAAGTGGCCGTCGCGGCATCCTCGACGTTCTCGCCGGAGAAACGCACACGATCCGACACCTGATGGGCGGCGACCACCTTGATGAACGCCTCGCCGATGCCGGTGCAGGACACCGCCACCGTGGACTGGTTGGCGAACGTGCCGCAACCAGGCAGCGGCGAATCACCCACACGACCGTGCATCTGGTTGGTGATGCCGCCAGTGGACGTGCCAGCGGCGATATTGCCCTCGGCATCGCGCGCCACGGCACCGATGGTGCCATGCTTCTCCCACTCATCGCCACCGGACTGAGCCTCGGCCAAGGACTGACGACGCTGTTCGGTGATGAAGTACTCGTTGCTTTCGGTCGCGACGCCCCAATCGGCGATCTCGGCATCGGTCGGGTCCGCGAACAGCACATGCTTGGTCTGCTCTTTGACGGCACGCGCCGCATCGATCGGGTTCTTCACGGTGCTTACGCCGGTGACCGCACCGACCTCGCCATCGCCGGTCATCAGGCAGGCGTCCATCTGGGCGATGCCATCGCTGGTCAGGGCGGCACCACGGCCGGCGTTGAATTCGGGAGCGTCTTCCATGACGTGGATGGCGGCGACCACAGCCTCATGCGCCGGTGCTCCGGATTCCAACAACTGGTATCCGGCATCGAGGGCGCGCTGCAGATCAAGTTCGACCTGGGCGATGCGTTCAGGCGTGCTGTGCTTGCCACGACTGCCCGCTCCGGCGTGAATGACAAGCGTGATGCCGGTTTCGCTGCCCGCCAGTTCAGTGGTCACCGGCGAAACGGAGGATGTGGTCATATCGTGTCCCTTTCTGGAGTCAGATGGATGTGCTGACGCCAACGTATCGTTGCTTCCGCATGTATGATACCCGTTGATGGCCGCGACCGGTTCCGCATTTCGCATCATCGGCTCGCGATGGCGCGACTCGTTACTGCGCCACCTCGCCACTACGCCAGGGGCAATGCGATGCCGGCTCGATCGACCAGATCACGCAACGACCACGTGGTCTGTCCCGTTCGCCCGACAACGCTATGCGCATGCCACAGCGAACTGATGATGGCTTCCTCGCTTATTTATTCGTCGAATGCACTCATCGATGTGGGTATGTAGCCATCAAAAAAAAACTCGACAACCGCAATGAGCCAGTCACTTGACTACATCTGTGCTATCGTCTCGCCAATGATTCGAATGCCGGTATCAATGTCAGCAGCATCCGGGCGCACAAAGTTGAGACGAATATGGGAATCATCCATTTCGTCAACGTCGAACACGCTGCCCGGCATGAACGTAACGCCTTGGGAACGGCAGGATTCCAATACATCCAGAGAGCGCACGCCGTCCGGCAAAGAAACCCAAATATAGTAGCCACCTGCAGGCATGGTCCAATACACTTCATCCGGCGCATACTGCTCCAATGCTGCGATTGCTGCATCTCGTCGAATGCGGTAAGCCTTAATCAAACCGCGCAAATGTTCGGCGATGCGGCCTTCTTTAAGCAGTTCCAGGCAGATGCGCTGCGATGACGTGCTCGTATGCTGGTCGACCATGCGCCGCAGAGCCGCCAGCCGGTTGATCACATGCGGATCGGCCACAACCCATCCCGTGCGCAGGCCCGAAGTGACGGTTTTCGAGAACGTCGACAAATACATCACGTATCCCGCATTCTCCATGCCTTTAAGCGGTATGGGGCGATGCGCGTCGGACGATTCCCCGCCGTACCACAAATCGCCGTAAGCATCGTCTTCCACGATCAGACACTGATAGCGCCGCGCCACGTCAATGAGTTCGCTGCGTCGTTCGGGCGACAGCGTGGTACCGGTAGGGTTTTGGAACGTCGGGACGGTGTAAATGAGCTTGGGCCGGAATCGCGCGCAATACCCATCCAACAGGTCTGTACGCATACCGTGCTCGTCCACTGGAACGCCGATGATGCGCGCATCCGCCGAACGGAAGGTCTGCAATGCCGGGAAGAACGTGGATTGTTCGACCAGCACGCAGTCGCCGGGGTTGATGAACGCGCGCACGATGAGTCAATGCCCTGCTCGGAGCCGGAGAGCACCATCACGTTGCGGACGCCGCATTGTACGCCTCGTGCGCGCATATGTTCGGCAAGCAGCGCACGCAACTCTTCGAATCCCTCGATAGGTGATTCCGGTTGGCCGTCGAATTCCCGCGATTCGAATGCTTCGATGCTGACCTTGCGCAGCAGATCGTCCGGGATATCCGCCGGGTTCGGCGAACCGGTGGCGAAGTCAATAATGGTGTCGCCGCGCTGCGCCCGCTCGGCCGAGGCGATGTCATGTAGGTAAACCGGTTGGAATAATCAGAGAACAACACCGACCATGGCGGACGCACGACGGTTGGTTCCGGGCCCTGAACCGAACGGCTTTCACGAATCGTATGGACCGCCGCAGAGCTGCTGCCCTGGTCTGTCGTCAAGAAATCAGTGGAGGTAGCACGTTCTACGTCGCCGGAAGAGGAGGCTTGCGATGTTCCCATTTCTGCCGACGATCGTGTTGTTCGCGTTATTGCATTCCCGAAGTCACTGTTTGACGTGTGCGATGTTCGGCTCGCGGAGGCAGCCGGCAGCACGAACGTGCCTTTGCCGACTTTGGAGGCGATAAGACCTTCGTCCTTGAGCTGCTGATACGCCTGCAACACCGTGGTGCGATTGACTTCGAGACGTGAGGACAGCTCGCGTTCGGGAGGCAGGCGGTAGCCCTCGGCCATCGCGCCGGAGACGATCTGTTCACGCAGCTCGGCGGCCAGCTGCCGGTACATCGGCACCTTGCTGCGTCGATTCAGCTCAAGCTGCATGGCAGATCGTCTCCTTGATTCGTCAATCGGATACCAGTCTAACGGCAGACGAATCGACTACAGCGACAGGAAGAGCTCGTGGATGCGGGTATCGTCCGTGAGTTCCGGGTGGAAGGCGGTGGCCAGGATATTGCCTTGACGCAAGCCCACCACGTGGCCATCGACTTCGGTTTCGACCGTGGCTTCGGGTCCGACCGACACCACGTACGGTCCGCGGATGAATACCAGTGGGAAGTCCGTGATACGCTGCGGATCATCCGCTGCACCAAAATCGGCAGTAGCCTGGAAACTACCGAGCTGACGACCATAGGCGTTGCGGCGTACGACGCGTCGAGCGCGCCAAAGTAGACGTTGTCGTCATTGTCGAGCTTTTTAGCCAGCAGAATCATGCCGGCGCAAGTGCCAAACACCGGTTTGCCTGCCTTGATGTGGGCGGCGATCGGCTCGAACAGTCCGGTCGAATGCAGGAGCTTGCCCTGTGTAGTGGATTCGCCGCCGGGCAGAATCACGCGGTCGATGGATTCATCGAAATCCTCGGCTGCGCGCAGCAGTTTCCACGGCGCACCGAGCTTGTCCAGCACCGCCGCATGTTCGGCGAATGCGCCTTGTACGGCCAGGATGCCGGTCACGCCGTGCTTGGCGTTTTTGGCGTCCGCGGATTCTTCTTTGGAAATATATTCAACAGCTACAACCATGTTGTCTCCTTGGGCCTTGACTCCCGCTGGCGGGAGCGTCACCCTTTCCTGGCTCCCCTCAAAGAGGGAGCAAGGTAATGCACTCACTCGCCGCGAGCGGCCATGATGGTCTGAATCTCGTCCTCATTGATGCCGACCATGGCTTCGCCGAGGTTTTCGGACAGCTTGGCGAGCAGATCGGCGTCCTGCCAGTTGGCGGTAGCTTGACGATGGCGGCGGCGCGCTTGGCCGGGTCGCCGGACTTGAAGATGCCGGAGCCCACGAACACGCCTTCGGCACCAAGCTCCATCATCAGGGCGGCGTCGGCCGGGGTGGCCACGCCACCGGCGGCGAAGTTCACGACGGGCAGACGGCCGTTGTCGTGCACGTACTTGGCCAGATCGTAGGGCACGGCCAGCTGCTTGGCGGCCTCGTAGACCTCGTCGTCGCGCAGGCCGACGAGTTCGCGAATCTGCTTGTTCATGGTGCGCATGTGGCGCACGGCCTGAATCACGTCGCCGGTGCCGGGCTCGCCTTGGTACGAATCATGGCAGCACCCTCGGCGATGCGGCGCAGTGCCTCGCCCAGGTTCTTCGCGCCGCACACGAACGGCACGTCGAACTGGTTCTTGTCGATGTGGTACACGTCGTCGGCCGGGGAAAGCACTTCGGATTCGTCGATGTAGTCGATTTCGATGGCCTGCAGAATGCGGGCCTCGGCGATGTGGCCGATACGCACCTTGGCCATGACCGGAATGGAGACAGCTTCCTGAATGCCCTTGATCATGGCCGGATCGCTCATACGGGAGACGCCGCCGGCGGCACGAATGTCAGCGGGGATGCGCTCCAGCGCCATCACCGCGCATGCGCCGGCATCCTGCGCGATTTTCGCCTGTTCGGGCGTGGTGACGTCCATGATCACGCCACCCTTGAGCATCTGGGCCAGATTACGGTTGAGTTCCGCACGATTCTGCGTCATGAGTTTCCCTTCGTTTCGACGCTGCTTGGTATCGCGCTTCATTATTGAACGGATTGGATTGGCCCACCCAAACCAGTCCAATTTGGATGGGGCCAATCCGCAACTTCTGCACCCATCCAATCCAACCTCCACACGTTTATCTCTCCCATTTGGCATGTAATCCTGATTGTCAATCAATCACAGGCCAGGAGGAGAAGAGTTGGCATGCGTGCGATTACTTGCTATTCGCATCGTCCGCATCGCCCGAAATGCCATCCACATATTCAAGAATGTCGCCGGGCTGGCAATCCAATGCCGCACAGATGGCGGCGAGGGTGGAAAAGCGGATGGCGGAAACGCGATTGTTTTTGATTTTGGAAAGGTTCACGTTGGTGATGCCCACCTGATCGGCCAGCCAGTTGAGTGAGCGGCCTCGCTCGACCATGATGCGGTCGAGGCGCAGGACGATATGGCCTATGCCGGCCGGACCGGTGGAGTTTGAGTCAGCCGCATTCAGGCCGGTCTCGCTCGAATCAACGATGTTCAGGCTGTCCTCATTCGGGCCCTCGGTGTTCGGACCGGCCCTGTTCGGACCGGCGCCACGCGGGTCTACGGCGCTCTTCCCCCTCACAGCAGACCGTCGACTTCCCGTTGCAGACCCATGCCATAATCGAAGATGCGCGCAATCAGCAACAGGATAATGCCAATCATCACCATCATGCCGCTCATCCATAAGCCCCAGTTGCCGCCCGTGCCAGCCAGGAACATACGATGAAGTTCACCAGACCCACAATCGGCGCGACAATCAGATACCAGCCAGCCCTGTTCAACCGGTCGGACACCATGCCTTGGAAAGGCGTGGCATCCCTGCCGTCTGCAAGCCACACCGTCAAATCCTTGCACAGTGCGGCCATTTCGGAGAACGCCAAGGCCAGTAGAGCGTAGACCACCATTCTCGCCAGACCGGTGGAGATGGTAGCTACCATGTTGACGGGACCGTCGTGGAAGTTCTGCAGATTATAGGAGTAGTCCAACAAGTCGCCCTTGATGCTGAGGGTGAACGCGCCGCCGACATTCAGGTCGACACTGCCGAAGTTCGCGGCGAACGAGCGCGGGGAAATGAGGAATACCACCCACACCACGGCCGCGAGCGCTGCGATGATCCATAGGAGCGCGGCACCGATGCGGGCCAGGATCAAGGCCGCGCCACCGGCCTTATCCAAACCGAAGGATAGTTTCTTTGTCGTTGCCATGATTGAGCCTCCGCTTCATTGCGCAAACCAAGCAATTCATACTTGCATTATACCATAATTTATCGTTTGTCATTAAAAAGTTAATATCAAACGAATAGTTGATGTGACATCGATGCTGCGCGATATATCTGACGTCGCTTCTCTCGCCCCGCCCGACTGCGGCCAGTAACCTCCCTCGTCAGAGGGAGAGATTATTAGCCAACGGTGTTGCCATAGATTTGGGCTTGGAGATCTTTGCGAGCAGTCTCCATACGGGTGATTTGGCCAAGGAGGGTTATCTTCTCTTCGCCGTCGGGCAGTTGGGCCATGCGGCGTTTGGCCAAGCCGATCTGGCGCATGAAGCCCATGTCCAGTAGTCGGGTGAGGAGCTCGGTGGCATAGCGCTGCTCTTCCGGCGCGGCAGGGCGCAGCTGCACGGCGGCAGCACCGCCGGGCGCGTTCGACTGCAGAGGCTGCGCACCGTTGCCACTGTCGTCGCCAGGCAGAGGCAGAGGCATGACAGCCAGCTCGTTGATCACCTGATTGAGCATCGGCCGCCGGCCTTGGTGAGGTTGTGCATCCACAGCCCTGCGGGGTATCGTCGGATGGCAGTCCGCCGGCGGCCGCGATCGCCTGGAACAGGGTGCGGAACACCGAAGTCATGAAATGGTCGATGGTCAGCTGCCCGAACATGGTGCGGTCGATGGCGCGCGGCACCTGAATCAGCACGGCCATGAACTGCTGTTCGGCGATGAATACGGCGTCGTCAATCTTGAAATACGCCTGTTCGGCGGCGTCACGGCGCTCCAACGCCTTGCGCGTGGCCGGATTGGCGTACGGGTTGGTGCCGGGTTCCACACGCGGCTCGTCACGCTCGAATCGATGTTTGGGCGCGTAGGCGTCTCATCGCGTACATGCATCTGCCGGCGTGCGTTCATTACCTCGCGGCGCATCACCTCAAGGTCCACGCCGATACGGCCCGCGGACTTGCGCGCGTAAGCGTCCCATAGGGAGCGGTCGCGAATCTGCGCCACCAGCGGGGCCACGGCTTTCATCGCACCCACTTGGCCGGGCGTGTAGGTCAGATCGAACCGGCTGATGGCGGCGTCGATCACGAAATCATACAACGGTTTGGCCCGGGCGATCAGCGAGCGCACTGCCTCGTTGCCTCGCTCAATGCGCAGGTCGCACGGGTCGAGATTGTCGTCGGCCACGGCCACGAAGGTTTGGGAGAGGAAGGCCGAATCGAGGCCGAAAGCGTGCAGCGCGGCTTTCTGGCCGGCGGCGTCACCATCGAACGTGAACACGATGCGCGAGCTCAACGGCTGGTCCTTGACCTTCAACGGCCCGACCAGCTGGACCGCACCCAGCGAATCGTCGGCGATCAGGCGGCGCACAATCTTGGCGTGCTCGGCGCCGAACGCCGTGCCGCACGTGGCGATGGCGGTGTCGATGCCGGCCAAGTGCATGGCCATCACGTCCGTATAGCCTTCGACGATCACCACCTGCCGCTTCTTGACGATGGCGGATTTGGCCAAATCGATGCCGTAAAGCACCTGGGTTTTGCGGTAGAGCTGCGTATCCGGCGTGTTGATGTATTTGGCGGCGATCTGGTCGTCCTCATACAGCTTGCGCGCGCCGAAGCCGAGCGTGCGGCCGGTCGAATCGCGGATGGGCCAGGTCACTCGGCCGCGGAAATAGTCATAGATGCCGCGCTGGCCTTGACGGGCCAAGCCCGCGTCGAGGATTTCCTTCTGCGTAAACCCCTTGGAGGCCAAGTGGCGCACGAGATTATCCCAGCCTTGCGGCGCGTAGCCGCAGCCGAAACGTTCGCAATCAGCTTGGGAGAAGTTGCGGCCGCCAAGCAGCTTGCGGGCGGGCAGTGCTTCCTTGGTCAAGATCTGGGAGACGAAGAAGCGCTGGGCTTCCTCGCAGGCTTCCAGCAGTCGCGTGCGCTTGGAGCCGGTGTTCTCGCGCGCCGGGCCATTGCCGCTGTTCTCGTAGTGCAGCTCGATATGGTACTTGTCGGCGAGCAGTTCCACGGCTTCGCGGAAGTCGATGTTTTCGGATTGTTCGACGTATTTGAATACGTCGCCACCCAAGCCGCAGCCGAAGCAGTGCCACACGCCGAGCGAGGGACGCACGTTGAAGCTGCCGGTTTTCTCGTCGTGGAACGGGCACAAGCCCACGAAGGTGCCGGTGCCGGAGGGCTTAAGCGTTACGGTCGCAGATACAATGTCATACAGGTCCGCGGCGGCGCGCACCTTCTCGACATCTTCCTTCTTAATCATTCCGACCATAAGTCTCTAGAGTACCGCCTCACCTGAGACACGGTAAATTTTTACCGTCGGTTATCATTTCTTCCGCGAAACTCCCTTCAGTCGCCTACAGCGACAGCTCCCCTCACCCGAGGGAAGCTGGCTCGCGCAGCGAGACTGAGGGAAGCGCCCGCCCAACACGCCCTCAGCACAAAATGGAGTGCAGGGCCAGGGCGGAGTTGTCGGTCAGGCTCGCGACCTGATCGATGGCGACGCGCAGTCGTTCGTCGTCGTTGGTGGATTCGTTCCAATCGGCCAGGAACTGGCTTTCCAAAGCGTCGGACGGGAGCGGCGAATCGGCCATAAGCACATCGACCAAATCCGATACGATCTTGAGCTCCTCCTGATGGAATGGCTCGCGCTCGCGAGGCGCCATGACGAAGTACACGGCGATGCCTTCAGCGCCACGATCTCGTAATTCGTGTTCTCGGGAATCACGATGTTCGCGGAATACCGGGTCAACGGCCCGGGCCCGTACGTGTCGCGCGTGGCGGTTTCCACCGACCAGCAGAAGCGGCCGATCAAATCGGACGTAATGTTCTTAAGCTGCGCCAACGATTCGCGCGAACCATTGAAATGTGCAGGGAACAAATGCTCTCGGCGCAATCGCGTGAACGCGGCCAGCAGCTTGTCGGCATCCCACTTCGCCCCATACCATGCGCGCGTCTGCTCGATGATGTGGTCCAGCATCTTCGGATCGGCGAGCACAATCGGATCGAACGCGCCGGTGGCGATGGAATCCTCGACGTCATGCACGGAGTAGGCGATATCATCCGAAAGGTCCATGATCTGGCATTCCATGGGCTTGGTGGCCTGAGGCGCGCCGATCTTGAGCCATCGGAATACCGGCTCGTCATCCGGGTAGACGCAGAATTTCTTCGACCGCTCCCCCTTTGGGTGTTGGTCGGCTTCGGCCAAGGTCCACGGGTATTTGACGGCCGCATCCAAGGCCGCACGGGTCAGGTTCACGCCGGCCGAACGCCGTCCGGGTGAAAGATCTTGGGTTCGAGCCGGGTCAGGATACGCATGGTCTGTGCGTTGCCTTCGAAGCCGCCGATATTGCCGGCGATGTCGGCGAGCGCACGCTCCCCATTGTGCCCGAACGGCGGGTGACCAAGGTCGTGGGCCAGACAGGCGCAGTCGACCACGTCCGGATCACAGCCGAGCAATGCGCCGATTTGGCGACCGATCTGGGCGACTTCCAGCGTATGCGTCAGTCGAGTGCGAGCGAAATCGTCGGTACCGGCAATCAGAATCTGGCTTTTCGCGCCCAAACGCCGCAAAGCGGACGAATGAATCAGTCGCGCGCGATCGCGCTCGAACGCGGTGCGTGACTTGGATTTGGGCGGCTCAGGTGCAACGTTCCTCGTCGAAGGCGCTGTAGCCCTCATCGCTCAGCACCTGTTCCCCATCCAAAGTCGTTTCCATATGCCAAGCATAGGCACACATATCGGCCGCAGTAATCCCGACTTCCCGAATATGTGCCACTGACGTCAACTCAACGGCACATATTCGGGAGATTGGGGCCGATTTCCCGAATATGTGACGCTCAGCACATGTCAGTGGCACATATTCGGAAGAAGGGATCACGGGGTGCCACCGTATGGCGGTAATGCACCTTATAGCAGCGTGGCGGGGTCGAGCTTGGCGAGGTCGGCGGCGGGCAGCACTTCGGCGGCATGCTCGTAAAGGCGCGGGATGCGGTTGCGCAGGCAGGTGAAGATCTCGTAGCTGATGGTGTCGGCGGCGCGGGCCCAATCGTCGGCGGTAGGCTCAACGTAATCCTCGCCGCGGCCCGGGCCGAACAGTTCGACCGTGTCGCCCTCGTGAACGCCGAGTTCGGCGGCGGATCCGTGCAGGTCCACGATGAACTGGTCCATGCACACGCGGCCGCACACGCGGTAGATCTTCGGGCCTTCGGTGGTCATGATGCGCACCGGGCCGCCCGGCTTCTCCACGTGCTTGGCACCTTCCATATCGAAACCGGAAGCGGAGCGGTGGATGCCATCGGCGTAGCCAGCGGCACAATAGCGGTCGAGGTGTTGTCCGGGGTCAGGTAGGTGCGGCCGTAGGAGATGCCGTGGCCGGCCTCCACATCCTTGACCGTGCCGAGCTGCGCCTGCAGGCGCATGGCCGGGGTCAGATGCCAGTCGCGCGGGGTGCCCATCGCGGGATCGGGCTCGTAGCCGTACAGGCCGATGCCTGGGCGGGTGAGTTCGAAGTGAATCTCCGGGCGGTCCAAAGTGGCCGCTGTGTTGGCCAGGTGACGGATCTCCGGCGGGATGCCGGCCTGTTCCATGCGGCGCGTGAAGTCCTTGAATGTTTCGATCTGGCGGTCGGTGGAGGACACGAATTCGGACACATCGGGCGAATCGGCCACGGCGAGATGGCTCCACTGACCCACAATATGCAACACGCCCTCTTTGGCGAGCGGCACAAGTTTGGCGAGCGCGGCGTCGAATCCGGCCGGTGTGAAACCGTTGCGACCGAAGCCGGAATCGACCTTGACGTGTACGCGGGCGGGCTTGCCGAGCTTGCGTGCGGCGGCGGCCACCGCGTCGATGCCGGGCAGGGAGCCGACCGATACGTCGATGTCGGCGGCGATCAGCTCGTCGAACGGGACTTCGGTGCCGTTGTATACCCAAGTCAAAATATGGCAGCGGTCGGGGCCGATGCCGAGCTTGCGCAGCAGCAACGCTTCGTG
>ENA-OQLB01000037-OQLB01000037.1-human-gut-metagenome-genome-assembly--contig:-NODE-37-length-68477-cov-4.672231_pt1 | contig 68477 bp, 64 predicted proteins | sample MGYA00242656_ERZ504813 | MGnify/ENA primary metagenome ERZ504813 (study PRJEB26092, sample SAMD00036388) | human gut metagenome | host: Homo sapiens | study: EMG produced TPA metagenomics assembly of... | reverse complement strand
CAACTGTTCAAGAGCCTTGTTCTTGATACTTTCAAAATCAAATTCTTCACTCATAAAATAAACTGTGTTAGCAAAGTTAATATTTTATTCATTTCCTTAGCTGACACAGTTCAAATTACGGCCTCCTGCTGTCTTGCTGACATTACCATGATTTTTCTCAAGCAGGTTTCGTATCTTTTCCTTTTCCTGAATGATACGAATATCCGGATTGTCACTACAATCTACATTGTCCAGTCCCAAGTCACAAACATCCAATAATACATTATCCGCAACAATTACCGCACGTTTGATTTTTGCGTTCAATTCCCGCACATTACCAGGCCAGTCATATCCCAGCATGCATGCTTTCGCTTCTTCGGTAAATCCCTCATTCTTGACACGGATTCTACAGGAATGTTCTCTTCTGAAGAATTCGGCAAGCGGAAGAATATCGTCTTTGCAATCTTTTAATGGCGGTTGAACAATTTCGAGTTCTGCAAGGCGATAATACAAATCCTCACGAAAGCGACCTTCCTCCACCGCTTTTTTCATATCCTCATTGGTAGCAGAAATGATACGTACATCCGTATGTTTCACTTTATCACTTCCTACCGGATTAAACTCCTTTTCCTGAAGGACACGTAGAAGAAGAATCTGCATGGAATACGGCATATTACCAACTTCATCCAGGAATAAGGTTCCTCCATTGGCCGTCTCAAAATGTCCTTTCCTATCAGCAACAGCTCCTGTAAAAGCTCCTTTGACTACACCGAAAAATTCAGAAGCCTGCAAATCGTTAGGTATACTTCCACAATTGACGGCAACGAATGGTTTGTCACGTCTGTCACTATAACGGTGTATCATCTGGGCTATCACCTCTTTACCGCTTCCACTCGAACCAAATATCATAACAGAAAGATCCGACGGTGCCACACGACGAGCCAGTGAAGCGGATTTTCTTGCTGCTTCACTGGTACGTTCAACAAAAGAACATTCTTTACGTACAATAACAGGTTGTTTAAGCATGCTATGTACTAATTCTATCAGTTGCTCTTGATGAACAGGCTTTTGCAAATAATCCTTAGCACCGAGCTTGATGGCACGGACCGCATCCGTGATACAGGCATAATCTGTCATGACAATAAATGGAACTTCCACATTAGAACGCATCATCCATTCCAGAAGGCTGATACCATTTCCTTCCGGCAGACGTACGTCTCCCAACACAAGATTGATTTCGTTTTTCTTCAGAATACTACGTGCTCCGGGCTCGTCCATTGCGGTTAGAACTTCGTAACCGGCTTTTTGCAACCATTTTTCAATCATACCGCAGAGTATCATATTATCTTCAACTATGAGGATTTTCATATTTCTTCAGTTCCTTTTTTGTTTCTTCTATTAATTTTTTAAGCCACTCCATGATTTGTATTGCATGTTCATGAACAGTTTCGTTTTGGCTATCACTGTCATGCAATATTCTTTGAAAATCACGTAAAATATTATCTTTCTCGAGCATTTCCCATACAGGCATCATCCGGTGTATTATTTTTCTCATGGTCTCACGGTCGGTTATCCTGTCAGCAGATTCCATCTCCTCCAGTTCTTTTTCAGATTCCATAACAACGAGAGAAAGCATATGACTATAATCATCCGTATTCTCCAGTAAACTGGAAAAATCAAAATCTCCGGAAACTGAAACTTGTGTACGAGATACAATGGTGGATAAAAAGCGAGCAGTCCGTGGATATTGAACGGTTTATGAATACAGCCTGCAAATCCTTCTTTTTCATAAATTCCGGAATTTCCATCACCACGGCAGTCATGACTGCTACTGGAACAGTTCTAAAATTGCCGATGTCCGAATTGCGAAGCAATCTTAACAAACAGAATCCGTCAGTATCAGGCATTTGTACATCTGTCAAGACCAAATCATATTCAGAATTTTCAAGAGCGGCCACTACTTCACGTGCATTCTTACAGGTTTTACAGGATATACCTTTGCGCCCGAGCATATCTTCTGCTATTTTCAGTTGTATAGGATCATCGTCCACTACAAGAACATTCTTAGGCAATATAGTTATTGTATTATGGTCCGATTTGTCTTCCTCAACTAACTCATCCGTTTCAGGCAAAGGAAGTTCCAGCCTGAATACGCTTCCTTTACCGAGTGTACTTTCCACATCCATTTCCTTCCAAAACCTTAATTAATCCTTTGGTAAGAAAAAGTCCCAAACCAAAACCTTCAGAATTGACATCCTGTGCGGCACGCTCAAATGGAGCAAATATTCTTTTCATTGTTTCCTCGTCCATCCCTATACCGGTATCTCTAATTTCAATCCGAAGTTTTCCCTCTGAATATTCAGTATGAAATTGACGTTTCCTCTGGAAGTAAATTTGATAGCGTTTGTAAGTAGATTGGCCAGTACCTGTTCGAGTTTGTCCGCATCACCTTTTACAGTTACATTTAATCCTTTGTGTTCAGAATATAAAATAAGACCTTTTGAAGTCGCTTTACGAGAAAACTCATCTGAAATTCGTTTTAAAAAACGGTTAAGATAAAAAGGTATATCATTATGTAAATCTCCAGCTTCATTAATACGGTAAGCATCCATCAGATTATTGACCAAATGCAAGACGTGCTGGCAAGAATGGCGGATGTCATCTAAATATATTTCACGCTTTTTCTTCTCTCGCGTTTCCGATACTAGATCGGCACAGTTATGGATATTACCAAGTGGGCCTCTAATATCATGTGAAACTGTCAGGATGATTTTCTTGCGCATATCAAGCAAATTCTCGTTTTCCTGAATAGCTTGTTGTAATTTGGCTTTAATTATTTCTTCTTTACGTAAATCTGATTGTATAATTAAAAATGAAATTAATATTATAAAAACCGCAATACTCATCATTACGATAAATAATCGGAAGGATTCTTGTTTGACTTCTGTTACCTCTGAGTTTCGTTCTGTAAATGACAACTGTACCTGATTATCTAAAAACGATACAAAATCATATAACTTCTGATTTAACATCCTATTATGCAAACGCAGGCTATCCACATAGGTTTCAATCTGATTGTTTCGCAAATCTCTGGCAGAAACCAATCTATTATTAAAATCTTGTATTTCATTAGTAATATAGGGAACTTGTATCTTTTCCTTCTTTCCAAATAATCCGGCAATTCCTTTCTTTTTCTGAGTTATTGTCTTCACTTTTACTGTTTGAGTAGCTATTATAGGCAATTCATTAGTAAGAATACTATCAGATTTATTCGCAAATTGGATTGCTTTCATTATTCGAAACAAGTACATTTCTTTCGTTCTAAGCAATCCCCGTAAAGAATCAATTTGAACCGGACATAAAAAATCACCACTCCTTAATTTAATTTCAAGTAAAACACTATCTGTTTTAAAAAGGTGATTATGAAATATGTTATAATCAGACTCATCCCATGCTATAACCGATTCACCTAAGTTGCCAACTTAGTAATATACAAATGAACTTTATTGGAATTCTCATAAGCTTCATTAATTTGAATTATCAGATTCTTAAGTTCTTTTAACCGACAACGTTCATTTATCATCGCAGTAACCATACTTATGACTATAAATCCAGTAATAAAATATCCAATAAATAGTCTTTTACGCAATAATGAAGTCATCAGGAACATTCTATTGATTTTTTGACATCATAATTTTATATATTTAACTAGTCATAGTATATATCATTCTCAAATATTTATTTCAAATTCAAGCAATAAAAAAGCACTTCATATTACAACTGAAACTCATTAATGAAAAAGTTGAATATATGAAGTGTTTATTAAATTACGATATAAACTATAAAAATCCTATTCTTCTGGGACCAGTGTATAAACCCTTATCCAAGTCGACAAGGAAAGTGTGATCTTCCACATTTTTCAGTTCTCATCCGTAGGCTTAAACCTTTAACGGCCCTCCAGCTTTGGTCTTCCATATTTATTATGATGTCCATATCCTTAACCAACCCCGTGCCACCAGTGTAGTTGTTGGGATCAATAATATCCTTACCGCTTATAGTTCTGACGAGTTCTCCATCTACATAATATTCAAGTGTGAAAGGATCTTTCCAGAATACTCCAACACGATGAAAATCATCGCGCCACAATGTTCCCTTGTCATCCTTATACCATGAACCTGAATCCTTTGGCTGATAATCCTTGAATGGCTGACGGATGAATATGTGATGGCTTAAGTGAAGTCTGTCGGCACCATAACCTCCACCGTCTCTATCACCACCGTATGCCTCTATAATATCGATTTCCTGAGTATCATCAGGGCTAAGCATCCATACATCGGATGCCATGGTTGAATTTGAAAGTTTGGCGTATGCTTCTACATAAACCGGATATTTTACACGAGTCTTCGATGTAATACATCCTGTATAGGTTCCCGGGAGTTCCTTTGTGTTAGGTCCGCTTACAACTTTCTTTAGAGGGACATCTTCAGGACGGCTGGCTCTGATTTTAAGGAATCCGTCTGAAACGGAAACATGGTCTCTCTGCCATATTGTAGGAGCAGGCCCTGTCCAATGATTATGATAGAAATCAGTCCATTTGGCATAGAACTCTTTTCCTTTATCCTTTTCGTCAGCAATATAATTAAAGTCGTCCGACTGTGGATGAAGTTTCCACACCATACCGTCACCAGCATTAGCTGGTACAGGATAGATGTCCCACTCGTATGATTTATTATTTAAATTTTCTGCTGCACATGCAAATTGCAACGATGCTAAACAAATAGTAAACAGTTTTCTCTTCATGGTATCTTAATTTAAATTAGAATAATTTATTTACGTTCTTTTGATTCACCCTTAGCAGTATGTGTCTGCAATGTCCAAGTAGAAAATCTCATTATACTCTGGTAATCAGAACTGTTGTATATATGAGTAAGACCCCATCTCAATATTTCGGTAGGTTCTTTTTCGGCATCTGCACTACGGTTCAGACCAATGGCATGTGGTGCACCCTTTACTACAGACATTATCTCAAAGTTTATTCCGTCAGGCGACCACTGAAGTGTATTCTTTTCAGGACCATCGGTAGTAATAAGAGAAGCTATACCTCCTTTATAAGCCAGACGCAGACTTCATGCCCACTGTTTGAAATAGGATTATATTCCGATTTCACATACGGACCCATAGGATTTTCAGCAATAGCCACACCGTGTTTGATTTCACGACCACCCCATGTTATTTCTTCTCCCATACGTTCTCCTTTGTAATACATATAGAACTTACCATTATAAGGTATTATACACGGGTCGTGTACCTTATGACTGTCGAAATCGCCTTTCGATACAACCTTGAATCTGTTATCCTCATCGCCTTCCCATTCGCCGGTATCAGAAGGTTCCAGTACTGGCTTGTCTGTCTTGGTCCACAGTCCTTCGGGGGAATCAGCACATGCCATACCGATAGTATTCTTAACACGGACTGTATAAGGAGATTTTACAGCCTGATAGCAAAGATAATACTTTCCTTTCCATTCCATTACCTCAGGAGTGAAAACAGAACGATCGTCGTAAGCACCCTTTTCACCACGCTTCACTGCAATTCCCTGCTCTTTCCATGTCAATCCATCCTTTGATGTGGCATACCATATATCGCATCTGTCCCACGGGAAAACCTTATCTTTCTCTATATCTCCAGCAAATCCCTGGGTAGGTCCATAGCTCTTTGAATACCACACATAATATGTATCACCTATTTTCAGCATTGCACTCGGGTCTCTTCTTACTACGCCCTCTTCATAAGCAAGATCACCTTTAAGTGGTTCCATCTTATACTCAAAGAACCATTTATTGTCGTGATTTTCCCATTTCATGGCACGTTTCATAGCTGCACTTAACTTATTTCCCTTAGGTATTCCCAATGAATCGGCCTTACGCTCATCATAATTCTGAGTGTCGTCAACGGCAATAGTCTGTGTATTGCCTGTATTTCCGCATGCTGCCAATAGCGACATCATGCCGGCTGCAAAAATAATTTTTCTCATACTAGACTTTATTTTATATTAATTGTTAGTTTATTCGACTGTAATTCACTTGTTTCTGCACTGATATTCAGTACCGATGTTTTTTCTGTTGACTGAAGCATCAGCATACATCTTCCCTGATATGTCATAATCTCCTTGCTTTGATATGGAGATACGTTCTTTACATTTCCATTGTCTATACCCAACAGACGGTACTCTCCATCGATGTTGAACTTAAGCATCTGTTCTGTTGTCTTTACAGGATTACCTTTTTTGTCTGTAAGCTGGGCTGTGACATGCAGAACATCCTTTCCATTTGCTGCGATACTTTGTTTGTCAACCGCTAGCAATATCGAATGTTCTTTGCCTGAAGTCCTTATAGCTGTAGTGGTATTACCTAACTTATTTTTTCCTTTTGCGGTAATAGTGCCAGGCTTGTACTGAACTGCCCATTTATAGATATGATCCTCAAAATCGTCTATATACTTCTTTCCCATCGACTTGCCGTTAACGAAAAGTTCCACTTCATCACAATTGGAATATATTTCTACTATTACCGAGTCACCTTTCTGATAATTCCAGTGAGAGTTTACATCATCCCAAACCCATAATCTTCTATCCCATTCATGTCCTTTCTTATCAGTAAAGCCATCTTTTACCTGGAGATACGAAGATTTGTCTGGAGTCTGTGAATATATAGCAATAAAAGGCTTGTCAGTCCACAATGATTTCATCATGTCGTACGAAGGCTTCACATAGCCGCACATATCCAGGAGACCACATCCTATTGACTTTTGAGGCCATCTTGAAAGGCGGCTTCCACTTTCTCCCAGATAATCGACTCCTGTCCATATAAACATACCCGGAACGAAATCTCTTTCAATCACCGCCTTCCATTCGTGCCACTGACCAAGATTTTCTGTACCCATTATAGGTTTGTCAGGATAATTCTTCTTAGCATAATCATACATCACGCGTCTGTAGCTGAAACCAGCCACATCAAGTGCATCGATATATCCTGTCTCAAAACTTATGGAAGGCAGGATGCAGTTGGCGGTAACCACTCGTGTAGTATCCATCTGGCGTGTCCATGCTGCTAATTTTTGCGCTGTACGACCAATGTCGTATGCTTGTTTAGGCTGGATTTTCCACATTTCTCTGATTTTTTCTTTAGAGTATGGAGGCTGGTTCCAGAAGTAATTACCGTTGGAATCGGCTCCAAAGAAACCTGTTGCCTCACGGCATCCGGTATAAGTCCATTCTATTTCATTACCTATACTCCACTGGAAGATACAGGCATGATTACGGCTTCTCCTCATTACGTTTTTCAAATCCCTTTCAGCCCATTCCTGGAAATGCTCACAATAACCATGAGTAGGATAGTCTTCTACCGTTTCCTTCATATTGAGCCTTTTATCTTTGGGATAATCCCACTCATCGAAGAACTCTTCCTGGACCAGAAGACCTATCTCATCGCACAAAGACAGAAACTCATCCGCTCCCGGATTGTGCGAAAGGCGGATGGCGTTACATCCTCCTTCCTTAAGGGTTTTCAGACGTCGGTACCACACATCGCGTATCATTGCTGTGCCAACTATACCGGCATCATGATGCAGGCATACTCCTTTTATCTTCATATTTTTTCCGTTAAGGAAGAAACCTTTGTCTGCATCAAAGTGGAATGTTCGTATACCGAACCTGACAGTGTTTTCAGAAATGACTTCATCGCCATTCTTAATACGGGTCTCGGCTGTATAGAGGACTGGTATCTCGACGCTCCACAAATCCGGCTGTTTTATCTCCGATACGATGTCGATAATTTTCTCCTCACCAGCATTCAGTTTTATACTGAAGACCTCAAAGGCTGCGATATTGCCTTTATTATCTTTATACACTATCTCAACAACAGCTGTTCTGGGTTCAGAGTAACTGTTGCGCACGGTAATTTGGTTGTTTACTTTAGCATATTTATCAGTAACCACGGGAGTAGTGACAAATGTTCCCCAAACCGGAATATGCAGTCTGTCGGTTACAATCATTTTCACATCCCTGTATATACCTGAACCGGTGTACCATCTGCTGTCGGCATAATGGCTGTGGTCGACCCTTACAGTCATGCGGTTATCCTCATTGGGATTGAGATAGTCTGTGACATCAAAATAAAAAGGAGCATATCCCGAAAGATGATATCCAAGTTTTTTGCCATTTATCCAATACTCAGAATTATTATATACTCCATCGAACACTATATAGCATTTCTGATTTGCGCTGATTGTTGTGGGAAATGATTTGCTATACCATCCTATTCCTCCCTGAAGGAAAGCTACACACCCTTCGCCAGAGATGGAGTCGTAAGGCAGACCAACACTCCAGTCGTGTGGCAGGTTCACTTTCTTCCATTCATCACCAGGGACATAAGAAGTATATGAATAATGAGCAGAATCTTTCAGTACGAATTTCCAATCTTTATTGAAATCAACATTTGAATCAGATGCTGAAACCTTTAGGTTGATAATAGGATTATTAAAGCTAAAAGATTTTTATTTCTCATAATCTTAGGTTTTACATGTTTTTTTGATGTCATAAAACTATATCTTTCACTTATAATATATGAGGGGGATATTAATGTGATATAGGGTGGGAAATCAGAATTTTACATCTGCCTGTATTCCACCGTCACCTACAACCTTTACAAAGGATGTTCCTTTCTTCCCTCTTATGGTTCTCAGGACAAACAGACACTTTCCGTTATATGTCCTTACACTATTGTTTATGACGTTGATGTTCAAATCTTCTATCGAAGGCGATCCATTGTCGAGTCCGGCAAGTTCAAACTTGTCGTCGAGGATTATCCTCACATCCGAAGGTATATCGACTACTGTGTTTCCTTTTTTATCTTCAATGGATACTTCTACATGGATAAGGTCATAACCGTTGTCGGTAGCTGTTTTGCGGTCGCAGTTCAGTGCCAGACGGCACGGCTTGCCGCTTGTGGACAAAGTGTCTTTCGACAATATTCTGTCGCCGTCCTTACCTACCGCAAGGAGTGTTCCTTCCTTGTATGCCACCTTCCACATCAGTATATTATGCTCCATGAAATCGCTGCGTTTCTTTGTTCCCAACGATTTGCCGTTCAGAAACAGTTCCACTTCTGGGGCGTTGGTATATACCTGTACCAGTATGTCCTCGTCCCTGCGGTACTTCCATTTATCGCGTGTGTCGTACCACTCCCAGCGTCTGATCCATCCCGGGCGTGGAGTGTAGGTGAAACTTCCGTCAGCATCCATCTTGAACTCGCTTTCTTTTTCAGGTATTGTTACAATATGGGTTTTCGGTGTGTCTTTCCACAGACATTCAAAGAAATGGCCACGCGCTGTCTTGTTGCCCACGAAATCGAAGAAAGAACAGTCTCCACCCCTTGCAGGCCATGGACCGTTCTCGCCAAGATAGTCGAATCCTGTCCACACGAAGATGCCCGCTATGTACTTCTTGTCGGCCACGGCTGTCCATTCAAAGAGCTGACCAACATTCTCCGAACCGATAATAGGCTGATATGGATATAGCTTATGGTCGATTTCATAATATTTGTCTTTATAGTTATATCCCACTACATCAAGCACGTCTGTATATCCGGAGAGACGCGAAACTGACGGAACAACGACTCCTGAAGAGACGGGACGGGTAGTGTCCACATCCTTAACCCAACCGGCAAGGACAGCGGCTGTTTCAGCCAAATCGTCTTTTCCTCCTGACAGACGGTTGAACTCTTTCAGTATAGACTTGTTGTCTGTTTCCGGGTCGCCCGTATGGATAAGCCCCTTGAACTTATTGTCTTTGCTCGATGCCCAGTAATATGGATAGGTCCATTCTATTTCATTGCCTATACTCCAGAGTATCACGCAAGGATGATTTCTGTCTCGCCTGATGAACGACTTGAGGTCGTGCTCGGCATGCGTATCGAAGTATCTGGTATATCCTATTGATATGCTGTCGGGCGCATCTTCCTTAGCTCGCTCAGTAATCCACTTTTTCTTTGCTACCTTCCATTCGTCGATAAATTCATTCATTACAAGAAGTCCCAGACTGTCGCACATTTCCAGCAGACTTTCCGAATGCGGATTATGGGCTGTACGTATGGCATTGCAGCCTATGGAACGAAGTTTCAGAAGGCGTCGCAACAGGGCATCATCGTATGCGGCAACACCCATACATCCCAAGTCGTGGTGTATGTTCACTCCTTTTATTTTTACGGATTTTCCGTTTAGAAGGAAGCCTTCATCCGCATCGAATTTAATGTTGCGGATACCAAATTTTGTTGTTTTCTTATCCATCACATATCCGTCAGAAGCAATCAGAGTAGTATGAAGCTCATACATCGAAGGCGTTCAAGATCCAGAGATGACAATTCTCCAGTTCAACAGATGCAGTGAACTCATTGAAATCGCCTTTCAGGGCAACAAAATCATCGGAAACAGAAGCTATTGTCTTGCCGTCGTACACTACTTCGTGCTTCACGGTGACTCCTTTTACACCTGTTCCAGCATTCTTCACCTCGCATACCACATTCACCATCGAACGGTTGCCTACCTGTGGTGTGGTAACGAATATTCCGTCTGAAGGAATATAGAGCTCGTTTCTTAGAATAAGACTCACATTCCTGTATATACCGGCACCGACATACCATCTGCTGTCGGCATACGCTCTTCTGTCAACGCAGACAGTTATTGTATTCATCGAACCTTTTGGTTTCAGATATTGAGTAAGTTCATATTCAAATCCCACATATCCGTTAGGACGGAATCCCAACAGATGCCCGTTTATCCAAACCTTTGAGTTATTATATACACCTTCGAAATGAATGAACACTTTTTTCCCATTCATATCATCCGAGGTGAGAAAATTCTTCATGTAAATCCCCACACCGCCAGGCAGAAAACCATTGCTTCCGGCTGTCTGAGTCTTGGTATATCCTTCGCTGATACTCCAGTCGTGAGGCAGACACACATCCTCCCACTTTATATCTGGACTCAGGAACAAAGTGTCCTGAGGCACGAAGCCTGCTGGTTTGCTGAATTTCCAATCGAAGTTGAAATCCACTTTAGTGGAGGTTCCGGCATAACAGAATCCGGACAGAAAGATAGTTAAGACTGTGATAATGTTTTTTATGGTCATATCGATTTTCAGATTAATATTAATGACAAAAATAATTTCAAAAGTGTAAAAACAAAAAAACTCTCCATTTATATTTCAGATATCAACGGAGAGTTTCATCATTTAAAAAAATAAAACATTTTATAAAGTTACTCCTTGCTTAAGGATAGCTATTTCCCGGTATCCCTTCTTTTCGTTCAGTGCCTGCTTTCCGCTTGCCACTTCCACCACAAAGTCTATAAAACGTCTGCTTAAAGATTCCATGCTTTCTCCCTCTACCAGATTCCGGCATTGAAATCAATCCACGTATGTTTCTGCTCGTACAGCGGTGTGTTGGTCGATACCTTCACGGTTGGAACGAATGTTCCGAACGGTGTTCCTCGACCTGTTGTGAACAGTACGATATGGCATCCGGCAGAAGCAAGAGCCGTACTTGCCACAAGGTCGTTGCCCGGTGCGCTCAACAGATTAAGTCCGTGTGTTGTGACACGGTCGCCATATTTCAGAACATCCTCCACCATCGAGCTTCCCGACTTCTGTGTACATCCCAATGATTTCTCCTCAAGTGTAGAAATACCTCCCGCCTTGTTTCCCGGCGAAGGATTTTCATATATAGGCTGGTCATTGCAGATGAAGTAGTTCTTGAAGTCGTTTATCATGGTCACTGTATCGTCGAATATCTCCTGCGTACGGCAACGGTTCATGAGCAGTGTCTCGGCTCCGAACATTTCAGGTACCTCCGTGAGGACTGTTGTCCCACCCTGGGCAACAAGATAGTCAGAGAACACCCCAAGCATCGGATTGGCCGTGATACCGGACAGTCCGTCAGACCCGCCGCACTTGAGTCCTATACGCAGTTTTGACAGGGGGACATCAGTCCGCTTGTCTTCCCTGGCTATGGCATACATCTCACGAAGAAGTTTCATACCCTCTTCTATCTCATCATCTACTTTCTGAGAAACAAGGAAACGGATCCTTTGGGTATCATAGTCACCTATAAACTCGCGAAAGGCATCAGGCTGGTTGTTCTCACAGCCAAGACCTACGACAAGGACAGCTCCGGCATTGGGATGAAGGACCATGTCGCGCAATATCTTACGGGTATTCTCATGGTCGTCACCCAACTGCGAGCATCCGTAGTTATGAGGGAAAGATATAATGGAGTCAACCCCCTCGCAATCTGTTTCCTTGCGAAGCTGTTCGGCCAACTGGTTTGCTATTCCGTTCACGCAACCCACCGTAGGGATAATCCATATCTCATTACGTATGCCGGCTTCTCCGTTGGCACGCAAATATCCTTTGAATGTACGGTTCTCGTTCGAAAAAGTCTGTTTCTCGAACTTCGGAGTGTAAGTATATGTACTCAGACCGGAAAGGTTAGTCTTAACAGTTTTCTCGTTCAGCAGATGTCCTTTCCTGACTTCTTTCACAGTGTGCGATATAGGGAAACCGTATTTTATCACCATATCACCTTCTGCAAAATCCTTCAAGCAATCTTATGACCGGCAGGTATATCCTCAGCCAGTTCTATAAAATTGCCGTTTACCTCTATTATAGTACCTTGGACAATGGGTGCAGTGCCACAGCCACATTGTCCGCAGGGTTTATCTGGATATATTCAGTCATAACAAACTAACATTTATAAATTGAAGAATACAGGTAGAAGTATCAATCTACAAGGTCTTTTACTGTCTGAAGCATTTCTTCGCTCTGGATTTTGTTGATATAGTAAATTACACGGTCTGCCAGTCCCGGGATGGTATTAAGGTCTTCACCCCAGATGGAAGTATCGGCGAGAACTGTCTTCACAAGATTTTCTACCGAGCCATCGTTCCACAAACTTGTAAGCATCGCCATGATTTCCGGTGCATCGTTAGGAACTATCTCTACACCATCGGCACGCTTTCCACCTTTGTAGTATACTATGATGGCTGCAAGACCGAGGACGAGTCCTTCAGGAAGAACACCCTTGCGTTTCAGATATTCCTTCACTCCCGGAAGGTCGCGTGTGGCATACTTAGGGAATGAGTTAAGCATGATTGATGTCACCTGATGATCCACGAAAGGATTGTTGAAACGTTCAAGAACGTCATCTGCAAACTTCTTAAGTTCTTCTTTCGGTAAGTTAAGGGTTTCCATCAGCTCGTCGAACATCACACGTTTGATGAACTTACCTATCACCTCATGCCGGCAAGCATCTCTCACGATATTGACGCCCGAAAGGAATGCCACCGGCGACAATACAGTGTGAGGACCGTTCAGGAGAGTCACCTTGCGTTCATGATATGGCTCCTCCGACGGGACGAACAGAACGTTCAGCCCCGCCTTGTTTGCAGGAAATTCTTCGGCAACCGATTCCGGTGCTCGATTACCCACAGGTGAAAAGCCTCACCCTGTACAACTAAATTGTCATCAAAGTCTAGTTTAGTTTTTATGTTATCTATGTCTTTACGAGGGAATCCCGGTACGATGCGGTCCACCAGTGTGGCATATACACCACATACTGTTTCAAACCATGACTTGAACTCTTCACCAAGGTTCCACAATTCAATATACTGATAGATTGTTTCCTTCAGTTTGTGACCGTTGAGGAAGATAAGCTCGCATGGGAAGATGATAAGTCCTTTCGACTTGTCGCCGTTGAAATGTTTGAATCTGTGATAAAGCAACTGTGTCAGCTTGCCCGGATAAGAGTTTGCAGGAGCATCTTCGAGCTTGCACGACGGATCGAAGTTGATACCTGCTTCAGTAGTGTTCGAGATTACGAATCTCATCTCAGGCTGTTCTGCCAGTGCCATGAAATCATTATACTGGCTATATGGATTCAGGCACGGCTGATGACATCAATCATTCTGAATGAGTTCACCACCTCGCCATTGTTAAGTCCCTGAAGATTGACATGATAAAGACAGTCCTGAGCATTGAGGGCATCAACCATACCTTTATCTATAGGTTGCACCACAACAACACTGCTGTTGAAATCTGTCTTTTCATTCATATTCGAGATAATCCAGTCAACGAACGCACGAAGGAAATTGCCTTCACCAAACTGTATGATACGTTCCGGACGTACTGCCTTTACTGCAGTCTTATTATTTAAAGCTTTCATTGTAATGTCAAAAATTAAAATTGATAAAATTAAAATTCAACCAACATTCTGAATACCTTACCTGGATTTTCCGACCATTTCTGCAGAGCCTCACCTGCCTCTTCAGGTTTCACTACGGCAGAGATAAGTTCGTTCATCGGGCAATTTCCATTCTGAAGATAATGTATCACGGCACGGAAATCCTCAGGCATTGCATTGCGCGAACCGCGTATGTCGAGTTCCTTCTGAACAAAATATTTTGTCTGGAAAGCCACTTCACTCTTGGCATAGCTATACATGCCACACGACCTGTGAAAGCAACAATATCAATGGCAGTTACGTATGTGACAGGACTGCCCACAGCTTCTATCACCACATCAGCCATATAACCGTCAGTAAGTTCCCTTACTCTTTCAACCACATTTTCTGTCTTAGATTGATAACCATCGATGCACCGAGACGTTTTGCCAGTTCAAGTTTCTCGTCATCAATATCCATGGCTATTACTCTTGCTCCACGAAGCGATGCCCTTACTATGGCACCAAGTCCAATCATTCCGCAACCTATCACGGCCACAGTATCAATGTCAGTTACCTGTGCTCTTGAGACGGCATGGAAACCTACGCTCATAGGCTCAATCAATGCACATTCCTTATCCGAGAGGCCGGCAGCCGGAATAACCTTTGTCCAAGGGAGGACAAGGAACTCCTGCATCGAACCGTTACGCTGAACGCCCAAAGTCTCGTTGTGTTCGCAGGCATTGACACGTCCGTTGCGGCATGAGGCACACTTTCCGCAGTTGGTATATGGATTTACAGTCACGTTCATTCCCTTCTCGAAACCGACAGGAACGCCTTCGCCTATTTCCTCTATCACAGCACCCACTTCATGTCCCGGGATAACAGGCATCTTGACCATAGGATTTCTTCCAAGGTAAGTATTAAGGTCGGAACCACAGAATCCGACATATTTGATACGAAGTAAAATTTCTCCGACTCCAAGTGTTGGTTTAACTATATCAGCTACTTGAACCTTTCCGGCTTCAGTAATTTGAACAGCTTTCATAATCTATGTATTTATTTAAATTTGTTATTGTATTATTTTAATGATGTTTTTTCTCTATCTTATAACCTTTCCAGCCATAATATGCTGTAAAGAAGAAACATATCAGAGGTATTATATATGCCACCTGATAGAAATCCGCGTTATGATTCATCACAAATGCGGTAAACTGAGGGATACATGCATTACCTATAATAGCCATTACAAGGAATGCCGAACCACTCTTGGTGTCCTCGCCGAGGTCGCGTAGAGCAAGTGAGAATTGGGTAGGATACATGATTGACATGAAAAACGACACTGCAAGCATGGCATAAAGTCCTGTCATACCACCGAACATAATAATTACTCCACACAGTATGATATTTACTATAGCGTATGTAAGCAGCATATCCTGAGGTCTGAATTTCGACATTAGCATAGTACCTATCCATCTGCCGCCAAGGAAAGCCAGCATATACAGTCCGAAGAATGTGGTCGCCTCATCCTCCGACAGACCTGCATACATGCAGCAGTAAACCAGGAACAGGCTGTTGATGGCTGTCTGCCCTCCGTTATAGAAGAACTGTGCGATGACTCCCCATCTCAGATGCTTGCGTTTCAACACTGCAAATTGATAAGCTTGCCCTTCTCTCCGTGCGATTCTTCGTTATCTATGTCTGGAAGTTTACACAGTGTAAACACTACTGCAAGAATGATGAGTAACACGGCAAGAACCAGATAAGGCATCTTCATGGAGTCTGTCTCCATCTGGATAAATCCTTCCCAGCCTCCCGGGAAGTCGGCAGGCAGCGTTTCGCGCGTATAGTTCTGTCCGGTAAGTATAAGCTTGCTCAGAAACATTGCGGAGATGAAAGCACCAAGACCGTTGAACGACTGTGCAAGATTCAATCTTCGCGAAGCCGTGTCATGTGTACCCAAAGCTGTCACATACGGATTGGCAGCCGTCTCAAGAAAGCACATTCCCGTTGCCATAATAAAGAAGATTACAAGATATGCCAGTATTCCTTTATCTCAGCTGCAGGGAAGAAAAGCAGACCTCCGATAGCAGCAAGAATGAGACCGACTATTATACCGACTTATAGCTGAAACGTTTCATGAACATTGCTATCGGTATGGGAAACAGGAAGTAGGCCAGCCAATAGGCAGATTCAGTGAACGAGGCCTCGAAAGCATTCAGTTCACAGGTTTTCATCAACTGCCTGATCATTGTAGCAACAGATTACTGCTGATAGCCCACATGAAGAACAAGCTGAATATCAGTAAAAGCGGTATAAAATATTTGTTTTTCATTCTGACATGTTTTTAATATAAGGTAACTCAGGCAGATTCTTGAAACCGTAAAAGGCTTTCGCGTTCTCGCCCAAGAAAAGTTTTTTGCTTCTCTCTTCCAATTCTTTTGATTTAATCACAAAGTCGTACGACATTTTGTAGGTGATGGCTGTAATTGTGCGCGGATAGTCGGAACCCCACATCAGTTTCTCGAAACCGACAAGGTCGGCAGCTTCGTTGATAGCCCTTATAGCACCGTTGAACGGATAGAACTCGTCATTGAACAGCCATGTGATACCGCCAGACTCAATCATTACATTTTTATGGCGGGCAAGCATTATCTGCTTCTTCCAGTCCGGTTTTGTAACCATGCCGAAATGACCGATGGCTATTTTCAAACCCGGACATTCTGAAATGATTTCTTCCATCTCGCCAACCTGAAGGTCTCCCTCTATCATATCTATGGAAAGAATCACTCCTTTATCTTCCATCAAATGAAACATCTTCATCATTTCGTCCGAATTGAGCATCACCCTTCCGTCCTTTAGCTGCAGACGGTGTCCTGGAATCTTTATGGCCTTAAACCCTTTGTCTATAAGTTCAACAGTCTGATTAAAGTAACCCTGCTTCCTGAATTCACACATACCGCACACAAAAAACCTGTCGGGATAATTTGTCATGACCTCTAGTAGATAGTCATTCTGTATACCATCGATATACTCCTGAGTAACAACAGCTCCTCCAACCTGGGCATAGTTCATATTTGCCAGGAAAACCTCTGCCGTATTTCTTCCGTCAATCATAAAGGAGGAAGCATTTGTCTCACCTCCCCCATAAACAATGATTGACCATTCTCTGTAGTTTTTATTTTCAGGCCATCTACTTCAGTATCCTGATAAAGCCACAGATGTGAGTGAGCGTCAATTATTGTATAATCCATAGCAACAGTATTTATGAATTTGCCCAACTTACTCTTTGTTGATCACCTATTATCTCCTTAACCTTTTCCACAAGACTCCAGTCGATAGGTTCCTCAATGTATTTAATATTCTGAAGTACAGATTCTGATTTTGCCGAACTGAACAGTGTTGTAGGTATTCTTGGGTTACTAACAGAGAACTGTACTGCAAGCTTCTCAATAGGATATCCCTGTTCCTTACAAAACTTCGCAGCCTTTGCACATGCCTCAATCAGTGATTTTGGGGCTGGATGCCATTCAGGAACACCTCTCTGTGTGAGAAGTCCCATACCAAATGGTGAAGCGTTTATCACCCCTACACCCTTTTCATCGAAATAATCGAGGAAGTCAACAAGTTTGTCATCGTTAAGCGAATAGTGACAGAAATTAAGCACCGCCTCAACTGTGTCCGGAGCTGCATGGTCAATAACCCATTTCAGGTTTTCAAGCTGAAGGTCGGTTATACCCACATGACCCACCAGCCTTTCTCCTTCAGTTCCACCAGAGCAGGCAATGTTTCGTTCACCACCTGGTTCATATCCGAAAACTCAACATCGTGAACATTGATAAGGTCAATATGATCTATATTCAGACGTTCCATACTTTCGTATACACTTTCCTGTGCGCGCTTGCCCGAGTAGTCCCATGTATTAACACCATCCTTGCCATAACGTCCCACCTTGGTTGAAAGTATGAACGATTCTCTTGGCAACTCCTTAAGAGCCTTACCCAGTACTGTTTCTGCCTTATAATGTCCGTAATATGGAGAAACATCAATAAAGTTCAGTCCATGTTCTACTGCTGTAAAAACAGACTGTATAGCCTCACTTTCTTTAATAGAATGAAAAACTCCACCCAACGAAGATGCACCATAACTCAATACAGGCACTTTCAGTCCTGTCTTTCCCAATTCACGATATTCCATTTTGAAAAAGAATTTAAAGGTTAATTTTTTACTCTATTTATTATTCATACAGATAGAACATACGTTCCATCATCTGCCATTTCTCGTCCGATGTGGCTCCCTCGGCACACTGCTGAAATTTTGCCACATATTCCTCCCATTCGGCCTGACGAGGCAGAGTGGCAAGCTTTGCCATTGCTTTATCCCAGTCAAAATTCAGAGGAGTTTCCACTATCATAAAAAGTTTAGACCCCAATATGTATATTTCCATTTCCAGAATTCCCACTTCACGTATTCCGGCACGTATCTCAGGCCATGACTCTTCCTTACTGTGAGCCTTCCTGTAGGCTTCAATCAATTCCGGATTGTCACGCAGACTCAAAGTCTGACAATATCTTTTCACTGGCTGAGAATAACTTTTCACTTTATATCCTTCTGTCTTCATGATATTATTAATATTATTATGTTAGTATTACATTTCACTTTCTTTATATTTTCGATGATGCTAAAGTATGAAGTATCCATCAAAACAATAGAGGAGATTTTTAAAAAAGAAAGAGGGGATATTATACCCCCTCTTTTTCGACATTTTTACCCCTCATGAAGGAGATAAAAAGTCACCCCAAACTCTATAAAAATCAAAACAGATTGAACTGCATTCCTGTGTAGAAAAATCCCTGGTTGGATTTCGGATTCCAATACGTCATCACCGTCAACGGGATTTCATATTTCATTACCCGAAGTTTATAAATTACATTCAAGGACACCTGAGTAATTCCTGCCGATTCGGCATACATGGTTCTGTTCACCATTTCCCCACTTTCATTTCTTGAATTTCTTAATGCGAAAGCTGTTCCAATACCAGGACCGACCCTTAGCTTTTCGTTCTGATAGATGAGATGGTATAGCCCACATATACGAAACTGGAGTATATGTTCTTGCTGTTGTCCAGATCCCTGTCGCGACCGTAAACAAGTGTAGAGAGGCTCAACTCCAGCGGAAATTTCCTGTCGCCCGTATAATTGAGCATAAGGTCTATAAAACGTCCCGTCTCATCAGGCTTATAGTTGAAGAACTCCTTATTATTATATGTAGCCCCCGGCGAGAAATTATATGTATCTATAGCCTTAATCTGAAACCTGCCATGAGTATATATTATATACTGGCTCAGCTCCTTATAACTCCCCCTGGTGTTCGATCCGCCAAGGAAACCGACGGTAAACCTCCCCGATGGTCGGAAACCGACAAATCGGACGAGAGAATCAGTCCGTCGGCCACTTCAATGCCACGCCATAGAATCATGTTCTGTAGAGTAGTACTGAAATGAAGCTGAGCCTGAACATTTGCTGACAAAAATATAAATACTGGAATTAACAGTCGCTTTTTATACTTACAGGTATCCAATGATAATATATGTATCATACTCAGAGCAGTAGAAAATCGGTTTTAAATTATTATTATGGATTTATTTGTCGAAATAATCTATAAGATTATAACATTCCAGTTAATATCCGACATGTATTTGGTCAATGATGTATAAGGTTTATAGTTATAATCGAGCATACCTTTATTGCAATCCTCATCATCCAGATACTTGAAGAAAACCCATCCTACACAATTCTTGGCTTCGAGCAGTCCCAAGGTAAAATGCTGGTAAGCGAATCCACGGTTTTGCTGGTCGCGTACCACGAAACCGGCTCCACTTGAGTTGTCAAGCTTAGTATCCTCACCCTTGGTATAGAATTCCGTTACCATGAAAGGAGTACCGCCCGCCTGGTTCTTCCAGCCATCCATGTAGCCTTTTTCAGGCGACCATTTACTATAATAATTTATGGAAATGACATCACAATATTTCCCGCTGCCTTAATTATATAACTGTTGTATTTAGGAAGGCTGTGCAGGCGTGAACCCAGATAAAGCAATTCAGGGTCCTTCGATGCCTTAACCGCATTCTTTATGGCAGAATAATATTTTTCCGCACAAATACCGGCAAACTCATTGTTCAGTTCATCCGTTACATCAGAAACATTTGCACTCTTGTCCTTATCCGTCATAAACTTGGCGGCTGCAATATAAGCAGGATCCTGCTTGTTTGAAATTTTCAGGAATCTGTCGAGCAGCCTGTTTCCCCATGTAGAGAAGTCTATCTCATTATCCGAGAAGAATCCCAACACATCCGGGTTGTTTCTGAACATGCCGAAAGCATCCGAATTGAGATACTCCTTGCACCATTCATCCCATCCATCATAAAACACAAGACCTATCTTAAGATTCACGTTCTGCCCCGGATAGCTAATTCCCTTGCTATTCTTGAACTCTGCAAGGAATGAAAAGGAAGGAGCCTGTGTCAGAGGACTTGAAGCCGATTTATTATAATCATTTACAGCCTTGTCGCCTTCTTCCTTACCGAAAGCGCAGACACTATGAAATCCTATTTCAGAGAATTGTTTCTGCGACTTTGCCACCCAGTCATCTACTGAACTGTAAAGCTTGCCGAAAGCTGAGCTGTTGCCATCCATTCTGAATGAGGCGATACCCCTTACATAATATGGATAACCTTCGGGGTCGACTATCCAACTTCTTCCATTTGAGTTTTTCTCAACCCTGAACCGTCCGGTAGCCTTGAATTTTTGCCCTTTTGCGTATGAGCCATATTTATTCACGCTTTGCAAATACTCATCCTGTGTTTTTGTCTGCTGTTCATAACCAACCAGGTATGGCAATATCCTTGTCTTTGCCTCTATAAAAGCTTGTCAGGTTTTTCCGCATACTCGACAATTATCGGTTGATACTGCTTGGTGCTATTAGGATAGGTTTCAGCAGGACCGGGAACAGGCAGTTGCAGTTCCACATCATCATCGTCATTATCGCCTGCATTGTCGCCGGGAGTATTATAGTCCTCCACATTCCCCGGTTGTGAGTAAATAACCTCAGGCGGAATATATGAGAACTCTTCCTGAGGGTCTTCACATGACAAAGCGAAGAACGGAACACTCAAGCAAATGGTTTTAGTAATAATAGTAGAATATTTCATTGTTGCAAATATTTAGTAAATTAATATAAATCCCATGTCCTGATTGTATCCCCCATCGGTGGTCTATCGGGAACTCCATTTCTCCCCATGCCTTAACAGAAGTCCAAGGTTGGTCGGCATCAGTCCAGAACGGGTCAGAGGCAGGCAATCCCAACGGAAGGAATGCAAGTGTAGTCATATACAGGCTGCCATTGTTTGTATAATGATTCGAAATGCCAGTCTGATGTCCGCAGAATCCTATGGTGAGGAATCCGCCCTCATTAAAGTTATTGCCCGACTTGAACATACGTTTCATACACGCTGTCAGCGCACATCTCACCTGTGCTTTCGATACTCCCGCCGGCAACTCATTATACCATGCTATAAGAGCCAGTGGCTGCATTGTTGCCATACGGTAAGGTATAGAGCGTCCGAAAACAGGGAATGTTCCTTCAGGAGATATGAAACGCTCCAGAATCATGGCGAACCTCTGTGCCTCATCAATGCCCTGTCATAGTACTTGCGATAGTCGAAACGTGTCCTCACGCCCGATTCCATTATTGCATGTATAGATTCGAGATACATAGGATGGAACACATAACTGCTATAATAATCGAATGCAAAGTGCTGTCCGTCTGCGTACCATCCGTCGCCTACATACCATTCCTCCACCTTGCGGAAAGTAGAATTTATACGATATGTATCCTGTCCGGCATCAATTTTGGCAAGGAAGCTTTCAATGGTGGCCGAGAACAGCAGCCAGTTAGTGTAAGGAGGGTCAATGCGTCGGAGACCTTTGAACTCTTTTATGTAGCGTTCCTTTGTTGTCTGGTCCAGCGGTTTCCACAGCTGTCGAACGCGCGCAGGAAACTTTCCGCAATATAGGCAGCATCAACCAGTGCCTGACCATGACCGTTCCACAACAGATAATCCGGACTATTAGGGTCCACCGCATTTGCATAACTCTTCAATGCCCATTCTTTCAGTTGCTTGCGCTGCTGTCCTTCTGCTGTATCATCGTCAGGCAGGCTCAACCATGGAGCTATACCGGCCATGAGACGTCCGAAAGTTTCCATATATGCAACCTTCTTGTTACGGTTATCCCAGTTTGGACTTACCTCAAGAATCATATTTTTCTGTAGTTCCCCTTTCGCCATATTGCTCAACACAGGAGCAGCCATCCTGTAAGCCATATCCGTCCAGTATTTTCTTGTCTCGTTGTTGTTTGCCTCGAGATAACGCACATACTCGCAAGCGGCAAGAAGGAATGCGCCTACCCCAAAGTTGGCAGTCGACTTGGCGTCAACCACCTGTCCCGGAATAGCCTTTTCACCGATTGGCTGGACATAACCCACCGACCAGTCTTTCTGCAGTGCAGTCTTGGTAAGATATTTCCATGCTTTCTCCACTACAGGCATAAATTCATCCTTGTCAAGATAACCGTTGTTTATCCCCCAAAGCATACCGTAAGTGAAGAAAGCGGTACCGCTTGTTTCCGGTCCCGGAGCATGTTCCGGATCCATCATACTTCTTGTCCAGTAGCCCTCCGGCTGCTGCAGACATGCAACCGCCTTTGCCATACGCACAAACTTATCCTCGAAAAAAGACAGATGCTCATAACCCTCCGGCAGGTCCTTCAGCACCTTTGCCAGAGCGGCAAGCACCCATCCGTCGCCTCTTGCCCAGAAATCCTTCTTTCCGTTCAGACTCTTATGCTTGGGATAAACATATTTTGCGTCGCGATAATAGAGTCCTTCCTCCTCATCATACATTATTGAGTCCGACGTACAAAGATATTCATACAGTTTCTTAAGATACCGGTGATTATGCGTAATCTTATACATCTTCGTCATTACCGGCATCACCATATAAAGTCCGTCGCTCCACCACCAGTAATCCTTACGCGGTGTGCTCATCTGGTACTCCATGACTTCGCGTGCACGTTGATTTTATAATTCTCCGGCATGATGTTATACAAGTCCGCATAAGTCTGGAAGCACACCTGATAATCGCCGAACAGCACATAATCATCCTTTACCCCGTATTTATACTTCCATTCAGATTTGTTGTTGCTTTTCGCACCCATCCACTGGTTATACTCAGCCCATGCCTCCGAATACTTTCTGTATTCTTCTTTCCCAGTAAGGAAATAGGCTTCCATATTACCGGTGTGATATGCCGCATAATCCCAGAAAGACCTTGCTTCGGGGGCATGATTTTTCTGCCAGGCATCGTTCACTTGTTCAATCATCTCCCTAACTTGCTGAGCATCAGTTTTTTTTTGCGAAGGAAAATGAAGGTAAAACGGCTATAAGGATGTATAACATCCAGTAGTATCTATAACAGTTCATCTTTGTGATATTGTTTACATTTTCTAAAACGAAATGGGGAAGAATATATATTCCTCCCTCATTTCACGAATAATTGTATTATTATATTTATTTGTTAGGAGTCCATTCTGCTCCGTTGTTGAAACCTTCTGTTGTAGAGTCAAAACTTGCATCTGCTCCTGTACTTGGTCTTTCTGTAATTTCTTCAATCTTAAAAGAAGTGATTTTAGCGGTTCCAGTAGCATCAGTACCACCAGGGACATTAGTCTGTACAGTTAAAATAACGTTCTCAAGAACCGGCCACACAAGTGAACCATCTGCTCTTGAAGCTGGAGTTTCAGCAGAAGTAGAACTACTGATTGTGAATGTATTTGTATAGGTTCCACTTCCGGTATTTCTTCCAATCCAGAATTTATATTTATCAGATGCTCCCAATCTGAATGTTGTTGCACAGTCGTTAGATGCGTATGTATAAGTAAATTTGTAAGTACAACCATCACGGAATGACATTGATTTAGTAACTGGGAATTGATTATCTGCTGGAACAATTTCCAATTCTCCACTTGCATTAATTTTTTCGGCAACTCCTTCTGCAAGATATTCCTTAACTGCATCTATGTTAGCGAAGTTAAAATCAAAAGCATCTGCATGAGTCAAAGCAACATTGGCAGATTCAATCTTGATATTAGCATCTTCGTTGTTTTCGTTTTTAGCAGTCAAAGCACTAACAGCATAATCAGTGTTATAACTTACGCTAATATTTGCGTCATTACTATAAATCTTATCACCAAGAATAAGAGTCATAGTAGTTCCATTCACAGAACCGGAAGCAACAGGAATTGTTTTTCCTGCTACTGTTATGGTAAATGCTTTGTTAACAGCATCAGTGAATGTTCCAGAAACTTCCTTATCGAGTGTAAGTTCAATTCGGTCATTACCTGTTGTCTGATCAGGAACAATTTCTTTAGCTGAAGAAACGGCAACAGTAGTTTGTTTTTCCAAATCTACAGGAGGTTCACCGCCTCCTTGATCATCATTCAATACTATCGTTACAATCTGTCCTTTAGTAACTATAAGGTTTTCACCACTGAAGTTATAAGTTTTAGTACCAGAATTTCTTGTAAGTTCCAAAGTAAATCCATCGGTAAATGTCACCGGAGCTACAACCATTGAGTATTCCTTGGCATTTTTATTTTGTTCATTAGGACCAACAAATGTTCCCTCTTTAGCGGTTAGAGTTATAACATTAGAACCGGATTCCACTGTCAGGTTTGCTGAAGCATCAATTTTTACGTTCCCTGCAATCTTTACATCACCACCAGCAGTAAGTTTAATACCTGTAAGGTCAGTAAGATTATTTTTAAACTTAACCAATCCACAAGTATTCTGGAAAGTTAAAGATTTGTTATTATCTGTTGCAGTAGCATAAGATATATTTGCATTTGCATCGAATCCCCAACCGGAGCTGTCTGTTCAGATGGCAGTGTAGTAGTTACGACACCTTCAAGACACACAGCTTCGGCATTATAAGGATAAAGAGCTGTATACGAATTGTTAGGTGTAGCCTTACCTGTAAACGTTGTAACTGTGCTACCACCTGTAGCGGTAGTAAACTTGTTATTTTCTTGGCCTGAAAAGATATTGATTGCATCTCCTGTTGTCCACCACACCGTTGTTCCATTCTGCAACGAACTACGGCTTGAAGGCGTACCGGCAACAAAAGTCATATCCTGAGGACCACTGACTGCATTTACATTCGACAGTTCGTCTTTTGTACAAGACTGGAGCATTGCAATACTCATCAAAGCCGCTCCACAAAATAGCATCGTATTTTTCATGACATAAATTATTTGTTAAACAGTTTCAATAATAAAAAATCACATCACTTGTTATTCATATTCTTATTCTTTAGGATCAGGTTTCCATTCAGTACCGTCATCTTCAAAATCATCATGACCGCCATCTACAATTCCGGGAGGTATTGATATTCGGCATACCGCACTTTTTATTCCATTACCCGTATCTACAGAAGCACCGATATTAGAATCTCTGCCCCCGTCGATTGCCACGACCGTACATCTCATTTTATCGTCCGATGGTGTAATCATCAACACATCAGGGAAAGAAGTTCCCCAAACTATTGACTTGTAACCGGTATAAGGGAGATTATCCTTGGTTATATTAATACCCAACTCCACAGTGCCACTATATGGTAATTCTATATAACTGACAGGTTTGTTGTCAGTCTGCCCATCCTTGAACACTACATATTCAATTTTTATCTCCTCAGCCGGTGTTCCATCACCTCCACCTACGCCATCATCATCCTTATCACACGAGATTGCCGTAAACTGTATAAAAAGAAGTATGAAAAGGTTGTATACTGACAGAATCCGTGGTTTTATATCAACCATAATAAAATGTTATTTAAGCGCCAAACAAAATTTTCAATATTCAAAAGGCATAAGAGGAAACCCTGAATATGCCTTATTACCATGAAAACAAATCAATCTACCTTTTTCAATCCGGAATCAGAAAAATATGTTATTTATTTAGAACATATTTTTCCGATTTGCCAGATTACAATCACAATAAATAAATCAACAACTAAATCTAATTACCTAATCTTATAACTAAACCCTCAAACAATGTTATTTAACCTTTTCTATCTTGACATCATCAAGCAGGAAGCATCCACCATTACCTGAACCCGGAACAGCTGTGAAACGATATACAAAACCATTTTCCTGCAATTTGAATTTAACTGTTGTAAGATTGTAATTCTTACGGTCTTTCTTGACCTCAGCAGTGGCAATTTCTTCCAGTTTCTTTGAATCCGGATTATAGTACTCAATCCTGAAGTTAGGTTTGTCACCCCAACTGTATTTGGTATAAGCTGAAATCTGATATTCTGCTCCAGTTTCATAGCTGATGTTTACAGCCTGCCACATACCAACCTTCACCTCAACAGCATAGTTGCCTGAATGTGCCTTTTTCGCATCAACTATTTTGTTATCTTTCTTTTCCCAGACATTCCATGATGTCAAGTCACCTGACTCAAAATCACCGTTCTTAATTTCCTGAGCGTATGCAGAAGTCATCATCATTCCGCAAGCCATCATTGCTAAAATTTCTTTTTTCATTTTTTCTAAGGTTTTTAATTTAAGTATTATGTTGTATCTATTAAAATCACTCTTCTATTGGAACCAACTTATAAGCCTGACCCAGTCATAATAAGTAGTACTTTTGTCCTTATCCTTCAAGTCCTCAGCTGTAGGTACTTGTTTTTCCCAATCGTATGTTTCAGTAACTATATGTATGAACATAGGTCGGTCAAACGGAGTATCTGTATATTTTGTTGTAGGCTTGATAGTGTACATATACTTTCCGTCATAATAGAATTTCACGGTATTTGCATCCACCCACCAACAACCGTAAGTATGGAAATCTTCTGCCGATGGGTCTGTCATATACGAAACCACATCCGAACGTTTCGCCGTATTGTCAGTACGTTTGCCTCCTTGTTCCTGATACCAATAGTGAGTATTACTGTTCATCTGCATATTCCATGTCTTGTTCCACGGATTATCAGGGTTGACACTTCTTATTATACCCATTGTTTCTATAATATCAAGTTCCTGACTGCTCCATGTCTTTATCTTCTTGCCGCCTTTCATTATTTCCTTCATTACCGGGCGGTTGGAAAGCCAAAAAGTAGACGACATGGTAGTGAGCGAAGCTTCATCCTTGTTTCATAATACCCATAATGTGCCTGGTTCTTTACAGAAGCAACCGCTCCACCGGCAAGACGATATTTATCGCCCGGCTTTCCATCAAGTCCTTCTGTTGGCGACAAAACGGTATTGATTATACGAAGACAACCTTTCTTGACACTAACATTCTCTGCCTTGAAAGTTGCAGGCGGCCGACCGTTAGTCCAATAAGGACTTTTAGCATGCCATTTAGCGGCATTAAGACGTTTACCATTGAATTCATCAGTATAATCTTCGTTAACTACCCATTTATAACCCTCAGGAGCCTCAGGCAAATTTTTTATATGCTCTTCAGCCAAAGAATATTCCTTATCATTTTTTAATGTATAAGATGACAGGAATAAAGATGCAGCAGATAAATACAATACTGTTTTTCTCATAAACTTTGTCGTTTTAGATTTTTTGTTACACGACAAAAGTATATAAGTTTCATGAAAGCATTAAGGGGGATTTACATCGTAAAAGGTGGGGTAAAATTCTACCACTCCCTGAAACACAATTATTTCACTCATGAAACCATGTGTTTTTACGATATATAAACCCGACAGAAGAATAATACCGTATTACCGGCTAATTTACATAAGAATAACTTTTCAAACCGCCATATACCCCACTTTACGTCCGTACCCTCAGTCCTCGACTCCGGCAATATGTTTTCCATATCGAGATCTATGGTTTTCTGCCTCGGATTCAACCACTAACTGTCGAGCATGTGGATTGCGTATCTGTCATAGAATCTCTTTCCGAACCATATTATCTCGTCTGTGCTAAGTATGTTGTTCAGACGGATAATCCTTCCGGTATTTTACCACCTACTTCTCTTGCAAATCCTGATCTGATATAACCGGATACTCTCAATTCATTGATTTCCGACTTGTATACAGTCTGCGAAGAGGCATTGAAACTACTGCACAGACTGAACAGCAGCAGGGGAAATAATTTAACCGATTTTAACAGTAGATATTCTGTGTTCATAATATTTCATTTTAATGATTACGTTTCTGACTTTCGTCTGATGCAAAATTATGAGGTATCGGACGGGGTTGTATCTTTCAGTAAAAATCAGTAAAGTCTTGGCAAGGGGTAAAAAACTTAACATCTTGTATATAAATATATTACAAACAAGGTGCAAAGATTTTCAGTAAACGATGGCGAATACAGAACCTATATATTTACACGCCATAAAATGAAGAAAAAGCAGTAGGAAAAAAAATGCGGGCAAGTTCCGGATAAAATGTGGGCAAGTTTAAGGTAAAACTTGCCCGCATTTTAGATAGAATGCGACCGCATTTAAAACAAGTAAAAAACGAAATCGAGTAGAAGCATGAGGATTATTTCCTCATGCGTCCTCTCACACCACCGTACGTGCCGTTCGGCATACGGCGGTTCCATTATCAATAATACCCTCTTGCCTTATTAAAATCCACATAACAACCTGTAAACGTGGGATAACCAGCGCGAAACAACCGTTCGTCAGACAGAGCTTCGTGTACCGTGGGATGTTGAGACATCCGCCAATATGACTTACGGCAGAATGCAGCCATGCGTACACGATTCTTATCGGAAACGAACTTTTCCAGATTATGTAACCTTGTTCTAACCCGTTTCCATGATTTCCATATACACATGCGGATTCTGTGCCGAAGCCAACTGTCCCATTCTTCAAGACGAGGCTTGTAGCCTGCCAATGAGAAATAGTTAGACCATCCACGGATGTACCATTGAAGACGATGCTTACGATACTCATAACTCCACCCATTACTACGGCTGGTCAGTTCACGTATCTTGGCCTTCATCTTCTTCACACTCTCGGGATGAAGCCTATACTGACACTTCCCACTCCTGCGACCAAACGCATACGAGAGGAACTTGATGTTACGTATATAGGCAACCTTGGTCTTTACCTTGTTCACCTTTAGGAATAACTTCTTTTCTATAAAGGGGACAATATGCTCATAGGTACGCTTAGCCGCTTTCCGGCTCTTGCAAAAGATTACGAGGTCATCGGCATAGCGGACAAACTTGTGACCTCGACGCTCCAGTTCCTTATCCAATTCGTTCAGTATAATATTACTCAAAATCGGACTGAGAGGACCGCCCTGCGGTACACCAAGTTGACTTGGTTCATAGTTTCCGCAATGGATTACTCCTGCATTCAGATAGCGGTGTATCAGAGAAATGACACGACCATCCGTGATGGTGTGTGACAACACTTCTATCAGTTTGGAATGACTAACCATGTCGAAGAATTTCTCCAAGTCCATATCCACCGCAAAGACGTACTCCTGCTCTATGTATTCACCACATTTCAGAAGTGCCTTGTGGGCACCGCGATGGGGGCGGAACCCATAGCTCGTCTCACTGAACTGAGGCTCATAAAGCAATTCGAGCACCTGACTGATAGCTTGTTGCACCACACGATCAACAACCGTAGGGATACCAAGACCACGTTTCTTGCCGTTCGACTTAGGTATCTCTACCCTGCGGACCGGATTCGGTTTGTATGTGCCTTCACGGAGGGATGCCACGAGTTCCGAGCCGTGCTCCTTTAAATAAGGAAGCAATTCTTCTGTACTCATGCCGTCTATTCCACCGCTGCCCTTGTTGCCCTTAACCTTCTTATAGGCGGCATTCAAGTTGGCGGGTGAGAGAATAAACTCCAGCAGTCCGTCCTTCGGGAGAGTAAAATCTGTAACTCCGTCTTCGCTTATCCCCATAGAGGTCTGCAAACCGATCGTACCCTTGGGTTCCACCCTACTCTCCGACTGGTCTAATCTCATCAATTCGTTCTGCATTCTTCCCGTCATAAGGTAATCTTCATTGGTGTTACTAATAATGGTTCGCCCCTTCCCAATGCTCACTCATCGGTAATATGGTCTCGGCTGACTTCTCTCGGCAAATCTTGTTTCAACCATACACTACTTATTGGTAATGTATGTCCGTGAGACCTCCCCAGATAAGAGCGTACGCTTTCAACTCATGTGCCCTCTGCATTTACTTCACATGGATTCGGATAGTTATCGGACTTTGTCTTGTTTTGCAGACTTGTCCTCCATGTTCAGCCTTATATGCAGTTCCTATTCGTAAGGCCGAGTATTTGCCGCCAGCTTCCTTCAGATTCCGCGTCACCATGGATACCTTGCTCTTGGCTAACGATTCCCACTATCAGGCTCGTTCGGGACTTACACCCTATAGCGTACGCCCATGCTGGGCGTACGAAAAAAAAATATGTGTTCTTCACAGAACACATGTTTCAAAAATAGGTATAAACACGCTAAACAATGTTAACAAAATCTATTTATAAAAAAAGCTCACATCAATAATATCTGCAACATTTTTACAATACTCCATAAATGAAGAGACCTTGGGATGATTTATACACAGAGCTATCTGTGATGTAGGCGAAAAACGTCCTGTCCCGTCAAGAAACGCTGTAAGCTCAGATGGGAGGAGTATACTGCCAATACCTGGATTTACGTCAGTCAGAACGACTGTATTTACAGCTTCCACCGCTGACACATCAAGATAATCGAGTGCCGGAAGATCTGCGAAGTGCAATTTTCCTATCATATTGCCGCCTTTGCTGCCCTGAAGAGAGACACGCTCCAATGAAGAACAACCGGATATATGGATTTCACTGTCGAATATTGAAGTTTCGGAAACATCATCATTAAGTATAACAGAAGGAACAACTACCAATTGAAGCGAACTGTTATTCTCCACCCTAAGTACTTTCAATGATGATGCGGAACTTAAATCCATTCCCAAAGGTGTATCAATATTAGAGATTGAAAATACTGAAACTCCCGAAGACGGCTTGACATACGACATGGAATAATGCTTGGACTTCACTCCCGAAATGTCTACTTTTCCTCTGAAACCGGGATTTGACAATATATACTCCACACCCTCAAGGTTAGCTGTCTGCGACAGGAAAATGAGGTCGTTCCCTTCGGTTATCCTCTTCGTGACATCAATCTCCAACGATGAGACAAACACCGACGGGAAGTTTCTGTAAAGATATGAACGGAGCAAAGGATCCGGTACTCTTCGGTTTACTGTATATTCAGTGTAATTTCCATCCTCGTCCGACATCACGACAAGACATTTGTCCGTCATGGCTTTATAGAATGCAGGTATGACATCTGTATTCCATTTTGCAAAGTAAGGAAGTTTCAGATTTGTAAGACTTTTACAAAGCACCGTAGTGCCATCGGTTGAAATAAGATTGAGATACGAAGTTATGCCGTCATTGCCGCGTAAAGCTACCGATTTTATTCCTTCGGGCAGGTCAGCAAAGTCGAATATAGAAAAACTGTTACACTCAAGATTGACATCTGCGAGCGAAGGAAAACTCCTCAAACCGCTAATAGATGTAAGTTCGCATCTACTCAAGTCCAAAGAAGTGGTATTGAGAACTTGATTGTCACAAATCAGCTCTCCGTTTTCGCTGAAATTAAATCCTTTCCGGGTCAAGACATCGCGTAACTTTGTATCAAAAGTCACTTCAGACACTTCAAAGTCGGAAATTTCTGTTTCATCCTTACACGAGATTATTGTGAAACAGAGAACTATCAGTACATAAAAGCTAATAAAATTCCTCATAACAATCAGTTTTGTGGTAATAAGACTATATTATCAATCCAAGCCGCGTCGTTCTGTCTTTCGCACACAATGGCACACACTACTTTTTTCACTGTAGAATTAAAATCGAAAGATACGGCTTTATAATTGCCGGGAGAAGAAAATTCCTCTGTATATACCGTTCCTGTAGACATATCCTGTAGCATGACTTTCAACTTACATGCTCCTTCGGTCTTTACATCAGCAGAGAAGCGATAAGTCCTGCCACTCTCCATGTCAACCCTCTGCATGAGTCCTGCATGACCAGATATACAGGCTACATTATTGCCTGCATTGTCAGTCTGTACGCAAACCGTACCATAGTTACCCAATGGCTGCCATGCTGAAAGTCCTTCGCTGAAGGTTCCATTCTGCAAGGTAGAGACAGTATATTTCTCAACCTGCAGTATCATGGACGATACGTGACCTCCTCCGTCGGAAAAGGTGATGTCGACATTATTATCGCCATTCTTCAGCAGCAGTATGTCGAACGGTACTTCTATCATACCGAAAAATATATTGCGGTTGCTCTGGCCGTAGCCTTTCCAGTTGTCGGGAACACTCACAGCGGTACCATTAATCTTTACCACCGGTTTCTTGGAAGCAGAGACAGGACGGCCTATCGACATACGCAAGCTTGCTCTGCCCGAACCGGACTCGATTCCTGTGAAGGGGAACGAAAGGATGATCCGGCGGAAATCGGTTTCAGATACTCACTGCTGTAATATTTATTGCGGATTATGGAGTTCGTGAATGCTGACGAAGACACATCTGCTACAAGGACTATGGTCTGATTTGGGACAATTGAGATGCTTTCAGGCATGGACGGGACATTCTGTTCCGTATATTCTATACCTGCGTTATAATTGACATATAGAGAACGCTTTGTGACATTCGATACATCCTTCCAGCTATTCTTATTGTTCAGATATACAGTCTGCGGGTTATCATCAAGATTATCAAGGGCGATATAGAGTCTGCTCCATCCTTGAATGCCTGTACCTGAATATCAGGATTACTGCTGGTTATATCAACACGTTCGCCTTTTACATTCTTCCAGAGTTCGAAGAAATATTTTTTGTCATTAAGCCTCCATGTGGTATTCTTCAGATTCTGAGGATTGTCGGGAATAAACAGTGCCGCACTATATGAAGTATAATTGTTTGCAGCGGTGATATGCCACTCAGCCTTATCTGAGACAAAAGGTATTGAGATAAACAAATTGTCCTGACGTTCCATCAGATTAAACAGAAAATGATTAAACGACGAAACACTCCGCACACTGCTTATGTCATCATAGCTGTCGTCGGGCTTGCTGTTGTCAATACCTCCAAACTCGGAAATGGCAAGAGGCTTGACATGTCCGAACTTAATATAGGAATACGCCTCAACCATATCAAGAACTGCTTCGGAGTTACTTCCTGAACGTTTCGTATCGGTGCCGGTTACATTTATTCCATCATAAAGATGTACAGAGAATCCATCCATATATGCACCTGCACGATCGATGAACATTTTCATGCGGGTGTTCCAGTAATTGAAGTTCCCATCCTCAGCGGGTAGGCGTGCGGCATAGCCTATCACCTTCATCTTTCCGTTAAGACGCGGATTATTGTGTATATGTTTACCTATTGAAGCATAAAAATCGACCATCAGTCGCGCATAGCCTGTCCCTGAACGGTAAAACCGGCATCATTTGCATGAACGAACGGTTCATTGAGGGGTTCAAAAAACTCAGGTACCAGCTCGCTGTTGGAATAATACTCAGCCGACCATGCACCTGCAGCCTGAACGTCTATGCCGCCCTGTATGTGCTGTACATAGGGATGCTCTGTGGCAATATATCTTTTTACGGAAATATTTCGCTGTATGGTTTCATCTGAGGATATTTGCCTACCTCATGCGTCTTGTTATACGCATACGAGTATGGTCCCCAGAACTTTCTTCCAAGACCGACCTGATAGTCGGCAAGAAACTTGCTACATCCTTATCATCATCGGAGGTGGAATGAATATTGAAATATTTAGAACGGTCGAGTTCTGAAACACCGCTCAAAAAGCGACGGGTATTATAGTCGACAACCACCTCGTTCCTTTCCTGACAATAAATACCGGGAGGAACACCTAGGGTAAATGCCGATAACAGAAAAATATATTTATAGCTCATAATTTCTTTCCTTTTAGACACAGAAACTTGTCAGTCCTGATGTGGATACATTATTTTCTCACTTTCTTATCGTAGCGTTCAGTCTGAAGAATCATAGTAGCCACACGGCCTCCATTATCCGGGAATGTTACTGACACCGAATTTTTTCCTTTTCTGATTAACCGGTAGTCGAAAGGTATTTCTATCATACCGAAGAAATCGTCTCTGCCAGTCTGGTCATATCCTCTCCAATTGTCGGGCATGTCGACTTTCTTGCCATTAACCATTATTTCAGGTTTCTTCGACATCTCGTGCTTCCTGCCTATTGACATACGCAGAACAGCTCTTCCTGTACCCGGTTTCAGACCATCGAAATCAAACACAATTGGTTTTCCGGCTTCCACCGGCTGAAGATAAGTGTTGCTATAATATTTAGTACGAACTATTCTGTTTGAATACTTTTTACGGCTGATGTCGGCACACAATATTATTGTCTCATCTTTTATAATGTCAATACTTTGAGGCATAGAGTTCAGCGTCTTTTCATCATAAACTATACCTTTATCGAAAATCATCTTCAAAGAGCGCACTGAAACATTATCTACACCCTTCCAATTCAGTACGTTTTTCAAGTTTACCTTATGTGTATAGTCATCAAGATTGTCGATAGCTATGTAAAGCCTGTCATCGTCCTTAAAAGCTGCCACCTGTATGTCCGGATTGTCGGAAACAATATCTACACGTTCGCCTTTCACATCCTTCCATAACTTGAAGAAATATTTCTTGTCGTTCAGTTTCCATGCGGTATTCTTCAAGTCGTAAGGATTGTTGGCAACAAATAAAGCAGCTCCGTATGGTTCGAAATTATATTGTTTCGTTATATGCCATTCGGCCTTGTCAGAAACAAAGGGTATTGAGATGAGCATCTTGTCTTCGCGTTCAAGAAGATTGAACAGTATATGATTGAACGAAGCGACAGTTCGTACAGAGGCTATCGGATGATATCCTTTGGAAGTGTTGTCTATTCCTCCATATTCGGTTACGGCAAGAGGAAGAACTTTCCCCAAGCGGATGAACGAGTAGTTTTCCATAAGGTCGAGAATAGCTTCGGAATTACTTCCCGAACGGCGGGAACTCTTGCCTACTATGTTTATTCCATCGTAAAGATGTACCGACAAGCCATCCATGTACTCCCCGGCACGGTCAATGAACATCTTCATAGTATTATTCCAATGGTCGAAATCGCGCAACTCCATAGCCGGATATGCCGCGGCATATCCAATGATTTTCATTTTTTTCAGACTTGGCTCAGCGTGAATATGCTTTCCTGTCTGTGCATAAAAATCTGCCATGAGCATCCTCATTTCCTGACCATGCATATTGAAACATTTGTCGCGTGCATGGACAAAGGGTTCGTTAATGGGTTCGAAAAATTCAGGAACTGCCCCTTTCACATGCTTGGAATAGTATTCGGCAGCCCATGCACCGCCTTCACTGGGTCTATGCCCCATTGTATGGTACGCGCGTTGGCATGTTCCGTAGCGACATATCGTTTTGTTTCCTTCAAATCAGTGTAGTTCAAAGGCTTTTCTGAAAAAGGATATTCGCCAACCTTTTTTGTCTTGCCATATGAATAAGAGAACGGTCCCCAGAAAGAGCGGCCGATTCCTACACCGTAATCTGCAAGAAATTTCCTGACATCTGGATCAGAATCTTTAGATGTGTGTATATTGAAATATTTACCTCTGTCAAGTGCCGATACATCATTCAGGTATCTCTGAGTGGCATAATCCACTGTGACAGTAGTGTTATAAGTCTTATTCTCGGAAGATGATAAAGGAAAAACCGAGAAAGACAAACACACAGACAAAGCTGTAAGAATTATGTTATTCATTGTATTATCAAAATTTAAAAGGCAGAGAACACTCCGATAGTTCAATTAAAGTATTCCCTGCCATTAAGATTATCACTTCTGTTTAAACACTAATATCAGAAATCGGCCGGTTTGAGTACATCGTTCAGCACCACTTCATATTCAACTTCTGTTCCGTCGTTTTCAGTAACAGTAAGATGGCCGTAACCGCCACTTGAGTTATTTTCTTTCTTACCTTCAAACATGAACATTCTCTTCTTCGTCACTTCCTGTTCTTCTTTATCGCCTGTTTCAGGATTGATAACTTCTTCCTTTTCAGTATAGACTTCATTGAAAGAGAATGAGAGATATTTTTCTGTATCCGAATTGATTTTCAGCCACTCGGGCAATTCCGAAGGAGCCTCAGACGACTCGGCAAAGAACTCGATCTTATTCATTCTCAAAGTCTGATAGTCATTCTTCCAGGCAATGAGGTCGAACAATTCGCGATAAACAGAAAACTTGGAAACCTCGCCTGTCTTTCCTGTTTCCACATTCTTGAGATAGGTAAGTTCATACACGGGAGTAGAATCAAGTTCTACCTCAGCCCATTTGTCATTATCACATGCTCCGAACAAAACCAAAGCACATAAGAATGTAATTGTCTTATAAATTTTATCTATTAGCTTCATTGTTACTATAATTTATTATGGTCTTACTTCAATATATCCGAAGAATATATCGTCAAAATAAATATTATCCTTAAAGGCATTAAAGCGCATACTGAGCAATATATTGTCCATTTCAGCCTTTGAAGTCACAGTGGTTGTGGCCGACATCCATTTGCTGTCGGAGCCATTCACAATGCCGCACCATGGTTTATTGCTCTGCCATGTCATATCTTCAGCTCCTTCTTTACCTGCCGGAACGAAATACGGACTCATACCCTTACCCTGTTTATACCCCGGTGTATAATATTTGTAGCTGAAAGTATATGTACCTTTACCACCAGTAAATGTCTTGGAGAGTAATGCCCTGCATCGGTCAAATGCTTCGACAAACATACATTTTGCACTGTTGTTTATTCCATCCTTCAGAGGATTGTCCACAACCTGTGAAGGAACTACAGGATGTGTTTTGGTATCGGCATCAATAACTTTCCAGTCGGCATATGTGTCAGGATTTTCAAAATCTTCATCCAGGAACGCACCAAAAGTAGTCGCTACGTTTGGAGCTGTAGCCTTTATCTCAAGGTTCTGATTTCCAACCAACGCTTCAGTTAAAGTTCCTGTAAGGGTCAGTTCATCTGTGTTATAGATTTTCTCAACCAAAGTAAGAATCAGTTCATATCTGCTTTGCTTGTTTACTTCTGCTGCTGTGATGTTTACGCTACCCCTGACAGCTGACGGTCTGTTATACGAGTTGGAGTAAGTAAGCTTTAGAGATGATGGATTTATCTCTTTATATCCAAACTCAGAATTATCCAAATCTATAGCAATGTGTGTTTGGTCAATCTGACGGATGTTATAAGTAATAGGATCATCACTAGGTACTACTGTAATAGCCAAAGGCACAACAAGAGTTTTTGGCGAAGCTTTTGGAGTGTACTTACCTTTACCCTCACTGGCAGAAGTTCTTTCTATTGTCATGGAAAGAAGCAATGGCTTATCGCTGAATTTCTTTGCAGTGAACTGGTATGGAGTGTCAAAACTGGTTAATTCGTCATTTACGCCAGTATCCGCACATTTGAAAGTCCATTTGTTAGGCAATCCGTATGAATCGTCCTTAATATAGACAGACTTACCATATTCAAGTTCGTATTTTTCGTATTCGGGAGCTTCCTCAGTTCCACCGACTATTCCGGTCTTTATTTCCTGTGTACACTCCGGATCACTGTATACCTTTACGGCCGGTACGAGGTTAGGATCATACACGCGGATATGGAAAGTTGTATCCATCACATATACATCACCCTCCTGCTTAGCATAACAATATTTTTTGATATATCCTCCGGTATTGTCGTCATACACCGAATATGGATATACAACCTGTCTGCGGAAAGTATTGCACAAACGTACCGTATGGTCACCGGGTTTAGTGAAATACACATGTATGGTTTTCAAATCGTTGGTATGAGGGATGGATTCATCAATCAGGTTTGTATAGTCTGTCTGTCCCCACTCCATCTTACCATTAAGGAACTTTGTACCATCATCCGACACAACCCACTGATGCGACAACATGCCTTGGATAAGTCCATTATACTTATATAGTTATTAAGATTCAGCTGATAGGTGAAACGTTTTCCTGATCTGTACTCACATGCCAGGTACATTCAGCCACGTTATTCAACGGTTCAAACTCATCATCCTTACAAGATGTCAGAACCGAGATTAATGAAAGAGCAATATATAAAAATCTATTTTTCATCGTATTTATTTATTAATATCAGGATTTGATGTAATTTCTATATTTGGAATAGGCCAGTATGCCACTTGCGGACCGTAGTTCAATGATGCTTGGAAATAATCCACAAAAGCGTTTCCTCTCTTTTCTGGCGGCAGCTCATAAAATCTGTACTGCTTTCCAAAGTTGAATGCTGATACCAAAGCATTAGGGTCATCAGGATTAGGCTTAAGATATTTGGTCTGAATCATACAGTACTTATATTCGTCGGATGCCAACTGATCAAACCTTTCCTTAGTTATATTCCAGCGTCTCAAATCAATGACACGTATGGCATGTCCTTCCATACACAGTTCAAGAGGACGTTCCACATACATCAGATGATTCATTACATCACTTGCAGCATATTCCTTCTCATCGTATGTATATCTCTTGAATTCTCCCTGTTCCGATTTTCCGATAAGCACAACTCCAGCACGGTGACGTACCTTGTTGATGGCATTGATAGCTGACTGAACATTTCCATCGCTTGCACCGCCTTTAATCAGACATTCTGCATACATCAGATATATATCTGCCAAACGGATAAGACGATAGTTTATTCCTGAGGCCATAGCAGGCTTAAATTCAGTTTCACTCTTACGTGTATCCCAATTTGATAATTTTCTGAAATACGCTGAAGAGCCACGGTTGAATTTTGATACCTGTTGTGGGAGAGACTGATAATATATCAGACTTTCATCGCCGTTTATTGCAAGAGAGGCAGATGCACGCATGGAATAGCTTCTGAGGCGATATGCCTGACCGTCTTCCCATTTAAATTCCGGAACTATGTCATCGTAGCCGGTAATCTTATTGTATAAAACTTTATTATCTCCGACAGTTGAGACGAGTCGTTCGCGTACTCCAACATATTTTCCTGCTGTTGCATCCCACGTATAAACGTACGTTCTGTTATATACGACACCCTGACGGTCCACCTGCGAGCTGAAAGTTGTTCCCAACTGGTCGTATATAATATCCCTATGTTCAGGATCACCATAATTGTCGGACTGCATTTTTATCCAGTTACGTTCATCAAGTCTGTCCACCGGCTCTGTTTCGAATGCTTCAACAAGCCAAAAAGCAGGAACAGTGTTAAGCCAGGCATCGCCCAAGCCATTTACATTCATTCCCCATATATTATATAAGGTAGACTCCGACCATGTACCGAATTCTGTATTATACTGTGTAGAATAGGAAACCTCGAGAATAGATTCCGAATTGAATTCATTGGCAGCAGTAAAATTATCGACTATGTCATCAACCAAAGCAAAACCTCCATTATCAATAATATCCTTAAAATATTCGGCAGCTTTATTATACTCTTTATCATAAAGGTAGCTTTTGCCTAATATTGCCTTTACAGCCCAAGAGGTGATACGTCCCAAATCGGTTTTCTCCCATTTGTCATTCAAGCCAAGGTCAAGAGCTTTCTGTAAATCTTCTCTGTAATATTTCTTGATTTCATCACTTGGTGTAACCTTTTTATAGTAATCTTCTTCTACCTCTGCAATTTCATTAATATAAGGAACATTACCATTATTGAATGAATTATTGAGATAAAAATAAAACAAGCCACGCAAAGAATATGCCTGTGCTCAATCTGAGCAAGCTTGGTTATTTGAGGTTCATCTGTAACATTTGGACGGATTTTCTCTATACTGGCCAGAACCTGATTCGCACGGAACACACCAGTATACAGTGCAGACCATTTACCACGGACTGTTCCGTATGAATCATTAAAGGTTTGCTTATAGGCTTCGTTATCAAACTGCTTTCTGTCCTTATTACCTTCAACTGCTATATCACTTCTACGGTTCTCATCGAGCGGATGATAAATATTGGTATTTTTCAAAGCATTATATACAGCAGCCAGTCCTTTCTCGCAGTCGCCTATTGTTTTATAAAAATTCTGTGTTGTCAGCTGATGTATGTTTTCCTGCGTAAGGAAATCGTCGCATGAAACCAATGTCATGCCCGACATCAACAGACTGAATACTATTGTTTTATATCTGAAGTTCATATATTTATATTATTAAAAGTTAGAAATTAATCTGGAATCCGCCACGCATCTGGATACTTATAGGATATGTTCCATAGTCCAAACCACGACGTGACAATCCATTACTACCGACCTCAGGGTCGTATCCGTCGTATTTTGTCAGTGTAAGAAGATTATCGGCTGCAACGTATAAACGGAACTTGCCCAATCCAAGCTTTGATACCCAACTCTTGGGGAATGAATATCCTAACATAATATTTTTAAGTCTGACAAATGAACCGTCCTCAATCCACATATCAGTATGAGCACGATAGTTGTTATGACCCTCTGTACGATAAGAAGGAATGGTAGAGGTATAGTTGGTAGGGGTCCACATGTATATCAGTTCCTTATTGGTTCTTCTTTGATATGTATATATCTTCGTACCGTTTATTATTTCATTTCCAACTGAAGCATACCAGTTCATAGAGAAATCGAAGCCTCTATAGTCGGTCGAGAAGTTCAAACCAAGTTCATAATCCGGCATACCACTACCGGCATAAACACGGTCGTCATCATTAAGAACACCATCATTATTGGTATCGATATACATAAGGTCACCCATACGGGCACTTGACTGTAATTTCTGATATTCTGCAAGCTTCTGTTCAGTATTGATTACCCCTGCGGTTGGCATAACAAAGAAAGCACCGGCTTCATATCCTTTCTTGATTGCAGTTACATAATCACTTCCTGATGAAACAGGTTTACCGTCGGGGAAGAAATATAACTCATTTTTTCCTGCCATAGACACAATCTCATTCACGTTTTTGGTAAATGTACCAGTCAAGCTGTAATTAACACCACGTATTTTGTTGCGGTGAGTAAGTGAAAACTCAACACCACGGTTTTCCATATCTCCGGCATTCAATGTAACAGTTGAACTCTGGCCCCCTCCATTTGACGGTGGCACGACCATCGGGAAAAGCATATTCTTCTTGTTACTCTTGTACAAATCAAGACCTAAGATAAGCTTGTTATTATATAAAGCCATGTCGATACCGGCATTAAGCTGCTGGGTTGTTTCCCATTTCACATTCGGATTGGCAAATCCCAATTGGGTAAAACCATTTGCAAGAATTTCGGAAGTTCCGGTACCAAAAGTATAGTCGTAGTTTTTGTATATAGCTGGTGCGTATGAATAATCAGGGAAGTTCTGATTACCGGTAGTACCATAGCTGAATCTTAATTTTAACGAATTTACTAGCCACCTGAATCTGTCGAAGAATGATTCCTCAGAAATATTCCATCCTACAGACAATGACGGGAACAATCCCCAACGATTTTCTTCGGAGAACTTAGATGAACCGTCGCGCCTGATACTGGCACTTGCCATGTATTTGTCTGCATAGCTATATTGTAGACGACCCAACATACCAACCATTGTACTGATACGGTCCTGTCCCCACTGGCCACTGCCTGTACCCACAGTCATATCGGATGTTCCCGCATTTAGGTTCGGAATCTCGTTAGTAACCAAATCCATTATACTGGCATAGAACATCTCGTATGTATATTTCTCCATACTGAAAACTCCGGTAAATTTAATATCATGCTTTTTTATCTTCTTATTATAATTTACCATTGTTTCCCAAGTGAGACTGGTATTCTTTGAATGAGTATCTTTTAATTGCGAACGGTAATTAGAGCTGGTTACCTTTTCGCCTTTCTGATTATATACCTCAAACTCAGGTCGAATTGAGACAGCTTTCTGATTGTTATATCCAAAGCCCAAACGTGTGGAAACATTCAGTCCGGGAATTACATTATAAGCAAGATAAAAATTACCGTTAAATGATTCTGTGTCCTTATGATTTTCCTCTTTCAATCTTCCCAATGTATAACTTACGCCCTGTAAATCTGCAGGATCGCCAGCTGCATTTACTATACTTGCCTGTGGATAAATCTGAGAACGAGTAGGCGAGTAGTCATAACATTCGTTCAATAACCCCCAAGCCGGAGATAACTGGTTTTCTATCTTCATAGCGATGTTAGTGTTGATAGTCCATTTTCCGCGCTGAAAATGTGTATTCGAACGAATATTATATCTTTTGTAATCGGAATTTATCAACACACCTTTCTGGTCGAAATAGTTCGCGGTAAGGTTATATGTCAAATCTTTCTTGCCGCCATTCGCAGTAACAGAATAATTCTGTATTGGCGCGTTATTATTGACTACATATTCATATAACTAGAGTTGTTGAAGAAATTCACAGGATATGTTTTCAGATTAGACCAGGCCAGGTCGTCTGTATTCTGGTTTCCTTCCATCATTCTGTTAGACATCACTTTTACAAATATACTCTCGTTGGCATCAAGCAAATGAATATTCGAAGTAATGTGCTGTACACCATAATATCCGTCGACAGCTATCTTCATTTCTCCTTCCTTACCCTTCTTTGTGGTAATAAGGATAACACCGGAAGCACCGCGAGTACCATAAATGGCAGCCGAAGCAGCATCCTTAAGAATATCTATACTTGCTATTTCGCTACTACTCAATCCCGGGTCGCCCTCGAACGGGACACCATCGACAACATATAAAGGAGAACTGTCGCCTGAGATAGAACTTAAACCACGAATCTGGATGTTGGATTTGGCTCCAGGCTCACCAGAACTTGCCTGAACGTTAACTCCGGCAACCATACCCTGAAGAGCTGTACCCAAGTCGGAAGTACTGATCTTAGTAATCTCATCTGAGTTTACACGTGCCACTGCACCTGTCACCTCTTTTTTACGCATTGAGCCATAACCTACAACAACCACTTCATCCAACACTTTTGTGTCTTCCTGAAGCTTGATATTATAAATCTGACCATTCTTGATTGCAGCTTTTACAGTTTTATACCCAACAAAACTGAACACTAAGTTACCTTTAGTCGGTACCCCTTGAAGAACGAAATTACCATCCATATCAGTAATAGTTCCAAGAGAAGTACCTTCAACTTGAACAGCTGCGCCTATAACTTCAAGGTTATTGGCAGCATCAATCACCTTTCCTTTAACTGTTATCTTCTGTGAATACATAGACAATGTATAGAAGATAAGCATCACGAACAACATGTACCTGCCATGGTACCATTTTTTCTGATTTCTCATTTGTAAAAATTTTAATTTAGCAATAGGTTATGAAATTCCTTTTATAACTGACGCTAAATTATTTATTTATAATGGTACAAAAGGGGAGAATTATATATTTAAAAAGGGGGTAAAATTTTACCCCCACTTATATTAAGAATCCAAATCGGTCTGTATACTCTGTTCTTTGTACTGTTGCGGCAATACACCGAATTCTTTCTTGAAACATTCTCTGAAATACTTCAAATCATTGAACCCTACATCGTATGTCACCTCTGATACAGAATACCGTCCTGTCTTCAACAGTTCTGCCGCTCTCTTCATTCTTATTGAACGTACAAAAGCATTGGCTGTTACTCCCATAAGTGCTTTCAGCTTCTTGTTCAGAACCAAGCCGTCACGCCAAGACCTTTACATATATCCTCTATCTGGAACGAAGAGTCTGTAATGTTGTCCTCTATTATCTTTACAAGTTTCTCAAGGAACTTATCGTCGGTAGATGTAGTGCTTACCTCGGAAATCTTTATTGCCGGAACTTTCTTGTGTTGAAGAATCCGCTTCCTGTTGGTTATAATGGAATTAAGCAGCTCTTTCATTATCTTGTTGTCGAAAGGTTTAGGGCAATAAGCATCTGCATGGAATTTATATCCGATGAAATAATCCTGCAATGTAGTCTTGGCTGAAAGCAATACTACAGGAATATGAGATGTCCTTACATCCTGCTTGATTCTCTCACACAGTTCCAGACCATTCATGCCCGGCATCATTATATCGGATAAAACAAGATCCGGTTGCAAATCTGGAATCATGTTCCATGCCATCTCCATCATGGCTATCATTATCTTATACTTATCCGACAACAGTAATGACAACATATTACATATATCCTTATTGTCATCAACAATCAATATAGCCGGAGATTCTCCGTCCACTTCTATGTCTATCATCTCTTCATGCTCGCACGATTCACTTCTTAACACATCAGCAAACTTTTCATCCTCCCCACTGTTGGCAGAGATATTCTCCGTAACCATGTCCCCCTCAGTTATCATAGGAATTACAACATGGAAAACAGTGCCTTTACCTTCCTCTGATACAAACGTAATATTTCCATTATGTATCTCTACAAGCCGCTTGGTCAGAAACAGACCTATACCGGTACCTCCTTCAGCAGAGTTTTTATTCTGACTGTAGAAACGCTCGAAGAGGTGTGTTTTCAGGTTGTCGGATATTCCGTTTCCCGAGTCTGCCACAGAGATGTTTATTTTGTTATCCTGTTCATTGACAGTAAACGATACAAATCCTCCGGCAGGAGTATGCTTAATGGCATTCGATACGAGATTATAGATTATCTGTTCCATAAGATGAGGTCGAACAGAAAGCTTATATCACTGCGTGAGACAGAATATTCCAGCCCTACACCTTTCTGTTTTGCCCAATACGTGAACTGCTGAAATACTTCTTTTGAGAAAGACGAGAAGTTGCCATATTTGAGATTCAGACTAAGCATTCCTTTCTCGCTCTTTGAGAAGTTCATCAGCTGGTTGACAAGACTTAACAGGAACTTACTGTTATGCTCCATTGTCTGCAGCATGCCGGCAAGATACTTGTCGGACGAATACTTGCCCGATTCAATAATCATACTAAGTGGAGAATGAATAAGTGTGAGTGGTGTCCTCAATTCATGCGATATGTTGGTAAAAAATGTAGTCTCCTTTTCAAGAAGTTCTTCAGTCTTGCGTTTTTCCATGTTTGCTATATATAGAGCATTTCTGCGCTGCACCCGTGAGGTATAATACACCTTGAACCGGTATAAAGACAAGACAAGCAATATAAAATAGAGTGTATAGCATACCATGTACGCCAGAAAGGAGGGTTAATAATGACAGGTATGGAAAGTTCATTCAAACTGTAGACTCCATCGCTATTCCTGACCCTCAGTCTGAACATATATTCGCCTGAAGGAAGCTTTGTGTAGAAAGCCTCACGATGAAAAGCGGAGGTGGAAATCCATGAATCATCTACGCCTTCGAGCATATATTCGTAACCAACCTTATAAGGACTTCTGTAATCCAGGGAGCTGAACTGGAATGAGAAAGTGTTTAAATTATAAGGCAATTCAATGTGCTCTGTAAAACTTACACTTTTGTCGAAATAAGCTGAATATGTGGAATCTGCCTCAACGCTGTGATTGAAGATTTTAAAATCAACGAGTGTAGGACTACCGTTGAAATCTATCACATCAAAGTCGTCAGGTCTGAAGACGTTAATTCCGTTTACGCCACCGAATATCATTGTTCCATTCGTCATTACTCCAGCAGAAAGTTCCATAAATTCATAATCCTGAAGACCATCGAAAATATCATAAGATCTTATTCTCTGTGTGTTGATATTCAACGAATTAATTCCTTTATTGGTAGAAATCCATAATGTTCCATCCGTGCCATTAACAATTGATTTTATTGTATTGCTGCTCAACCCGTCTGCAGAGCTAAAATTTTCAACGCAGGCATTATGGTTTTCATCCAAATCCACGATTTTCCTTAACCCGCGTCCAAGTGTTCCATACCAGATATTATGATTCAAGTCTTCACATACAGGCACTATATAGTCGAGTTCATCAAGTCCCTTGACTGAGTTCAAAACAGGATTATCTATATACAAATCTGCAGATTCCAATACTTTAAGACCGAAGCTGGAAGCTACCCATATATTACCCTTATGATCTTTAACGATGTTTCTTACTATCTTAAGTTCTTTATTGTCAGATGTTTTGATTTCCTTCATCACACCTGTGGACAAATCATATCTAAAAAGACCTTTATTATATGTGCCAATCCACAAATATTTTCCATCGGCAAGCATTGCGCGCACATTTCTCAAGCCTGAGATCTTTTATAATCATTATCAGAAGTGAAACTGTAAATACCATCGTACATCAGAGACACATACATGCAGTCGGTGTAGTTTGAGTATGCTGTTGAGTATACTATCCTGTTTGCCGTGAAAGGAATAAGTCTGGCATTACCGGTAATGGAATTAAAATGATATAGCCCTGAGCCTTCTGTACCTAAATATATATCGGATTTGGCAAATGTATAAACGGACGATATATGGTCATTTCCTATTCCTCTGAATAAATCTATAGGTTTATTATTTTCGCGTATACTCATAAAGCCACTCTTGAAAAATCCTATCCAAAGAATATCGTTTTTATCAAGAACTACAGTTTGCGGATAGCTGTAAGAATATGTAGCAATAACCTGTGGTTTTGACTCGATGGCATGCAATACATCAAAAGTCAACACATTCACAGTGCTTGTAGTGGCATAAAATAATCTTTTGTTTTTATATACCATTTTTCGTATATCGCAGTTTTCCAACAGGGTACTTACCTTGCAGGTATGCTTGTCGTATAAACATAATTGATGATTTTCCAGATTTGAGTACAATATTTGAGAAGATGAGATGACTATGGCTGAAGCTATAGGGCATCCCAATAGTTTGTTAAGCAGTAATTCATCTCCATCGACGTTACATTCGTACAGGCCGTCTTCGGAGGAGAGCATTATCGTATTATCTATTTCTATGATGTCGGAAATGTATGGTAATTTTAATGTTGATCTTAAGACAGTATTTATTTTGCCATTTTGAAAATCATAATTTACAAGGTATATACTCTCATCAGAGGAATGAAACCAGACTCTGTCTTTAGAGTCGACAAGAATCTTATCGCAAGTGAAATTTTTATCAATACCGCTGTGACCAAGATTTAATGAAACGAATTCGTTCTTTACAGAATTGAACAGGAACACTCCTCTATCGGCTGTACCTATCCACAGATTTCCATGTGAATCTTCGTCAATACATACTATCAGATTACTGTTAAAACCGTTTGACTGATATCCGTAAACCTTAAATTCATATCCGTCAAACCTGTTCAGTCCGTCGTTCGTGGCCAACCATATAAAGCCTTTAGAGTCTTGATAAATACATTGCACATCATTTTGGGAAAGTCCATCAAGAGTAGTGTACTTTCTTGTGACAAACTCATTGGATGCAAAGGATTTGCAAACTATAATCAGAACTGATATTAAACTTAAGATTAATCTAAACATATAACTATGTATTCTTTATATTTCATCAAGATTACAAAGTTATTGATTTTATCTAAAACATCAAGTATTTACAGTAGTTAATAGATAATTATAGATATTTTCCACTTTAGAATGCGTATCAAAATCAATCAAGAAAAAAATAAATCTTTAACTTCATTTCATAGTATAAAACAAAAAAGCATCGTACCATTACACTCAATAATAGATACGATGCCCGAAAGAAATTACAGTAACAGACTGTATTGGGATTGTTCTTAAAAAGACTTATCTGTATGACTTTATATATATGTCGAGTATTTCGGTATCCGACAGTTCATGAGGGTCCAGACTGAACAATGCACCCATGGCAGTTCGCGCATTATCAATCATCTTAGGGAAATCTTCCTTTACTATTCCCCAGTCGCTAAGCTTCAAATCGCGGACATTGCATTCCTTCTGCATTCTCACCAAAGCATCTATAAAATGTTCGGGATTAAGGTTCTTGCGTCCGGTCATAACATCTGCCATGCGCATATATCTCTTTGTCCTGTCATAAATAAAAGTAGAGAAATAGGCCTCGCTTATAGCTATCAGGCCAGCACCATGAGGAAGAGCGGGATAGTATGCGCTGAGAGCGTGCTCGAGAGAATGTTCGGAAGTACAACTGGATGTGGATTCAACCATTCCCGCCAGCGTACTTGCCCAAGCCACCTTTGCCCTCGCTTTCAGGTTATTTCCATCCTTCACCGCAACAGGTAAATATTTATACAGCAGTCTGATGGCCTCAAGAGCGAAAATATCACTTATTGGGGTTGCACAATTGGCAATATAGCCTTCGGCTGCATGAAAGAATGCGTCGAATCCCTGATAGGCAGTCAGATGTGGCGGAACTGAAACCATCAGTTCCGGGTCGATTATCGACAGACATGGGAAAGTTAAAGTGGAGCCGATACCTATCTTTTCGTTTGTTTCCAGATTGGTTATGACAGTCCATGGGTCAGCCTCGGTTCCGGTTCCGGCTGTTGTAGGAATGGCTATGATGGGCAATGCTTTGCTGTAAGGAAGCCCCTTGCCGATACCTCCTTCAACATATTCCCAATAATCGCCATCATTACATGCCATGATTGCAATGGATTTGGCTGTATCTATCGAACTTCCGCCTCCCAAACCTATAATCATATCGCAATTTTCCTCACGACAGATTGCCGCACCTTCATTACATGGTCTTTTATTGGGTTAGGCAATATCTTGTCGTACACCACGGCATCAACATTATTTTCTTTCAGCAGACCAATCACCTTATCCAGATAACCATATTTACGCATTGATGTTCCGGATGAAATGACTATCAAAGCCTTTTTGCCGGGCAATGTCTCTGTTGAAAGACGTTTAAGTTCGCCACATCCGAAGAGAATCTTCGTCGGAATATTATAACCAAAAACAAAATTATTGTCCATAAATATTATCAGTCAGTCAACTTACTATCTTAAAGCCTTATCAATCACTTTCTTGAGTTCAGGATAAGCCTCATCTGTATCGCCCACCTGTTTTCTCAACTCACGCAGTTTCTTTTTCATGTCCTTAAGAACTTTGGCGTATTTAGGATTATCAGCCAGGTTTACCATTTCGTAAGGGTCGTTCTTCACATCGTAGAGTTCGAAAGAAACCAGAGTAGGAACAATCTTGTGGCTGTTCTTCAACCATGACATTGATTTCTGTCCGTAACGTTTGTCGTCGTAATGACGGCCATAGAAAAGTATCAGCTTATAGTTTTCCGTGCGGATACCTATGTGTGCCGGAACGTCGTGATGAATCATGTGCATCCAGTATCTGTAGTAAACAGCATCCTTCCAGTTTTCTGGCTTTTTGCCTTCGAACACAGAGGCAAAGCTCTTTCCATCCATGTATGAAGGTTCTTTGCCACCGACCATCTCTATAAGAGTTGGAGCAAAATCAATGTTGTTAATCATCAGGTCCGACTTGGCTCCCTTGTAAGGACATCTCGGGTCGCGGACTATGAAAGGCATTCTCTGAGATTCTTCATACATCCATCTCTTGTCCTGCAGGTCGTGTTCGCCAAGCATCATACCCTGGTCGCCTGTATATACGATAATGGTATTTTCCCAGAGTCCTTCCTTCTTGAGATAGTCGAAAAGACGTTTCAGGTTGTCATCCACACCCTTTACGCAACGCAGATACGATTTCAGGTAATGCTGGTAGGCAAGGTATGTATCTCCATTTCATCACCTGTATTGCACTTATATTCCATTACATAATTGCGGATTTCATGACGGCTTGAGACAGAAGTTCCGATGAAGTGACGAAGTGAATCGTTCTTGCCTCTTGTGCCTTCGGAGCCCCATTTGTCTGTATCGAACAATGACAATGGAACAGGCACTTCCACATCGTCAAGATAATATTCATAGCGCGGTGCGTACTCGAACATATCGTGCGGTGCCTTGTAATGATGCATCATGAAGAAAGGTTTGGACTTGTCGCGTCTGTTCTTCAACCAGTCAATAGCAAGGTTGGTCACGATATCCGAGGAGTAACCCATTTTCTTTATCTGGTTATTAGGCCATTTCTTGTCAGTTACGTCACTTGTAAGGAAAGTAGGGTCGAAGTATTCGCCCTGTCCGCCATGACCGTTGAATACAGAATAATAGTCGAAGTGCGACGGTTCGCATCCCAAATGCCATTTACCGATCATGGCAGTCTGATATCCCATATTATGGAACTCATCAACCAGATATTCCTGGTCCAGCTGAAGCACTTCATCCAAAGTGAGCACCTTGTTACGATGGGAATACTGTCCGGTCATGATACATGCACGGCTTGGGGTACTGATGGAGTTTGTACAGAAACAGTTCTCGAAGAGCATACCGTCCCTTGCCAGTTCATCAATTGTAGGAGTAGGGTTCAGTACTGCAAGACGACTTCCGTATGCGCCGATAGCCTGCGAAGTATGGTCGTCCGACATGATGTAGATGACATTCATCTGTTTCTGCTGTGCTGCGACACCAACACATACAGACAGGAATGGCATAACAGCCATTCCCTTCATTATATTATTTTTTAAATTCGTTTTCATAAGTCAGATTATCATTGAAATAGAACTTGCAAGACATATCATCGAATGATTTTACGTCCTTATTCTGCATTTTAACCCATTGTTCTGATTTAGCCTTGACAGCTACCTGAGTTGAAACCTCATTACCGTCGACTACACTTTTAAGAGTGACATTTGCATCCTCTGCATTATGGTTTGCCACACGTACAGTGATAAGGCATCCGTTATCAACCTTATCGTATAGCGGTTTGGAAACCACCACCCCTTTAAGCTTAATCTTGAACACATGTGCATATTCAGTAGGTTTGTTCTTAGGGAAGTTTACTACAAGACCCTCGTCAGTCATCTTATAGTCAATCTTCTCTGAGCTTCCAAGCATTTCAACCGACTCAATTTCTACGTTCCGGCAATACTTAGTAGCCAATGACTTGATAGTAACACTACCATCTGTCCAAGCCAGAGACACGGCATAGAGGTTATTGTCGCATGTAGTAAAGCGAATGTCGTCCGCTGTATATTCAGTTTTTGTATTGTCTGTCATATAACCTGCGGTGCCTGCGTTATGTCCTTCGGAAGCAATCACCCATGGTCGTGAGCCATAAATAGCCTCACCGTTAGTCTTCAACCATTTACCTATCTCGGCAAGTACGTTCTTCTGTTCGTCTGTAATAGTACCGTCGGCCTTAGGACTATATTCAGCAATAAGTTACCGTTCTTGCTGACAATATCAACAAAGTCGTCGATGATATGGTCAGGACTCTTGTTTTCCTCGCCCACACAATAGCTCCACGATTTCTTGCCTACAGAAGTATCAGTCTGCCATGGATATTCACGGATTCTGTCGCTCTTACCTCTTTCTATATCGAACACCTGGATATTGTCGCCATATCCGAATTTAGTGTTAACCACAACTTCTTTATTCCAATCAAGAGCCGAATTGTAATAATAAGCCATGAATTTATAGAAAGTAGGCTGGAACGGATATTTTCCCACAGTCCAGTCGAACCATATCAATTCAGGCTGATATTTGTCGATAAGCTCGTATGTATGCATAAGGAACTGACGGCGTGAACGTTCGTTCGAGCCTTCATACTTACCACAATAAGGTGTCATACCCTGACCTTCGGGCTCATGCATCTTTCGCCATACAGAGTGATTGTAGTGTCCTGAACATCAGAAGGAGTTTCCATTCCATATTCATAGAACCATGCATTCTCGCATCTGTGAGAAGAAAGTCCGAAACGCAGACCGCTTTCTTGGTAGCTTCCTTCAATTCGCCGATTATATCCCTTTTCGGTCCCATATCCACAGCATTCCACTTATTGAAAGTACTGCTGTACATGGCAAATCCGTCGTGATGCTCGGCCACCGGAACAATGTATTGTGCTCCAGATGATTTTACCACTGCCAGCCACTCGTCGGCATTGAAATTTTCGGCTTTGAACATAGGGATGAAATCCTTATATCCGAATTTGGTCAAAGGACCGTAAGTCTGTACGTGATACTTATTAATAGGATGACCTTCCTTGTACATCCAGCGGGAATACCATTCACTGCCGTATGCAGGAACGGAATAAACTCCCCAGTGGATAAAGATACCGAACTTGGCATCCTTAAACCATTCAGGAATAGTGTAATTTTGAGCAATCGATGCCGAATCGGCCTTGAACACATCAGTACCTTTTAAAGATACAGTAGAATCTACATTAGGAGCGTATGTAGAATTGCACGACGCCAACAGCTTAATGCCGCAACTCCTAAAACCGTTTTCATGGATTTCTTATTCATAATAATCTTATTACATTAAATAATGACATTAATTTTTTCTGTAAGCAAAGATACACTTGAGTTCCATTTACAATAAATAATTTAATTACTATAGTAAGGGGTAAAATATTTACCACCTATTATTGAACAAATTTACCCCCTCTCATATATGATAATAAACTGCCAATATCGAATTACAAGTAAATATATATTTCAACAAAAAAGGTTTAGCCTATTATTACACAACAATTTCACCCTAAGAATAAAATATATATAGAGTAAATTTGCCAATATAACAAACTGTAAAAACAAATTTATGAAAAACTATTTGATTTACTTACTCGCAGCAGTATCGTGTACAACTGTAGCAGACCTAAATGCTCAAGTCAGTACAAAAACAGGTAATGAAACCACAGAACTTACAATTCCGAAAAAGTTCTACAAGGACAGCATTGATTTCAGCAATGCTCCGAAAAGACTTAACAACAAGTACCCTCTTTCCGACCAGAAGAACGAAGGCGGATGGGTTCTAAACAAAAAGGCCTCTGACGAGTTCAAAGGAAAGAAGCTGAATGAGGAAAGATGGTTCCCGAACAACCCTAAATGGAAAGGAAGACAACCTACTTTCTTTGCAAAGGAGAATACTACATTTGAAGACGGCTGTTGCGTGATGAGAACTTACAAGCCGGAAGCAGGATCACTGCCCGAAGGATATACTCACACTGCCGGTTTCCTGGTAAGCAAAGAACTTTTCCTTTACGGATATTTCGAAGCAAGACTGAGACCAAACGACTCGCCATGGGTTTTCGGTTTCTGGATGTCGAACAATGAAAGAAACTGGTGGACTGAAATAGACATTTGCGAGAACTGCCCCGGCAATCCTGCCAACAGACATGACCTGAACTCGAACGTGCATGTATTTAAAGCTCCAGCAGATAAGGGTGATATAAAGAAACATATCAACTTCCCTGCCAAATACTATATACCATTCGAATTGCAGAAAGACTTTCACGTATGGGGACTTGACTGGAGCAAGGAATATATCCGACTATATATAGACGGAGTACTGTACAGAGAAATAGAGAACAAGTACTGGCACCAGCCATTACGCATCAATCTTAACAACGAATCGAACAAATGGTTCGGAGCCTTGCCGGACGACAACAATATGGATTCTGAATATCTGATAGATTATGTAAGGGTGTGGTACAAGAAATAAGAAATAACATAATCTGAAATTATAAAAGGCAGTCTTCATTATCAGTATGCTGATGATAAAGTCTGCCTTTTTAACAAGAAGATAAAGATTTTAATCTGCCCTATCACTCATTTACTTCATCCGGATACTCTGTAAGCGAGTTTCCCGAATTGCTTATTTCAATAGAGCCGATAGGAAGATAATTGAACTTCTTGCTCCATGCAGAGATACCATAATCTCTTCTAAGAATAGGCATCATGACCTCCTCGGCACGTCCTGAGCGGACGAGGTCAAACCATCTGTCACCCTCGCATGCCAGTTCACAACGACGCTCATACCATAGAACATCAATTACGCTTTTAAATCTGTCAGGATACATCTGCATTAGCTTGTCAACATCAATATAACTTCCGTCGTCTGCATGAACATGCTTCTTTCTGAGTTCATTTATGTAATACTTCGCTTTTGCTTCATCAGGATTAGTACCTCTGAGATATGCTTCGGCAAGCATCAGATACACTTCACCATATCTGATGACCCTTACGTTTCCAGGCTTGTTTAGATTGGGGTTTCCTATCATATCGTAATTTTTGAAAGGAGGATATTTCTTCTGGGCATATCCCTGGAAATCAGGCCCGTAAGAGCCTGTCTCCCAAACAACTTTTTTTGATTCATCCTGAATATTGGCATTAGGTTTGGTTACAAGTTCATCGTAAGTAAATATCGCCGCATCACGACGCACATGGTCATCCGGAAGGAAATAATCATACAATTCCTTAGTAGGCAGACAAAAGCCATATCCATTATCATAATCAGGACTATTTTTCAACTGTCTCGGTCCGCAGAAAGTCACCCACATAGCACCTTCGCCTGCATCAATATTACCCCAGTTTGTATTACCAGATTTGGTAGAGGTCTGTATTTCAAATATAGATTCCTCGTTATTCTCCTGATGAGCCGCAAACAATTTAGAATAATCATCCGTCAGAGTATAATTACCACTTGAAATTACATCCTCCAATAAAGGTTTCGCTTTGTCAAAAATCTTAGCATCATCGTTGCTCCAGTCAGCCCAATAAAGATAGACCTTGGCCAACAGGGCTTGAGCCGCAGTCTTGGTAATACGTCCTTTCATTGTGTCCGGGAAATTATCCTTTAGAGAAGGGATAGCTTCAAGAAGATCTTTCTCTATTGCTTTATTTACATTTTCGCGAGTATCTCTCGTAAACTTGAATCCTTCAGGATAAAGAGTCTCAAGACTGATAAAGCATGGACCATAATATCTCAACAATTCAAAATGATACCAAGCACGTAAGAACTTAGCTTCAGCTTTATAAACTTTAGCTTCCGGACTGTCATACTCTGAATTTATTACAAGATTACATCTATATATACCACGGTAACGAGTTTTCCACAAATTATCGGAAATAGAATTGACACTCGTATTTGAATAATCCTCTATAGCCTGCATGTAAGGCTGATCCTGATCAGAGCCACCACCAGTACGAGCATTATCCGAACGGATTTCACCCATAGGTACAATGGAAGCAAGTGCATTACCCGAAGCACCACCTATGTGAGCTAACGGATCATAACAAGCAGTAAGCGCTTTGAACATCTGTTCATCGGTCCTATAAAAAGAACTTTCTGTTTCGGACATTATAGGAGCTGTATCCAGGAAACTGTCGCTGCAAGATGATGATGCAATAGCAGCAAACATGAGGACAAGAATATTATTATGTATTTTCGACTTCATAATTTTCAATTTTAGAAATTAAGACTTAAACCAAATCTGAATGTACGGGCCTGAGGGTAAGTACCATAGTCAATACCTGTGCTAAGAATATTGCCACCTGCCATATTTCCTACTTCAGGATCCATAAACGGATAGCTGGTGAAAGTGGCAAGATTATCAATTGCTGCATAAATTCTTGCTTTATTCAGCATCAACTTGTTTATTAATTTAGTTGGGAATGAATAGCCTACCTCAAGTGAAGAAATCTTTAAATGCGAACCATCATAAAGATAAAAATCGGATGGTTTGCCAAAGTTTCCATTAGGATCTTTGGATGAAAGACGAGGCACTCCATTATCATCACCTTCTTTCCGCCATCTGTCAAGATAGAATGATGGAAGGTTGCTGCGTCCGTATGCTTCCTGTCGGTAAATATCAGAGAAGACTTTATATCCAGCTTTTCCTGTTAAGAAGATTGTCATATCAATACCTCTCCAGTCGGCACCTAAATTCAAACCGAATGTCCATTTTGGCCAAGGATTGCCACAATCGGTTCTATCTTCATCTGTAATCTGCCATCGTTATTTGTATCTTGCCATATAAAGTCACCCGGAACGGCATCAGGTTGTATCACTTTACCGTCTTTTGATTTATAGTTCTGTATCTGCTCTTCATTTTGGAATATTCCTAAGTTCTTATAAAGGCGGAAATAACCCATAGCATGACCTTCCTCCATACGCGTTACATTAACAGATGTTCTCCAGCTACCACCATCAGTATATCCATTTGCATTTCCTATCTTTACAACCTCATTTTTAAGATATGAGGCATTTGCGGAAATAGAGAAGTTGATTTCGTTCCAATTTTTATTAAATGTCATCTGCATTTCCACACCCTGGTTTGTTATATTACCAAGGTTTCTAAAAGCTGCATTATTACCTCTAATGGCTTCAACTGTTGGCTGGAACAACAAATCCTTAGTACTTTTTTTAAACCAGTCGAAACTTGCTCTAATCATACCATTATAGAATGTCATATCGGCACCAACATTAAATTGTTCAGAAGTTTCCCATTTCACGTCTGGATTAACAAGGTTATTAGGAGCAGATCCCACAGTGATGGCATTACCAAACGTGTAATTATAATTATTGCCAATAATAGAAGTATAGGAGAATGGAGAAATTCGCTCATTTCCGTTCTGTCCCCAAGAGAATCTAAGTTTGAAGACATCAAAGTTCTTAATTTTCCAGAATTTCTCATTTGAAACATTCCAACCTAATGAAACGCCCGGGAAAGTAGCATATCTGTTATTGGGACCGAAATTTGAAGACCCATCGCGTCTGACCACAACTTCCGCCATATATTTTTCAGCATAATTATAGCTTAGACGAGCAAAATATGAGAACATACTATGTCTAGGATTAGCACCGCCACTATTAGCTGATGTCATAACATCACCAGCATTAAGATACCAGTAATTCTCATTGGTCATTGCTTCATTTGGATATTTATTTCGTGTTCCGGTCATAAACTCATAAACATCTCTTGATGCAGAAGTACCTAACAGGACAGATGTAGAATGTTCACCAAAAGATTTTTTATATCGCAATGTATTCTCCCACTGCCAACTACTATTAGCATTTGTACTTTGTTCTACCCTAGAATTATCTTCTTTACATTCTGCAGAATGAAAAAACTTTGGTGCAAACATTCTTCCACGGAAATTCCGATGATTAATACCAAAATCTGTGCGGAAAACAAGGTCTTTAATAAAAGTGATCTCAGCATAAACATTACCAAAAAATTGCTGGGTAATATTTTTATTCTTAGGTGCCTCATCCATAAATGCAATAGGGTTCCACATACGGCTATAAGGTACAGGAGAGACTCCATATCCGAAAGTATCGTTGCTATTCTCATCATAAACCGGAGTAGTAGGATCAATATTATAGGCGTATGATATCGGATTATAACCATTGATACCGGTTGCCACTCCACTATTCTCTATATATGCATAGTTGACGTTTGCACCTACACTTAAGAAATCATTTATAGAATAGGAACTGTTCAGCCTTGTGCTGAATCGTTTGTAAAATGACGCATCTTCACCGATAATACCATTCTGGTCTAGATAATTCAATGAAAGCAAGCTTGAACCCTTATCACTGCCAAAGTTAGCAGTAATGTTATGCTCAGTAACAGGAGCTGTATTCAATATTTCATTAAACCAGTCTGTATTATAACCTGTTGGAGCAGTAGGTACACCACCGGCAAGCGGCATATCATCATTGTCGGCAAACTCTTTCATCAGCATAATGTACTGTTCATCATTCAGCATGGTTGGTTTCTTTGCTACTGTAGAGAAACCATAGTAACCATCATAAGCAAGCGATGTCTTTCCTTTCTTTCCTTTTCTTTGTGGTTATAAGGACTACACCATTAAGCGGCTCTGGCACCATAAATAGCAGCTGAAGTTGCATCCTTCAAGACTTCCATGCTTTCAATGTCGTTGGGATTTACACTGTTCATGTCGTCCATAGGCAGTCCGTCAATTACAAAAAGAGGATTAGAGTTTCCATTTGTACCGACACCACGAATTACCAGCTTGGGCGCTGATCCCGGCTGACCTGAATTTGTCACAACGTTCACACCACTAACCCTACCGCTCAATGCATTTACGGCATTTGCAGGCTTGGATTGCAATAAATCATCGGAATCGATGCTGCTGATGGCACCTGTAACAACACTTTTTTTTCTTAACCTCATATCCTATTGCTACAACTTCATCGAGTGCAATGGCGGAGGTTTTTAATTGAACGTCTATTGTAGACTGACCTTTATACACAATATTCTGTGTATCATATCCTACGAAGCTATAAATCAATGTCGATTCCATTGGTACATTTTCCAAAACATAAATTCCGTCCAAATCCGAAATAATACCGTTTGTTGTACCCTTAACTAAAATGCTTGCACCTATCACAGGTAAGCCATCGGAATCTGTTATACAACCAGAAACTCTCCCGTTCTGTGCTTTTAATGGTAAGCTGAACATTATAAGAATCAGCATACACATTAATGATAGTGTTCTGTTCATAATCTAGAGTTTTTTGTAATTAGTGTTTTTCTTAAAATAAAAAGTTTTGTTCTATCAGTTGCGCGCTACTTACTGACACTTGCAAATATATATACTATGTAATATAACCAAAGGGGGAAAATTTCATTTAAATAGGGGGGGGGGAAATAGATTAACTAAATATTTTAAGGAAAAATGGCTGTTAGAATCCATTCCCAGACTCCAACAGCCATTTTATCACTAACAATCGCCTGTTAATCAATATATTTTTCTGCCCATTTCCTTAAGATTTGCATCCCTGCCCAGTGGAACAAAAGTAAATCCGTATGAATAGCTTCCCTTCAGAAGACGCTTGTCTATTGAAGGACGGGCTTTCAGACTCCAGCTATCTGTTCCGCCCACTCCAGCCTGAACCAGGTCGATATTAAGAGTATTAGAATACAAGTCCTTTTCAAGTTCATTTATATGTTTAGCCTTATCAATCGCATTCTGCGACATCTCCACACTGAAACAGATAGGGTTCATCGCCGACAATCATCACACCTGCCTTATCCGACTGCAAGGCAAACCATCTCACGTCACAACGGTTTCCGTTTTCCTGCGGCATTACATAGTCAAATCCCAGAGCGGACACCTTGCAGTTATATATAGACACCATTGCAGAGGCTTTTCTGTCGGAATAGTTTTCCCATGGGCCACGTCCATAATATGTCACATCCGACAAACGATTGGTACATTCGCATTGCAATCCTACGCGCAACATTTCTGATATTTCAGGAGACTTCATCATTGAATAATGAACGCCTATTGTTCCGTCTGCTTTTACTTTATAATTCAAGGTAAGTCTCAGTCTTTCATCTATAGCCTTTAGCACCTTAACCTCAAGATTGCCTTCCGATTTGCGTACATCTATAGAAACTGTCTTTAGCTTTAATGGAGCATCTTTCCAGAATGCAAACAGTCTATCGACCTTCCATCCTCGCCAGTCATTGTCTGTTGACGCTCTCCAGAAGTTTGGTTTCAGAGCAGATGTGATGATACTTTCATTATCTATCTTATACTGACTGATATAACCATCACTGATATTCAGATAAAAGTTCTTTCCCTTCACGCTGATGTCTTTCTTGTTATCTGAATCGATTTCCATATCCAATGTAGTATCAACGCATTCTACTATCTTTGGTAAAGAAAGATACTTAAACTGTTCCCAGGCAACCTCGTATCCAGCTTTGGCATACAGATTGTCATTCTTGAGCCTGGCACTCAGGCATAACCAATATTCCGCACCGTCATCGGCCTTGAAATTCTGAATAGGAAGTTTTAGTTTACAGCTCTCACCAGCTGGTGTTGTCGGCACAATAATCTCACCTTCCTGCAATACACTGTCTTCGTCCTTCAATTGCCAAAAATAACGATACTCATCTGTTGAAAGGAAGAAGTTTCTGTTTTTTACAGTTATCTCTCCACTATAGACATTATCAGTTGTAAATGATACAGGAGCAAACACGTACTTGCATTCCTCAGTAGCAGGTTTAATGGAGCGGTCGGCACTGATAACACCATTTATACAGAAGTTTTGGTCGTTGTGCTCCCCTTTCTCATAGTCACCACCATAATTCCATGATTTCTTATTATATTTCCGTTCATTATCCAGCAATCCCTGGTCTATCCAGTCCCAAATATATCCGCCGGCAAGCGCATCATGAGAACGTATTGCATCCCAGTATTCTTTCAGCCCGCCGGTAGAGTTTCCCATAGAATGTGCATATTCACACATTATTATCGGACGGTTCATGACCGGATTCTTAGTCATTGCTATAAGCTCATCGACCATAGGATACATACGGCTAATGACATCGACGTATAAAGGATCATCGGGATTGGCATACACACAAAGCTCTTTCTTTGCCGGTTTGACATCTTCGTTCACATTAAAATCTATCTCACTAGTAACGATTGACGCTTCCTTACGTCCGATAGGTTTGTATAAAGGATTTTCCGGCTGTCCTTGCGCCCCCTCGTAATGAACAGGACGGGTTGGGTCATAATCTTTCAGCCATCCTGACAGAGCTGCATGATTAGGGCCGCATCCAGACTCGTTGCCCAACGACCACATAAACACAGAAGGATGGTTCCTGTCTCTCACAGCCATTCTTACCACTCTCTCCATGAACGAGTTAGCCCACTCAGGCCTATTGGACAGATACCCCCTTTGATGATGAGTTTCAAGATTAGCCTCATCCATTACGTATATACCATACTTATCGCACAGTTCATAGAAATAAGGGTCGTTAGGATAATGCGATGTGCGGACTGTATTGAAGTTATAACGTTTCATAAGCAGAACGTCTTCGAGCATCTCCTCGCGGGTGACAGTCTTTCCTCCTGTCTCGCTATGGTCATGGCGGTTTACGCCAATGAGTTTAATAGGAGTGTCATTCACCAGAATCTGATTGCCTTTTATTTTAATATCCCTGAAGCCTACCTTACTACTTCTCGCATCCACCACATTGCCCTTATTGTCTGTGAGCTTTAGAACCAGAGTATATAGATAAGGGTGTTCAGAATTCCATAACTCCGGCTTGGAAACGATTCCCTCCATCATTCCGTAATAAACATTATCGCGCTGAGGATAAGGTTCGTTCACCACATAATCGGCAGTAACGGTAATATCTTTTCCAAACACCGGTTTCCCATCGGCATCATATAATTGGGCTGACAGATTCCATCCCTTCAAATCATCCATATTCTGATTTGTTATTTCCGGACGGATCTGTAACCGTGCAATATTCTTCCGGAAATCGATGCGTGTCCTTACTCCATAATCATATATTGCCACCTGCGGAATGGACATGATATATACTTCACGATGGATACCAGCCATTCGCCAGTGGTCGGCATCTTCCATATAACTTCCGTCGGTCCACTTATACACTTGCACCGCCAGTTTATTCTCCCCCTTCTTAACGTATTCGGTAATATCAAATTCAGTAGGCAGACAACTGTCTTCGGAATATCCCACCTTCTGTCCGTTTATCCATACATTAAATCCCGAATAGACGCCTCCGAAATGGAGTATAATCCTGTCGTTCTTCCACTTGTCAGGAACAACAAACTCCTTGATATAACACCCCGTCTGATTATTCCTGTCAATATATGGCGGACGAGCAGGGAAAGGATAAATAGTATTTGTATATATAGGATAGCCATATCCCTGCATCTCCCAACATGAAGGAACAGGAATAGTTTTCCATGATGATGAATTGTACTCCACTTTATAAAAACCGGCGGGAGCCAATGCCATATCCTCGGAAAAGTTAAACTTCCATTGGCCGTTCAACGACATATACTCCGATTTCTCTCTGTCTCCATCCAAAGCCCAATCCACTCTCCGGAAAGAATAAGTAGTACTGCGGGAAGGTAAACGGTTAATTCCGTTTATGGTCTGGTCCTGCCATACATTCTGATTGTTTCTCCACTGATTGGCACCATTGTCCGATGCAGACAGAGATTGCATAAAGAAAAATAACACAGAAAATGAAAAAATAGATTTTAAGTTCAAGTTCATAAATTCGCATTTTAAGTTTCTATGCAAATATATAAGTATAACGAACAATGAATAGGGGGTATTTCTATCTATATAGAGTGGTATTTTTAAATATGAGCTTAGACTTTACAGAACATCGTCCGGAATACTATGCTATGTAGCACTCTATATGAAAATATTATATATTCCCAAGTCACAAGCCTTTTCAAACAATTTTTATATATTCTCATCCTATCCCTTACATCAAAGATAAATCCCAATCCAGCTTTGCCAGCCGCATTTATTTCTTTTTTCAGGAGAATTTTCTTTATGGCTATCGCATGAAAATTCACCTGAAAAAGAATGCGGCGGCAAACGGATTGGCATTAAAGAAAAGATTACAGGGATTAACTGCGACCGACGTGACGCATAGTCGTGAATCAAAGGCGGCTATCCTTATATTCTATATATAGCCTCACAAATACTGTGAAAACCCACTTTCCCAAATAACAAAACATAGTCTGTTTATCAAATCCCGAAATAAGACAGGGATTTCAGCTCCCTCCGATCTGCATAGTCCTGTGGCTTTGCTATGCTTTTATTCCAACTCTTCCTACTTCTTTTCATTCTTTTTCTACTGTTTCTACATTCTTTCCGTAAGCGTCTCCGCGATGACGCAAAACAATGTAAAATAGTCCTATTAAGATACACAAAAGCACTTGATAACGATAATGTTATCAAGTGTAATTAGGTCAGACAAGAGTAATCCTGCTGAAAAGTATAATTATGATTTATGCCACTTGTCAGGCAAAAGTTCCCGATACGCTTCAATAGATGCAGTAGGTGGTAATGTTGCCGAACGATTCATTATATCAGAGATATACTCGAAGAAATTTATCCCTCTTTGGCGGCATGAACATGCCAGTGAATAATAAATAACAGCCCGGTTTGCCCCGGCATGGCTTCCGAAGAACAACGAATTGTGCCGCATAAGTGATATGCAACGATTAACCCGCTCGATGGCATTATTATCAAGTTGGTAATTTGGTGAGGTAAATATATTCCATATATCCGACATTTCGTTCTGCATATACGTAACGGCTTCATAAATATCGGAATCAGGAATGTAACCGGGGCGTTTTGTAATTTTGGAAAGCTTTTCTTGAATCTCATCAAGTATCGGCGGAGCGTATTTTTGTCGGAAACGTAGTTCTTTTGCCTCGGTCCACCCATCCACTCCAATTGTATGAAGGTGATTGTTGTGATAAAGCCGGTTAATGAGGCTTACAATCTCCTCCGCATCGGGATCTTTTTCGCAATCCTTGAATTTTCTTTTTATATGCTGGAGGCATGGCAGCCTCATTATATTCGGAAATCCTTGTTTCCCCAGTTTACGATAAGCGGTCAGACCGTCACTTTGAATAGTTCCTTTATAGTCCTTCAAAAAATCAAAGATAATTTCCTCTTTTCTGGAACCGTCTTCATAGAAAAAATAAACCAGTCCCAAATTATGAGCTACCGCCACCCAGACATAACCTTTTTTGACATGTAGACCGTTCTTGCCGGGTTCTTTAATGAGGACTTTGGCGTAGGTCTCGTCACATCCCATATATTTGTCTGATAAGACAGCCATGCGCATGGTATTGTAAAGATTGTCAAGAAGTACTGCCGCTTTCTTGAGCAGGTTATGCGCAGTCGACTTGGGCAATTCAAATCCGTTGTCCTTGAAATATTTAACGATACGCTCCACCGGCATTGTGTACATATAGCGTAACTGCGCCATTCCCGCAATGAACGAACCGTCATAGTTGGAATTGAATAACGGCTTGGCCGGAAGCTTACCGGAATATACCGTACCGTTCTGGCTGTAGAAATATTGCCGACGTATGCGCTTGATGAATTTCCCCGGTATATATTCATAGGATATGGAATCCCTGAATTTCATAAAACGGGCCAACACCGGATTAAAATCCTTGTCCGTGGGATACAATTCCTCCATGACAGTCTCAATATCGAAATATTCCTTACGTTTTACGCCGTTGTTCCCTCTTTCTTTGGGAGCATAGGCACTCTTGGTCGGAGAAGAGGAGGGCATGGTTTTATTTTCAACTTCCGAGGAGGTCATAACGGATGGTTTGTGCTTTTCAGACTTGTTGGATACAAGCTTTGACAGCCCCTTGTTTATCCTCTTCTGCTTGTTTACGTCCGCATCCTTTTCCAATAATGCTTCCTGCATGGATGTTATGGTCGACATCAGTTCCTCGCGTTTAAGATTGGCTATGGCGAGTTCAGTCCGGAGTTCCTCTATGGTCTTTCCCAGGTCGTCAATGCGCGCCAGCAAGACCCGGTTGGTCTCGTTGGCGACATCCAACTGTTGTTGTAGAACCAATGTAAAATCAGAACTTTTCATACCATAAAAATAATGAAAAAATCTGATTTTACCAAGCGGATTTTGATATTATTTCTTTGTATATCAAATAATTATCAGTTGCTACAGGCAATTCTAAAGCGTTTTTTAAAACGGAGTTCTTGAGCAGTTATCCCTCGCATTATGAAATAAAACGTGTACCAGTCAAGTTCGTACACGCCTTTTTCCGTGCTATAACGAGGAAGGTCAAAAGTGCCTCTTGTGAGCCGTTTATAATATAGGATAAAACCGTCTCCATCCCAACGAAGAAGTTTTATACGTTTCCGGTCATGGGAAAAGAATACAAATATATCTCCTGAAACCAATGAAAGTGCAGGATGGGTATAAACTAGTTTGGAAAGGCCGTCAATACCATAACTCATACGGACAGGTTCCGGAAAGAAAAAGTACCGGTTGTTTTCTGATAGTTCAAACATGGTGTCGGGAGTATTTATTTTCGTCTTTGGTCTTTATCATAAGTATACAGGAATGTACACAATTCTATGACAGAGCATTCCTCCACATGAATGCTCTTCCCGTCAGGACAGCTAATAGTCACTCCTCTGAACATATCAGAGCGGGTCCCACCATTGGGCCGGAACTGAACCATGACCATGGAAGACTGCCGGGGAATCTTCGCATTGAGGCTTGCTGCCTTTTGCAATTGTCTGACGCTAACCTTCATAAATCTCATCCAGCGTAACATGTCATAATAACTTGTTCCCATTCTGGCGCAATGAACTTTCAACGAATAACGTGGATTGGAATCCAGCTCTTTCCGGTATGTATCCAGTGTCTTTCCGAATCTTGCTTGTGCCTTGTCCCCGTTGGAAGGGTGCGGAATATAAGGCTGTCTGCTGCCTTTGGGAACCTCTATGCCTTTGGCTGCACATATTTGCGCCCGTATGGAGAAAAAATCCATATTGTTAATTGCCAGCCAATTCGCCATTCCCCTATAACTGATATTGTGCCTTTCACAAAAATCAACGAAACGTAGATTAATATCATTATCAAGTTCAGTCTTCAAGAGTCCGAGGCTGTTTAAGTACAATTCATTTGAATTTTGAGGCAGACCGGTCTTCAGGCGTACTTCATTGCATAGTCTGGTGAAGCTTCTTCCGGTGGTTCGGAGCCATCTGTTAAAATGGTCATAATTGATTGAATGCTTTTCGCAGAACGATACTAAGGATTTTTTAGGATCTTGAGCCAGTTCTTTTTTTAGAACTTCCAACAATGTAGGATATTCCAAGGGAATCGGGTTGGGATTTTCTATTACCATGATTCGTTTTTTTATTGATTTATGCAAAAGTAAAAGTCGTTTTTGAGATGCGCTATACGTCATCGCGGAGACGCTTACCCTTCTTTCCTATTCTTCGTATGACATTTGATGACACCTGATGACATCTAATGTCATCTATTTGTAAATCAATTGTTTACTCAATTTATCACTTTACATTTGGACTGTGAAACAAATCAAGTAGTCACTCAAAACAAAAGATTATGGCACAAGAAAACAGTCCTGACAAGGAAAAAAGGCAAGGCCGGACTAAGAAACCGGAAAAGCCTTATGTGGAACAAATTGACGAACTTCTGCTGGTACATAACAAGAATGACCCAAAGGAGGGTTTGAGAGTAATCAGTAAGATGGACGAGAAAGGCAATTATCAGACGGTTACACCGGAAGAGAAGAACGAGAACTCATTTTTGAAATTCGACAAGAATTCGAGTATTCTCGAAAACTTCATCAAGAACTTCTGGAGCCAGCTGAAGGAGCCTACGCATTTCAGGCTTATCCGCATGACCTTCAACGATTACAAGCAGAACAAACAGGCTCTCAAGGACCTGGCCGAAGGAAGAAGACAGACGCGGTAAAGGAATTTCTGAAACGCTATGAAATCGTACCGAAGGCAAACAATCAGAAAAACAGTCAAACAAAAGAGGAGGAAACAACAATGGCAAAGAAACAGGAACAGACAACACAGGCTCAGCCTGAACAGGTATCACAGGTGGAAGCTGCCGCACAGGGGCGCGAACAGCAGGAACCACAAGGTCAGCAGACACCCACGTACCGCTACAACGAGAACATGATTAATTGGGAGGAACTGGGTAAGTTCGGCATATCCAAAGAAATGCTGGAGCAGTCCGGACAGCTTGACAGCATGTTGAAAGGATACAAGACCAACAGAACCATGCCGCTGACACTCAACATTCCTGGGTACTGACCGCAAAACTTGATGCACGCCTTTCGTTCATATCCAACGGCGGGCAGGTCATGCTGGGCATCCACGGTATCAGAAAGGAACCTGAACTGGACCGTCCTTATTTCGGACATATCTTCACGGAAGAGGACAAGAAAAACCTGCGTGAAAGTGGAAACATGGGACGCGTGGCTGACCTTAACCTGCGTGGCAACACGACAGAGCCGTGTCTGATTTCCATTGACAAGAATACCAACGAACTGGTAGCCGTACGGCAGGAGCATGTCTATATCCCGAATGAAATCAAAGGGATAACCTTGACTCCGGACGAAATCCAGAAACTGAAAAACGGAGAACAGATATTCGTAGAGGGAATGAAGTCCAATCAAGGTAAAGAGTTTAATGCCAATCTGCAATATAGTGCGGAAAGAAGAGGCATCGAATTTATCTTCCCGAAAGACCAGGCCTTCAACCAGCAGACACTCGGCGGTGTGCCGCTTTCCCCCATGCAGCTCAAAGCGTTGAACGAAGGACACACCATCCTTGTAGAGGATATGAAACGAAAGAACGGCGAACTGTTTTCTTCCTTTGTTACCATGGACAAGGTTACAGGCGGGCTCCAATATACGCGCCACAATCCGGAAACGGGAGAAATCTACATACCAAAGGAAATCTGTTCGGTACAGCTCACACCGGAGGACAAGGAAGCGTTACGCAAAGGGCAGCCCATCTATCTTGAGAACATGATCAACCGTAAAGGTGAGGAATTCTCGTCATTCGTCAAGCTGGACCTGGCAAGCGGAAGACCACAGTATTCCAGAACTCCGGACGGTTTCAACGAACGACAGGCACCAGCCATCCCGGCTGAGGTTTACGGACACCTGCTTTCGGCACAGGAAAGAGCTAATCTTCAGGACGGAAAGGCTATCCTCGTAACGGGTATGAAAGGTCCCAACGGCAAACCGTTCGATTCCTATCTGAAAGTAAACGCAAACACCGGACAGCTGCAATATTTCCAGGAAAATCCGGATGTGCGCCGCAATACTTCACAGCGTGCTTCACAGACTGACAATACCCAGCAGCAGGAACAGAAGAAGGGAGCAAAACAGGCTGTCTGACCTGAACGGGATTCAAATCATTCAAATCATCAATTACTAAAAAAGGAAAGAACATGAACAAGACCAATCATCATATCTACAAGACTGAACAAATCGACTGGGAGAAACTGGAATCGGTAGGTATCAGCAGATCGCAAATTGAAAAGGACGGAAACATGGACCTGCTCCTTCAGGGAGAGGAAACCAATGTCATGTCCATTAAAATCAAGACTCCTGTATTTTCACTGACCATGGACGCCACACTCAGTCTGATTGAAGAGAGAATGGAAATCCGGTCATCAGCGTAAACGGTATCAACCCTTCAGGTGAATAAATAAGAAACCATAATGTATCATCTCTCTTTCCATACGGACTTACCGTATGGAAAGAGATAAAAACAGAATTTATCATGATTGCCATATTAACAGAAAAGTTATCATAACTCGTGATAATTTCTCTTATCACAAGTAAATTATTATCCAAAGCCTTTATTTTTGTCTGTCTGTATATCAGCTATTTAAACACATTACTTTATATTACAGCTTTGGATAATAATCATCTTCATTTAGATAGATTCCT
>ENA-OQLB01000036-OQLB01000036.1-human-gut-metagenome-genome-assembly--contig:-NODE-36-length-69163-cov-4.357726_pt1 | contig 69163 bp, 88 predicted proteins | sample MGYA00242656_ERZ504813 | MGnify/ENA primary metagenome ERZ504813 (study PRJEB26092, sample SAMD00036388) | human gut metagenome | host: Homo sapiens | study: EMG produced TPA metagenomics assembly of... | reverse complement strand
ATAGAATTGCCGTATTCCTATGCAGAAGGCTGCGATCGCTCAGATTGAGAAGCCAGGTGCTGAAATAAGAGGAAAAGTGAGACCGGAAGGAGTGTGACTCTTTCTGGTCTTTACTTTATAGAAAATGTGCCTGAAAAAGTACAATTTCGATAAAAATACAGAGCGCCCTCTATTTTTCACTCGAAATACTTGAAACAGCGAAAAAAATGCGGTATGATAAAAAAAGATTTTTACATTTTGGAAGGATGAGTTAGATATGGAAATGAAAATTGGAGTAATCAAAGGAGATGGAATCGGTCCTGAGATCGTAGAGGAGGCAATGAAGGTACTGGATCAGACAGCGAAAGTTTATGGTCATTCTATTTCCTACACGCAGCTTCTGATGGGAGGAGCATCAATTGATGTGAACGGGGTGCCGCTTACAGAAGAGACTCTTCAGCTGGCAAAGGACAGTGATGCAGTTCTTATGGGCTCCATTGGTGGTGATGCGAAGACTTCTCCATGGTATCAGCTCGAACCATCAAACGTCCGGAAGCGGGTTTGTTACAGCTTAGAAAGGGACTTAATCTTTTTGCAAACTTAAGGCCGGCAGTTCTCTACGATGAACTGAAAGGTGCGTGTCCATTGAAGAAAGAGATCGCGGACAGAGGATTTGATCTAATGATCATGCGTGAATTGACAGGTGGTCTTTATTTCGGAAAACGAAGCACAGAAGAGATTGATGGTGTCCTTACCGCAAAAGACGAACTTACTTATAATGAAAATGAAATCCGCAGAATTGCAAAACGTGGCTTTGATATTGCAATGAAGAGAAACAAGAAGGTCACAAGTGTTGACAAAGCGAATGTACTTGACTCTTCCAGACTTTGGAGAAAAGTTGTTGAGGAAGTAGCGAAGGACTATCCGGAAGTTACATTAGAACATATGCTTGTTGACAACTGTGCAATGCAGCTTGTGAAGGATCCGGCACAGTTTGACGTTGTCCTGACAGAGAACATGTTTGGAGATATTTTATCCGATGAAGCAAGTATGGTGACAGGTTCTATCGGAATGCTTGCAAGTGCAAGTCTGAACGATACAAAATTCGGTCTGTATGAACCAAGTGGCGGTTCAGCACCGGATATCGCCGGAAAGGGAATCGCAAACCCGATCGCAACAATTCTTTCAGCAGCAATGATGCTGAGATTTTCATTTGATCTTGATAAAGAGGCAGATGCGATTGAAAATGCTGTTGCAGCAGTATTAAAAGACGGATACCGTACAATCGACATTATGTCTGAAGGAAAAGAACAGATCGGAACAGCCCAGATGGGAGATAAGATCTGCGAATATATTAAGTAATTAGCAGTTGTTACAGAAAGAGAGGATTTTAAAATGAGAAGTGATACAGTTAAAAAAGGAATTCAGCAGGCACCACATCGTTCTCTGTTTAATGCACTGGGACTTACAGAAGAGGAATTAGATCGTCCACTGATCGGTGTTGTAAGTTCTTATAATGAGATTGTACCGGGGCACATGAATCTGGATAAGATCACAGAAGCAGTTAAACTTGGCGTGGCAATGGCCGGAGGAACACCAATCATGGTTCCTGCAATTGCTGTCTGTGATGGTATTGCTATGGGACATATCGGTATGAAATATTCTCTCGTAACAAGAGATCTGATCGCAGATTCTACAGAAGCTCTTGCTATGGCACATCAGTTTGACGGACTTGTAATGATTCCAAACTGTGACAAGAATGTACCGGGACTTCTGATGGCAGCTGCCCGTGTGAATGTACCGACAGTATTTGTAAGCGGCGGACCGATGCTTGCAGGACATGTAAAGGGAAGTAAAACAAGTCTTTCCAGTATGTTTGAGGCAGTAGGTTCTTATGCAGCCGGAAAGATGAATGACGAAGACATTTGCGAATTTGAGAATAAAGCATGTCCGACTTGCGGATCCTGTTCCGGTATGTATACGGCAAACAGTATGAACTGTCTGACAGAGGCTCTTGGTATGGGGCTGAAAGGAAATGGAACAATCCCAGCTGTTTATTCTGCAAGAATCCAGCTTGCAAAGCATGCAGGTATGCAGGTGATGGAGCTTGTGAGAAAGAATATCCGCCCAAGAGATATTATGACAGAAGATGCAATCCTCAATGCACTTACAGTTGATATGGCACTTGGATGCTCTACAAACAGCATGCTTCACCTTCCGGCAATCGCACATGAGATTGGTATGGATTTCGAGATTGATTTTGCAAATGCAATCAGCGAGAAGACTCCAAACCTTTGTCATCTTGCACCGGCAGGTCATACTTATATTGAAGATCTGAACGAAGCAGGCGGAGTTTATGCAGTGATGAATGAGCTGAATAAGAAGGGACTTCTTCACACAGACTGCATGACTGTAACAGGAAAGACAGTAGGAGAGAATATTGCCGGATGCGAGAATAAGAATCCGGAAGTTATCCGTCCAATCGACAACCCATATACTCAGACAGGCGGACTTGCTGTATTGAAAGGAAATCTTGCACCGGACGGAAGTGTTGTAAAACGTTCTGCAGTATGTGATGAGATGCTTGTACATGAAGGACCGGCAAGAATCTTCGAGAGTGATGAAGAAGCGACAGAAGCAATCAAGACAGGAAAGATCAATCCTGGAGATGTTATTGTAATCCGTTACGAGGGACCAAAAGGCGGCCCTGGAATGAGAGAGATGCTCAATCCTACATCTGCGATTGCAGGATACGGACTTGGGTCTACAGTAGCTCTTATCACAGATGGAAGATTCAGCGGAGCATCCAGAGGTGCTTCTATCGGACACGTATCACCGGAGGCAGCAGTCGGCGGACCGATCGCACTGGTAGAAGAGGGAGATATTATCAAGATCAATATTCCGGAACTGAAATTAGAGCTGGATGTATCGGATGAAGAACTGGCAGCAAGAAAAGCAAAATGGCAGCCAAGAGAACCTAAGGTTAAGACAGGATACCTCGCAAGATATGCATCTATGGTAACATCAGGTAACCGTGGAGCAATTCTCGAAGTACCGAAGACAAAATAAAAAAAAGAACCAGGAGGAGAGTACGTCATGCAGTTAAATGGAGCAGAAATCGTGATCGAATGTCTGAAAGAACAAGGCGTTGACACTGTATTTGGCTATCCGGGTGGAGCAATTTTAAATGTATATGATGAACTTTATAAACATCGTGATGAGATCCGTCATATCCTGACTTCTCATGAGCAGGGGGCAGCCCATGCGGCTGATGGATATGCGAGAGCTACGGGAAAAGTGGGGGTCTGTCTTGCAACAAGCGGACCGGGAGCAACAAATCTTGTAACAGGAATCGCAACAGCATATATGGATTCTATACCGATTGTTGCAATTACATGTAATGTCGGTGTCCCGTTACTTGGAAAAGACAGTTTTCAGGAGATTGATATTGCCGGAGTAACCATGCCAATCACAAAATACAGTTATATCGTTAAAGATGTAACAAAGCTTGCAGAAACAATCAGAAAGGCTTTTCGTATTGCTAAGACTGGAAGACCGGGGCCGGTGCTGATCGATATTCCGAAGGATGTTACTGCGAAAGTTACAGAGTATGAGAAGGAATATCCAGGTGTATATAACCGAGAGGTAATCCATTCAGAAGAAGCAGATCTCAAGAAGGCTGTTGAGATGATCAAAGAAGCGCAGAGACCATATATTTTCGTAGGTGGTGGAGCTGCTCTTTCTGAGGCAAGTAAAGAACTTTACGAATTTGCACAGAAGGTAGATGCACCGGTAACAGATTCTCTGATGGGAAAAGGAGCTTTCCCGGGAACTGATGAGAGATATACCGGAATGCTCGGAATGCATGGAACAAAGGCATCGAACTTTGGAGTAAGTGAATGTGATCTTCTGATCGTAACAGGAGCAAGATTCAGTGACCGTGTAACCGGAAATACTGCAACATTTGCAAAAGATGCGAAGATTCTTCAGATTGACATTGATCCGGCAGAGATGGATAAGAATGTCATGATCGATCTTGGGGTGGTAGGTGATATTAAAGCAGTCCTGAAGAAAATAAATGAGCATCTTCCACAGCAGTCTCATCCGGAATGGATGAATAAGATTAAAGATTACAAGGCGAAATATCCATTAACATATCATAAGGATGTACTTACAGGTCCATTTGCAGTAGAAGAAATTTATCGTCAGACAAATGGAGAAGCAATTATCACAACAGAAGTCGGACAGCATCAGATGTGGGCAGCACAGTATTATAAATATACGAAACCAAGAACACTTTTAACATCAGGTGGTCTTGGAACAATGGGATATGGTCTTGGAGCGGCAATCGGTGCGAAGACAGGATGTCCGGATAAAATTGTTGTAAATATTGCCGGAGACGGATGTTTCCGTATGAATATGAATGAGATTGCAACAGCTGTAAGACATGATGTTCCGATTATCCAGGTTGTAGTTAATAACCATGTACTCGGTATGGTTCGTCAATGGCAGGATCTTTTCTATGATGAAAGATATTCTGCGACGGTTCTCCGTGATGCAGTTGACTATGTGAAGCTTGCAGAAGCGATGGGAGCAGTAGGACTTCGAGCTACAACACAGGAGGAGTTTAAAGAGTGCTTTGCGAAAGCATTGACATGTGGAAAACCGGTTCTGATCGATTGTATGATCGACTGTGATGATAAGGTATGGCCTATGGTTGCGCCGGGAGCACCGATCAGCGAAGCATTTGATGAGCAGGATCTGAAAGCAAAAGAAAACTAAAAATAATAAGTTTCAGCCACATAGTTGTATGGCTGATAAATAAAGGAATATTTTATTTTTATGTGAGAAAATCTGTGAAAACGGAGTTTCTATAGATACACAATAACAGGAGGTAATTAAAAATGAGTAGAGTGTATAATTTTTCAGCGGGACCGGCGGTTCTGCCAGAAGAAGTACTGAAGGAAGCGGCAGCAGAGATGTTGGACTACAAGGGAACAGGAATGTCTGTTATGGAGATGAGTCATCGTTCCAAAGCTTTCGAGGAAATTATCACAGAAGCTGAGCAGGATCTCAGAGATCTGATGAATATTCCGGATAACTATAAAGTACTGTTTCTTCAGGGTGGAGCGTCACAGCAGTTTGCTATGATCCCTATGAATCTGATGAAGAATAAGGTTGCTGATTACATTGTCACAGGACAGTGGGCTAAGAAAGCAGCTAAGGAAGCAGAAAAATATGGAAAGGTAAATGTTGTTGCATCCTCAGCGGATAAGACATTTTCATACATTCCAGACTGCTCCGATCTTCCGATTTCAGAAGATGCAGACTACGTATATATCTGTGAAAACAATACTATTTACGGAACAAAATTTAAAACACTGCCAAACACAAAAGGAAAAGATCTTGTGGCAGATGTCTCCTCCTGTTTTCTTTCCGAACCTGTAGATGTAACAAAATATGCAATGATTTATGGTGGAGTTCAGAAAAATATCGGACCTGCTGGTGTAGTGATCGCAATCATCCGTGAAGATCTGATCACAGAGGATGTTCTCCCGGGAACACCTACAATGCTTACATATAAGACACATGCAGATGCAAAATCTCTTTATAATACACCACCGGCATACGGAATCTATATCTGTGGTAAAGTTTTCAAATGGCTTAAGAAGATGGGCGGACTTGAAGTAATGAAAGAACGCAACGAAAAGAAAGCAAAAGTTCTTTATGATTTCCTTGATCAGAGCAAACTGTTCAAAGGAACTGTTGTCCCGGAAGATCGTTCTCTTATGAATGTACCATTCGTGACAGGTGATGCAGATCTGGATGCAAAATTCGTTAAGGAAGCAAAAGAAGCTGGATTTGAGAATCTGAAAGGACATAGAACTGTAGGCGGAATGCGTGCCAGCATTTACAACGCAATGCCATATGAGGGTGTTGTTGCACTTGTAGACTTTATGAAGAAATTTGAAGAGGAGAATCTGTAAGATGTTTAAATATCATTGCCTGAATCCAATTTCTGCCGTTGGCATGAATAAGTTGGATGAAAATTATGTAAAGACAGAAAATGCGGATGAAGCTGACGTGATTCTTGTCCGCAGTGCAAAAATGCATGAGATGGAATTCGGAAAGAACCTGAAAGCAATCGCTCGTGCGGGAGCCGGAGTGAATAATATTCCGCTTGATAAATGTGCAGAGGAAGGAATTGTTGTATTCAATACACCTGGAGCAAATGCGAATGGTGTAAAAGAACTTGTGATTGCAGGAATGCTTCTCGCAGCCAGAGATGTCGTTGGTGGAATTCAGTGGGTACAGGAATTCGAGGAAGATGGAGATATCGCAAAGATTGCTGAGAAGAAGAAAAAAGCATTTGCAGGAACAGAACTTTCCGGCAAGAAACTTGGTGTGATCGGACTTGGAGCAATCGGAGTTCTTGTTGCGAATGTAGCAACACATCTTGGAATGGAAGTTTATGGATATGATCCATATGTTTCCGTAGATTCTGCATGGAGACTTTCCAGAAGTATCCATCACGCAACAACAGTAGATGAAATCTATAAAGAGTGCGATTATATCACAATCCATGTACCTGCACTTGACAGTACAAAGGGAATGATTGACAAGAATGCAATCAGTCTGATGAAAGAGGGCGTTGTAATTTTGAATTTCGCCAGAGATGTTCTTGTAAATCAGGAAGATATCGTTGATGCACTTGTAGCAGGTAAAGTACACCGTTATGTAACAGATTTCCCAACAAAGGAAATTGTAGGTGTAAAAGGCGCAATTGTAATTCCGCATCTTGGAGCATCTACAGAAGAGTCAGAAGACAACTGTGCACAGATGGCTGTTGCTGAGATTCGTGATTTCCTTGAGAACGGAAATATTACACATTCCGTTAATTATCCGGATTGTAACGTGGGAGTAAAAGCTGACGGAGACAGAATTACAATTCTTCACCGCAATGTGCCGAATATGATCGGTCAGTTTACAACACTTCTTGCACAGGAGAATCAGAATATCGCACTTATGACAAATAAGAGCAAGAAGGAATATGCATATACAGTAATTGATGTGGACGGAAGCGTTTCTGATGAAGTTGTAAGTAAACTGGAATCAATCGCGGATGTACTTGGTGTGCGTGTGATCAAATAAAAAGTAAATGAAGTTTAATTTGGCTAAGCTGATTTTGAAAGCTGATTTATAACGAAAAGAACAGGGTGGTTTTTCTATGTGAGAGACCACCTTTTTGTATACAATAAGTTGATAAATAAGATATGGCACAAAGCATATAAAAATGAACAGATAGTATAGAGAAGTATTACGAAAAAATGGATACATTTTTAACGCAATGATTCGGCATGAAATCATCTTGACAATATTTGTATAATCGTATACAATCATACAAAAAGAGAATAGGAGGAAATCATGGAAGAATATCAGGACCGTTCTCTGGGAGGACGTGTTTTTAAGAGACTCCGTGAAGATATCCTCAAAGGCAGATACAAACAACAGGATGAACTCAGAGAGGCTACCATCGGGAAAGAACTCGGGGTTAGCAGAACTCCAGTAAGGGAAGCGTTAAGACAGCTTGAATTAGAAGGTCTTGTGACGATTGTACCGAATAAGGGTGCTTATGTTACCGGAATCAGCCAGAAGGATATCTGGGATATCTATCAGATGCGTAAGTATCTGGAAGGAATGTGCGCCAGATGGGCGGCGGAACATATTACAGAAGACCAGTTAGAAGAATTAGAAGAGACTATTTTACTTTCAGAATTTCAGATGAAGAAAGAAAATGGATACAATAAAGAACAAGTGACAGGATTAGACGGAAGGTTTCATACGATATTATATGAGGCTTCCGGAAGCAGGATGCTGTGTCATGTTCTTACAGATTTTCACCGATATGTTCAAATGGCAAGAAAGTCCTCGATCAATGTGAAGGCAAGAGCCGAGAAGTCAATTGAGGAGCATAAAGCGATTCTTCAGGCAATCAGGGACAGAAACCCGGAACTTGCAGAACAGCTTGCAAAGGAACATATTGTTCATGTCATGCAGAACCTTAAAAAAATAGAAGAAAAACAAAATCAGGAGGAGACAGAAAATGGAAAAAATTAAAATGACAACACCACTGGTAGAGATGGACGGAGATGAGATGACAAGAATTCTCTGGAAGATGATCAAAGATAATCTTCTTGAGCCATATATTGATCTCAAGACAGAATATTATGATCTCGGCCTGGAACACAGAAACGAGACAGATGACCAGGTAACAGTTGATTCTGCACTCGCAACAAAGAAATACAAAGTTGCCGTAAAATGTGCAACAATCACTCCGAATGCAGCACGTATGGATGAGTATGATCTGAAAGAAATGTGGAAGAGCCCGAACGGAACAATCCGTGCGATCCTTGATGGAACAGTGTTCCGCGCTCCAATCGTTGTAAAAGGAATTGAGCCATGTGTAAAGAACTGGAAGAAACCAATTACAATTGCAAGACATGCTTATGGAGATGTATATAAAGGATCCGAGATGAAGATTCCGGGAGCGGGAAAGGTTGAACTTGTATACACAGCAGAAGATGGAAGCCAGACAAAAGAACTGGTTCATGAGTTTGATGGACCTGGAATCGTACAGGGAATGCATAATATCAATAAATCCATCGAAAGCTTTGCAAGAAGCTGCTTCTCCTACGCTTTGGATACAAAACAGGATCTGTGGTTTGCAACAAAGGATACAATTTCTAAGAAATATGATCATACATTCAAAGATATCTTCCAGGAAATCTTTGATGCAGAATATGCTGATCAGTTCAAAGAGGCAGGAATTGAGTATTTCTACACACTGATCGATGATGCTGTTGCCCGTGTTATGAAATCAGAAGGTGGATATATCTGGGCATGTAAGAACTACGATGGAGACGTAATGAGCGACATGGTATCTTCCGCATTCGGTTCACTTGCTATGATGACATCCGTACTTGTTTCTCCGGACGGATATTATGAATATGAAGCTGCTCATGGAACTGTACAGCGTCACTATTATAAGCACCTGAAAGGTGAAGAGACATCTACAAACTCAGTTGCAACAATCTTCGCATGGACAGGAGCTCTCAGAAAACGCGGCGAGCTGGATGGAAACAAAGATCTGATGGACTTCGCAGATAAACTTGAGAAAGCAACAATCGACACAATCGAAGCAGGAGAGATGACAAAAGACCTCGCTTTGATCACAACAATCGAGAATCCGACAGTACTCAATAGTGAGGAGTTTATTAAAGCAATAGCGAAGAGACTGTAATTTATCGAGGGAATTTATACAATGGGCTAAGTTTTGACAGAATGGTCGCAAGAATGGGTCTACTATTACCATGGGCACCGGCCCGCTCTACCTCATCCCTATGAAAGTATGTAACATAAGAGCCAGAACAGTTACCGTGTGTGGTGCCTGTTCTTGGCTCTTATTAACATACTGAACAAAGTGTATTCGGAACGCTCCTGCCTTACATGTGCCCCTGGCAACAGTAGACCCGTTCTTGCTTGCGTAGTTCAAAATTAAACTTTCTCCTACAAATACAAAATTCACTCGAAAATACAGAAACTAAAGTCAAAGGATCAAGAAATCTTCATCGACAAAGATTCAGCGTCTCCCGGCTGTTAATTCTGTATTTGTCTTCTGGATTCGTTTTGTTTTGGATAAAAACTTCTCCTTTAGATAGCGTAGCGAGGCACGTTTTATGGTTGCTTCATCCACGATTAAGGCATAAGAGCGGTTCCGAATACACTTCGTTCTGTCTGTTAGCTTGGGACAGACACAAACCACACACGGTGAGTGCTCTGTTCCAAGCGTTACAGACATTCGAAGGGATGAGGTGGAGCGGGCCGTGTGGATGAAGCAACCATAGAACGCGCTTCTGCGGATGTTAGTGCAAAAGTGGAAACTTTATTCGGAACAGAAGAATCCAAGCTCGACAAAAACAATGTCCTGTGAAAAAAATGTCAATTTGCGGAAAATATGAATTGAAATTTCAATCGTCCTAGTATATAATACAATAGGCAGAAATTTTGGTTTATTTTAAAATTATTTTATAAGTATGGAGGGCTAAAATATGAGCTACAATGCAACAGAAAACTCAGCAAGCAGACGAATTGCCACACTGCTTGATGAGGGAAGCTTTGTTGAAATTGGCGGAGCTGTTACAGCTAGAAGCACAACTTCAACTTGCAGGAGAAGGCAGCTCCTTCTGACGGTGTTATCACTGGATATGGAGTGATTGACGGTAATCTGGTTTATGTATACAGCCAGGATGCTGATGTTCTGGGTGGAGCACTCGGAGAGATGCATGCGAAGAAGATCGCAAGAATCTATGATATGGCTATGAAGATGGGAGCACCGGTGATCGGACTGATCGACTGTGCAGGTCTCAGACTTCAGGAAGCTACAGATGCACTTGAGGCATTTGGAAGCCTTTATCACAAACAGGCACTTGCATCAGGTGTGATTCCGCAGGTTACAGCAATCTTTGGAATGTGCGGCGGCGGTCTTGCAGTTGTTCCGGGGCTTACAGATTTCACATTTATGGAAGCAAAAGACGGAAACTTTTCGTTAATTCTCCAAATGCACTGGAAGGAAATGAGATTTCCAAGTGTAACACAGCAAGCGCTGAGTACCAGAGCAAGACAGCAGGTCTTGTAGACGGAATCGGTGCAGAGGCAGAGATCCTCGGACAGATCCGTGATCTTGTATGTATGCTTCCGGCAAACAACGAAGATGATATGTCTTATGAGGAATGCACAGATGACCTGAACCGTATCTGCGCAGACATTGCTAACGCATCAGAAGATACAGCAATCGCACTGGCACAGATTGCTGACAATCAGATTCTTGTTGAGACAAAGAAAGACTACGCAAAAGAGATGGTTACAGGATTTATCCGCCTGAACGGAATGACAGTTGGTGTTGTTGCAAACCGCTCTAAAGTATACAATGCAGAAGCTGAAGTAGAGGCTGAGTTCGACAGCGTTCTTACAGTAGACGGATGCAAGAAGGCAACAGATTTTGTAAACTTCTGTGATGCATTCTCAATCCAGGTTCTTACACTGACAAATGTAACAGGATTTGCTGCTACAGTAGAGTCAGAGAAGAACATGGCAAGCGCAGTTGCAAAACTGACATATGCATTTGCTAACGCTACAGTACCGAAGGTAAATGTAATCGTTGGTAAGGCATTCGGAAGTGCTTACGTTTCTATGAACAGTAAGTCAATTGGTGCAGATCTTGTTTATGCATGGCCAACAGCAGAGATCGGAATGATGGATGCGAAACTTGCAGCACAGATCATGTATGCAGACGCAGATGCTGAGACTCTTAATGAGAAAGCAGCTGAATACAAAGAACTTCAGTCAAGCCCGAATTCAGCAGCAGCAAGAGGATATGTTGATGCGATCATCGAGCCGGCAGATACAAGAAAATATGTGATCGGAGCATTTGAGATGCTGTTCACAAAGAGAGAGGACCGTCCGGCTAAGAAACACGGAACGGTTTAGTGAGGTGAGGCGAAGTGAAGAAAAAAATCAGTTTATTAGGACTTATCCTCATTCTCGTTCTTAGCTTCACAGGATGTGGTAAGTCTGAGACAACAGAATATGATCAGACAAGATTTGAACAGTATGCTGAGTTTGTTGTTCAGAACTTTGAAGCAATGACAACTGAGCAACTTGACAGCTTTTCTGATATGCGTGATCTTCAGCTTGACACACAGCTTATGAATGCAGGACTTCCGGTTGATGGAGAGGACTTCCTTACAATGATCAGCTCCTGGGAAGCAGCAGAAGAAGAGTGTGGTGCTTATGTTGAGCATGGCGATTGGACAATGGAAGTAAAGAACGATGGAGTTTCACTCACATCTGAAGCAAAATATGAAAACAGAGATGCAGACATCGTCTTCAGTTTTGACGAAAAGGGCAACATGGAGAGTATGGATGTTTCTGCTCATTATTCAACAGGAGAAATCCTTGAGAAAGCCGGTCTGAATACGGTACTTGGTATGGGAACTGTATTCGTTGTATTGATTTTCATTTCATTCATTATTTATCTGCTTGGATACATTCCGAAACTTCAGGAGAAGTTGGCAAATAAAGATAAGAAAGTGGAAGAGAAGAAGGAAGCACCTGTACAGGCAGCTCCAGCACCGGTAGCTGCAGCAGAAGATGATGCAGAACTTGTAGCAGTAATCGCAGCAGCAATTGCAGCAGCAGAGGGAACTTCTACAGATGGATTTGTTGTTCGTTCTATTAAGAGAAGAAAATCAAACAGATGGAATTAATCAGGAGGATAATTAGATGAAAAACTATACAATCACAGTAAACGGAAATGTATATGATGTAACAGTAGAAGAGAATGGTGCAGGCGCACCGGTTGCAGCACCTAGAGCAGCAGCACCGGCAGCTCCGGCAGCAGCACCGAAAGCGGCAGCAGGCGCTGGAAGCATCCAGGTAAAAGCTGGAGCAGCAGGTAAAGTATTCCAGGTTCCTACATCTGTTGGACAGAAGGTAGAGGCTGGAGATACAGTTATTATCATTGAAGCAATGAAGATGGAGATCCAGTTGTTGCCCCAGAGGCAGGAACTATTGCCAGCATTGATGTGGCAGTAGGTGATGCTGTTGAATCAGGAGCTGTACTTGCTACATTAAACTAGTAACTGAACCAGGAGGTTTTTACAAATGGAATATATTTCAAATACATTGGGAAACCTCGTAGAACAGACAGCGTTCATGAATCTTACATTTGGTAACCTGATTATGATTGCTGTTGCCTGCGTGTTTCTCTATCTGGCAATTCGCCACGAATTTGAGCCACTGCTTCTTGTTCCAATTGCCTTTGGTATGTTGCTTGTAAATATCTATCCGGATATTATGCTTCATGCTGAGGATGCAGCGAACGGAACTGGTGGACTTCTGTATTACTTTTATCAGCTTGACGAGTGGTCCATCCTTCCTTCTCTGATCTTCCTTGGAGTTGGAGCGATGACAGACTTTGGTCCGCTGATCGCAAACCCGAAGAGTTTCCTGCTTGGTGCAGCAGCTCAGTTCGGTATTTTCGCAGCTTATCTTGGAGCTATGGCTCTTGGATTTTCAGACAAAGCAGCAGCTGCTATCTCCATTATCGGTGGAGCTGACGGCCCGACATCTATCTTCCTTGCAGGTAAACTGCAGCAGACAGCTATCATGGGACCGATCGCCGTAGCAGCATACTCCTATATGTCACTTGTGCCGATCATCCAGCCACCGATCATGAAACTTCTCACAACAGAGAAGGAAAGAAAGATCAAGATGGATCAGCTTCGCCCGGTTTCTAAGCTTGAGAGAATCCTCTTCCCGGTTATCGTTACAATCGTTGTATGTGTGATTCTTCCTACAACAGCTCCACTTGTTGGTATGTTGATGCTTGGTAACCTGTTCAAAGAGTGTGGAGTTGTAAGACAGCTGACAGAGACAGCTTCCAATGCCCTGATGTACATCGTAGTTATTCTTCTTGGTACATCTGTAGGTGCTACAACAAGTGCTGAAGCATTCCTGAACTGGAATACAATCAAGATCGTTATCCTTGGTCTTATAGCATTTGCATTCGGTACAGCTGCCGGAGTTCTCTTCGGTAAGTTAATGTGCGTCCTTACACATGGTAAGGTTAACCCGCTGATTGGTTCCGCTGGTGTATCTGCGGTTCCTATGGCAGCCCGTGTATCTCAGAAGGTTGGTGCTGAGGCAGATCCTACAAACTTCCTTCTTATGCATGCAATGGGACCGAACGTTGCCGGAGTTATCGGTACTGCAGTAGCAGCCGGAACATTTATGGCTATTTTCGGCGTTAAGTAAATTAGGAGGATAAATAAATGGCAGAAATTGAAAAAAAACCAGTTAAAATAGTAGAAACTATTCTGCGTGATGCACATCAGTCTCTGATTGCTACCAGAATGACAACAGAGCAGATGATGCCAATCGTTGAGAAGATGGACAAGGTTGGATATCATGCTGTAGAGTGCTGGGGTGGAGCAACATTCGATGCTTCCCTCCGTTTCCTGAAAGAAGATCCATGGGAGAGACTTAGAAGTTCCGTGATGGATTCAAGAATACAAAACTTCAGATGCTGTTCCGTGGACAGAATATCCTTGGATACCGTCCATACGCTGATGATGTTGTAGAGTATTTCGTACAGAAATCTGTGGCAAACGGAATCGATATCATTCGTATTTTCGACTGCTCAATGACATGAGAAACCTTCAGACAGCTGTAAAGGCTGCGAACAAAGAGAAAGCTCATGCACAGGTTGCAATGTCTTATACACTCGGTGATGCTTACACAATGGGAATACTGGGTAGAACCTTGCAAAGAGAATCGAAGACATGGGCGCAAGCTCAATCTGTGTTAAGGATATGGCAGGACTTCTTGTTCCATATAAGACAACAGAGCTTGTTGGAGCATTGAAAGATGCAGTAAATATCCCGATCGAGATGCATACACACTATACATCAGGTGTTGCTTCCATGACATACATGAAAGCTGTTGAGGCAGGAGCTGATATCATCGATACAGCAATGTCTCCATTCGCACTTGGAACATCTCAGCCGGCAACAGAAGTTATGGTTGAGACATTCAAGGGAACACCATACGATACAGGACTTGATCAGAGTCTCCTTGCAGAGATTGCTGATTACTTCCGTCCAATCCGTGACGATGCTCTTGAGAGCGGACTGCTCAATCCGAAGAACCTTGGTGTTAATATCAAGACTCTTCTGTATCAGGTACCGAGGAATGCTTTCTAACCTGACATCCCAGCTAAAAGAGCAGGAGCAGAAGATAAGTTCTACGAAGTACTTGAAGAAGTACCGCGTGTGCGTAAAGATCTTGGTGAGCCACCGCTTGTTACACCATCTTCACAGATCGTTGGAACACAGGCTGTATTCAACGTACTGATGGGTGAGCGTTATAAGATGATCACAAAAGAGACAAAGGATGTGCTTGCAGGTAAATACGGTAAGACAACAAAACCGGTTGATCCAGAACTTCAGAAGAAGGCTCTTGGAGATGAAGAACCGATCACTTGCCGTCCGGCAGATCTTATCCCGGATGAGCTTGATACACTTCGTAAAGAGTGTGCACAGTGGATCCAACAGGATGAGGATGTACTGACATATGCACTGTTCCCACAGGTTGCTGTTGACTTCTTCAAATACAGACAGGCTCAGCAGACAAAAGTAGATGCTACAGTAGCAGATACAGAGAACGGATCTTATCCGGTATAATCCTGACTGATTTAGTTAGATTATGAATTGAATAGAAAGACCAGAAGATAACAAATTCAAAGATTTGTGTTTTCTGGTCTTTTTCATTTGTAAGGGGATTTATTTGGTGGTATCATAGATGTGTACAATTTTGAATAATCAAGTTTTTGTAATATGAGTTTGATTGTTGGAATATATGGAGGCAGATATGAGTGTTTTAGACAGAATAGAGCGATTACGAAATGTAATGGAACAGCAGAAAATAGACTGCTATATCATCCCTACAGATGACTATCATCACAGTGAATACGTCGGTGATTATTTTAAATTCCGCGAATATATAACGGGCTTTACAGGATCAGCAGGTACCGCAGTTTTTACAAAGGATAAAGCGGGACTCTGGACAGATGGAAGATATTTTATTCAGGCAGAAGCTCAGTTGAAGGGGAGCGGGATCACGCTCTATAAATCAGGAGAATCTGATGTTCCAACGATAGAAGAATTTTTAAAAAGTGAGCTGAAAGAAGGGGATGTTCTGGGATTTGATGGTCGTACAGTGACTTATGCACAAGGAAAACGATATTGTCATATCGCAGACGAGAATGGCGCATCATTGAAATACAGCTTAGATTTTGCACAGAATATCTGGAAGGAAAGACCTGAAATGTCTATGGAATCTGTATTTTCTCTAGAAGATGAATATACAGGTGAAAAAATTGGATCCAAATTAGAACGAATCAGAGAAGTGATGAAAGAAAATGGATGCAATGCACATGTTTTATCGAGTCTTGATGATATTGCATGGCTTTTAAATATAAGAGGAAATGATATTGCATATTGTCCACTTGTTCTTTCTTACGCAATCGTTTATAATAATTCAGTTGAGCTGTTTGCTGACATTAGAAAATTCTCTGACGATATTATAAATTTGTTAGCAGAAAATCAAGTGAAGATTTATCCGTATGAGGATATTTATCGCAAAGTTTCAGAAATGACATCGGAAGATAAGCTTCTTCTGGATTCTTCAATCATGAATTATAGTCTTTATCAGGCCATTTCCAAAGAGACGGTGATTGTTGATAAGCAGAACCCGGAAATCCTGATGAAGTCAGTTAAAAATGAAACACAGGCAGAGAATTTGAGAAAAGCGCATTTGAAAGATGCTGTTGCACATACAAAGTTTATGTACTGGTTAAAGAAGAATATTGGCAGAGTGGAGATTACAGAGTTGTCTGCTTCTGCCAGGCTGGAAGGATTACGTGCAGAGCAGGAGCATTTCCTCGGACCAAGTTTTGGCCCGATCAGTGCATATGGAGAACATGGGGCAATTGTTCATTATAGTGCGGATGAGAAAAGCAATGTCCCTTTAAAAGAAGGAAAGCTTTTCATGACAGATACAGGAGGTCATTACCTGGAAGGGTCTACCGACATTACGCGTACGGTTGCACTTGGAGAAGTGGGGAATATTGAAAAAGAACATTTCACACTGGTTGCAAGAGCAATGCTGCGTCTGGCAAACACTGTATTTCTCTATGGATGCAGTGGTGCGAATCTGGATTGTATTTCAAGAGAGGTCTTTTGGAAAGAAGGATTAAACTTTAATCATGGGACGGGGCATGGTGTTGGTTATTTATTGAATATCCATGAAGGACCGATTAATTTCCGTTGGAAAGAGGGAGAGAGACCGGCTCCGGCATTGGAAGAAAATATGGTGATTACAGATGAACCGGGGATCTATATTGAGGGTTCCCATGGAATTCGTCTGGAAAATGAGCTGCTTGTCAGAAAAACAGTTAAGAATGAGTATGGACAGTTTATGAATTTTGAAATTCTTACTTATGTACCAATTGATCTGGATGCAATCTTGCCGGAGAAAATGAGTACAGAAGAGAAAGAAATGCTGAATCATTACCATAAGCAAGTTTATGAAAAAGTGTCCCCTTACCTTTCAGAGGAAGAACGAATCTGGCTGAAAGAGTACACGCGGGCTGTGAAGTAATCAGCAAAGCAGAGGTATGACAGAACTCTTATGTATCTGTTGAAGCTGCTGGACGGACAATGAAATATTTAGGGATTAGGAAAAGTGTAAAAGAATGGAAACATCAGAACGCAATATTGAAGCGAATATGAATGAGCTGATCGGAAGGATCGAAGCAAAATATGAGAAGATGAGCAAGGGGCAGAAGCGCCTTGCAGAATATGTGAAAGAAAATTATGATAAGGCTGTATTTCTGACAGCGGCGCGTCTTGGAGAGATTGTGGGTGTCAGTGAATCTACGGTTGTACGATTTGCAACCCAGCTTGGATATAGGGGATACCCGGAATTTCAGAAAGCATTGGAGGAACTTGTCCGTAATAAGTTGAATTCAATCCAGCGTATGGAAGTGACCTATGGACGAATTACACAGAGTGAGATTCTTGAAACCGTTCTTCAGTCAGACATTGAGAAAATCAAGATGACCTTGTCTGCAATCGATCATAAGGCATTTAACTGGGCAATTGATACCCTTTTAGAAGCAAAGAGAATCTATGTTGTGGGAATCAGAAGCTGTGCACCACTTGCTTCTTTTATGGGATTTTATCTGAATCTTGTATGCGACAATGTAATTACAGTAAATACAAACAGTTCCAGTGAGATTTTTGAACAGATTATTCGAATCGGGGAAGGAGATGTGATCATAGGAATCAGTTTCCCAAGATATTCGATGAGAACATTGAAAGCATTGGAATTTGCGAGCAATAGAAAGGCAAAAGTAATCACACTTACTGACAGTATCCATTCACCTATGAATCAGTATTCTTCCTGCAATCTGATCGCAAGAAGTGATATGGCATCTATTGTCGATTCACTTGTTGCACCATTGAGTGTGATCAATGCACTGATTGTTGCAATCTGTATGAAAAAACAGAAAGAAGTTGTCTCGACATTAGAGACTCTGGAGAAAATCTGGGGTGAATATCAGGTTTACAGCGGAGAAGAAAGCAGCCAGGAAGGTGGCAGCGCAGGAACGAACGAGTCTTACAGACAGAATAAAGGAGAAGAATAGAGCATGAGTAATGTGATCGTAGTGGCGGCGGGGCTGCCGGGATGATGGCGGCAGTTTTCGCAGCAAGAAATGGTCAGAATGTTCAGCTGCTTGAGAAGAATGAAAAGCTAGGGAAAAAGCTGTTTATTACAGGAAAAGGACGTTGCAATATTACAAATGCCGCTGATATAGAAGATTTATTTACGGCGGTGATAAGCAATCCTAAATTTTTGTATAGTGGATTTTATAGTTTTACAAACCAGCAGGTGATTGATTTCTTTGAAGAACTTGGCGTGAAGACCAAAATTGAACGTGGAGAACGAGTTTTCCCTGTTTCAGATCATTCTTCTGATGTAATTGCTGCATTTTCAAGGGAGTTAAAATTATTAGGAGTATCTGTTTCTCTTCACACAGAGGTGAGAGAATTGCTTTGTGAACAGGATAAAGTGTGCGGAGTTTTATTAACCAATGGAAAGAAAATGAAGGCAGATGCTGTGATCGTTGCGACAGGCGGTATTTCCTATCCTTCTACAGGTTCCACAGGCGATGGATATCGTTTTGCAAAAGAAACAGGGCATAGAGTGACAGAACTCCTTCCATCACTTGTACCGATGGAAGTCAGACAATGGTATGCGAAAGAATTGCAGGGATTATCTCTTCGAAATATAGAAATCCGTATCACAGATGGGAAGAAAAAACTCTACGAAGAATTCGGAGAAATGCTTTTTACACATTATGGTGTAACAGGACCGGTTATTCTGAGCGCGAGCAGTGTGGTGGGAAAAACTTTAAGAAAAAAAGAACTTACACTTCATATAGACTTAAAACCGGCATTGAGTGAGGAACAACTTGATAAAAGAATCCTCAGAGAGTTTGATGCAAACCATAATAAACAGTATAAAAATTCAATCGATTCACTCTTTCCGGCAAAATTAAAGCCCATTATGATAGAACTCTCGGGGATTGAACCTGAGAAAAAAGTGAATGAGATTACAAAAGAAGAACGACAGAGACTGGTTCATCTGATCAAGGATTTTACAATGACATTGACAGGGCTTCGCAGTTATAATGAAGCAATCATTACAAAAGGCGGAGTATCTGTAAAGGAGATCGATCCGGGAACAAATGGAATCAAAAAAATGAAAGGATTATAATTTCGCCGGAGAGGTGCTTGATCTTGATGCAGTGACCGGAGGATATATCTTCAGATTGCGTGGTCAACAGGGTATCTTGCCGGAATAAACGCAGGATGTGATTGAAATTTTACTGGGGAATGTCTGAATCCTGTGACAGGAAGAATAGATGTTGCTGGTCGCACATCGTGTGAACAGTAACGGATAGATTTGAAAATGGAATGTAGAAAGAAAAGATGGAGGAATAAAAATGGGATATAATGTAGCAATCGATGGACCGGCAGGGGCAGGGAAAAGTACAATTGCAAAGCAGGTTGCAAAAGAAAACGGATATATTTATGTAGATACCGGCGCAATGTACCGTGGATTGGCCATTCACTTTCTGAATCTTGGAATTGATCCAAAAGATACAGAAAAGATTATAGAGGCCTGCAAAGATGTGGAAGTAACGATTGGTTATGAAAGCGGAATCCAGCAGATCTATGTAAATGGAGAGAATGTTACAGCAAAGCTTCGTACAGAAGAAGTTGGAAATATGGCTTCTATGACATCTGCGATTCCGGAAGTCAGAGGAAAACTCCTGGAACTTCAGAGAACGCTTGCAAGAGAGAAGGATGTAATCATGGATGGAAGAGACATTGGTACTCATGTGCTTCCGGATGCAGATGTAAAAATCTATCTTACAGCAAGCGTAGAAATCAGAGCAAAGAGAAGATATAAAGAGCTTGTTGAAAAGGGAGTACAGTGCGATCTGAAAGAGATAGAGAAAGATATTGAAGAAAGAGACTACCGTGATATGACAAGAAAGATCGCGCCACTGAAAAAAGCAGAGGATGCGATACTTGTTGACAGTTCGGATATGACACTGAAAGAAGTTGTAAACACGATTTCCAGATATTGTCATAGATAAATTTGCAGGAGTTGGATAGAATGAAAGTAATAAAGGCGAAATCAGCTGGATTTTGTTTCGGCGTTAAGCGTGCAGTGGATACAGTTTACGAACAGGTGAAAGAGAATCAGAATCTTCCGATCTATACGTATGGTCCGATTATCCATAATGAAGAAGTGGTGAAAGATCTGGAGCAGAAAGGTGTGATCGTTCTTCGCAGCGAAGAAGAGCTGGATACACTGGAAAGGGGAACTGTTATTATCCGCTCTCACGGAGTGGCAAAAGATGTGTATGACAGATTGGAAAGTAAGAAAATCCAGATTGTAGATGCTACGTGTCCATTTGTTAAGAAGATCCATAATATCGTGCAGAAACACAGTGAGATGGGCGAGAATATTATTATCATTGGAAATCCGGAACATCCGGAGGTTCAGGGAATTAAGGGCTGGGCAGGAGACCATGTAGAGTCTTTCAGACAAAGGAAGAAGCAGAAAATTATTCTTGTGAGCAGGGAAAAAGATTTGTATCGTTGCCCAGACGACATTTAATTACAATAAATTTAAAGAATTAGTTGAAATTCTTGAAAAAAAGAGTTATGATGTAAGTGTTTTAAATACAATCTGTAATGCTACGAAGGAGCGCCAGACAGAAGCGCAGAGCATAGCAGAGACGGTGGATGCTATGATCGTTATTGGTGACAAACATAGTTCCAATACCCAGAAGTTATTTGAAATATGCCGCAAAGCATGTAACAATACGTACTATATACAGACACTTGGCGATTTGGATTTGAATCAATTAGGGTCAGTGGAAACGGTAGGTATTACAGCAGGGGCATCCACGCCCAACAATATAATTGAGGAGGTTCAAAATAATGTCAGAATTATCTTTTGAACAGATGTTAGAAGAGTCATTTAAAACAATTCACAATGGAGAGGTTGTCGAAGGTACAGTAATCGACGTGAAACCGGATGAGATTATCCTGAACATTGGATATAAAGCAGACGGTATCATCACAAAGAGCGAATATTCCAACGATCAGTCTCTTGACCTTACAACAGTTGTATCCGTAGGTGATACAATGACAGTTAAGGTACTGAAAGTAAATGACGGAGAGGGTCAGGTTCTTCTTACATATAAGAGACTGGCTGCAGAAAAAGGAAATGAGAGACTGCGCGAAGCATATGAAAACCACGAAGTGCTGAAAGCTACAGTTACACAGATTCTTGGCGGCGGTATTTGTACAACAGTTGATGAAGTAAGAGTATTTATCCCGGCAAGCCTTGTTTCCGATTCTTATGAGAAAGATCTCAGCAAGTATGAAGGACAGGAAATCGAATTCGTAATCAGCGAGTTCAACCCGAGAAGAAACCGTGTGATCGGTGATAGAAGACAGCTTCTTGTAGCAGAGCGTGCTGAGAAGCAGAAAGAGCTGTTCGCGAAACTTAATGTTGGTGATACAGTAGAAGGAACTGTTAAGAATGTAACAGATTTCGGAGCATTCGTTGACCTTGGTGGTGTTGACGGACTTCTTCACATCTCAGAGATGTCATGGGGAAGAGTTGACAATCCGAAGAAAGTATTCCATGTAGGAGATACACTGAAAGTTCTTGTAAAAGACATTCATGATACAAAGATTGCGCTCAGCCTGAAATTCCCAGAGACAAATCCATGGGTAAATGCAGCAGAAGATTTCGCTGTAGGTACAGTAGTTACAGGAAAAGTTGCACGTATGACAGACTTTGGTGCATTCGTAGAACTTGCACCGGGAGTTGACGCACTTCTTCATGTATCCCAGATTTCAAGAGCTCATGTTGAGAAACCATCTGATGTTCTTGCAATCGGACAGGAAATCACAGCTAAGATCGTTGATCTTAACGAAGCAGAGAAGAAGATCAGCCTGAGCATGAAAGCTCTTGAGGCTGACAACGCTGAAGAGACAGAAGAATAAGATATAAATTATTTTTTAGAAGAACCTGCCATTGGCAGGTTCTTTTTCTGTTAAAAATTCGACAAGATGTATAGCGAAAGATACAAGAATTATTATATATTTGCTAGATTTCAGAGCGCATTCTAGTAAAATAAGTATTACAAAATTAAAATATTATTGTTGTAATGACAATGATAAAAGAAAGGAAGGAAATGAGATGGGGCTTTTGACATTTAAAGGCGGAATCCATCCGGATGATGGAAAACGTTTTTCAAAGGATCAGCCAATCAGACCTGTAGTACCTCAGGGTGAACTGGTCTATCCACTTTCACAGCATATAGGAGCACCGGCTAAACCGGTAGTTAAGAAAGGCGATTGTGTGCTGAAAGGACAGTTGATTGCTGAAGCGGGAGGATTTGTATCTTCTCCGATCTATTCATCTGTCTCCGGTAAAGTGAAAGGATTGGAACAACGTTTTAATCCAACAGGATCCCAGGTGGAGTGCATTGTTGTAGAAAACGATGGAGAGTATAAGGAAGTTGAATATGAACCGGTAAAGCCTTTGGAAGAGATGACAAGGGAAGAAATCATTAATAAGATTGGAGATGCCGGAATCGTAGGAATGGGTGGTGCAGGATTCCCTACAAAGGTAAAGCTTTCTCCGAAGGAACCGGATAAGATAGAATATATTATTGCAAACTGTGCTGAGTGTGAACCTTATATCACTGCAGATTACAGAAGAATGCTCGAGTATACAGAAGATCTTGTCAGCGGAATGAAGGTCATCCTTTCTTTATTCCCAAATGCAAGAGGTGTTTTTGCTGTAGAGGATAACAAGAAAGATTGTATTGAAAAGTTACAGAAAGCAGTTGCCGGCGATCCAAGAATTGATGTGAAAGCATTGATGACAAAATATCCACAGGGGCAGAACGTCAGTTGATCTATGCAGTGACAAAACGAGCAATCAATTCTACCATGCTTCCGGCAGATGCAGGATGTATTGTTGATAATGTGGAGACTTTGATTGGAATCCACAATGCAGTAATCAAAGGAAAACCGTTGATGGAACGTGTTGTTACAGTGAGCGGCGATGCAGTCGAAAAACCAGGAAACTTTATGGCTCCTTTTGGAATAAACCACAGAGAGCTGGTTGAGGCAGCAGGAGGTTTGAAAGCGGAACCGCAGAAACTGATCTCTGGAGGACCGATGATGGGATTTGCCATGGTGACAATGGATGCACCGGTTACAAAGACTTCTTCCTCTATTCTGCTTTTTAAAGAAGACGTTGTGGCAAAGAGTCTTGAGACTGCATGTATTAACTGTGGAAGATGTGTGGAGATCTGTCCAAGCAGAATTATTCCATCCAGACTTGCAGATTTTTCAAAGAGAAAAGATGAGGCATCTTTTGTTGCATGGAATGGATTGGAATGTGTGGAATGTGGTTCCTGCAGTTATGTCTGTCCGGCGAAACGTCAGCTGAAACAGGCAATTGGTTCAATGCGTAAGACAGCATTGGCGAATAGAAAGAAGAAATAAGAGAGGTTGAAGTAAAGTGAACGAGAAATATAACGTATCTTCTTCGCCGCATATCCGTGATAAAGTGACAAGCAGCAACATTATGCTTTATGTTGTGATCGCACTTCTTCCGGCTACATTTTTCGGAATCTGGAATTTCCGTCATGAGAATGCCTGGATTCTTGTAGTTGTTACAACGGCAGCGGCTGTTTTATCTGAGTATCTTTATGAAAAATTAATGCATAAGCCGATTACGATCAATGATTTCAGTGCGGTTGTAACAGGACTTCTGCTCGCATTGAATCTTCCTCCGACACTCCCGTGGTGGATGGGTGTGCTTGGTGCAGTATTTGCCATTATTGTTGTGAAACAGTTGTTTGGAGGACTTGGACAGAACTTCATGAACCCTGCATTGGGAGCACGTTGTTTTCTGCTGATCTGTTTTGCAGGAAAGATGACTTATTTTGTTTACGACGGAGTGACAGGACCGACTCCTCTGGCAGAACTGAAAGCAGGAGAAACAGTGAATACATTGTCTATGCTTCTCGGAAATATCAGAGGAACAATCGGAGAGACTTCTGTAGTTGCAATTATGATCGGTGCAATGTTCTTGATTCTTATGGGTGTAATTGATCTTAGAATTCCTGGAACTTACATTGTGACATTTGTGATTTTTATCACATTGTTTGGAGGACATGGATTCGATCCTCAGTACATCACAGCGCATCTTTGTGGTGGTGGTCTGATGCTTGGAGCATGGTTTATGGCAACAGATTATGTAACATCTCCGATTACGAGCAAAGGAAAGATCCTTTTTGGAATCTGTCTTGGATGTCTGACGGGTCTGTTCCGTCTTTTTGGTGGATCAGCAGAAGGAGTTTCCTATGCGATCATCATCAGTAACCTTTTAGTTCCGTTGATCGAGAAGGTTACTCTTCCAAAACCATTTGGTAAAGGAGGAGAAAAGTAATGAATAAAATTGTTAAAAACACGTTGATTCTGACAGTGATCACTGTTGTTGCAGGTCTCCTTCTCGGAGTTGTATATGGTGTGACAAAAGATCCGATCGCGAAAGCACAGGAGGAGGCAAAACAGGAAGCATTTCGTTCTGTTCTTTCAGATGCAGAGACATTTGAATCGGATACAGAATTTGATGCTGATGCAGCTTCCGCTCTTCTGAAAGAAAATGGATACACTTCAGATGATATTTCTGAGGTGGCTGAGGGAAAAGACGCTTCCGGCAAGACAGTTGGTTATGTCGTAAATGTTACATCACATGAAGGATACGGAGGAGACATTGATATTTCTGTAGGTATCAGGGAAGATGGAACAGTAACAGGTATTGAAATGCTCAGTATCAGCGAGACAGCAGGTCTCGGAATGAAAGCTAAGGAAGCAGATTTCAAAGATCAGTTTAAAGATAAGAATGTGGAAAAGTTTACATATACAAAGACAGGAGAGTCAGGAGATGACATGATCGACGCCATCAGTGGTGCTACGATCACAACCAATGCTGTGACAAATGCAGTAGACTCTGCACTTGTATATTTTCAAAATGAGTTAGGAGGCGGAAGTAATGAATAAATGTACAGAACGGCTGTATAACGGCCTTGTAAAAGAAAATCCGACCTTCGTTCTTATGCTTGGTATGTGTCCTACACTTGCGGTTACAACATCTGCAATCAACGGTGTTGGTATGGGACTTTCTACAACAGTTGTATTGATCATGTCTAACATGTTGATTTCTATGTTGAGAAAGATTATTCCGGATTCTGTCAGAATGCCGGCATTTATCGTTATTGTTGCTTCTTTCGTAACAATTGTACAGTTCTTGATGGAAGGATTTGTTCCAAGCCTTTATGATTCACTGGGACTTTATATTCCTCTGATCGTTGTAAACTGTATCATTCTCGGAAGAGCAGAGAGCTATGCTTCAAAGAATCCGGTTCTTCCTTCTATCTTTGATGGAATCGGTATGGGACTTGGATTTACTGTGGGTCTTACAGCAATCGGTATTGTCAGAGAACTGATCGGTGCTGGTAAGATCTTTGATATCCGTGTTATGCCGGAATCTTACGAGCCACTGACAATCTTCATCCTTGCACCGGAGCATTCTTTGTCCTTGCTGGTCTTGTTGCTTTACAGAATAAAGTAAAGAACAATATGGCAAAGAAAGGAAAGAAGTTCCGGAGACAGTCGGATGCGGAGAAGGCTGTGCAAGCTGCGGGAATGCTTCATCCTGCAGTGGAAAGATCTTCCCGACAGGCGAAGAAGACGCAAAGAACGAATAAAGGAGGGGACAGAAAGTGAAAGAATTATTATTAATTGCAGTTGGTTCAGCATTTGTAAATAATGTTGTCCTGAGCCAGTTTCTTGGTATATGTCCGTTCCTCGGTGTATCCAAGAATGTGAAGACTGCTGCCGGAATGGGCGGAGCGGTTGTATTCGTTATTACGATCGCATCTTTTGTAACTGGATTGATCTATAAGTTTATTCTCGGAAATCCAAATATCATGGGAGGAGAATTATCTTACCTGAATACGATTGTATTTATTCTTGTTATCGCAGCACTTGTACAGTTTGTAGAGATGTTCTTAAAGAAAGCGATGCCATCATTATACAATGCGCTCGGTGTATATCTTCCGCTGATCACAACGAACTGTGCAGTTCTCGGAGTAGCACTGACAAACGTACAGAATGGCTACTATGATGACATGAGTGCAGGTATGGGGCTTCTCACAGGTGTCGTAAATGGATTTGCTACAGCTGTCGGATTCCTTGTATCAATTGTGCTGATGGCCGGAATTCGCGAGAAGATTGAATACAATGATATCAGTGAGTCATTTCAGGGGACTCCGATCGTGCTTGTTACAGCAGGACTGATGGCAATTGCATTTTTCGGATTCTCGGGATTAATTTAGGAGGAAGAGCAAATGAGTATGACAGGAATTATTTTGGCGGCAGTAGTCGTCGGTGGAACCGGTTTATTCATCGGTGTTTTCCTCGGAATCGCAGGTAAGAAGTTTGCTGTAAAAGTAGATGAACGTGAAGAAGCGATTTTAGGCGTTCTCCCGGGAAATAACTGTGGTGGATGCGGTTATGCAGGCTGTTCAGGACTTGCAGCTGCAATTGTAAAAGGTGAAGCAGAAGTCAGTGGATGTCCGGTTGGTGGGGCACCTGTTGCTGCAAAGATCGGTGATATCATGGGTGTTGCAGCAGGCACACAGGAGAGACAGACCGCTTTTGTAAAATGTGCCGGAACCTGCGAAAAAGCAAGTTTAGATTATGATTACACAGGTATTCAGGATTGTACGATGGCAAGCATGATGCAGAATGGAGGAGCAAAGGGATGTAATTCAGGATGTCTTGGATTCGGTTCTTGTGTTGCTGCCTGTCCATTTGATGCAATTCATGTAGTAGATGGAATTGCTGTTGTTGACAAAGAAGCATGTAAAGCATGTGGAAAATGTATTGCAGCATGTCCAAAACACCTGATCGAGCTGATTCCATATGAGCAGAAGACATTTGTACGCTGTAATTCCAATGCAAAAGGAAAAGTACAGTTGACAATCTGTCAGGCCGGATGTATCGGATGTCGTCTCTGTGAGAAGAACTGTGAAGCAGGAGCGATCACTGTAACGAATTTCCTTGCACATATCGATGCAGATAAATGTACAGAGTGTGGTGTCTGTGTAGAAAAATGCCCGAGAAAGATTATTACGTTACGTTAATAATACGACAGGATCTTATTGAAAAAAGAAGTCAAAAAAGGAAGCTGAAGATTTAAAACGATCAGCTTCCTTTTCTTTAATTATTAATATCAGTGATTAAATCGACAGAGTCACTGCTTTTGTGAATCGTATTGTCATCGGTAATAAATACAGCTTCTATATTATCCATACTTCGGATAAGTTTTAATCCTTCATCCAGTCCAAGCGCATAACAGGTTGTGCTTAAGGCGTCCCCGTCAACCGATTTGTCAGAGATGATTGTGACCTGGTTTAAGTTATTTTCTATTGGATATCCTGTAGAAGGGTCAAGGATATGATGGTAAATCTTTCCATCTTTCTTAAAGTACCGTTCGTAATTTCCGGAAGATACGATGGACTTATCAGATACCGGAAGAACAGCCATCACTGTTCCGTCTTCTGCAAATGGTTTCTGGATACCGATCCGGAAGTTGGAACCATCCGTTTTTCCACCGAGTGTCAGTATGTTACCACCGAGATTGATATAGGCATGTTCTATTCCTTCTTCTACAAGATAATTCTTTACCTGATCTGCAATATAGCCTTTGGCGATACCACCCAGATCAATCTTTGCATAAGGATCTGACATGGTTACCGTTGTTCCGTTGACTTCTATATTTTTATAATTGATATGAGTAACAGCTTCAGCCAGCTGCTCTGCGTCTGGAATGCTATGATCCGCATTATCGTGAAAATTCCAAAGATCACTGGCAGAAGCGATCGTGATATCAAATTTTCCGCCGGAAAGATCCCCATAATATTTTCCCAGTTCAATTAAATCAGCAGTTTCTTTCGATACAGAAACGGAGGCACCTTGTGCCTGATTGATCTGACTGATTTCACTGGAATCGATCGTAGGACTTAAGAGTTGTTCATATTTCTCACAGATATCTTTGCAGCCATCCATGATCTTAGAATCTGCTCCCCAGACTTCAATCTTAACAACGGTGTCGAAATAGGTCCCTGTCATAGAAAGCGACTGTGACTGATCTTTTGTGGAACATCCGGTCAGCAGAAAAGAAAATGTAAGGAAACAAGCCAGTATTTTTTTGTGTTTCATAAAATCTCCGTTCTTAATATAAATGAATGATGTGTTTATTATAACGAGGTTTGAATAAAAATACAATCGAACATGTGGTTGCATTCAAAATATGGTTGTGCTATGATGAATTAGCAAAACCATTATGGAAGAAAGATGGTGCGGAATGAAGAAGAATGACTGGATACTTGCAGCAGCTATTTTTTTTTGTAGCTGTTTTAACGTTTGGTTTTACAGCTCTTAAAAACTACAGATGAATACAGTGAAGTAGAGATTCAGGTAAATGGCGAGTTGTATGGAAGATACCGCTTGGAACAGGATCAGGAAATTGATGTAAATGATAAGAATAAAGTACTCATAAAGGACGGAAAGGTTCGTATGGAAGATGCTGACTGTCCGGATCAGATTTGTGTTAACCACAGAGCAATTTCAAGAGACGGGGAAAGTATAATCTGTCTGCCGAATCAGACTATAGTAACGATCCGTGGCGGAGAGGAACCGGAGGTGGATGAGATTGCACGGTAGAAAAGTAGCGATATTTGGCGTATTTACAGCATTGGCATTGATTTTTAGCTATGTGGAACTTTTGATTCCGATTAATTTCGGAATACCGGGAGCAAAACTTGGTCTGGCGAATCTTATGACAGTTCTTGTTCTGTACAAGATGGGGATAAAAGAGGCACTGGCACTTTCCGTGACAAGGATTATTTTATCGGGCTTCATGTTCGGAAATCTGTTTGGTATTCTATATAGTTTATCAGGAGGACTTTTGAGTTTCCTTGTTATGGTTCTCCTTAAGAAATCAGACAGGTTCAGTGTTGCCGGAGTCAGTATTGGTGGAGGTACGGCGCATAATATTGGGCAGCTTCTCGTTGCAATGGTTGTTGTACAGACGTATCAGGTCGGGTATTATCTGCCGGTTTTGTTAGTGGCAGGAGAAGTGACCGGGTTGTTAATCGGACTTGTGTCAAAGGAAGTTTTAAAAAGGATCCAGGGAATCTCTCTGGTATAATTATTATGGAAGCGTTGCGGTTTTGGTGCAGCGGGAAAAGGATAGAGAAAGATGATATCATATATTAGAGGTGAACTGGCAGCAGTTCAGGAGCAGAAAGCAATTGTAGAAGCGGGTGGAATCGGATACGGAATTTATATGTCGCAGCAGACATTATCCATGCTTCCGGCAGTTGGAGAAGAAGTGAAAATTCACACTTATCTCAACGTGCGTGAGGATGCAATGCAATTATATGGATTTCTAACAGGCGAAGATCTTCAGGTTTTCAGACTGTTGATCGGTGTCAGCGGGATCGGACCGAAAGCCGGACTGAATATTCTTTCCTGCCTTTCTCCGGATGAACTTCGTTTTGCCGTGCTGGCCGGAGATGTCAAAACAATTTCATCAGCTCCTGGAATTGGGAAGAAGACTGCGGAAAAGCTGATTCTGGAGTTGAAAGATAAGATGAGCATTGAGGATGTTCTGGAACAGGCAGCACATGGCGGTGAACAGTCAAAAGAAATTGAGGCGACAGATACCGGAATGCAGGCAGAAGCGGTACAGGCACTGACAGCACTTGGTTATGGTAGCGCAGAGAGTTTACGTGCAGTGAAGAAGGTATCTGTTGATTGTGCGAGTGTAGAAGATCTTTTGAGAGAAGCGTTAAAGAATCTGCTCTGATCAGATATAAAAATTTGAAGTAAAGAGTTATGAAATGAGAGGTCGGTTATGGCGAAGAGAATTATAACGACAGAGAATCTGGAAGAAGACAGTAAGATAGAGGGGCAGTTAAGACCGCAGCTTTTATCAGAATATATCGGACAGGAGAAAGCAAAGAAGACACTTAGTATTTACATAGAAGCAGCGAAAGCAAGGGGCGAAGCACTGGATCATGTGTTGTTTTACGGACCGCCGGGACTTGGTAAGACAACACTGGCAGGAATCATAGCGAATGAGATGGGGGTAAATATGAAGATTACCTCCGGACCGGCAATAGAGAAACCAGGTGAGATGGCTGCAATTCTGAATGGTCTTCAGGAACATGATGTGTTATTTGTGGATGAGATTCACAGACTTAACCGTCAGGTGGAAGAAGTGCTTTATCCGGCAATGGAAGATTATGCGATTGACATTATGATCGGAAAGGGACCGGGAGCAAGGTCTGTTCGTCTGAATCTTCCAAAGTTTACACTGGTTGGGGCAACAACAAGAGCAGGAATGCTTACAGCACCTCTCAGAGACCGTTTTGGTGTAGTACATCATTTGGAGTTATATAATGAAGAAGAGTTGAAGACGATCATTCTGCGTTCTGCACATGTTCTGGGTGTAGAGATTGAAGAAGAAGGTGCTATGGAACTTGCCAGAAGATCAAGGGGAACACCGCGACTTGCGAACCGTCTGCTGAAAAGAGTGCGTGACTTTGCACAGGTTAAATATGATGGTGTGATCACAAAAGAAGTAGCAAATTATGCATTAGATCTTCTTGACGTGGATAAATTCGGATTAGATCATATTGATCGTAACATTCTGATCACAATGATTGAGAAGTTCCAGGGAGGACCGGTAGGACTTGAGACACTTGCCGCATCGATTTCAGAAGATGCAGGCACATTAGAAGATGTTTACGAACCGTATTTGTTGAAAAATGGATTCATTCAGAGGACTCCAAGAGGTCGTGTTGTAACAGAATTAGCTTACCAACATCTTGGAATTCCGAGAGAAGTATAGAAATTCTGAAAAAATAGTTGGTTTTTGAGGATAAATAGTCTATAATAGAAGAATAGAAACTCGAGGAGGAAGCTATGAGTTCAGCAAAACATTTTACAGAAGTATTAATCGGAGGAAAAGTCTATACTCTCAGTGGCTTTGAAGGAGAAGAGTATCTGCAGAAGTATCTTCCTATCTTAATCATAAAATCACAGAATGTACGAATAGTGAAGGATACAGAAAGCAGAGTGCAGACACGAGGAATGTCCTTCTTGCACTTAATATTGCAGACGATTATTTTAAAGCAAAGAAACAGGGAGATCCCTGGAAAGCGATATCGAACTCAAGGATAAAGAGATGTATGATCTGAAGCATGAATTGATTTCAGCCCAGATCAAACTTGAGAATGCTGAGAAAGAGCTTGCAAAGATGAAAGAAGAGAATAATGACCTTCAGATGCAGATTGTTAAGCTCGAGACAGAGATGAAAAACCGAAGAAGGTAAATGAGAAAAGCTGTCACTTTGGCAGCCTTTTTCATTTACGCGAACAACGAGCCAAAGTCCGTGCTTGCACGAGACCTTGGCGACTGTCGCGATAACTTGAGAAACTCGCGGAGCGTGTTTCTCATAGTTTACGCGAATTATGTGAACATAATAATAAAGAGAAGGATAATGACAGAAGAATGAGAAAAGACCGACAGGTGGAGATTCTGGCTCCGGCGGGATCCTTTGCATGTTTTCAGGCAGCAATGAATGCAGGTGCAGATGCCGTTTATGCGGCAGGAGCACGTTTTGGAGCAAGAGCATATGCAAACAATTTTACACAGGATGAGCTGATCGAAGCAATTGAGCGTGCTCATATTTATGGGAAGAAGTTTTATCTTACAGTAAATACATTATTAAAAGATCATGAGATTGCAGAACTGTATGATTATCTGGCACCATTATATGAGAAAGGTTTGGATGCGGTGATCGTTCAGGATACGGGTGTATTCCAATTTATCAGAAGCAATTTTCCGGATCTAGATATCCATGCGAGTACACAGATGACAATCACTGGTGCGGCAGGAGCGAAGTTTTAGAGAGTCAGGGGGCGGCAAGAGTTGTCCCGGCAAGAGAGCTTTCGTTGGAAGAAGTTCGACAGATTCATGAAACAACGGACCTTGAAGTAGAGTGTTTTGTTCATGGAGCACTTTGCTATTGTTACTCCGGACAGTGTCTGATGAGTAGTGTGATCGGCGGCCGAAGTGGAAATCGTGGTCAATGTGCACAGCCATGCAGACTTCCTTATACAGTAGATGGTCAGAAGAAATATTTTCTTAGCCTGAAGGATATCTGTACGTTGAATTAATTCCGGAACTGGTTGAAGCCGGGATTGACTCATTTAAGATAGAAGGACGCATGAAGAAACCGGAATATGTGGCAGCAGTAACAGCTATGTATCGGAAATATGTGGATTTATATTTGAAAAAAGGGAAAAGTGGTTATGCGGTGAAACCGGAAGACCGCGAAAACCTGATGGATCTTTATAATCGCGGTGATTCAGATACCGGATATTATAAGCAGCATAATGGAAGAGAAATGCTGGCACTGGATCGTCCGAATCATGCCGGAGTAGCAGCAGCCAGATGCCTGTCGCAAAATGGACGTGAGGTCACAGCTCAGGCTTTGACAGATCTGCATGCACATGATGTTCTTGAAATCGGTAGCGGGAAAGATAATTATACACTTGGCAAGAAGATCACAAAGGGAGAAAAGTTACGTTTTCTTGTGCCGAAGGGGATGCGTTTTAAAGAAGGCTTTGTTTTTAGAAGAATCCGAAATGAAGAACTGATTGAGAGTCTGGATCAGAAATACAGGAAAGAAGACCGGCAGGAGGAGATTTATGGATTTTTGAGCCTTCAGGTTGGATATCCGGCATCTTTTACGGTCTGCTGCAGGGAATTTTCTTATACAGCATATACAGAACATGCAGTTGAACGTGCACAGAAGCGCCCATTGGAGGAAGAGAGAATTCGCACACAGCTTGCGAAGACAGGCGGTACGCTATTTTTCCTGAAAGATCTGGAAATATCTATGGATCAGGATGCATTTCTTCCGATGCAGCAGCTGAATAGTTTAAGAAGAGCAGCACTGGATGGATTGAGAAGAGAAATCGCAACTGCTTTTTACAGGGAATGCAATCCTTCAACGACACAGGTAGAAACATTTAAAGAAGAGACAGGAAATGGAAATCTGAACAGATATTCTGTGTTTATTGAAACAGAGGAACAGTTAGAGACCGTGTTCAGCTTTTTGAATCAGAAAGAGGAACTTTATGGACAGGGAACTCAAAGGATTGGCCGGATTGCATTAGATTTCCGGTTGTTTGGCACAGGTTTTTCAGACACACATGTCAGAGACAGGATTGATTTTTGGAGAAAAAGCGGAGTTGAATTGTATCTGGTATTTCCACATATTTTCAGAGAGAATGCGCAGGAATGGTTTGGAAGACAATTTGAAACTTTAATCAATTGCCAATTGACGGCGTTGTTATTCGAAATTTTGAAGCTTTCTTTTTCTTAAAAGAAAGAGGATTTGACAAAAAGATTATATTAGACCATAATCTATATATCTTTAATCAGTATGGCAAAGAATTTTGGAAGCAGCAAAAAGTTGAGGATTTTACAGCTCCGTTGGAGCTTAACAGCAGAGAACTAAGAGAACTTGATATCAGAGACGGTGAACTTCTTGTTTACGGAAGAATTCCGGTTATGGTATCTGCACAGTGTATTGAGAGAACAACTTCAGGCTGTTCTAAGAAACCGGGAGTACGAGTGCTTCAAGACAGAAGAGACGAAAAATTCTTTGCGCGTAACTATTGTGATCTCTGTTATAATGTGATTTATACGGAAAATCCGATTAATCTAAGACAGGAATGGGATAGAGTGAATGAATTGTATCCAAAGATGCGCCGTATCCAGTTTACTCTGGAGGATAAACAACAGACAGAAACAGTTCTGAATACATTTTTCGTAACAGATGAAAAAACTGTTGCCAGAGGAAAAGAAGATACAGATTTTACAACAGGACATTTCAACAGAGGAATTATTTGAAGCAGGTGAAATATGGCTAATATTATTATTCAGGTATCAAAATACCTTATCATCATCTTGATGGCGGCATATACTTTTTCCTGTTTTTCAATCTTTACGAGAAGTTATGAAGATGAGGAAAACAAAGTATTGATCCGTCAGGATGTACTTCTATTTATGATACAGATCACTGCATTTATTGCAATGTATTTTGCAACGCAGGATCTGAGGATGATGTTCATATATGGTGCACTGGCAGTGATTGTGATGGCAGTCATCTTATTATACAATCTGATCTACCCGAATGTTTCGAGACTGGTTGTCAATAATATGTGTATGTTGATCACAGCGGGAATGATCATGATCACAAGGCTTTCCGCACAGAGTAAGTCTCCTTATGGAATTGCAATCCGTCAGCTGGTATTTGTTGTTGTTGGTATTGTTTTTGGTCTTATTGTTCCGGTTCTGATCCGAAGATGACTTTCCTGGAGAACTGGACTTATATCTATGCAGCAGTTGGAGGAGCAGCACTTCTTATCGTTGCATTGTTTGCAGCAACACTTGGAGGAGCAAAGCTGAGTTTCAATATTGGACCTGTGAGTCTGCAGCCTTCTGAGTTTGTTAAGATTCTGTTTGTTATTTTTCGTAGCAGCAAGCCTGAATAAATCGACAGAATTTAAGAATGTTGTTGTTACGACTGCGATAGCGGCAGCACATGTTCTGATTCTTGTATTGTCAACAGATCTTGGGAGCTGCATTAATCTTCTTTATTGTGTATCTGATTATGCTATATGTTGCGACAAGGCAGCCGTTATATGCAATTGCAGGTGTGGCAGCAGGGTGTGGAGCTGCAGTGATTGGATATCATCTGTTTTCCCACATTAAGGTCAGAGTTGCGGCATGGCAGGATCCGTTTGCAGCTTATAGCGAAGGGGGATATCAGATCGCCCAGTCGTTGTTTGCAATTGGAAGTGGCGGCTGGTTTGGAACAGGATTATTCCGTGGTCAGCCGGATACGATTCCAGTGGCAGAGACGGATCTGATCTTCTCTGCAATGACAGAAGAAATGGGACTGATTTTTACACTGTGTCTGATCCTTGTATGCGTCAGCTGTTATGTGATGTTTTTGAATATTGCGATGGAATTGCGTAATTTCTTCTATAAATTAGTAGCACTTGGTCTGGGAACCTGCTATATTTTTCAGGTATTTTTGCAGATCGGAGGAGTGACAAAGTTCATTCCGTTAACCGGAGTAACACTTCCATTCGTCAGTTATGGTGGAAGTTCTCTGTTAAGTACGATGATCATGTTTGGGATTATTCAGGGACTCTACATTGTCAGAGAAGATGAAGAAGCAGAAGAAGAGCATCAGATTGAGATGCAGCGCGCAAGACAGAGAAACCGCAGCAGGCAGAATGAAAGTCGCCGCCAGAGCAGTTTGAATGCAAAATCAGGAAGATCCCGTCAGGATGGACGTGACAGACGAAGAGAATATGATGGAGATAACAGAGACAGAGCAAGACAAAGAGAAAGGGATTTAAGAAATGAATCGGGAAGAACGACCGGTAAGAAAACAACAAAAAGCAGACCGAGATTCGAGGATGTCCCGGAACAGCGGCAGCAAAGACAGCGGAGAACGCGTTCGGAACAAAGAGTTCGCTAGAGTCACTTACTTTTTCGTGATTCTCTTTATCGCGTTGATGGGATATCTTGTATATTTTATGGTCGTGCGGGCAAAACTTGTAGTGAACAGTCCATATAATCAAAGACAGGATGCTTATGCAGATACGATTATACGAGGAAGCATTGTTGATAAGAATGGAAATGTGCTTGCACAGACAGTCGTTGGGGATGATGGATCAGAGACGAGAGAGTATCCTTATGGAGAAGTGTTTGCTCATGCGATCGGATACAGTAATTCCAAGCTTGGAACTACGGGTCTGGAATCGGTAGAGAATTTTGAGCTTCTGACATCAAATGCATTCTTTCTTGAAAAACTGCAGAATGAATTCAGTGAAAAGAAGAATCGAGGAGATACAGTTGTAACAACATTGGATGCAAATCTGCAGCAGGCGGCTTATGATGCGCTTGGATCAAACAAAGGTGCGGCAATTGTAATGGAGCGAGTACGGGAAAGATTCTCGCCATGGTTTCCAAACCGGCATATGATCCGAATAATATTTTAAGTGACTGGTCAGAATTGAATTCAGATGAAGAAAACAGTCCGCTGTTGAATCGTGTGACACAAGGATCTTATGCTCCGGGATCGACGTTTAAAGTGGTTACAACACTTGCTTTTATGCGTCAGAACAGTGATTATCCGAATTATACATATGATTGTAATGGAGAGATTTCACAGGGAGATATTACAATTCACTGCTTTAATGGAAATGCACATGGCTCAGAGGATCTGAGAAGTTCCTTTGCAAATTCCTGTAATTCATCTTTTGCCAATATTGGTCTTGGCCTGGATCTGACGCAATACCGTCAGACGGCGGAAGATTTATTGTTCAATAAATCTCTTCCGGGTGTACTGAATACAGCGAAGAGCTCCTTTGCACTGGATCAGAATTCCAGTGAGGGAGAAGTAATGATGACGGCAATGGGACAGGGAAAGACAACCGTAAGTCCATATCATATGGCACTGATTGCCGAGGCAGTGGCGAACGGTGGAACCATGATGCAGCCATATCTTGTGGAAAGTGTGACGAATTATACTGGCTCCCAGATACGAAAGAATGTTCCGAAAAGTTATAAGAAGGTCATGACATCGGATGAAGCTGCACAATTGAAAGAGTATATGACAGCTGTTGTAGAGGAAGGAACAGGATCTGTCTTAAAAGGAAGATCCTATACTGCTGCAGGAAAAACAGGAACAGCAGAGTACAGTATGTCAGATGGAGAAAAGACACATTCCTGGTTTATGGGATTTACAAATGTGGATAATCCGGATCTGGTAATCAGTGTGATCACAGAAGGTTCGGATGGAAGTTCCAGCGGAAAAGCAGTGGCAATCGCCGGGGATATTTTAGACGCCTATTACAACTAATGGGAGGAGAAAAGATGCAGACAAAATTTTTCTGTGATTTATATGTCAGCGAAGGCTGGGAAAAGAAAAAACTGAAATTAATAAAAAAATTGCAGAAAAATAAACTGCAGCCTTCTGTCTATGTAATTACGCTTTCACAGGGAAAGCAGAATCATTTAGAATATTATTCGTCGCTTCTTTTAAAGCAACATATATTTGACAATGCATCTTTATTTATTGTTGGAATTGCGAATGGGTATGATGGCGCATTGAGTCTGATCGAAAGGATTGCGGAAGAAGCATATGAGAAGACGGGAGAGGTAAACTTGAGAAAGTTCCTTTTGGATCGTCAGGAAGAGTTTGAGAAAAAGGAGATTCGAAGCGTATGATACATATCCTGTTTCTTATACTGAAAATAATTGGATGGATTCTTCTTTTTTTGCTCGTAATTTTACTCTTACTGATTTTAACAATCTTGTTTTATCCGGTGAAATACAGATTTTCTGCAAAAGGGGAGAATACACTTGATACCCTTGTGGCATATGGAAAGGTCAGTTGGCTGTTTCATCTGATTTCCGGATCAGCGTCTTATGAACATGGAGAATTAAAATGGAAGCTTCGTCTTGCCTGGAAGAAATTTGACGGTTCGGAAGAGGAACAAAAGGAAACGTCAGAGAAGCCGGTGGTTCCTGAGCCGTTGGAAAAAGAACCTTTGGAAGGTAAGAAGACGGAAGTAAAGAATAATCCACCGGAAAAAGATGTGAAAATTGAGAAAGCATCAGAAAAAGAGCCAGAGACAGAAAAGACGAAGTTCGAGAGGAGCGCAGGCCCGAAAACGTACAGACGGAATCTAAATTGAAAAAAATCAAATATACATTTCAGAAACTCTGTGGTACTATAAAAAAAGCAGGAGAGAAAAAAGAATTTCTGACCGCTTTTTTAACTTATGAGAAACATCAACGGGCATTCGAGGCAGTGAAGAAAGAACTATGCCATCTGTTACATGTTCTGAAGCCTAAAAAGCTTCAGGCGAATGTTACATTTGGATTCAGGGATCCTTCCTGGACAGGATATATGTTAGCTTTTCTGGGGAGTATTTACGGACTGATTGGTGAGTATGTTCAAATCCAGCCGGATTTTGAAGAACGAAAGCTGGAGGGAAATGCATCTGCAGAAGGGAAGATCCGGGTTATTTACTTTGCTGTTCCTGCATGGAAACTGTTCTGGAATAAAGATGTGAAGATTACCTACAAACACATTAGAAAATATATAAAATGAGAGGAGTCAGGATTATGGCAGACGGAAACAAATTTAAAGAAACAGTAGAATCACTCTTTCAGGGAATGGACAGCGTTGTTTCATCAAAGACAGTTGTCGGAGATGCGATCCATATCAATGGAACAATCATTCTTCCATTGGTAGATGTCTCTTTTGGTATTGGAGCAGGTTCTTTTAACGCTGAAAAGAAAGACAGAGCAGGCGGTGGAATCGGTGGAAAGATCACACCGAGTGCTGTGATCGTTATTCAGGATGGAAAGACGAAACTTGTGAATATCAAGAATCAGGATACAATTACAAAACTTTTGGATATGGTACCTGATGTGGTAGACCGTTTTACATCAAAAGATGAAAAATTAACAGAAGAAGATGTAGCAGATATTCTGGATGCAGAATAAAATAGTTACTAGAATATAGAAAATATTGGGAGCAGTATTGTGAAGAAAGTTTTTGGATTTGCATTGTTTTGGTTTGCAGCAGGAATGATCGTCATGATGCTGCTTTCTGATGTCTTATGGGGAACTGTGATCGCAATCACCGGTATTGTACTGGCATATTGTTTGTTCTGCAGATAAAAAAGAACTTTATCCGAATAAACAGATAAAGTTCTTTATACCGTGTCATATTGAATCATCAAACGAGAATTAAGCACGCTCAACGAGTCCTGATCTCAGGCAAGAAGTACAAACGTACATTTTCTGAGAACCGCCCTCTGTCTTAACTCTTACAGACTTCACATTTGATTTCCACATTTTTGGTGATCTTCTATGAGAGTGGCTTACATTGTTTCCAAAATGAGCACCCTTTTCACAAATAGCACATTTAGCCATGACTGCACCTCCTAACAATCTAAACTGGTCTTTTAGACTCATAACAATGATATTCTATCAGAAACTTTCGAGTAATGCAAGTGTTATTTTAAAAAAATCAAAACTGTATTGTAAAAAACAAAAAGTAATAGTATAATAGTCATGTTATATATGGAAAGAACCTATAGAATTGGAGGGAATATATGATGAAGGGAAGTATGAGTACAGATCTTGGAATCATTACAATCAATCCTGAAGTCATTGCAAAATATGCAGGCTCAATGGCAATTGAGTGCTTTGGCATAGTAGGAATGGCAGCAGTTAATATGAAAGATGGCCTTGTGCATCTTTTGAAAAGAGAAAGCCTGACAAGGGGAATTCATGTTGAGATCACAGAAGATAATGTAATTACGCTTGATTTTCATGTGATCGTTTCCTATGGAGTGAATATTCTTTCAGTTTCTGACAACCTTATGAATAATGTAAAATATAAGGTAGAAGAATTTACTGGTATGAAAGTAGATAAGATCAACATCTTCGTTGAAGGTGTCAGAGTGATAGATTAAGGAGGAACAATTGTGGCTGTTAAAACGATAAACACCGAATTGCTTCAGAAGATGTTTCTTGCGGGAGCAGCGAATCTTGAGGCAAAGAAGGAGTTCATTAATGAATTGAACGTATTTCCGGTGCCGGATGGTGATACAGGAACAAATATGACACTGACGATCCTGTCAGCGGCAAAAGAAGTAAAGGCGCTGGAGAATCCTGATATGGTGGCGATTGCAAAAGCAATTTCTTCAGGCTCTCTTCGTGGAGCAAGAGGTAACTCCGGAGTTATCTTGTCCCAGCTTCTTCGTGGCTTTACAAAGGAGATCAGGGAACATAAAGAGATTGACACAATTACACTTGCGAAGGCATGTGAACGTGCAACTGCAACTGCTTATAAGGCTGTTATGAAGCCGAAGGAAGGAACAATTCTTACTGTAGCAAAGGGAGCATCCCAGAAGGCGGCAGAGCTTGCAGAGACAACAGAAGATCTGGATACATTTATTTCAGAAGTGATTAACTATGCGCAGGAAGTTCTTGAAAAGACACCGGAGATGCTTCCGGTATTAAAAGAAGCAGGCGTAGTAGATTCCGGTGGACAGGGACTTCTGGAAGTGATGCGTGGTGCATACGATGCATTCCAGGGAAAAGAGATTGATTATTCTGCAATCGAGGCAAGTGCCGGCACAAAGATGGTGAAGCCTTCTGAACAGGCAGAAACAGAGATTAAATTCGGATATTGTACAGAGTTTATCATCATGCTGGAAAAAGAATTCACAGCGAAAGATGAGACAGAATTCAAAGCATATCTGGAGTCTATCGGAGATTCTATCGTATGTGTAGCAGATGATGATATTGTTAAGATTCACGTGCACACGAATGATCCGGGACTTGCAATCCAGAAAGCGCTGACATACGGACAGCTCTCACGTATGAAGATTGATAATATGAGAGAAGAGCATCAGGAGAGATTGATCAAAGATGCGGAGAAGCTGGCTGCACAGCAGGCTGAAGCGAAAAAGGCGGAGCCGCGCAAAGAAGTCGGATTTATTGCAGTTTCTATCGGAGAAGGAATGAATGAGATTTTCCGTGAGCTTGGTGCTGACTACATTATTGAAGGCGGTCAGACAATGAATCCAAGTACAGAAGACATGCTCAATGCAATCGATCAGGTGAACGCAGAACATATTTTTATCCTTCCGAACAACAAGAACATTATTCTTGCTGCCAATCAGGCGCAGACACTGACAGAGGATAAGGATATTATTGTTGTGCCTTCCAAGACAGTTCCGCAGGGAATTACTGCGATCATTAACTATATGCCGGATGCAGACGCACAGACGAATCTGGAAGCAATGATCGAAGGAATTGGAAATGTGAAGACAGGACAGGTTACTTATGCAGTCCGTGATACACACATTGATGACAAAGAGATCCATGAGGGAGATATCATGGGAATCGGAGACAGTGGAATTCTTGCTGTCGGACAGTCTGTGGAAGAGACAACAAAAGAGATGCTTGCACAGCTGGTGGATGAAGACACAGAGCTGATCAGCCTGTATTATGGTCAGGATGTACAGGAAGAGAGTGCAGAGAACTTTGCACAGGAGATTGAAGATTTATATCCGGATGTAGATGTTGATGTACATTCCGGTGGACAGCCAATCTACTATTATGTACTTTCTGTTGAATAAGGAGAACTGTCAGTAAAGAGACAGAACAGCAGTACTGTATTAAAATCAGGAACAGACCGGGACATTTGGGAAAAGTGTTCCGGTTATTTTGTTTAGGAGACAGACATAAATGAGTAAAAAAGCAGGAGTTGGAACAATCAAAGGTGTGGGCGAAAAAACGGAGAAGCTCTTCGAAAAAATCGGAGTTTACACAGTGGATGACCTGATTCATTATTATCCGAGAGGGTATGAGATTTTTGGAGAACCGGTTCCGATCAGTGAAGTGGAGGAAGGCAAAGTCTGCACGATCTGCGGCAGTGTTTTTGGGCGTGTACAGGTTTCTCCGGGAAAAGGAAGACAGATCACGACTGCATATTTAAAGGATCTGACAGGAACAATAAAGGTAATCTGGTTTCGAATGCCGTTTTTAAGAAATACACTTGGGCGAAAAGGAGCAGTTGTTCTTCGCGGCAGGGTTGTGAAGAAAAGAGATTCCCTTGTGATGGAACATCCGGAGATTTACGATCCGGCAGTCCGTTATCAGGAAAAGATCAACACCATGCAGCCTGTTTATGGATTGACAGCAGGTCTGACAAACAATGCAGTAATCAAAGCACTACGTCAGGCATTAGAACAGGTGCGGGAACAGGATGACTTTCTTCCGGATGAATTTACGAAGAAATATCATTTCCGGCCTTATGAACAATCTGTGCGGGAGATGCATTTCCCGGAGAATAGAGAAGCATTTCTTGCGGCAAGACAACGATTCGTTTTTGAGGAATTTCTTGTTTTTATTCTTTCTCTGCGCCAGATTAAAAATACACAGGACAGGATGAAGAACGGATTCCATTTTGAAGATCAGCCTCAAATCAGCGAATTCCTGAAACAACTGCCGTATGAACTGACGGCTGCGCAGCTGCGGGTATGGATGATATGCAGAAAGACATGAAAAGTCAATATGTCATGTCCAGACTTGTTCAGGGAGATGTTGGATCAGGTAAAACAATCGTAGCAGTTCTTGGATTACTGTTTGCAGGATTGAACGGCTATCAGGGAGCGTTAATGGCACCGACAGAGGTACTTGCAAGACAGCATTTTGAAAATATCAAAGACATGTTGGAACAGTATCAGATCCCACTGCGGGCAGAACTTTTGACCGGATCTATGAAAGCAAAAGAAAAGAGAGAAGCTTATGCCCGGATTGAGAGTGGGGAATCATCAATTATTATAGGAACACACGCATTGATACAGGAGAAAGCAATCTATCACAATCTGGCACTTGTGGTGACGGATGAACAGCATCGTTTTGGTGTAAAACAAAGAGAAATGCTTGCAGGTAAAGGAAACCTGCCACACATTCTCGTAATGAGTGCGACACCGATTCCGAGAACACTTGGAATTATTCTTTATGGTGATCTGGATATTTCTGTGATCGATGAGCTCCCGAAGAACCGTCTTCCGATCAAAAACTGTGTTGTGGATACAGGATACCGTCCGAAGGCCTATGAATCATAAGAAAACAGGTGGCACAAGGACGTCAGTGCTATGTGATCTGTCCAATGGTTGAAGAAAGTGAAGCAATGGAAGCGGAAAATGTTATCGATTATTGCGAGATGCTTTCAGAAACGTTGGGAGATTCAATCAATGTCAGCTTTCTGCATGGAAAGATGAAGGAAAAAGAGAAAGATGAAGTGATGAATGCATTTGGAAAAAATGAAATCCAGGTGCTTGTTTCAACAACAGTTGTTGAAGTGGGAATTGATGTGCCGAATGCGACAGTGATCATGATTGAAAATGCAGAACGTTTCGGGCTGGCGCAGCTTCATCAGTTGAGAGGAAGGGTTGGTCGTGGAAAGTATCAGTCCTATTGCATTTTCATGACAGCATCGAAATCAAAAGAAACGAAGGAACGGTTAGATATCCTGAATCATTCAAATGACGGTTTCTTTATTGCAAGTGAAGATCTCCGACTGCGTGGCCCGGGGGATCTTTTTGGAATCCGGCAGAGTGGCGTGCTTGATTTTAAAGTTGCCGATGTATTTCAAGATGCAAAGCTGCTTCAAAACGCAAGTGAAGAGGCAGACAGACTTCTTCTGGATGATCCGGAACTGGAATTCCCTGAGCATCGCAAATTGAAAGAACATTTACGGATAAAACTGGATGAGATCATGCTGGAAACAACATTATGATGTTTGAAGATTATGGCAGAAGTTACCAGTTTAAAATTAATTTCCTCCACATACTAACAGCGTAACAAAGCTAAATAGTAAAGTTACAAAATGCAAAAGGAGGAAAAAGATCATGCAAGTCGTTCATCTAACAAAACAGCAGTACCTGAGGCGAAAGGAGCTATGAACAAGTTCAAGTACGAAGTAGCATCCGAGTTGGGAGTTCCGTTAACAGACGGCTACAATGGAGACCTCACATCAAAACAGAATGGTTCTGTCGGCGGTTATATGGTTAAAAAGATGATTGAACAGCAGGAGAAGCAGATGGCAGAAAAGTAACAGGCGAAGAAAAATCGTCTGCAGAAGCGGTCTGCATCAGACAGAAAAGCGGTTCAAAAACTGTCATGTACAGTAAAAAGAACACAAGAAATGAAAAAGAGAAAAGCACTCGGCATTGACCCGGGTGCTTTTTTCTGCTAAAATTCACCATAGTTAATGACAGGAGGTGTCGATATTTGAGAGTAATCGCAGGAAGCGCAAGAAGCCTAAAACTGAAGACTCTTGAGGGGATAGAGACAAGACCGACAACGGATCGGATCAAAGAGACTTTGTTTAATATGATAAGTCCGCAGATGTATGACTGTATTTTCCTTGATTTGTTTGCAGGAAGTGGCGGAATCGGAATAGAGGCTCTCAGCAGGGGAGCAAAAGAAGCAGTATTTGTAGAGAAAAATCCTAAGGCGATGGAATGTGTCAAGGAGAATTTGAAATTCACACGTCTGGAGAAGAAGGGACTTACACTGACAAAGGATGTGATGAACGCATTATATCAGTTGGAAGGTGAAAAGGTTTTTGACTTTGTATTCATGGATCCACCGTATAATATGGGATTTGAGAAAAGAGTTCTGGAATACCTTGCAGGATCGGATCTGATCTATGAAGATACGGTGATCATCGTAGAAGCTTCGTTAGATACAGATTTTGGATATCTTCCAGAATTGGGATATTCTTTGATCAAAGAGAAGAGATATAAGACAAACAAGCATGTATTTATTGAGAAAGCCGGAAAGGAAGAAGTATGTTAAAAGCAATTTATCCGGGAAGTTTTGATCCCGTTACCCGTGGACATTATGATATCATTTGCAGATCTTGTAAAATCGTAGACAAATTAATTGTCGGAGTACTGAATAATAAAGCAAAAATGCCGTTGTTTTCTGTAGAAGAACGTGTTAAAATGTTAAAGGAAGTGACGAAAGATCTGCCGAATGTTGAGATTATACCATTTGATGGATTGCTGGTAGACTTTGCGGAACAGATAGGTGCAGATGTGGTTATCAGGGATTACGTGCGATTACCGATTTTGAATATGAGCTGCAGATGTCGCAGACGAATCAGAGGATGAAGCCTGATATAGAGACCATGTTTCTGACAACAAGTATAGAATATTCTTACTTAAGTTCGACTACAGTGCGGGAGATTGCCGCTTTTGGGGGAGACGTATCACAGTTTGTGCCGGAAGCCGTCGAGATCGCACTCAGAGAAAAGATGAAAGAAAAAAGGAGAGTGTAACAATGAGCAGCCGTATTGAACAGATCATTGAAGAAATTGAAGAATATATAGACAGAGATTGTAAGTTTCAGCCGTTGTCTACAACAAAGATTATTGTAAATAAGGAACATCTGGATGAGTTACTTCGCGAACTTCGCATGAAGACACCGGATGAGATCAAACGTTATCAGAAGATTATTGCGAACAGAGATGCGATTCTTGCTGATGCAAAGGCAAAAGCAGATGCAATGATCGAGGAAGCACAGGTTCAGACAACAGAGCTTGTCAGTGAGCATGAGATCATGCAGCAGGCATATGCTCAGGCAAATGAGATCGTAACTCAGGCAACAGCACAGGCACAGGAGATTCTTGATAACGCAACAATGGATGCAAATACAATCCGTGTTGGTGCGATCCAGTATACAGATGATCTTCTTGCAAATGCAGAAAGCATTATCGGACATACTTTGGACAGTTATACAACAAAGTATGACGGATTGATCAATTCTTTACAGGAGTGCTACGATACAGTCCGCTCTAACCGTTCAGAACTTGAAATTCCATCCGATGACGGATATTATGATGAGAATGGACAGGGAGACCTGAAGTAGTCATTACATTGTATTATAAAAATTTCAGATAGAGAAATGTCAAAAGACTGACTGCCAGTGCGGCGGTCAGTTTTTGTATTATATAAGAAGAGAGTTTAAGTCCTGTACCGGCAATCATGGATTGTGTCTGGGCAACGGAACACCATCCACCAAAGAAGTAAGTGCGAGAAGCAACGGATAAAGAACCTGGGGGTGGGAAAGATTTTGAGACAGGAGAAGAATTCCGTTTGTCATCTCAAGAGAAGATTTTAGGAGAAGAAAACCAGGTGAACGAATCGGCAGAAGTTTCAATAATGCAAGAAGTACAGAAAAGATCATCAGGTAACCTCCGACTTTTACAAGCGTTTCTGAACTGTTCAGGATACAAGATTCTAACACGGAAAAATTCATTTTGTGCGTCAGTGGTTTTGAAAAAATGGAATTCTCCTGTGTGAAAACTTCGGACATTTCCGGGAAAATCCAATCTTTATTTTTGATGAAATGTCTTAGAATCCGTTGAAGAAAGCTTAAGAGGATCATAGTTCCGAAAAGAAGCAGTAAAGCGGGAATGCAGAAAGCTTTCTGATGAATTGTATTTAAAACAAGAAAAGTAATAATGAAAGATGGACTTGCATTATTACAGAAGGACAGCAGGTAAGAAGCTTCTTCAAGAGAAATTTTTCCTTGAAGAAGAAGGTCGGCAATGATTTTTGCACCCATTGGATAACCGCATAAAAAGCCGGACAGAACGGCGAAACTTCCATAGAAGGAAGTTCCAAAGAGCAGATGGAAAGGACGGAAAAGCAGACGGGAGACAACAGCAGCACCATCTGTTTTCAACAAAAGTCCTGTGACAATAAGATAAGGAAAAAGGTCGGTATCAGAATCTGATACCAGAGAAGCAGGCCATCACAAGCTCCCTGGAATACAGTTTCAGGAAAGAGTAGCATCGTAAAAAACAGTGAAAGCAGTATGAGAGCCAGAAGCATAGGAAACCTCCTTTTACAAAAATATTCTATGAAAAGAAAAAAAGACTATACCGGAGCTATGGAAATATGATATAGTTAAATGTAAAGTATTTTGATCTTGATATTGCAAAGGAGCAAACAATAAATATGAATTTACCAAAAGTATTTGAAGAGAAAATGAAGGATCTTCTTGGTTCTGAATATGAAGCATATACGGCATGTTATGATGAACCGCGTCACTATGGTCTGCGCGTGAACACAGCGAAGATTTCTGTGGAAGATTTCCTGAAAATCGCACCTTGCCGTTAGAGCCGGTTCCGTGGATCCATAATGGATTCTATTATGACGGAGATAATATCCAGCCGTCGAAACATCCATATTATTTCGCAGGACTTTATTATCTGCAGGAGCCAAGTGCCATGACACCGGCAGATCGTCTGCCGGTAGAGCCGGGAGACCGTGTGCTTGATGTCTGTGCAGCACCTGGAGGCAAGGCCACAGAACTTGGGGCAAAGCTTGGAGGAACAGGTGTACTGGCTGCGAATGATCTGAGCAGTTCCAGAGCGAAGGGACTTTTGAAGAATCTTGAATTATTTGGAATCGGAAACGTACTCATCTTAAGTGAAGAGCCTGGAAAGCTTGTTTCTTATTTCCCAGAGTATTTTGATAAGATTTTGATCGACGCACCTTGTTCCGGGGAAGGCATGTTCCGTAAAGAGAAAAAGATGGTGAAAGCATGGGAAGAACACGGACCGGAGTTTTTTTCAAAGATCCAGAGAAGCATTGTGACACAGGCAGCCCAGATGCTGCGCCCGGGTGGAATGCTGCTTTATTCCACCTGTACATTTTCACCGGAAGAGAATGAACAGACGATTGAATATCTGCTTCAGGAATACCCGGAATTTAAGATCTGTGAGATGGAAGGTTACGAAGGATTTGCAGATGGAATGCCGCAGGTGACAGAAAGCAAGAATCCGGAACTTGAAAAGACGGTTCGTATTTTCCCTCATCGTATGAAGGGAGAAGGACATTTCCTCGCACTTCTTCAAAAGGGTGAAAAACAGGAAGAAGGAAAGAGACTTCCGGAGAGTGGGAAGAACAAGAAGCTTCCGGAAGAATTGGAAGAATTTCTTGGTCATATTGATCGAAAATTCGATTCCTCTCGCATGGATCTGCGTGGAGAGAAAGTATATTATATGCCGGAAGGACTTCCGACACTTCGTGGAATCCGTTTCTTAAGAACAGGCCTACTGATGGGTGAACTGAAGAAGAATCGTTTTGAGCCGAGTCAGGCACTGGCGATGAATCTGAAAAAGGAAGAATATGATCAGGTGATCGATCTTCCATTAGAAGACGAACGCGTTATGAAATATCTGAAAGGCGAGACTTTGGATGTAGAGGATCTTGTGAAGCCGAAAGACAAGGGATGGTATCTGATCTGTGTGGATGGATATCCGCTTGGTTTTGGAAAGCTTGTGAATCAGATGCTTAAGAATAAGTACCTTCCGGGATGGCGGTGGAACTCATGAAACTGAGACTGGATAAATATCTGGCAGACATGGGAATCGGAACACGTACAGAAGTGAAGAAAGCAATCACAAAAGGGCAGGTTCGAGTTAATGAAGAGACGGTAAAACGTCCGGAGATCAAGATTGACACAGAAAAAGATCATGTGTTTTACCAGGGACAGATGGTTGCTTATGCAGAATATGAATATTACATGTTAAATAAGCCAGCCGGGGTGGTTTCTGCAACGGAAGATAAAATGACAGTACTGTATTAGATTTGATTGATGAAAAGCAGAGAAAGGATCTCTTTCCTGTCGGAAGATTAGATAAAGACACAGAGGGACTTTTACTGATCACAAATGATGGCGAACTCGCACATCAGCTTTTGTCACCGAAGAAGCATGTAGATAAAGTCTATTTCGCCAAAATCGATGGAAAAGTTACGGAAGAAGATGTGAGAAGATTTGCAGAAGGACTTGAAATCGAGGAAGAGAAACCGACACTTCCGGCTCATCTGGAAATTCTGAAAAGTGAAGAGATTTCCGAAATCCGACTGACGATCAGAGAGGGAAAGTTTCATCAGGTGAAACGAATGTTCCATGCAGTCGGAAAAGAGGTTATTTATCTGAAACGCCTGCAGATGGGGAGCCTTGTACTTGATCCGCGGCTTGCATTAGGAGAATATCGAGAATTAACAGGACAGGAACTGGAAGCATTGCGTGACTGTTCATTATTACGTTAAACAGGGAGAAAGCATGAAAGGAAATTTTTTACCAATTACCAGAGAAGAGATGAAAGAGAGAGGATGGGATCAGGTAGATTTTGTCTATGTATCAGGAGATGCCTATGTCGATCATCCATCTTTTGGTCACGCAATCATTACACGTCTTCTGGATCTAGAGGATATCGTGTTGGGATCATTGCACAGCCGGACTGGCGTAAGCCGGAGAGCGTGCAGGTGTTCGGAGAACCAAGACTTGGATTTCTTGTCTCTGCAGGAAACATGGATTCTATGGTAAATCATTATTCTGTATCCAAAAAGAGAAGAAAGACAGACGCCTATACACCGGGCGGCGAGATGGGAAAACGACCGGATTATGCCTGCGTAGTCTATGGAAATCTGATCCGTCAGACTTATAAAAAGACACCGATCATTCTGGGCGGTATCGAAGCAAGTCTTCGAAGAATGGCACACTATGATTACTGGTCAGACAAGCTGAAACGTTCTGTACTGCTCGATTCGGGTGCAGATGTGATTTCTTATGGAATGGGAGAACATTCGATCATAGAGCTTGCAGAAGCACTGGATGCCGGGATACCGGTTGAGGATATCACGTATATAGCCGGTACGGTTGTAAAAGCAAAATCATTAGACAGTATTTATGATGCGGAAATCCTTCCGTCCTTTGAAGACCTCAAAGCGGACAAGATGAATTATGCCCGCAGCTTTTACACACAGTATCTGAATACGGATGCATTTAACGGAAAACGTCTTGTAGAACCATATTCTGATCATCTGTATGTAGTACAGAATCCACCGGCAGCACCACTGACACAGATGGAGATGGATGATGTTTACTCCCTTCCTTATCAGAGGACTTACCATCGTCTTACGAGGCGAAAGGCGGAGTTCCTGCAATCAAGGAGATTAAATTCAGTCTGATCAGCAACAGAGGATGTTTTGGAGGATGCAGTTTTTGCGCATTGACGTTCCATCAGGGAAGAATTGTCCAGGTGAGAAGCCATGAGTCTCTGATTGAAGAAGCAAAAGAAATTACAAAAGATAAGGACTTTAAAGGATATATTCATGATGTTGGCGGTCCGACAGCAAATTTCCGGCATCCATCCTGCAAAAAGCAGATGGAGCATGGCGTTTGTAAAACGCGTCAGTGTCTGTTCCCGTCTCCGTGTAAGAATCTGGACGCAGATCACAGAGATTATGTCAGTCTGTTGAGAAAGTTGAGAGATATTCCAAAAGTTAAGAAGGTGTTTATCCGTTCAGGAATCCGCTTTGATTATCTGCTCGCAGATAAGAAGCAGGAGTTTTTAAGAGAGTTGTGTGAATATCATGTCAGTGGACAGTTGAAGGTAGCACCGGAGCATGTGGCAGGGCCTGTCCTGTCTCTGATGGGAAAACCGGAGCACAAAGTCTATGAAGAGTTTACAAGACAGTTTTATAAGATGAATGAGAGAATCGGGAAAGAACAGTATCTGGTTCCGTATCTGATGTCCTCCCACCCTGGTTCTACTCTAAAAGAAGCGGTAGAACTTGCAGAGTACTGTCGTGATCTTGGCTATATGCCGGAGCAGGTACAGGACTTTTATCCGACACCATCTACACTGTCTACATGCATGTATTATACCGGGGTGGATCCGAGAACGATGCAGAAGGTTTATGTTCCAAAGAGTCCGCATGAGAAGGCGATGCAGAGAGCATTGATCCAGTATCGTAATCCAGAGTTGTATGATCTGGTGATTGAAGCACTTCATAAAGCAGGAAGATCCGATCTGATCGGATTCGGACCGAAATGTCTTGTGAGACCGAGACAGATGCGTGGTTCAGGAAATGATAAAAAGCCGGGCAGAAAAGGAAACCGAAAAAAAGGATCAAAAGGTTCGAATGGTCAGAAAAGACAAAACAATTCTGAACACAGAGGCAGAGTTGAAGGGAAGAATAAGAAGAAATCCATCAGAAATGTTCATTCTAAGAAGAATAGAAAATAGGTACATTTAAGTATCTGACAGACAGGATTCAAGAAAGGAAGCAGGATGAAAATAGCAATCGTAACCGGAGCATCTTCGGGAATGGGAAGAGAATTTGTACGTCAGCTTGGATATTTTTTATAAAAATCTGGATGAGATCTGGGTGATTGCCAGGCGCAAAGAGCGTCTGGAAGCGCTTGCGAAAGAAAGCAGAGTTCCTCTTCGGATTTTTGCAGGTGACCTTCAGAAGAAAAAGGTATATAAGGAATTGAGAGATGCACTTGAGAAAGAACAGCCAGATTTACGAATGCTTGTGAATTCAGCAGGATTTGGCAAGTCAGGAAGTGTAGAAGAGATTTTGTCTGAAAAATTCCGGATCCAGACAGATATGGTGGATGTAAACTGCCGGTCTCTTACAAGAATGACATTGCTGTGTCTGCCATTTCTGCGTGCTGGCAGCAGGATCGTCAATCTTGCGTCCGCATCTGCATTTTGCCCACAACCGTATTTCTCAGTATATGCGGCAACGAAGTCCTATGTCTTAAGCTTCTCCAGATCATTGGGAGAAGAACTGAGAAAAAAAGGAATTGTCGTCACAGCAGTCTGCCCGGGTCCGGTTGATACGGAGTTTTTCAAGTTTTCCGGGAAACCGCAGAATATCTTGAAGAAACTGACAATGGCGAAGGCAGACAGAGTGGTTCATCAGGCGTTGAAGGACTGCAGATCCGGGAAATCAGTCTCCGTTTATGGAATCCCAATGAAATTAACTTACTTTGGAACAAAACTGCTGCCGCATGGATTTCTCGTGCGTATGCAGCAAATATGAATTTAGAATAGGATGAAAAATGAAGAAAATACAAAAAGGAAACCAGGTTATTTGAATTATAAAAGAAAAGTAGAGATTTTAAGAACGGTTATTTATTTTGTAATCGTTCTGGCAATTTTTGCTCTTGGTTACTGGCAGACACATACGAGGCTGAATCTTCTGACAGTTGTTGCTATCCTTGGATGTCTTCCGGCATCAAAGGCACTTGTAGGTGTGATCGCACGTTATCCATATCAATCAATTGAACTGTCACAGGCGAAGGAAATCGCAGGAAAATCAAAACATTTAACAGTTTGTTATGATCTTATAATTACAAGCAAAGAGCATATCATGCCAACAGACTGTATCGTAATTTCGGGACACAACATTTACGGATACACACATTATGAGAAAGTAAATACAGATGAACTTGGAAAGCATATCAAGACAATCCTTGCGCAGAATCAGTACACAGGTTTTACTGTTAAGATCTTAAATCAGTATACACCGTTTCTGGCCCGCGTGGAGGGACTTGAAAATATTGCTGTAGTAGAGCAGGAAGATACGAAAGCAAGAGAGCAGGAAATCCGTAATCTTATTCTGAATATATCAATGTAAAGAGGAAAAGACAATGAGAGAGATCAGCATCCAGAAAAATGAGGCAGGACAGCGCATGGATAAATTTCTTGCAAAGTATCTCAATAAAGCGCCAAAAAGTTTTTTCTATAAGATGATGAGAAAAAAGAATATTACCCTGAATGGAAAAAAAGCAGTTGGAAATGAACAGCTGAAACAGGGGGATGTGATTAAGTTATTTCTTGCGGAAGAGACGATTGAGAACTTTATCGATCATTCACAGTTTTCGAAGAAAAAGCGTCCTCTGCAAGAAAACAGACAGCGGGAAAGAAGGTACAGTTAGATATCTTATATGAAGATGAGGCTGTTGTATTTATCAATAAACCGGTCGGAATGCTCTCCCAGAAGGCATCCCCGACGGATACTTCTCTTGTGGAGTATTTTATTGATTATCTGTTGGAAAATGGGAAAATCACGGAAGAAGAACTGCATACATTTCATCCATCTGTCTGTAACCGTTTAGACAGAAATACAAGCGGAATCGTGGCAGCAGGAAAAACACTACAGGCATTACAGGATTAAGCGAGATGTTCCGTGACCGTACACTTAAGAAATATTATCTTTGTCTGGTAAAAGGCAGGTAAAAGAGAATCAGAGGATTCATGGATATCTCGTTAAGAATAAAAAGACAAATAAAGTTACGGTGAGTCAGAAAAAGCCGGCTGAACAGACAAAAGATGGGAAAGAAGCATCAGCAATCGATACCGAATACAAAGTGCTTGCACGAAATAGAGAAACAACACTTCTTGAAGTGCATCTGATCACCGGTAAGACACACCAGATCCGTGCACATCTGGCATCCATTGGGCATCCGATCGCAGGGGATTACAAATACGGGAACCGGTCATTTAACGATGCTTTGAAAAAGGAATACGGACTTCGTTCCCAGCTTCTGCATGCTTACCGTCTGGAATTCCCGGAGAACTGCGAGGGAGATATCAAACAGCTTTCAGGAAAGATCATCAAAGCACCTGTCCCGGCCTTATTTGAACAAATCTGTAAAGCGCAGGGAGTGATGTGAGATGGCAACATGGAACTCGAGAGGACTTAGAGGTTCGACACTGGAGGAATTTATCAATCATTCGAATGAAAGATACAGTGAGATGGGACTTGCACTGATGCAGAAAATCCCGACACCGATCACTCCGGTACGTATGGATAAAGACCACAGACAGATCACACTTGCGTATTTCGACAAAGCAAGTACGGTAGACTATATCGGAGCAGTGCAGGGAATTCCGGTCTGTTTTGATGCGAAGGAGTGTAATGTAGATACCTTCCCGCTTCAGAATGTACACGAGCATCAGATGGACTTTATGGAAAAGTTTGAACGGCAGGGCGGGATTGCTTTTTTTCTGATCTATTATACAGCAAGAAATGAGCTTTATTACATGCAGTATACACAGATCCGTAAGTTCTGGGACCGCGCGCAGAGTGGGGGACGCAAGAGTGTCCGGCTGGAAGAATTAGATTCTGATTGGTTTTTTTCAACTGAAAAAGGGCTATTTTGTACCGTATCTGGATTTAATTCAGAAAGATTTGGAAACGAGGGATTGACAGAATCCTACAAAGTCCGTATAATTACAGACAGGTTTTAACGTGGTAGCACACTAAAGTGAAAAACCAAGAAAAGACAGGAAGGTGAACGAGACATGGAGCAGAAGTTACATACCCCGGAAGCGTTCGGGATATTTATAATAGAGAATGTGCCATTAAGCTGGCATTGCAGAAAAAACTGAATACTGTATTGCATTTATATGGATATCAGGACATACAGACACCGACATTTGAATATTTTGATGTATTCCGCAAGGAAATCGGTTCGACATCGATTAGAGATCTTTATAAATTCTTTGATAGAGAGGGGAATATTCTGGCATTGCGCCCGGATATTACACCGTCCATTGCAAGAGCAGTAGCAACACTGTTTGAGACAGAGAATTTTCCAATTCGTCTGTGTTATGCCGGAAATACATTTATCAATCATTCCAGTTATCGTGGACGCCTGAAAGAAAATACGCAGCTGGTGCAGAGCTGATCGGTGTGGATTCTATCGAGGCAGATGCAGAAATGCTTGCAATGGTTGTGGATGGACTTAAGAAAACAGGCCTGAAAGAATTCCAGGTAAGTATCGGACATGTTGATTTTATTCAGAGTCTTTTCGAGGCAACGAATCTGGAAGACGAACAAAAAGAAGAGATCCGTACATTGATTGCGAACAGAAACTTCTTTGGTGTGGAAGAGATTCTCGATCATTATGAGATTGCCGATCAGGTGAAAGAAGCGTTTCATCAGCTTCCGGAACTGACAGGTGGACCGGAGATCCTTGCAGATGCAGGACGCATTGCTCCGGGTGAAGCAGCAAGACTCGCGGTAGAACGTCTTCGCCAGATTTATGATCTGCTAAAGATTTACGGAGTAGAGGATCATGTAACTTTTGATCTGAGCATGAGCGGAAGTTATGGATATTATACAGGAATCATTTTCCGTGCCTATACTTATGGTACCGGAGATGCAGTTGTACGTGGAGGACGTTACGACCACCTTCTTGAGAAGTTTGGAAAGAAGACACCGTCGATCGGATTCGCAATCATTCTGGATGAACTTATGAGTGCACTGGATCGTCAGAAGATCAAAGTAGAGACAGGACACCGTAATCTGCTTGTTTATACGGATGCAACGGAACAGTGGGCAATTTCTCTTGCAAGGTCATTTCGTGCAAAAGGAAAAAATGTCGAGATGATGAAGAGAAACTCCTGGGATGAAAGAGAGACTTTTGAAGCGTATGGAAAGCGTTCTTCTGTTGCAAGTATGCTTTACTTAAGAGAGGACCGGAAGATTGAAGTGATCAATCTTCAGACAGGAGAAGAGAAGTTGGTCAATACAAAAAAGAAAACAAAGCAGCAATAAAGGAGCAGATCAATGAGATATTTAACATTTGCCCTTACAAAGGGAAGACTTGCAAAGAAGACACTGGAGATGCTGGAGCGTCTTGGAATCACATGCGAGGAAATGAAAGATAAGGATTCCAGAAAGCTGATTTTTGTAAATGAAGAACTGGGATTGAAATTCTTTCTCGCAAAAGGACCGGATGTGCCGACTTATGTAGAGTACGGAGCAGCAGATATTGGAGTCGTCGGAAAAGATACGATTATCGAAGAGGGACGTAAAGTCCATGAAGTCCTGGATCTTGGATTCGGAAAATGCAGGATGTGTGTGTGTGGATATGAAGAGGCAGCAGAAAAACTGAAACATCATGAACTGATCCGTGTGGCAACGAAATATCCGAATATCGCGAAAGATTATTTCTACAACAAGAAACATCAGACAGTAGAAATTGTGAAATTAAACGGTTCGATCGAACTTGCACCGATTGTTGGCTTATCTGAAGTCATCGTAGATATCGTAGAAACCGGTTCTACATTGAAAGAAAACGGACTGGTCGTACTTGAAGAAGTGTGCCCGCTGTCAGCGCGAATGATCGTCAATCCGGTCAGCATGCGAATGGAAAATGACAGAATCAAAGAGCTGATCACAAATTTAAGAAATCTTCTGAGGGAGGAATAGACAAATGCGTATAGAGAAACTGAATGAGAATACGAAGAAGAATCTTCTGGATGACCTTTTAAAGAGAAGCCCGAATAACTATGGGAAGTTTGAAGCAAGTGTTCAGGAAATATTGAATGCGGTGAAAGAAAAGGGAGACGAGGCTGTATTTGAATATACAGAGAAATTTGATGGAGTCAGACTGGACGCAGAGCATCTTCTTGTAACGGAAGAAGAGATCGCAGAAGCATATGAGCAGGTAGATGATGAACTGATTGCGATTATCAGAAAAGCACTGGTGAATATCAGAGACTATCACCAGAAACAGATGCAGTACAGCTGGTTTGACAGTAAACCGGACGGAACAATTCTTGGACAGAAAGTGACAGCACTCCAGAGAGTCGGTGTTTATGTTCCTGGCGGAAAAGCAGCTTACCCATCTTCTGTACTTATGAATATCATGCCGGCGAAGGTTGCAGGTGTAGATGAGATCATCATGGTAACACCTCCAGGAAAAGATGGAAAGGTAACTCCGACAACACTGGTTGCGGCAAAAGAAGCTGGTGCAGATAAAGTTTACAAGGTTGGTGGAGCTCAGGCAATTGCAGCACTTGCATATGGAACAGAGTCTATTCCGAAGGTAGATAAGATCGTAGGACCTGGAAATATCTACGTAGCTCTTGCTAAGAAAGCGGTTTATGGATTCGTAAGCATTGACTCAATCGCAGGACCAAGTGAGATCCTTGTTCTTGCTGATGAGACGGCAAATCCACGTTTCGTGGCAGCAGATCTTCTGTCTCAGGCAGAGCATGACGAGATGGCATCTGCAATTCTGGTTACAACAAGTATGGAGCTTGCAGAGAAAGTATCTGCACAGACAGATGCATTTGTAAAAGAGCTTTCCAGAGGCGAGATCATTCAGAAATCCCTGGATAATTATGGACATATTCTCGTTGCAGAGACAATGGAGGATGCAATCGATGCAGCAAATTCTATTGCTTCCGAACATCTTGAGATCGTGACAGCGAATCCGTTTGAGGTGATGACAAAGATCCGTAATGCCGGAGCTATTTTTATCGGAGAATATTCCAGTGAGCCGCTCGGAGATTATTTTGCAGGACCGAACCATGTCCTTCCGACAAACGGAACAGCAAAATTCTTCTCACCGCTATCTGTAGATGATTTTATTAAAAAATCAAGCATTATTTCTTACTCAAGAAATGCACTTGAGAAGATCCACACAGATATCGAGAAATTTGCAGAGGCAGAACATCTGACAGCACATGCAAATTCAATCAAAGTAAGATTTGAAAAATAAGAGAAAAGGAGCTGTGAGTGTAATGCAGAACAGAATCGGAAGCTGCAAAAGAAAGACAAAAGAGACAGATATTGAACTGACAATCAATCTGGATGGTCAGGGAAAGAATCAGATCGATACAGGAATTCCGTTTTTTGATCATATGCTGGATGGATTTGCAAGACATGGATTATTTGATTTAAATGTTAAGGTGCGTGGGGATCTTGAAGTGGATTCCCATCACACGATCGAAGATACAGGAATCGTACTGGGACAGGCAATCGCACAGGCACTTGGAGATAAGGCCGGAATTAAGCGATACGGATATTTTGTACTGCCAATGGATGAGGTTCTTGCTCTTGGAGCAGTTGACCTTTCCGGTAGACCGTATCTGAACTTCCAGGCAGATTTTACAGTACCGGTGCTTGGAACAATGGATACAGAGATGGTGCGTGAATTTTTCTATGCAGTTTCCTATAGTGCTGCAATTGAACCTGCACCTTTAAGATCCTTGATGCAGGGAATAATCATCATTATGGCAGAGGCTTTATTTAAAGCATTCGGAAAGGCTCTGGATATGGCGGTATCAGAAGAGCCAAGAATAAAAGAAGTATGGTCTACAAAGGGAAGCCTTAACGGCGTGACAGAAGGAGTAAGAAGAAATTATGTATAAAAGACTGACCCCTTGTATTTTTATAGAAAGAGGGAAAGCGGTGCAGTGGTTCGATGACAGAACTGTGATCGCAGATGATGTGATGGAACTTGCACGCCACTACAATGAAAGAGGAGCGGATGAACTGATCATTTTCGATCTGTCAGACTCAGATGAAGAACATGATGAGACGATCAACCTCCTCAAACAGATCAACCGTGCAATCAGTATTCCAATGGTTGTCGGAGGAAACATCAGACGTGCAGAAGATGTGAAGAAGATTCTTTATGCCGGAGCAAAACGTGCAATGCTGAATTTCTCCAAAGCACTTTCCATTGAATTAATCGAGGAAGTATCCAAGCGTTTTGGAAAAGAGAGAATCGCTGTATCATTAAATGATTTCGATGCATTGTTTAAACAGCAGCATCTGATCGAAGCATATAGTACAGAGATGATATTTATGCATCGCCTGGATCTGAATTCTGTTGTAAATGTTACAGAAACGCAGTGTGTTGTTGTCACGGATACGATGGATGAAAACGAGATCCTTAATATTTTAAAGAGTGATGGTGTAAAAGGTATATCAGGAAGATTCATCAGTCGTTTGGATATGGACTTTAACAAATTTAAAGAAGTTTGTGCAGAAAATGGAATTCAAATGACTTCTTTTGAAAGCCAGATGGATTTCGGTGAGTTTAAATTGAATTCAGACGGATTAATTCCAGTGATTGTTCAGGATTATAAGACAAATGAAGTCTTAATGATGGCATATATGAACGAGGAAGCATTTGAGCATACTGTGAAAACCGGGCGCATGACTTACTATAGCAGAAGCAGAAAATGCCAGTGGATCAAAGGTGAGACATCCGGGCATTTCCAGTATGTGAAATCTCTTGCAATCGACTGTGACAGAGATACGATGCTTGCAAAAGTGGAACAAATCGGAGCAGCATGCCATACGGGAAACCGCTCCTGTTTCTATACAACAATTGTTGGAAATGATTACGATGCCAAGAATCCGGTTCAGATTTTTGAATCCGTATATCAGACAATTGTGGATAGAAAAGAGAATCCAAAAGAAGGTTCCTATACGAACTATCTTTTTGAAAAAGGTCTGGATAAGATCCTGAAAAAGGTTGGAGAAGAGGCGACAGAAGTTGTGATTGCTGCAAAAATCCAGATGTCGAGGAAGTGAAGTATGAATTATCTGATTTCCTTTATCATGCAATGGTTCTCATGGTAGAAAAAGGGATTACCTGGGAAGACATTACAGGAGAACTGGCTGACCGGTAGAAAACGCTGTATCAGATTTTCCTGGAAGAATAAAGCAGAAGAAACTTTCATAAACTAGAAAAAAAGAAGATGGAGAGGATCTTTCGTGCAGGAAAAAGAATCAGAAGTCCGTAGGCGTAGATTGTGGGAAGAAAATCGCAGACGACAGCGGAATACCGGTATGATAACACCGGCAATTCATCCAAGATATGGTCGTTTATATCGGGAATTATATCCGGATGGTCTGGAGAAAAGTGCAGGAAATGGAGCAGAAGATCTGGATAAGAAGAAAATAGCAGAGGAAGCTTTACTACCAGATTGATCCTGTCCACTTTTCTGTTTCTTGTGTTTCTTTATGTTAGTCAGAACAGTGTAGAACTTCAAGGGATAAGCAGCCATGAGATTATAGAGAAGATTCAGGAAAACCATGATATTTTCTTGATAGACTAAAAGTGTAATCTTGACACGGAAACAGTAGATTGATAAAATATTATTGACGTTTATTTTATAGTATATGAGAGGCGTTGATTGGATTCAGCGCCTTTTTCATTGCATGAGAAGGAGGAAATGAGAGATGATTAAAGTATGGATAGCCGGCTCAAACGGCCAGATCGGCCGAGCACTGAACGACATTCTGGATCCATTAGAGATCGAAGTGCTGAATACGGATCTGGATGATCTGGATATTACAAACACAGAGGAAGTTCTTAACTTCGGTATTGTGAACCGTCCGGATGTGATTATCAACTGCTGCGGTGTTACAGACACCGATCTGTGCGAAAAAGAACCGGAACATGCTTACCGGGTAAATGCACTTGGAGCAAGAAACTTAAGTATCGTCGCAAGAAAGAATGGCGCAAAGATCGTCCAGCTTTCAACAGATGACGTATTTGACGGACAGAGCAAGAAACCGTATACAGAATTTGATGATACGAATCCACTGACTGTTTATGGAGCATCCAAAAGAGCTGGTGAGAATTATGTGAAAGAATTCACACACAAGCATTTCATTATCCGCAGTAACTGGGTTTACGGAAAAGGTGGAAATAACTTTGTTAACCGTGTGCTCGAAATGGCAGAACAGGGAAAAACACTTTCTGTAGCAGGAGATCAGTTTGGTTCCCCGACAAGTGCCAAAGATCTCGCAAGAATGATCCTGTATCTGATCAGTACGAATGAATATGGTACTTATCATGTAACTTGCAGTGGAGTCTGCAATCGTTACGAATTTGCTCAGGAGATCTTGAGATTGTCAGGGAAAAACGTTGAATTAAAGGCAGTTCCGACAGAACAGTCAGATCTTTCTTCTGTCAGACCACCGTATGCGGTATTGGACAACTTCATTCTCCGTATTATTGATATGTATGATATGCCGGATTGGAAAGAGTCATTAGAAGAGTATATGAAAGAAAGAACGGAGAATTAGAATGAAAAATAAGAATGTGAAAGATGAAAAGAAAGAGAAGAAAATTGGTCTGACGACCAAGATTTTCATTGCTCTGCTTTTAGGTGCTGTTTTTGGAATTGTACTTTGTTATCTGATTCCAGACAGCAAGGTAAAAAATGATATTATTGTAGAAGGAATCCTCTATGTGATTGGACAGGGATTCATCCGTCTGATGAAGATGCTTGTTGTACCGCTTGTATTTTGTTCCCTTGTGTGCGGAAGTATGGCAATTGGAGATACGAAGAAGCTCGGAACAGTAGGTGTCAGAACATTGGTATTCTACCTCGCAACAACAGCTCTTGCTGTAACAGTTGCTTTATCAGTTGGTAATCTGATCAATCCGGGTATCGGACTTGATATGAGTGCAATCAAGACAAGTGCGTCCACAGTTGAGACAATGGAAGCAACTTCCCTGACAGATACAATCCTAAATATCATTCCGGACAACCCGATCAATTCCCTGGCAAGTGGAACAATGCTTCAGGTTATCGTATTTGCGCTGATCATTGGTGTTATCCTTGCGAAGATGGGTGAACGTGCAGAGACAGTTGCGAACTTCTTCAGCCAGTTCAATGACATTATGATGGAAATGACAATGATGATCATGAGCCTTGCACCAATCGGTGTATTCTGCCTGATCAGCCGTACTTTTGCTACAATCGGATTCAGTGCATTTGTTCCGCTGGCAAAATACATGATGCAGTACTTTTGGCACTTGCGATCCAGTGTCTGGGAGTATATCAGATTCTGTTAAAGATTTTCACAGGACTGAACCCGATCCGCTTCATCAAGAAATTCTTCCCGGTTATGGCATTTGCATTCTCTACAGCGACATCAAATGCGACAATCCCGCTTTCTATTGAAACACTTTCTAAGAAAGTCGGAGTTTCCAAGAAGATTTCTTCCTTTACGATTCCGCTTGGAGCAACAATCAACATGGATGGTACTTCCATCATGCAGGGTGTTGCAGTTGTGTTCGCAGCACAGGCGTTTGGAATCCATTTGAGCATGGCAGACTATATTACAGTTATCGGAACAGCAACACTGGCATCTGTCGGAACAGCCGGAGTACCAAGTGTTGGTCTGGTTACACTGACAATGGTATTTAACTCTGTCGGACTTCCGGTTGAAGCAATCGGTCTGATCATGGTATTGACCGTATCCTTGATATGACAAGAACAGCTGTTAATATCACAGGTGATGCCGTGTGTACAACAATCGTTGCACATCAGAATAAAGCTCTGGATAAGAAAATCTTTTATGAGACAGAGTAAAAGTGAATAGATAGTATATGCACTGTCTATGGTATAGAATGATATAAGAGAAACCCCTGGTTTACGTCTGGAATGATGTGAAACAGGGGTTTTATGATACGGTTGATTAGTGCATAAGAAGCGATGGAATGGTATAATTCCATCTTTGACAGTTGGAAAGATAAAAAATGGGGATGCCGAAATTTGCTGAACCAGTGTCATTTAGTTAACATTCAATAATGATATAACGCATGAGGAAAAATGCTAAAGACTTTTTAGCAGAACTGTTTTTTAGAGACATTTATAAAAATAGATACACGAAAAAGACAGATTGCAAATCTGTTAAAAAAAGAAGGTCTGAGAAAATCTATGGTATTACGTTTGTTGAAAAGGGGTAAATAGTGGTATAATTCTATTATTGATAGATCTTAATAGAAGGAGGATTACATCATGGAACGAGTAGTAAATTTTTTGAAAGAAGCAGAAATATATTATTTGGCAACAGTGGAAGGAGATCAGCCAAGGGTAAGACCTTTTGGAACAGCACATATTTTTGAAGGCAAGCTGTATATTCAGACCGGAAAGGTGAAGGATGTTTCAAAACAGATTCACGCAAACCCAAAGGTGGAAATCTGTGCATTTAAAAATGGCGAGTGGCTTCGTGTAGCCGGAGAACTTGTAGAAGATGACAGAAGAGAAGCAAGACAGTCTATGCTTGATGCTTATCCATCTTTACAGAATATGTACTCAGCAGATGATGGAAATACAGAGGTGTTCTATTTTAAGAATGTGACAGCTACATTTTTATCATTTACACATGAACCGGAAGTAGTGAAGTTTTAAGGACAACATAAAATGGAGAAAAGTAAGAAGAAAAAAATATATAAAAAGATAGATGTGGTCAGTTTTTATAAGAGCATTGTTGATCAGGATAGGGCATCCGTTGTTATATGCAATCTCAAGCATGAGATTATTTACATGAATCCGGCAGCTGTTATCAGCTATGCGAAGCGAGGCGGCGATAAACTTATTGGAAGAAGTCTGTTAGATTGTCATAATCCGGAATCAAGGGATAGAATACAGCAGGTAGTGGACTGGTTTGCAGTAGATGAAAGCCATAATATCGTTTATACTTTTCACAATGAGAAACAGAATAAGGATGTTTATATGGTGGCACTCAGAGATGAGGGAAAGTTGATAGGATATTATGAGAAACATGAATATCGAAATGCAGAGACTATGAAACAATACGATTTGTGGTGATGGAGTAGGCAGAAAGGAAAATAAATGAGAAAAGCAATCGTATATGCATCTGTACATCATAGAAATACAGAAAAATTAGCAAAAAACATAGCAGAAGAGTGTCAGGTTGATTTGATTGATGCTGTAAAACAGCCAGATGCAGATCTGAGTAGTTATGATATAATTGGGTTTGCATCAGGAATCTATTTTTCAAAATTTCATCAGTCGATATTGGAATTTGCAGAGAAGAATCTACCGGACGATAAAAAGGTATTTCTGATCTGTACTTATGGTGGAAGTGCGAATTACAAATCCATAGAGCAGATTTTGGACAAGAAGCGTTCTAAAGTGATAGGAAAATTCGGATGCAAGGGCTATGACACATTTGGTCCATTTAAACTGGTGGGTGGTATTGCCAAAGGGCATCCAGATGAAGAAGATATAAAAACGCAGTGGAGTTTGTAAAAGTATTATGAAGATGCGTATTATTGGGAGAGCCTTATGTTCATCAGATAAGGGGAGCAGATAATCTTATCGGTCCGCCATTTGAGATTCTTTCAGACAAAGCAGTTAAGTATTATGAAAAACTGAAGGATAAGGGCGAGAATGTGTATATAGATTCTCTTACCTATGAGCAGTTTATGGTGCTTGGTGATGCGGAATTAAGCAGAAGATTCTTCATGCAGGATGAAGCAGAGCAGAAAGCAAGGATAGACAGGGAGCAGGCAAATGAGCTTGAGTATGTTGATGAATCACAGAAGTCAGATGCTGCAGAAAGTGCTAACGCTTCTAGTGAGGATGAGTTCATATCGGAAGAAGCATTAAATGATATAGCATAGGCATAGGAAATGTGGTATACTTTGCCTATGTAAAAAAGAATGTGTTTTACAAATCGGAAGTTGGAGGATACACGCATGAAAATTGTAATCATTAATGGAAGTGCTAGAAAAGGAAACACGCTGACAGCAATCAATGCATTTATAAAAGGAGCATCAGAAAAGAATGAAATTGAAATCATTGAACCTGACAAACTCAACATTGCACCATGCAAGGGATGTGGTGTCTGTCAATGCTCTAAGGGATGCGTCGATAAGGATGATACAAATCCTACAATTGATAAAATTGCTGCCGCAGATATGATTCTTTTTGCTACACCAGTTTATTGGTGGGGAATGTCAGCACAATTGAAACTTATCATTGATAAGTGCTACTGCCGTGGATTGCAGTTAAAAAATAAAAAAGTTGGCACGATTGTTGTAGGCGGTTCTCCCGTAGACAGTATCCAGTATGAGCTGATTGATAAGCAGTTTGACTGTATGGCAAAATATCTTTCATGGGATATGCTTTTCAAAAAATCATATTACGCAACAGCCAGAGATGAACTTGAAAAAAACAAGGATTCCATGAACGAACTTGAGGGGATCGGAAAAAATTTATAAAGCACGTTCCAAATTCCAGTTTGGAGAATTAGAGTTTGAGAAACTCGGTGTTTGTCTTGATGAAAAATAGATAGTTTATAGTGGAACATCTGTCAGAAGCGGCAGATGTTTTCTTTTGGCTCTTGTTGTTCCTGAAATCATGAGCATACACTTCTAATAAAGGGTGATGGGAATTTTGTAAACCATAAAAATAAACATTGACAATCATCTATGCATAATGCATAATAGAAACATAGACAATTATCTATGTAAAGGAGGACAATATGAATACAATAGATGTAGCACTTATTTGTAAAGCATTGGGAGATAGTAATAGATTGCAGATTATCCAAATGCTCTCCGACGGAGAAAAATGTGGTTGTAAACTATTGGAGGCTTTTGAGATTACACAGCCTACACTTTCTCATCATATGAAAATCTTAAATGAATGTGGGTTGGTGAATGATTGGAAAGAAGGTAGATGGCATCATTATTCATTGAATTGTGAGACCTTGAATGCCTTTAAAACTTTTATTGAAGGATTATCCTGCTGTAAAGAGGAAAGTGGGTGCTGTCAATAATGATTCGGGAGTTTATTCAAAATCAGATTTTGGGAATGAAATGGATGAGTACATTAATTGGAAATCTTCTTGAGAAAATTGGTTTGGATACTTCAAGTAAAATGGGTGGAAGTGTACAGTTTTTCCTATATGATGTTTTGAAGATAACGATATTGCTTTGTATCCTGATTTTTATGATTTCCTATATTCAAAGCTACTTTCCACCAGAACGAAGTAAGAAGATTATGGGGCGTTTTCATGGAATCTGGGCAAACTGTATTGCAGCATTACTTGGTACGGTGACACCATTCTGTTCTTGCTCGTCCATTCCACTGTTTATTGGATTTACCAGTGCAGGACTTTCATTAGGTGTGACATTTTCCTTTCTGATTTCTTCTCCAATGGTAGATTTAGGAAGTCTGGTTTTGCTGATGAGTATCTTTGGATCAAAAGTTGCTATCATATATGTGATTGTAGGGCTTGTTATTGCGGTAATAGGTGGAACAATTATTGAAAAGCTTCATTTGGAGAATGAAGTGGAAGCGTTTATTCGAAAAGCGAATGCAGTCGATATTGATATGGATGAACCAACGCAAAAAGAAAGACTTTCTTTTGCAAAACAACAGGTTATAGACACCTTTAAGAAAGTATTTCCATATATTTTGATTGGTGTCGGAATAGGAGCTGTTATTCACAATTGGATTCCAGAGAGCTGGGTAGAAAAGATTCTTGGCAGTGATAATCCATTTGGTGTAATTCTGGCAACGTTGGTCGGCATTCCTATGTATGCAGATATTTTTGGTACGATACCAGTAGCAGAAGCATTACTTGCAAAAGGGGCACAGCTTGGAACAATCTTAAGTTTTATGATGGGTGTGACTACACTTTCGTTACCGTCAATGATTATGCTTAGAAAGGCAGTGAAACCGAAGTTACTAGGAATTTTTATTGTAATATGTGCAGTTGGAATAATTATTGTTGGATATTTCTTTAATGCAATTCAGTATCTACTGGTTTAGAAAAAGAAAAAAGGAGATTGAAATTATGAGCTTATTTGGAAAGAAAAAGGACGAAAAGGAAATGGTTAAGGAACAATCAGGTTGTTGCTGTGGTGGAAATTGCAATGAAGAAAGCGTTGAGGCAGCAAAGGAAACTCTTTCATCAGGAGCAAATGTGAAAGTTCTTGGTGGCGGTTGTGATAAATGCAATGCATTGGAGAAGAATGTGAAGGAAGCGCTTAGTGAGCTTGGCATGACGGATGAGATTGACCATGTTACAGATTTTGGCCAGATTGCGGCAATGGGAGTTATGAGTACACCTGCTCTGGTTATTGATAATAAAGTAGTCTCAATGGGGAAAGTATTAAGTAAGGATGATGTGATAAAAGCATTAAAGAAAGTTAGGGGATAGGTATGAAGAAGGTAGCGTTCATTTGTGTCCATAATTCATGCAGAAGTCAGGTTGCAGAAGCATTGGGAAAGCATTTTGCATCCGACGTATTTGAAAGTTATTCTGCTGGAACGGAAACGAAGCCACAAATAAATCAGGATGCAGTTCGTATTATGAAAGAAATGTATGGCATTGATATGGAGAAAGAACAGTATTCAAAGCTGATTTCGGATATACCAGAGCCAGATATTGCTATTTCTATGGGATGTAATGTTGGATGCCCGTTCATTGGAAGACCATTTGATGATAACTGGGGATTGGATGATCCGACAGGAAAATCAGACGAAGATTTCATCAAAGTAATTAATCAGATAGAACTGAAAATAAAGAATATGATAGATAGGATGAAATAGACAGATTCAAGTTTGTCTGACTCACAACAATTTAATAGCAAACAAATACAAGCACTTTAGCCAATAAGGTTAAGGTGCTTTTTTGCGCCTTGAAAAGAGGTGGTTGAAGCACACCACATCTATCAGCAGCAGGATTCATCTACCATGAACTCCGCTCTGAAAGGAATTGTAGCAGGTGTCATGATGGCTGGTATTTCAACAGTTCTGACATTCTTAGGCTTCTAAGATGGGGAAAAAGAGTTCCCCTTGAGTTTGTAAAATAAGAATAGCAAAAAGAGAGAAGAGGATGCCATGGAATCGTTGATTTGATGATTCCGTGGCATCCTCTTTTGGAGGGAAAACTGGATTTATGATATTGTGGATTTTAGAACTTGTTTCTTATCTTTCGGTACTCTCTTGGGGAATATCCTTTCAGCTTGTGGAAAAGCCGGCTGAAATAAAGCTGATTATCATACCCGACGATTTTAGAAATTTCATTGATGGAATAGGTTGTTGTTTCAAGTAACATCTGGGCATTGTTAATTCGGATTCCCACAATAAACTGCATTGGTGTAGAACCTGTGTATTTTTTGAAGTTTCGGATAAACCAGCTGACACTCATTCCACGTGAGGCAGCATAATCATCTATGCTAATATTCTGGTTATAATTTTCACTGAAAAAGGTAACTGCGTTATCCATCTCGTGATCCAGGTATTCATTTTTCGAGATATGTTCCCTGGTCAGTTCCCGATGAAAGATGATAAGAAGATGACGGAGCAGAAGGACAAGCATTTCCTCATAATTATCTTGGCAACGCTGAAGCTCGATGATAATACGCTTGAAAATCTGTTCGTATTCCATAGAGGTTCCGACCTGAAATACACGCTCTTTATCCGGGAATCCATATTGCCGTAGGATATTTTTTACATTGTTGCCTGTAAAATGAATCCAGTATACTTCTGTCTTATCTTTTCCATAATATTCATATTTCTGAAGTTCCTTCGGTCTGTACAGTACAATATTACCGGCGGGGACAATCGTTTCGTTATCCACATTGTCAAAATGAAAATGCCCACAACCAGCAGTGATATAGATAATCTGATAATCCAGGCGTCCCCTTGGACGGTAGGTTGGTAACTTTGGATGGCTGGAAAGGCGGTAAGTACCGCAACTTCCTACAACCAGTGGGCGACTTTTGTCTTTGAAATCCATATGGGAGTGGTTTAAATAACCGGTATTCATATACATATGGTAGCACCTCTTTTCCTTTTTTGCTATTGTATCATTTAGTGCATATTTTGTCTAATCCAATTCATAGACATGTTTTGCAGATTAGGATAAGATATATATAGCAAAACAGAGAAGCGTAAACATAAAAGTAAAAGACAAGGTTTGCTGTGGAAAAACAAAGTGCAAAAAAATGTATATGTATTAAAGGAGAGTTATTTATGATTGTACCACGTTATTATGAGGATTTAAGTGTACTGCATGAAAATACAATGCCAGCCAGAGCCTATTTTATTCCGGCATCCAAAAGAATGGATAACCTGGTGGAGCACAGGGAAGAGTCAGACCGAATGCAGTTATTGAACGGAACTTGGAAGTTCCAGTATTTTAACAGTATCTATGATGTTCAGGAACCCTTCTTTGAGAAAGATTATGATACAGAAAATTTTGATGAGATTCAGGTTCCGAGTGTATGGCAGATGGCAGGATATGACACACATCAGTATACAAACATCAGGTATCCGTTCCCATTTGATCCACCGTATGTACCACAGGATATTCCATGTGGAACATATGCACATACCTTTGTTTATCACAAAGATGAAAATGCACCAAAAGCTTTCTTGAATTTTGAAGGAGTAGACAGTTGCTTTTATGTATGGATCAATGGCTCTTATGTAGGGTATAGCCAGGTTTCTCATATGACCAGTGAGTTTGATATCACCGACCTCCTTCTGGACGGAGAGAACAGCATAGCGGTTCTGGTCATGAAGTGGTGTGATGGTTCCTATTTGGAAGATCAGGACAAATTCCGTATGAGTGGTATTTTCCGGGATGTGTACATTTTGAAACGCCCAAAACAGGCAATCAGTGATTATCATATTAAAACAAGAA
>ENA-OQLB01000035-OQLB01000035.1-human-gut-metagenome-genome-assembly--contig:-NODE-35-length-69312-cov-16.953921_pt1 | contig 69312 bp, 79 predicted proteins | sample MGYA00242656_ERZ504813 | MGnify/ENA primary metagenome ERZ504813 (study PRJEB26092, sample SAMD00036388) | human gut metagenome | host: Homo sapiens | study: EMG produced TPA metagenomics assembly of... | reverse complement strand
CGCGGCTTGCGGGATCCGCGCCGCGCAGGTCCGCCTTCCTCTGCGCGGCCAGCGCCGAATAGAACGGACCGAGGTCCACGGCCCGGTCTTCAGCCGTTTCGGCCGGTAGGGGCGGTACGACCCGTTCTCGTTGGACGCGAACCACAGGCCGCGCCTCAGCTCGCGGCTCACCGTGGACTTGTCCCGGCCGATCCTCTCCGCGGTCCGCCGAATGCTCAGATGCTGTTCGCAATGCAGCTTCTCGATCAGGATCCTCTCCTCGGACGACAGGTGCGAATACTGTTGACCCATGAGTGCGACACCTTCTTAAGTTAGAAACTTCGAACACTTCCAACCCTAGACAAGGTGTTGCACTTCTATTTAGAACCCGGGGCGTTCACTTCCTGTATACCCGGTGTGGCATAATAGCCGAGGCAATTTTTGGGCTTTGCCTAAGCTAGTTTGAATTTGAAATAGGTGAATAACGTGGCACAGACTACTAACGACATCAAGAACGGATCCGTCCTGAACCTCGACGGGCAGCTGTGGACCGTCATGAAGTTCCAGCACGTCAAGCCGGGCAAGGGCCCCGCCTTCGTGCGCACCACCATCAAGAACGTGCTCTCCGGCAAGATCGTCGACAAGACCTTCAACGCGGGCATGAAGATGGAATTCGAGACCGTGGACAACCGCACTCTCCAGTACTCCTACGAGGACGGTGACAACTTCGTGTTCATGGACATGACCACCTACGATCAGATCATGGTTCCGAAGACCCTCGTGGGCGACAAGGCCAAGTTCTTGCTCGAAGGCACTGACTGCCTAGTCTCCTTCCACGACGGCACCCCGCTGAGCGTCGATCTGCCGGGCTCCGTGGTCCTGACCATCACCCACACCGAGCCGGGCCTGCAGGCAACCGCTCCAACGCCGGCACCAAGCCGGCCACCGTTGAGACCGGAGCCGAGATTCAGGTCCCGCTGTTCATCAATGAGGGCGACCGCGTCAAGATCAACACCGAGGACGGTTCCTACACCGGCCGCGAGAACAACTGATCTCCGCATCCTCAACAGACGACCGACCGTATAAAGGACTAGGACAGCAGCAGTATGGCACGTTCCACCGCGCGCAAAAGGGCTCTGAACACCCTGTACGAAGCCGACGAAAAAAGCCAGGATATTCTCTCCCTGCTTGACGAGCGCATCGCACATCCCGGTGCCCAGACCCCGCTTCCCGACTATGCCATTGAAATCGTCAAGGGCGTGGCCGAGCACCGTCGTCAGATCGACATGACCCTGGACGAACACTCCACGGGTTGGAAGGTCCGCCGTATGGGCGTGGTCGATCGCAACATTCTGCGTATCGCCGCTTGGGAGATTCTGTTCACCGATGATGTGCCGGACAAGGTCGCCATCGACGAGGCTCTGGCATTGGCCAAGACCCTGTGCGATGACGATTCGCCCGCTTTCATCCATGGCCTGCTGTCTGCGGTGTGCACCGCCAAGAATGCAGCACCGGCACCGGAGTCCGTGGCAGAAGAGGCCGATGAGGAATCGTCCGATTCCGCTGCCGCCGCATCCGAGCCGACCGATGAGGGCGATGTTTCCGATTCGCCCGATTCGTCCGGTGCATCCGACGAGCCTGCTGCCCCGTCCGCTGAGATTCAGCGACGGTCGATTAGTCATTTGTTGTTCAGCCTCCCCATTCGGGAGGCTTTTTCATGGGCGGACACTTGTGCCGCCGTACATTCTCAAGTCGGCACCTTGCCGACAGCCCCGCCAGCGGGGGTGAGACTTTGCGTCCAACGGCGTGTGAGTCTGCGCTGGCCGTTAACCTTGGTACGAATACCCGAAAAACATAAGGGGGTTTTGGTGAGCCAGAACGAGTCCGGGACCATCGCAATTCCGATGTATGACAAGGACGATGCAGTCCTCGTTTTGGAAGACGGACAGGTATATGTGGGGGAGCCATACGGCGCCCTCGGCGAGACGACCGGTGAGATCGTCTTCGCCACCGGTATGACCGGATACCAGGAGACGCTCACCGATCCGAGCTACGATCGCCAGATCGTTGTGCAGACGTTCCCGCACATCGGCGATACCGGCGTCAACAGCGAAGACCCTGAGTCCTCCCGCATCTGGGTTGCCGGATACATTGTGCGTGATCCCTCTCCGAACGTGAGCAACTGGCGTGCCGAAGGCAGCCTGGACGACGACCTCGCCAAGAACGGCATCGTCGGCCTGAGCCACATCGACACCCGCAAGCTGGTGCGCCACCTGCGTTCCGCAGGCGTGATGCGCGCCGGCATCTTCTCCGGCGACGCCCTGACCGATCAGGCCACCGGCGCGCTCAAGACCATCGAGCAGCTGCTCGAAGACGTCAAGAACACCCCGCAGATGCAGGGTCTGAGCCTGTACGACGAGGTGTCCACCAAGGAGACCTACACCATCGAACCGTGCGGCGAGTACGAAGGCAAGGAGCCGCTGTACACCGTGGCCGCTGTGGACCTCGGTATCAAGGGCATGACCCCGCACCGCATGGCCGAACGCGGCTGCCGCGTGCACGTGGTGCCCTCCACCATCACCTTCGCCGAAATCGAGAACCTGAACCCGGACGCGTCTTCTTCTCCAACGGTCCGGGCGACCCGGAACAGGCCGGTCCCGAAATCGAGCTGCTGCGCCAGGTACTTGACGCCGGCTACCCGTTCTTCGGCATCTGCTTTGGCAACCAGCTGCTCGGCCGCGCACTCGGCTTCGGCACCTACAAGCTCAAGTTCGGCCACCGCGGCATCAACCAGCCGGTCAAGGATCTGACCACCGGCAAGGTCGAGGTCACCGCCCACAACCACGGCTTCGCGGTCGACGCCCCGATCGGCAAGCAGGTCGACGCGCCGTTTGAAAACGGCAAGTACGGCAAGGTGTTCGTCTCCCACATCGATCTGAACGACGACGTGGTCGAAGGCCTGCAGTGCGTGGACATCCCCGCATTCTCCGTGCAGTACCACCCGGAGGCCGCAGCAGGCCCGCACGATGCGGCCTACCTGTTCGACCGTTTCTGCGAACTTATGAAGAACAACTCCAAGGAAGGTAAGTGATATGCCGAAGCGCACCGACATCAAATCCGTGATGGTCATCGGCTCCGGCCCGATCGTGATCGGTCAGGCTGCGGAGTTCGATTACTCGGGCACCCAGGCATGCCGCGTCCTTCGTGAGGAAGGCATCCGCGTCATCCTCGTCAACTCCAACCCGGCCACCATCATGACCGACCCGGAGATGGCTGACGCCACCTACATCGAGCCGATCGCCACCCCGATCCTCGAGCAGATCATCGCCAAGGAACGCCCCGACGCGCTCCTGCCCACCTTGGGCGGCCAGACCGCGCTCAACGCCGCCATGGCGCTGGGCGAGGCCGGCGTCCTGAAGAAGTACAACGTCGAACTGATCGGTGCTTCCCTGGAAGCCATCGACCGTGGCGAGGACCGTGAACTGTTCAAGAAGGTCGTTGACGAGGCCGGCGCCGAATCCGCCCGCTCCGACATCGCCCACAGCATCGAGGAAGTCGACAAGATCGCCGAGAAGTTCGGCTACCCGCTGGTCGTGCGCCCGAGCTTCACCATGGGTGGCCTGGGCTCCGGCATCGCCCACAACGAGGAGGAGCTGCACCGCATCGCCGGCGCCGGCATCCATTACTCGCCCACCGACGAAGTCCTGATCGAAGAGGGCATCGAGGGCTGGAAGGAATTCGAGCTCGAGCTCATGCGCGACCGCAACGACAACGTCGTGGTCGTCTGCCCGATCGAGAACGTCGACCCGGTCGGCGTGCACACCGGTGACTCCATCACCGTGGCCCCCTGCTTCACCCTGACCGACCGCGAATACCAGAAGCTGCGTGACATCGGCATCGCCATCATCCGTGGCGTGGGCGTGGACACCGGCGGCTGCAACATCCAGTTCGCCGTTCATCCGGACACCGGCCGCATCATCGTCATCGAGATGAACCCGCGCGTCTCCCGTTCCTCCGCACTGGCCTCCAAGGCCACCGGCTTCCCGATCGCCAAGATCGCCACCAAGCTGGCTCTCGGCTACACGCTCGACGAGATTCGCAACGACATCACCCAGTCCACGCCGGCCTCCTTCGAGCCGACCATCGACTACGTGGTCACCAAGGTGCCGCGCTTCGCTTTCGAGAAGTTCCCGGGCGCCGACCCCACCCTGACCACCTCCATGAAGTCCGTGGGCGAGGCCATGGCCCTGGCCGGCAACTTCCAGGAGTCCCTCGGCAAGGCCATGCGCTCCATCGACAAGCGCCACATGGGCTTCAATTGGGATGGCGAGAAGCGTCCGCCGAAGAAGTGGCCGAACTGCTTGAGGCCATCCACACCCCGACCGAACACCGTTACCTGCAGCTCATGCGCGCCATCTGGGGCGGTGCCACGCTGGAGCAGGTGTTCGCGGCCACCAAGATCGACCCGTGGTTCCTGAAGCAGATCTTCCTCATCAATGAGACCGCCATGACGGTGCGCGAGGCCGAAACCCTCACCCCGAGGCTGCTCAAGAAGGCCAAGCTCGCCGGTCTGTCCGACGTGCAGGTGGCCCACCTGCGTGGTTTGGGCGATGAAGGCGAGAACACCATCCGCGAACTGCGCTGGACCTACGGTCTGCGCCCGGTCTACAAGACCGTCGACACCTGCGCCGCCGAGTTCGACGCCGCCACGCCGTACTACTACAGCTGCTACGCCGACGAAACCGAGCTGCGCCCGCGCGAACGCGAGGCTGTGATCATCCTCGGCTCCGGCCCGAACCGCATCGGTCAGGGCATCGAGTTCGACTACACGTGCGTGCACGCCGTGCAGGAGCTTGGCAAGGACTATGACACCATCATGGTCAACTGCAACCCGGAGACCGTGTCCACCGATTACGACATGTCCGACCGTCTCTACTTCGAGCCGCTCACCTTCGAAGACGTGCTCGAGATCTACGAGGCCGAGAAGAAGATGGGCCCGGTCAAGGGCGTCATCGTCCAGCTCGGCGGCCAGACCCCGCTGTCCCTGGCCGCGCGTCTGAAGGCTGCCGGCGTGCCGATTCTCGGCACCACCCCGGAATCCATCGACTTGGCCGAGAACCGTGAGCTGTTCGGCGAAGTACTCAAGAAGGCGGAGATGAACGCCCCGCGTTACGGCACCGCCCTGAGCCTCGAAGAGGCCAAGGAAGCCGCCCACCGCATCGGTTACCCGGTGCTCGTGCGCCCGAGCTACGTGCTCGGCGGTCGTGGCATGGAAATCGTCTACGATGACAAGCAGCTCAACAAGTACGTGGACCGCGCACTTGCCGAGGCCAAGGCCGATACCGTGGTCTCCGGCCGCCTGCCTCCCCGCTGCTCATCGACAAGTTCCTGCAAGACGCCATCGAAATCGATGTCGACGCACTGTTCGACGGCGAGGAACTATACATCGGCGGCATTATGGAGCACGTCGAGGAGGCCGGTGTCCACTCCGGTGACGCCGCCTGCACCCTGCCTCCGTCCACCCTGTCCGACGACCAGATTCGTCGCCTGCGTGAAGGCACCTACGCCATCGCCAAGGGCTGCCATGTGCAGGGCCTGATCAACGTGCAGTACGCCTTCATGGCCAACACGCTGTACGTGATCGAAGCCAACCCGCGCGCCTCCCGTACCGTGCCGTTCGCCTCCAAGGCCACCGGCGTGGCACTGGCCAAGGCTGCTGCCCGCATCATGGCCGGCGAAACCATCGCCGATCAGCGTGCCAACGGTCTGCTGCTGCCTAAGGGCGACGGCGGCGACATCCACCCCGGCCAGCAGGTCGCGGTTAAGGAATCCGTGCTGCCGTTCAAGCGCTTCCGCACCCCGGTGGGCAAGACCGTCGACATCCTGCTCGGACCTGAGATGCGTTCCACCGGTGAGGTCATGGGCTTCGACCGTGACTTCCCGCACGCCTTCGCCAAGAGCCAGCTCGCCGCCTACGACGGTGGCCTGCCGACCCACGGCAACGTGTTCATCTCCGTGAACGACACCGACAAGCGTCAGCTGCCGTTGATCGCCGTTCGTCTCGAGGAGCTTGGATTCAAGCTCTGGGCCACCGAGGGCACCGCTCCGTGCTTCGCCGTTACGGCATCGAGTCGAACATCGTGGACAAGATCAGCACCCGCGTGGACACCGATCCGGAAGCCCCGGTCGAGGTGCATCACGCTGCCGGATCCGTGGGCAAGAACGTGGTTCAGCTCATCGAGGAAGGCAAGATCGACATGATCCTCAACACGCCGAACTCGCGCGGCTCCCGTTCCGACGGCTACTCCATCCGTGCCGCCGCCATTGCCGCCGATCTGCCGCAGTTCACCACCATCACCGAGTTCCAGGCCGCACTGCTCGCTATCGAGGCCGTGAAGCATAATGATTATCAGATCATGAGCATTCAGGAGCATTCGAAGCAGCTGTTCGAATTGGAGCGACGGGAGTTCTGATGACTACACTCAGCAGTGAGGAATTGCAGGCACAACGTTCGGATTTCGGTCTGCGATTAAGCAATTCAATGGCCAAATACGGGCCGCTGTGTGTGGGCATTGACCCGCATCGCAAGCTCCTCACCGACTGGGGATACAACGTCGACGCCGAAGGCGCCGAACTCTTCTCCATGCGTATGCTGCAGGCCGCCAACGGGCGCGCCGCAGCAGTCAAATTCCAGACGCCGATGTTCGAGCGCTACGGAGCCAAAGGTTTCGAAGCGCTCGAGCGCGTGCTCTACGCGGCACGACAAATGGGCGTCATCACCATCGTCGATTGCCTGCGCGGCGGCCTGTCCACCACGATTTCCGCCATCGCAGACGCCTATTTCAAGCCCGGTGCACCGTTGCTGGCCGACGCCATCACGCTGCTGCCGTACTATGGCGCGCGTTCGTTGAACGGCCTGATTACCGAAGCGCTGGAAAACGGACGCGGCGTGTTCATCGCCTCCCTGACCTCCAACCCGGAAGGCATGAGTCTGCAGACCGCGTTGCGCCAGAGCGGCGATTACAAGGGACGTACCGTGGCCTACGGCATCGCCTCCACCGCGCAGAAGCATAACGTGGATATCGAAGGCATGGGCTCGGTTGGTCTGATTATCGGTGCCACCATCGGCCAATGGATGCAGGATTCCGGCGTGGACCCCTCCAAGTTCACCGGTCCGATTCTTTCCCCCGGTTACGGTTGGCAGGGTGCCGAGGCCAAGGATCTGAAAACCGTGTTCCGCGGTACGCGCGGCAACGTGCTGGTCACCGTGTCCCGCTTTATCGCCTCGCATGGGCCGGATATCGCCGCACTGAGCCAAGCCACCGAGTCGATTGCGCTTGACGTACGTCAGGCGCTGATGGAAGCCACTGTCGAAGGCTCGGAAAACCAGTAATCAGAACGGAATCAGATGTCGCGGCATGCGTACGTGTCTATCTCATCGCGTACGTCGCATCACGATTCATATTCTTCCCTGTTCGTCGGGGCTGTAGCAGTTACCGGTCATCTCGCCGGTGAGCCGTTACCACATTGGATTCATAATCGCTGCACACCACATCATCTCCGGAGGAACCCATGACTGAAAACACCCATGCTGGCCGTCTAATCGTCCTGACTGGCCCCACCGCAGTAGGTAAGGGCACCGTGGAAGCCAAGCTGCGCGCCGACCACCCGAAGTGTGGGTGTCCGTCTCCGCCACCACACGCGCTCCGCGCCCGGGCGAGGTTGATGGCGTCAACTATTGGTTCCTTACTGAAGACGAGTTCCTGGCCCGCGAAGCGGCCGGTGAGTTCCTGGAAACCGCCGTGGTGCACGGCATGGCCCACTACGGTACATTGCTCAAGCCTGTGGAGGAACATCTGGCCGCCGGTGTGCCCACGATTCTGGAAATCGACCTGCAGGGTGCCCGCCGCGTCAAGCAGCGCGCCGCCGAGCTCGACCTCGAAGTGGTGTACGTGTTCATCGCGCCGCCAAGCTTCGAAGAGCTCGAGCGCCGCCTGATCGGCCGCGGCACCGAAACCGCCGAACAGCAGGCCCGTCGCTTGGAGACCGCCAAGGTGGAGCTCGCCGCCGAAAGCGAATTCGACGTCACCATCGTCAACGAAACCGTTGATCAGCCGCTGCCGACCTCTGGTCCGTCATCGCCAAGGAATACGGGCTGTAAACTACCGCTTTACCACCAACTGCTGGTGGAGGATTTCGGCGCTGTTTTTGGCCGGCGCCTGCTTCCAGCGGATCGCTTCGGATTCGTGATGCTCGGTGACATAATGCCGCATCCATTCGAAGCACTGCTGGGTTTGGATGGCATCGCTTAATGCGCGGTGCTCCTCATTGTCCGCGATGCCGAAGCGTACGATCAGGTCGGCCAGACGGTGATGCCGCTGCGCGGGGAACAGGGCGCGGCTGATCTGCATCGTGTCATAATCCGCGCAGGCAAAGCCGCAGCCGGCGATATGCCGGGTGTTGTAATCCAGGAATCGCAGATCGAAGCTGACGTTATGGCCGACAATCGGCTCGACGGCGGGACCGGCAGCCGGGGTAGCGAGCCATGCGATGAATCGGGGAAGCACCTCGTCAATCGGATCGAGGTCGGCCACCATCGCATCGGTGATGCCGGTCAGCGTGGTGATCTGACGCGGAATCGGCCGCAAGGGATTCACCAGCTGCTGGAATTGATCGACGATATGCCCCTCCCGCACGCGCACGGCACCGATTTCCGTGATGGCGCAACTGTTCGGGTAAAAGCCGGTGGTCTCCAAATCCAGCGCCACATAATCGGTGGGGAAGACGGCATCGTCCATGGCGATTCGCCCGCCGGCACCATGATTGGGCTGGGATGGTTGGCCGAAAACGGTAATGCCGGAAGTGGTCACGGAGGCTCCTCATATCAGTCGGTGTTCGGTGACTTATTGTACCGGCATCCCGGTCTGACGGTAAAATTATTCCCTCCCGGTTTTTCTCGGATATATTGGTTAGGCGGCCGGCAATTGCGCGGCGCATCGGGAAGGGAGCACAGCTGATGAAACAGATAGTGGCAGGCATCGTGGCGCATGTGACGCGGGCAAGACCACGCTGTCCGAGGCGCTGCTCTACCGTACCGGTGAGATCCGCAAATTGGGGCGAGTAGATCACGGCGATGCGTTTCTGGACACCAATTCCTTGGAGAAGGCGCGAGGCATCACGATCTTCGCGCACCAAGCGTTGGTTGAACACGGCGACCTGCGACTGACCCTGCTGGATACGCCGGGGCACGTGGACTTCGCAGCCGAAACCGAACGGGTGCTGCGTGTGCTTGATTACGCGATTCTTGTGGTCTCCGGCACGGATGGCGTGCAAGGCCATACCGAGACACTGTGGCGTCTGCTGGCCAGATACGGTGTGCCGACGTTCATCTTCGTCAACAAGTGCGACGCCGCCGGATTCGACTGCGAGGCCATTCTGGCACAGTTGCGCAAACGCCTGAGCGATGCGATATATCCGCTGCCGGCAATGGAGCAGTCCACTGAGGGCAGCGCGGTACCGTTGGACGCGCTTGCCGAGGATATCGCCACCCTGGACGAGGAGGCGATGAACGACTATCTGGAACATGGCGCGCTGTCCGTGGACAGATTGCGATCGATGATCGCCGTGCGCGAGCTGTTCCCCGTATATTTCGGCTCGGCATTGAAACTCGAAGGAGTCGAGGAATTCCTGGACGGGCTGGAGACGTTCACCCGCGAACGTGAATGGCCGGCCGCCTTCGCCGCACGCGTGTTCAAAATCGCCCACGACGGCCAGCACAACCGTATGACGTGGCTGCGCGTCACCGGCGGTGCGCTCAAAGCCAAGGAGATCGTCTCTTCATCCTCGTGCGCCGCGGCGTCGACAGCACCGTCGCCGGTACAGGGGGATGATGGCACGGTATGGTCCGAGAAAGTCGATCAGGTGCGCGTCTACAATGGCGCCAAATTCGAGACGGTCACCGAGGTGCCTGCCGGATCGGTGTGTGCGGTGACCGGACTGACGCGGACCTTCCCCGGCGAAGGGCTGGGAGCGGAACCGGACGCCGAATCACCGTCGCTGCAACCCGTGTTGACCTACACGGTGTTGCCCGCCGGAGCGGAATCCGATACGGCCGGCACCTCGGGAGCGGCCAAACGCGGTGACGCCGGCCATAACAACGTGAATCAGGACGATGCCGAGCATGATGCCGCCAAGTCGGGAACCGGCCGCAATGAGGAGAACGACACCGCCGGCCAGACCGCGGCGGACAATAGCTCGCCGGCCCGTCCCCAGTTCGATGATCTGACCTTGCATAAGGTCATCACCGCATTGCGTGAGCTGGAAGACGAAGACCCGTTGTTGCATGTGGTCTGGGTGGAGCGGTTGGCCGAGATTCATGTGCAATTGATGGGCGCGGTCCAGCTGGAGATCATCCAGCAGACCCTGCACGACCGGTTCGGTCTGGATGTATCGTTTGGCCCCGGCTCCATCCTGTACCGTGAGACCGTCACTGCGCCGATCGAAGGCGCAGGTCATTTCGAGCCGCTCCGTCATTATGCCGAAGCACATATCCTGCTGGAACCAGGGGAGCCGGGCAGCGGAGTCACTGTGGCCTCGGCCCTGTCCGAAAACGATTTGGACCGCAATTGGCAACGGCTGATTCTGACCCATCTGACCGAGCGTGAGCATCTCGGTGTGCTCGTTGGCGCGCCGCTCACCGATATCAAGATGACTTTGGTGGCTGGCCGCGCGCATCTGAAGCATACCGAAGGCGGCGACTTCCGCCAAGCCACCTATCGTGCGATTCGTCAGGGGCTTATGGAAGCCAGAGCTGGAGTCAGTGGCCGGCCCGAGACGCCGGTCGAGAGCCGTCCGGACACCGCAGGGGAGGGCAACTGCCGACTGCTGGAACCGTGGTATCGGTTCCGGCTCGAAGTGCCAGCAGACATGATCGGCCGTGCCATGAGCGACATCCAGCGCATGGCCGGCACCTTCGAATCCCCGGTCACCGATGGCGAATACGCCGTGATCGAAGGCGAGGCGCCGGTGTCCGAGATGCGCGACTATGCGATGGATGTGAACCAGTACACGCACGGCCATGGCCGTTTCTCCGCCACTTTCGGCGGCTACAAGCCATGCCATGACGCCGAACAGGTCATCGCAGCCGCCGCTTACGATCCCGAAGCAGATCTGGACAACACCCCCGACTCGGTCTTCTGCGCCCACGGTGCCGGCTACCCCGTCAAATGGTATAAAGTCCCCGAATTCGCCCACGTCGACTACGCCATGTGAGGTGGTGACTACCAAAATCTGCGGCCGAATGAATCCGTTGGTCTCCAAGAACCGTTGAATATCGCGCATTTCCGGCATATTAATGGAATGGGCCATGCCCGGATACACTTGTTCGGTCAACGTGCCGTGCTCGTGCCAGAACTCACCCATCGCCGTCACATCGGCTTTCGGGAAGATGTCGTCTGCAGCACCATGCCCATAGAACACCGGCGGCTTCAACGAAGCCAATTCGGCATCGCCGCAACGGACCCCGGTGCCAGCCATCCAGAGCAGGAGACGGCTGCGGCATATCGCTTCGGATTGAAACGCAGCAGATGCGCGGCCAAGAGGCCGCCCTGCGAGAATCCCATGGCAACCACCGGCCGAGTGGCGGGAATATGCTCCGCAACCCATGCATCAATGGCTTGGGCGGCTTCAGTCGCCTGCTTGTCTAATGATTCGCCCTCCGGCACACCTTCATGCGCCCACGCACCGAACCATGTATATCCCATGCCATAGGCGATGGGTGCCTGCAAACTGGCATAATCAGCCGAACCGGCACCGCAATAGTTCAGCAGATCGGGCAAATCGTATTCATTGGAACCCCAGCCGTGCAACAGCACGAACACCGGAGCGGTTTCGGGACCGGTCAAACGGGTCAGAGCTTTGGTGATCTTCATAGCCTCAGTGTATCCACCGTTTGGGCGACAATAATGCCTGATGTTCGCCCATCGAGTAACGTCCCATAAGTAATGCGTATAGCGCAGCGGCCGTGCCACGTGTTCTGATACTCTACGATGACACGGCAGGGGGACAGGTATGTTCGGCCCCCGAAATCGTACATGGGTGGCTAAGACCGTTTATGCGCAGGAGAAGAAACGAGAAGCAAAGGAAGGAGCGCGCCCAATGACATTCGATTGGTCGTTCGTGCAGCGTTACGCGCCTTTCTTCGTCAACGGCACATTGATGACCTTATTCATATCCGTGTTTGGCATATTGCTTGCCATCGCGGTGGGTCTGGTCTGCGCTGGCGTGGAAATCGCGCGTATCCCGGTCGCCCGGCAAATCGTGAGAATCTACATCGAACTCAGCCGCAATACGCCATTGCTGGTACAGCTGTACTTTCTGTACTTCGGCCTGCCCAAACTCGGCGTAGTATGGTCCGCCGAAACCTGCGCGATAGTCGGCCTTGGATTCTTGGGCGGTTCCTACATGGCCGAGGCAATGCGCGGCGGATTGGAAGCGGTGCCCAACGTGCAGCGCGAAACCGCGTACGTGCTGGGACTGACTTCCACGCAAACCATCACCCGAGTCATTCTGCCGCAAGCAGTGTCCACCGCCATTCCCGGCGTAGTGGCCAATGTGATCTTCCTGTTTAAGGAATCGAGCGTCGTCTCCGCCATTGCGCTCGCCGACGTGATGTACATGGCCAAGGATCTGATCGGCATGTATTACAGCACCTATGAGTCGTTGTTCATGCTGGTCGTGGCCTATCTGGTGATTCTGCTGCCGATTTCCATCTTCGGCACATGGTTGGAGCGGAGGTTCGATTATGAGCGGCGCTGAAATACTGCTCCAGCCAGGCGTATTCCCACGTCTGTTGCAAGGCCTGTGGGTCACCGTGTGGATAGCCGGCGTATCCGTAGGCGCGTCCATCCCGGTCGGCCTGTTGATGGGCTGGTTGATGACGCTGAAGAATCCCGTGATCCGGGCCGCGATGCGCATCTACCTCGACTTCATCCGCATTATGCCTCAGCTGGCGTTGCTGTTCCTTGCCTACTACGGTTTTGCTCGATGGTTCGATTGGAATCTCGATGCCACCGGTGCCTGCGTGCTGGTGTTCATCCTGTGGGGAGGCGCCGAGCTGGGCGATCTGGTGCGTGGCGCATTGCAGTCGATTCCCAAAGTGCAGTACGAATCGAGCTACGTACTGGGGTTGAGCCCGTGGCAGACCTTCTCCCGGGTGATTCTGCCGCAGGCTGTTCGCCGTATGCTGCCGGCATCCGTAAACTTGGCGACACGTATCGTCAAAACGACATCATTGGCCGTGCTGCTCGGTGTGGTCGAGGTCATCAAGGTCGGCCAGCAGATTATCGACGCGAACCGATTCCAGTTCCCGACCGGAACCTTGTGGATTTATGGCGTGATTTTCTTTATGTACTTCATCGTGTGCTGGCCGCTGTCCATTGTGGCCCGCCGACTGGAAAAGAGGTGGTCGAATGACTGAACCGAAACGACCTGCAAGGGTTTCGAGGTGAATCATCTGGTCAAACAGTATGCGAATGCCGACAAGCCGGTGCTGGATGACATCTCCTTCAAGGTGGAGCATGGTTCGGTGCTCGTGGTGCTGGGTCCTTCCGGCTCGGGCAAGTCGACGCTGCTGCGCACCATCGCCGGTCTGGAACCGATTCAGGGCGGCACGATTTCCATCAACGATCAGGTGATCGATGCCGGCAAGCCTGGCACGGAACGAGCCGGACGATCCGACCGGTCCAGTGAACTGCGCACGCGTATCGGCATGGTGTTCCAAAGCTACGATTTGTTCCCGAACAAAACGGTGCTCGGCAACATCACCATGGCGCCGGTGCTCGTGCAGAAACGCGATAAGTCCGAGGTGGAGGCTGAAGCGATCCGGTTGCTTGGCCGCGTGGACTTGCCGATCGCAAGGACTCTTGGCCGCACGAATTGTCCGGCGGTCAGCGCCAGCGTGTGGCCATTTGTCGTGCGCTGATTCTGCACCCGGAAGTACTGCTGCTCGATGAGATTACGGCGGCTCTCGACCCCGAAATGGTGCGTGAAGTGCTCGACGTGGTGCTCGAACTGGCCAAGTCCGGGCAGACGATGCTTATCGTCACCCACGAAATGCAGTTCGCGCGAGCCATCGCCGACCGCATCATCTTGCTGGACGGCGGGCGCATCGTCGAGGAATCGTATGATGCGCAGGCGTTCTTCGAACACCCGCAAACCGAACGTGCGCAGCAGTTCCTGCACACCTTCGAATTCGAGTGATTCGATTGTGCCATATCGACGTATTTGAGAAGAAATATCAATAACAACAAGAGAAGGAGAACCCAATGAGTATCAAGGTTGGGAAATCATTCAAAGCACTGATTGCCGCAGGCGCGGCATTGGTAATGGCGGCGTCCATGGCCGCATGCGGTCCGTCGGCAGGCACCCCGAGCGAAGCGAAGTCCTCTGACACGGGCACCAGCTCCAGCGCCAATGCCAAGGCCCGCAGCCTCGACGAGATCAAGAAGAGCGGCAAGATCAAGATTGCCGTCTTCTCCGACAAGGCGCCATTCGGCTACGTGGACAAGGACGGCAAGTACCAGGGCTATGACGTCTACTTCGCCGAACAGCTGGCCAAGGATCTGGGTGTGGAGCCGGAATACACGTCGGTTGACCCGGCTGCCCGTGTGGACGTGCTCACCTCCAACAAGGTCGATCTGGTGCTCGCCAATTTCACCGTCACCGATGAGCGCAAGGAGAAGGTCGACTTCGCCAAGCCGTACATGAAGGTGGCGCTTGGTGTGGTCTCCCCGGAGAGCGCCAGATCACCGATGTCAGTCAGCTCGACGGCAAGACCTGATCATCGCTAAGGCACCACCGCCGAAACCTGGTTCGAGAAGAACGCGCCGAACGTCAAGCTGCAGAAGTACGACCAGTACGCCGATGCCTACAACGCGCTGCTGGACGGCCGTGGTGACGCCTTCTCCACCGACAACACCGAGGTGCTCGCCTGGGCCAAGTCCAACAAGGCTTCAAGGTTGGCATCACCCACCTTGGTGACGACGACACCATCGCGCCCGCCGTGCAGAAGGGCAACACCGAACTGCTGAACTTCGTGAACGACGAGATCGTCAAGCTCGGCAAAGACAACTTCTTCCACAAGGATTACCAGGAGACTCTGGAGCCGGTCTACGGCAACGAAGTCAACCCCGATGACATCGTGGTAGAAGGCGGAGCCGTCTGACGGACAGTCCGGTGGACTGTCCGTAGGCGACGCCGAGCCGCGGCAGCGGCGAGGTGTGTTGGGCCGGTCGTCAGGCCGTCCATTCTTGCAGGACGGAGAGGTCTGATTATACCCGTCCATAACCAACACATATAGCAACGCCGGCCTTCGGGCCGGCGTTTTGCGTTAAGGTCGTAATCGTGCCGCGCGGGGAACGGCTTCGCGCAGATGACGCAACACTTTAAGGGGGTGCGCAATGACCAGGTTCAACACTCAGCTCGTCCACGGACTGCCGGTTGGAGACAACAACACCGGAGCCGTGAACCCGCCGATCTACAACTCAACGACATATGCCTTCGAGAAGGTTGACGCGATGCCCCGCTATGACTACGCACGAAGCGGCAATCCCACACGTGACTTCCTGGAACAGCAGATCGCCCAGCTCGAGCAGGGAACGCGTGGTTTTGCGTTCGCCTCCGGTCTCGCGGCGATTCACGCGGTGCTGAGCATTTTCAAGCCCGGCGACCGCATCGTGGTCGGTGACAATATTTATGGCGGATCGTATTCCCAGCTCAATGAGTTCTTCACTCGCTGGGGAATCCTCGTCGAGGCCGTCGACACTCAGGACATCGCAGCATTGGAGGCCGCCGTCAAGGGCGACCGCGCGAACGGCATCGTGCCTGCCCAAGCCGTCTACTTTGAAACCCTGACCAATCCTCTACTCAAGGTGAACGACGTGCGCGCCATCTCCACGGTGGCCCACCGTTTCGGGGCGCTTTCGATTGTGGATAACACGTTCGTGACCCCGTATCTGCAGAAGCCGCTTGCTTTGGGTGCCGATGTGGTGATTCACTCCGCCACCAAGTATCTGGCCGGTCATTCTGATGTGAACGCCGGTCTGGTGGTCGTTTCCGGTGAGGATCTGGCGAGCCGCGTGTACTTCGCGCAGAACCGTTTGGGTGGTGTGTTGGCTCCTGCTGAGTGCGACGCGGTGCGCCGCGGCATTCAGACGCTGGCCCTTCGCATGGATCGTCAGCAGGAGAATGCCAATGCCATCGCCCGCTACCTGCTGGTGCATCCGCTGGTTAAGGCGGTGCATTACCCGGGTCTGCCCGGCGCAGGCGACCAGCGTCTGGCTGCCAAAGGTCTCAAGGGGGCCGGTGGCGTGTTGAGCTTCGAGGTCGTGCCTGGCGTTGATCCGGCTGACGTGCTCAACAACCTGCACCTGTTCCGTCTTGCTGTGTCGTTGGGTGCGGTGGAGTCTCTTGCCGAGCTGCCGTGTCGTATGACGCATTTCGAACTGCCTCGCGAGGAGCGTCTGAAGATCGGCATCACCGATGAATTGGTGCGTCTCGCCGTTGGCATCGAGGACGCCAACGATCTGATCGAAGATCTCGGCCAGGCGTTCGATATCGCTTACGCCCGTTACATCGATCGGCATGCCGACTTCGACGTGTTCCAACAGCTGACTTCGGGGGGTGTTTGCCTGATCTAATTCTTTTCTGCCTATTTTTCTACTCCTGGGGAGCGGCGTCGGTTGTGCCACACCGGAGCCGCTTTTTTATGCTCTGGTTCCGCCTCCGCTGGCAGAGGGCTGTCGGCGTAGCGACTGGGGTGGTTAAGCGGACCGCCCGCATTATGCCAACCGCGATATCACAGCATCCCCGTTACGATGAATACGGTTTGATAGTGCACCGCGTAAAAGTCAAGCGCGGCGGAACAAAGAAAGGACCCGATATGACCATCGACGTCTACGGTGCCACATGGTGTGGCGACTGCCGCCAGGCAAAGAACACTCTCGACAAACTGGGCGCGGCATACACTTGGCACAACATCGAGGAAGAGGAAGGTGCCGCCGACCGTGCCGTGGCGATCAGCGGCCAGATGCACATTCCGGTGGTGCGGTACGATGACGGCTCGTTCCAAGTGGAACCCTCTGCAGTGGATATCAAGAACAAGCTGCAGGAGCTGGGACTGCTGGCTGACTAGGAATCCGTGGTCTGAGCTGCATAAGGCGTGCGTCATCGATCGGTCTTGATGGCGCACGCCTTATCTGTTTATGTGGATCAGAGAGTAGGGGGGCTTACGCTTCGGTGCCCACTACTGTTCCAATTGCCGGGCTTTGACCCCAATGCGATTTCGGTAGTCGGCAAGCATATTGGCAAGCGTAACTTCCCTCATGGAATCCGACATGGCTTTGGCCACTGGAGCATACGCATCTTTGAGAACGTCGTGGATATTCCGAGCCACGGGGCATGTGTGATTCCCTCTCTCGTGGATGCCGATCACATCATCGAGGTTCGTGGATTCCACTGCCTGATGGATATCGAGCAGAGTGATTTCCTTGGGGGGTGTGGGCAAGTTCGGCGCCGCCGGTTCCGCGTGCCACGGTGATGAGCCCCGCGCGTTTGAGCGCTCCCAAGGCGTTACGAATGCTGACGGCGTTCGTCCCGGTGCTTTCGGAGAGCAGCGCGCTGGGCGCCGATCGTTATTTCGACTATCGCATCGAGAACTATGCTGAAGCTCTTTCTGACGCACCGGTTGACCATGTCATCGACACCTTAGGCGAAACGGCAAAGTTGTTATCCGGATGGAGTGACCGAGCGTCTTTGCGCTGATTGCTGATTTGATATGCGTTATCGCCAGATATGAAAAGAGAACCATGACTCCCTTTTGATGAGATTGTCTGAAGGTCAACGATTGGTCCGGATGCAATATGTGTCCAAGGAAGTTTCTGAAGCGTTGGTGTCGCAAATTACTAAAGGGTTCGGCATCGATGTCAACATAATCTTTGGAGATATCGACATCGTCGCGGATACCCGATAGGGGCATCATGGCCATTTTCGATGGTGAACCGGTACGGATTGACGCGGCTTTGAATTATTTGAGGCAGCGTAATATTGCGGCCGAGGTGCTGAAAGAGGGCTGGGCAGCTTGGTGTGTTCCGGCATTCGGCGGATATTCTATAGCCATTGCTTATAAGCGCGCATTGACAATTGCGATACCGATGTGCCGGTGTCGCGTACCATGACTTGCTAAGTTCGGGAATAGAGTCGAGCCCGCCACAATAGAGCGGCATGAGGAAGAAGGATTAATGGGCGTTGATTTCCGAACGCAAGCCATCCACGCCGGCTACGAGCCGCTGGATAACGGCCGTGCCGCTGTGCCGCCAATCTATGCCTCGGCCGCATTCGACCTGGGTGACGCGGCGCGCGGCGATGCGCTCGCGGGCGGTGACATCGACGGCTTCGAGTACTCCCGTGTGGCCAATCCCACTGTCGATGCACTGGAAAAGCGGCTTGCCGCGCTGGAGGACGGTATCGGCGCCGTGGCTGTCGGCTCAGGCATGGCCGCAGCATACTGATTGGATGCCGCACTTTTTTATAAGAAGCCAGCATGCACACATAGTGAACAGTTGTACACATATGCGTACGATGTCTACCGCTTTGTTTTGAACGCTGATACGATGGAAATCACGAGTCGAGGCCGAGGGCGGTTTCGACGTGGGTGAAGGGAAAACATCATGGCCGTATTCTTTGCTGGTCCGCTGATTATCATCGTGCTACTCATTGTTCTGCTGTCTGCCGCACTCTTCGTCGTGCCGCAGCAGCAGGCGTACATCATCGAACGCTTCGGCAAGTTCCTTAAGGTGCAGTTCGCCGGCATCCATATCCGCATTCCGTTTGTGGACCGCATCGCCATGAAAACGAACATGCGCGTCAACCAGCTTAACGTGCAGCTGGAAACCAAGACGCTCGACAACGTGTTCGTCACCGTGGTGGCCTCCACCCAGTTCCGCGTGAACCCGAACGATGTGGCCACCGCCTACTACGAGCTGCGTGACCCGGCCGGTCAGCTGCGCTCCTACATGGAGGACGCGCTGCGTTCCGCTATCCCCGCACTGTCTTTGGACGATGCCTTTGCCCGCAAGGACGATGTGGCGTTCGACGTGCAGAAGACCGTGGGCGCCGAAATGAGCCGTTTCGGCTTCACCGTGGTCAAGACGCTGATCACCGCCATCGACCCGAGCCCACAGGTCAAGAACGCGATGGACTCCATCAATGCCGCCCAGCGTGAAAAGGAAGCCACCCGTCAGCGTGCCGAGGCCCAGCGTATCCAGATCGAGACCCAAGCCGCCGCCGATGCGGAGAAGACTCGCTTGCAGGGTGAGGGCCAGGCCAATTACCGCCGCGAGATCGCCAACGGTATCGTCGACCAGATCAAGAGTCTGCAGGCTGTGGGCATGAACATCAACGACGTGAACAACGTGGTGCTGTTCAACCAGTACCTCGACGTGATGCGCTCGCTGTCCGAATCGAACAACACCAAGACCGTGGTGCTGCCCGCCTCCACGCCCGGCGGTTATCAGGATCTCTACGAGCAGGTCACCAAGGCCATGCTCACCGCTTCCGAGACGAAGTAATCACCCCGTTTGCGAATCCCCATCCATCGATAGTGAAGCCCCTCCAAGCGAGGGACTTCACTATCGCTATGCCTGAAGGAATGCCGGAATGGCCTCGGCCGCCGCGTATCCCTTGCGATACATCATTTCCAGGCCCTCGAAGTTCTTCTTCAGGGTGTTGAGACCATACAGGTCTTCGGGTGCGAGGATCAGCACTTTGCCTTCCGCCTCGTAATGCTTGGCGAGTTCGAGTTCGTCGTTGTAGGTCTTGTAGCGCATGCGCAGCTTCTCGGCCGCGGCGGGGTGGGAGCGTTCGAGGATGCGGGCCGGAGCCAAATCCTTCTGCTGCTTGCGCACTTCGTTACGCAAGCGGGACAGAATCAGAATCACGCGATCGTAGCCGTCCTCCAGCGCCTTCTGCACCGGCACCGGATCAGCGATGCCGCCATCGAAATACGGCACGCCATCCACCACATACGGCTCGCAGGCCACCGGCACGGCGGACGAAGCCTTGATGATGTCGAAATCATCAAAACGCACGCGCGATTTGTCGAAGTACTTGGTCGAGCCGTCCTCGGCATTGCAGGCCACCACGGTGAACCCGGTCTCATTGGCCTCGAACGCCGCGAAATCCAACGGATTCTCGCCATCGTGATTGCTCAGCGTGCCGTAGATGTAGTCGAGGTTGGCAAAGTTGTGGTTCTTGAAGAAGCTTTCCGCACTCGCGTACTCCTTGCGGAAGGCGTACTTGGTGTAGAAGGTGTGGTTGCGGCCGTGCTGGCGTGCGATGAATGAGGTCATATTGGCCGCGCCGGCGGAAACGCCGTAGCACATATCCACGTCGATGCCGTCCTCCAGCATGCGGTCCATAACACCACAGCCGAAAATCGCGCGGAACCCGCCGCCGACATCAATCATCGCCGTCTTTGTCATACCAACCCCCTGTTCACTTGAATCTGGTATGAGCTTACGCGTGCTGCACGGACAACGATATGGGCAGTGTGCTGTGAATTTGTCTGGTTCTTCCTTGGCTTCCCTCAGAGAGGGGAGCCAAGAACGGCTCATACGTTCAGCAATTTGCGTGACAACTCGGCAATCCGTTCGGACGGATCGGAATTGGCGAGCTCCACGCCGCCGGTCGCGTCTTCGGGTGCCAGTTTGCCCAGGGACTCCAACACCACGCCCAGATGGCGCACGGTACCCTCATTGCCGTCGATGACAGCAGCCCGTTCGGGCAGCAGCTCGCGGAAGTAGTCGCGGTAGAACACGAAATGCGTGCAGCCCAGCACCACCGAGTCGATATGCTCCATGTCGTACTGGTCGAAGTAGCCGTGCAGCGTGCGCATCACCAGGTCATGGTCGCCGAGCCGCCCGGATTCCACGATCTCCACCAAGTCGGGGCAAGGCTCCTTGAAAATCGTGTTGTTGGAATCGAATCGATCCATCAGTTTGGCGAACTTCCGCTCACGCAAGGTCAGGGGAGTGGCCGCCACAATCACCCTCTGGGGAATATGATGCGGGTCGGAAGGCACGTCACCACGGTCGCACGCCACTTTCAGGGCCGGCTCCATGCCGATGATCGGAATATCGTAGTGTTCGCGCAAATCGTTCACCGCGGCGGAAGTGGCGGTGTTGCATGCGATGACCACGGCCTTGACGCCTTGACGCACGAACCGTTCGACAATATCGAAACTCAGGGCCCTCACTTGTTCAGGCGTCTTGATGCCGTACGGTGCGTTGGCCGAATCACCAAAATACAGCACATGCTCGGCCGGCATATCCTTGGCGATTTGGCGAGCCACGGAAATACCGCCAAGACCCGAATCGAATACGCCGATTGGAGCCGAAGAGCTCATGCCTGAATCCTCCTATAGCCATGCCTGCAACCGTATGTTGCCGCGACCGATCACAAAGCCGATTGTTTTGCGGTGTTGTTTCGCTCCCTAGAGTACTCTGAAAGCCATGAGTCTTCCGCAACGAGTAACCAAGACACACGCAACCGGCAATGATTTCGTGGTATACCTCGACAAGTCCGGCAAATTCGAGCCTACCGCCGATGAGGTCCGATTCCTGTGCGACCGTCACTTCGGCATTGGCGGTGACGGCCTGATTCGCCTGACACGGCCTGATTTCGTGTCTGATTTAAGCGATGATCAGCTTTCGGACGTACTGGCCGGGGGCACGAAATGGTTCATGGACTATCGCAATGCGGATGGATCGTTGGCGGAGATGTGCGGCAACGGTACACGCGCCATCACCTTGTTCGCTCAGCGTGAGGGTGTGGCCGACTCCACCGAGCCGTTCCGCCTCGGCACCCGTGCCGGCGTCAAGATTCTGACGCCACGCGGCAATATGAGGCCGTACGGAGCCAACGTGTTCCAGGTCGAAATGGGGGAGTGGAAGATCGGCGAAACCGACGCCTACGAGGTCACCATCCCCGGCACTGAGGCTCGGCGCGCGGTACGTTCGTGGATATGGGCAACCCGCATGTGTCGCGGTGATCGAGGATGCCTTCGCGTCCCTGCCAGTGGTTGAATCACTGGATTTGGTCACCAAACCAGTGGTGGCTCCGGTCATCGAATCCGACCAGAACGTGGAATTCGTGCGGGTCGACGACATCGACCAGAACACCGGCGTGGGTGAAGCCACGATGCGCGTCAACGAACGTGGCTGCGGCGAAACCCTGTCCTGCGGCACCGGCCTGTGCGCCACAGGCATTGTGCTGCGGGCCAAGACCGGCATCAGCCACTGGGACATCACCGTACGTGGCGGTACCCTGCGCGTGGACGTCACCGACAGCGACGTAAAGCTGACCGGAGCAGCCACGCTGGTCGCCGATATCGATTTGTTGTAAAGGAATCAGGCAGCGAACAGGGCCGCGCCTTCGGTGACGATGATGAGTACCACGATCGCCACGATCCACAGTATATCGACCATGAGGTCGATGTTGAGGCGGTAATACTTATTGAGTCCGGCCGGCACCATTGCGACCTCAGCCTCACCGTCGCTATCATCAGCCGCCACAGCTTTACGTGACGGCAATCCCTGCACGGCCACGGTCGCATGGCTCAACGCCATGAACTGGATGGTGGTGGAGAACATCAGGGTCAGGCACCACGGGCACAGCGCGTGAATCACGAACAGCGACTGCGTGCTCAGCCAGTACGAGTAAGCCAAAGCGGCCAGTCCGCCCAGCCACGTGCAGGTCGCGAACCAACGCGGCACCTTCACACGCGCCAGACCGATCACCGCGATGGTAACGAACACCGATTCGGCGGCGATGCCGAAGAACGCGTTCGGATAGCTCAGCCCGCCGAATTTCACGATTTCCGCCTGCCAGGACTGGGCCACCGCCGAACAGGACACCGCCGAGTTCAGATCGCAGCCGAGCGCGGACTCCGGATGCCGAGCCAATTGCAAAGTCTCAGCGGACAGAATGAGCGAGGCCCCCAACGCCACTGCCGAGGCAATCAGCATGATGAGATATGTCCAAGTGGCACTGTGGCGCCATCCAATCAACGGTCGTGCCTCCGCCAAGCCAAGCGGCGTGGTGTTCGTGGTGCTGGATGATGTGTCGGTTGCGGTGTTACGAGTCATCATGTCCCTTTCGATAGCGCTGCGCTCCAGATTAGCCTCTGCGGTTGTCAGCTGGGTGCCGAATGTCTGGTTTCGGCCGTTGGCAGAAGGTGACGACCTGTCTGCGCCTTGCGTGGGAATGCTGAAATGAGGTTACGATGGAAGGTATGACTGGATATGTGATGCCTTTGGAACCGCCCGCCGTCGGGTGGGACATCCACTGCCATACCGCCTTCTCGGATGGCACGGAAACGCCGGCCACGTTGGCCGAACAATCCAAGGCATTGGGACTCAAGGGCGTGGCCATTTCCGATCATGACACCACCGCCGGCTGGCCGGAGGCCGAAGCCGCGGCTCATAGGGTCGGTTTGCCGTTGCTCCGCGGCACCGAGATCACCGCCACGGATGAGAACGTCTCCGTGCACATGCTCGGCTACCAGTATGATCCCACGAATCAGCACATCACGGACTTGTTCGCCAATACTCGAGCCGCACGGTTGCAACGCACGCAGCGCATGGTCGAATTGTTGTCTCGTGATTATCCGATTACCTGGCAATCCGTGCTCGCCCAAGTCAAGGAGGGTGGCAAAACCACCGTTGGCCGGCCTCACATCGCTGATGCTTTGGTGAGTGCCGGCGTATATCGGACTCGTTCGGAAGCGTTTGCGGATGCGGTCAGCGCCTCATCCAAATACTATATTCCCACGCCTTCGCCGACCTCTCATGAAGTGGTGGCCGCCGTCAAGGGAGCAGGCGGTGTGATTCTGATCGCCCATGCCGGTGATGTGAGCCGTAACCGCAGACTGTTGTCCGATGACCAGATCGAGGCATTGATCAGCGAAGGACTGGACGGGCTGGAGGTATGGCACCGTGGCAATTCACCGGAGCAACGAGAACGGCTGCTCACCATCTGCCGCCGGCACCAGCTGCTGGTCACCGGTGGGTCTGACTGGCATGGCAAAGGCAAACCGAACAAACTGGGGGAGAACCTCACCGACGAGGCCACTGTCGAAGAGATCGTTCATCGCGGCGTGCTTCCGCTATATCGGTGATTCAGCAATACAAAAGCGGCCTTGAGATAATGCCCAAGGCCGCTTATGCGCGATTCATGGTCACAGCGTGCCGAAGCCGACGGCGTGCTTGGTTTCGGAGCCGATGATCGCGTAACCGAGTGCCTTGGCGGGCACGATGATGCGACGGCCCTTGTCATCGGTCAGATCGATCGTCGTGTTGTCGGCCACGGCCTGCGCGATGGCCTGGCTCACATTGTCGCTGATTCGTCGGTGCTGAAGTTCACCGGTCGTGCCACGTTCTGAATGCCCAGTTCGATATCCATATAAGGCTCCTTGTTCTGCCGTCTTTGTGACGAACATCATGGTAAGTGGCCGTCGCCGGCCGAGGTTCTGTACTCTATTGTGCCGCGTGTCTGCGTCGTCATGTGCGGTGTTACGCGCTCGGCGTGGCGCGGAACACCGTACACGACATTATTTGGATGATGTGGACGATTCGGCCAGCGGATTGCCCTCGCTGTCATACCCGTCCAACCCGGCACGGGCATCGCGCAGAGCGCGTTCTTCCCGCTCCAACAGCGGAATCACCGTGGTTTGGGCACTCGAGGCTCCGTACTGAACGAGACTGTCCGGAGTATCGTCATTCACCGCATCGTCGGTCGGGGCGGCGGATTGAGACGCAGGGGAAGCGTCGGTTGACGTCGTGCCGCTATGCCCGTTCATACTGAGGAGCTCCTTCAGCGTGATCGTCACCGAAGAATGGGAAGCGCCATGTGAGGGCTGCGGTTTGGTCGATCCCGTACCGGTTGCGATGCCGGAGACATTCGTTTGCGGGTGATTGGCGGTCCGGTCAGCATCGGGTTCGACTTCCGGGGTAAGATCCACGTCGCCAGCGGCCACGATGTCAGCGGAACCGGTGCGATCGGGATCGGGCGTGTCGTCCGAGACCTCGGCCGCCGCGGTACCGGTGTCGGACTGCTGCGGTTGTGCGGGTGCCTGATGACGGTCGTCCTGCAACAATGTGCCGACGGTGATTGTGGAAGGCAAACCGGCTTCGTTGACGAGGCGGCGGCCGACCCTGCGGCTGGGGCCGGTGCCGGAGTGTGCTTGATCACGCCCAACTGGTGTGCGAGTCGTTCGACCTGTGCCTTGAACTGCATGATGTGATCGTTGTCCGCACGGTTCAACGCCTGAATGAATTCGCCCACCTGTTCCATCTGCAGCCACAGGTTGGCCCTGAGCATGATGAGATCGTCAAGTCGAGAGCCCATCATGCGGCCGTATGCGGAAAGCACGGCGTTGCGATGGGATTCGTCGAGCTTGCCGAAAATCCAGGCAAGGTCTCGTGCCGGATCGTTGACCTGCATATCCTGCCAGTTGGTCACCGTGGTGATGGTGGAACCGGAGAACAGGAAGTCGCCGTCGGAAAATCCGCCGTGAACCGTGCAGGTGGAGAACGACCACAATCCCTCGGTGTCCATGATGCGCGCCCAGCTGTCGGTGATTTCTTGGGGAACATGGCCGGCGGAGCGTAAGCGGCGAATCCAGGCGGTCAGCTGCGAACGAATCTGACCGGTGGTAACTACCGGATATTTGGCATTGGCCAGAAAAGTCGAAGGCAGGCGATGAATGGCTCCGATGGCGGTGCCGACGGCCGCGCAGTCATCCAATGTCAACAGGTCGAGAGGCCGCGCCTGGCCATCACGGTGGACGGCAATCATCACGGTCGTCTCGCCTGTGGGACCGGGCTTGCGCGGGGTCAGCGGTGTGGACTCCGCCTGAGTCTGCTGCCCCACGGCCTGTGCGGTGGCCGTCTGGCCGGGTCGGGAAACGTCTCCCGGGGCGAACGCGACCACACGGTCCATATCGAAGCCGAGGCCACCAGGCTCGCGCGCGGCTGCCAGTGTCTGCGCCGCTTTCACACGGCGAATCAGACGCGTACGCCCTTCCTTGGTGTCAGTGGCGTATACGTCGTACAACTTGCCTGAGGCATCTTGAATCACGGTCTGATCGATGCCTTTGGCTCGTCGGTTGCGCTGGCCTGCACGTTCTCGCGTACGCCGGCCACCCCCAGATTCGGCAGGACGGCTGAGGCGAGTGCCGCCAACATATAATCGCTACGTTTCATCACCCTTCCACACTAATACATCCGTGGCGATTCGCACCGCAGAATGACACGCAAAACGCATGATTCTGGCGATGTTTTGTCGTGAGCCCGATTCAGCCATAGGCATGAGTCGTGCCGTGAGCGCGAATCGTGCCACAATGGACGCATGGAACAGGCGCAGGGGATTCTTGAGGGGCTCGATGAGCGGCAGCGTACCGCCGCGACTACGTTGCAAGGGCCGGTGCGCATTATCGCCGGCGCAGGTGCCGGTAAAACACGCACGGTCACGCGGCGAATCGCCTATGCCTGCGCCACCGGGGCATGGAAGCCGGAGCGGGTGCTTGCCGTCACCTTTTCGGTAAAAGCGGCGGCGGAAATGCGCGCACGATTGGGCCAGCTCGGCGTAGGGGGAGGTACTGGACGTTCCGGTTCGGGTGCGGGAACTGCCGGAGTCACGGCCGCGACCTTCCACTCAGCGGCATTGCATCAGCTCAACAGCGTCTGGGCAGACATATGCGAGGCTCCATTTCCGCATGTGATCGAAGATCAGCGTGACGTCGTCTCCCGCGCGATCATCCGCGCCACCGCACGTACCGATGCCGATCCGCTGACCGTTCGCGATGTGCTCGCCGAAATCAATTGGGCCAAAATCTCGTTGGTGGCGGTGGAAGATTATGCCCGGGCATGTGCCATCGCCCATAGGCAGCCGCCCGCCGGACTCGACACCGCTCGGTTCGCCGACGTCTACAGCGCCTACGAGCAGGAAAAGACCTCGCGTGGCGAAATCGATTTTGACGATATTCTGTTGCTCGTATGCCATATCATGGATGGTTTTCCCGAAGCCGCCGCCCAAATTCGTTCCACCATCGGCTGGCTCACCGTCGACGAGTATCAGGACGTCTCGCCCCTGCAACACAGGCTACTGACCCTGTGGCTGGGCGGGGGAGGACCTGACGGCAAGAGCGCAATGAACCGCAACGTATGCGTCGTGGGCGATCCGGCCCAGACCATCTACTCGTTTGCCGGTGCTTCCAGCTGGGATCTGCTGCGTTTCGCCGATGAATTCGGGCCGCTCGCCGCCGATGTCAATCTCAACACCGACTATCGTTCGACGCCGGAAGTCGTGAACCTCGCCAACCGGGTGCTTGCGGCCGCGCCGAACCGTGAGGATTACCTGAAACTGGTTTCCGCCCGTGAATCCGGTCCGCGCGTTACCCGAACCGCTTATGAGAGCGATATGGAAGAGGCACAGGGCGTGGCGGCACGCATAGCCCGGTTGGTTGCCAACGGGGCCAAGCCGTCCGATTGCGCGATCCTCACCCGCATCAACGCCCAACAGCCGGTATTCGGTGCCGCCTTGCGCGCTGCGAGACTGAAATATCGCGTCCGCAAGGATTCGGGATGGCAATCATCCGCGCTCGCCGACGATGCCGCGTCCAAACGCGCACTATTGGAGGCGATGGGTTTGGACGCCACCGGACTTGCCGCAAACGACGATCTCGGGGTTACGATTTCCACGATCCACGCATCCAAGGGTCTGGAATTCAAGCACGTGTTTCTGATCGGCTGTTCGGAAGGGCTCTTGCCGTATGGTTCGCCGGAAACGGGGGATGCGCTGGAAGAGGAACGCCGGCTTATGTATGTGGGCATCACCCGAGCTGAGGATTCGCTGCATTTGTCGTATGCACGGACCAAGGATGGTTATGGAGCGCAGCGCAGACGCCCATCACGATTTTTGTGACGGGCGTCTGTAATGCATACTGAATGCTCCTGAACGTTCAGGAGCGGGAATTGGCTGAAGGCCGGTTGACTATGCCTGCGTATCCTCCGAGTTGCCGTTTTCACCGTCTTCGCCATCTTCGCCGAGCAGCTTGGACAGTTCGGCATCCCAATCGATATCGCCGGTCTTGCCATCTGCGGCAGGGTGAGAAGCGGAACCGTTGGCATCGGAAGAAGAACCTGAAGGGGCGTCGGATGACGGAGACGCGCCATCTGCGGGCTTGTCGCCAGGCAGCGAAGGCAGCAGATCGGGATGCGTCCACTTGGCGTCACGGCCTTCAGGGCCTTCGGCGGCGGTGATCATCTCCCATATCCCGGTGGCCTCGCGCATGCGCTTGGGACGCAGCTGCAAACCGAGCAGACTTTCGAACGTACGCTCGGCGGGGCCACCCATCGCGCGCTCGCGGCGCATCATCTCACGCAACTGTTCGATATGAGGCAGATGGGCCATACCGGCGCGCCACACCACGCAATCCACCCAGCCCTCGACCATCGCCAGCAGCGATTCCAGCGAAGCCAGCGCCTCGCGCTGTTCGGGAGTGTCGGGGATGCCGACCTTGGTGAGATTCACCGCGCCGGAAATCGACTCCGGATCCATCGACGTGGCGTCACGCAGCTGTTCCTCCATCGCATCCAGATCGATGGAGATGCCGCGTGCGTACTTGCCGATGAGCGCCTCGAAACGCGGCATCAGCACGGTACCGAGCGTACAGGCGGGCGTGAGCCATTTCCTGCAGGGCCAGGAAGGAAAGCACTTCAGATTCGGGGATTTTCTCGGTGGTCTCGAATCCGGAGAGCGCAGCCTCGAACGCGGCGGCGTCGGCGGCATCGGCGGAAGCATCAGAGCCGGAGACTTGGGCGGTACCGTCAGTTGCCGGAGTATCGCTGTTGCCGGCCGAAGTGAAGCCAATGGGATTGGCAGAAGCGTCGGTGGATGTGGAGAACGGATTGACCGAGTCGGTTGAAGTGCCGGCCGTGTCGGCCTCGGCCGCAGAAGCCTCACCGTTCAGCATCTTCGCGTATTCGGTGGCGTTCTGGGCAATCAGTCCACCAGCCGGGTTCTTCAGCAACGCGATGCCCTGATCGAAGCTGCCATGCACTTCATGGCTCAGATTGCCGGCCGCATGCCCCAACTGCATGGCAAAGGACGTGTTGCCCAGCAGCTTCATCAGTTGGGCTGGGTCTTTCATACCGTCGGGAATCGGAATCGGCACCGGTCCGGCGAACATGCCGGCAATCTCGCCATCGCCGAACGCGCCGCCAAGACGCTCCGAAATCACCGAAGCCAAAGCGTCGTTCATCGACTCGGCCACAGGAGCTGCGAACTTCGCCCACTGGTCGATGGTGCCCTCCACCCAGCCGGCGCGGGTCAGCACATCCGGATCGCCGGGCGCGGGATTGAACTCGCAGGCGGTATCCAGCCACAGGTTCGCCTCACTCATCGCGCGGCGAGCCGCCTCGCCATCCACGGCGGACACGCTGGATGCAGAACCGGAGGCGTTGGCCTGCTGCAAGGCAATCGACTTGGCGAGCTTGACGTTGATCGGCCCTTCCTCGACAGTGCGCTGCATATCGCCCATCGTGTTGAGTCCGCCGGCGCTGAACGCGGCCATCATCTGCTGGACTTCGGATGGATTGGGCAGTCGGCTGGGGTCCTGACTCATCAGCTGTTCACGGATCTCCTCAGGCAACTGGCTGATCTGCTGCCAGGCCATCTCACCCTGAATGGGGCCGAAGCATTTGATCAGCCACTCGTGAATCGCGTTGTCGTCCATGCGTATCCTTCTTTGCCGCGGTGTGTTACCCCAAGTGTAGGGTCTGCCCGGGCCTGTTCGCTTGTGGCCGAGCAATATTTTCGGTTTATGTTCGTTTTCGGCCGATTTCGGCCCTCCGCTTACACTGTAGGGTATGTTTGCACGCCACAGGAATCAGGAACCAGACCTCGTCCAGGAGCAGGAGAGCCCGACTGCGGATTCGGAAGCGGGAGATGAGCACATGCCATCGTTCGAAGTGAAGCATGATTCGCGCCTATCTCGTGGAATCAGCCGTGCTCGGGCCTATGCGGCCGCTCGTTCGAAACGCCATTTCGTCGGTGCATTCGCCGTGTTGCTTGGTGTGGTGATTCTGCTGCTGCCCAGCCCGTACGTCATCGAGATGCCCGGACCCACCCAGGATGTGCTGGGCAAAGTTGAGGATGGTGCGGTTATCGACATCACTGGTACCGGCGTGACGACGTATAAGGATTCCGGCAAGCTGCTGCTGACCACGGTGAACGCGTCCGGCGTGCCCGGGTACCCGATCATCAACGCGCAGGCCGTCTGGGGTTGGGGCAATCCGCAGGTGGAGGTCATGCCGCGTGAGGCCACGGTACCGGTGGGCCAGAGTGCGGACCAGTATCAGAAGAAAGTCGAACAAGACATGGCCGGTTCCCAGGATTCGGCCAGTGCCGTCGGTCTGGCGTATGCCAAAGCCCATGCGGACGAACTGGACATTGACGCCAGTGCATTGCAACACGCCAAGGTGACGATGCACGTGGACAGCATCGGCGGGCCGTCCGCAGGCATGATGTACACGCTCGGTCTCATCGACAAACTCACCCCCGCCAACGAGAGCGGCGGCAAGACCATCGCCGGCACCGGCACCATAGACAAGGACGGCAAAGTCGGCAGAATCGGCGGCATAGAGCTGAAGATGCTTGGCGCCAAGCGCGATGGCGCCACATGGTTCCTGGCCCCCGCGTCGAATTGTTTGGATGTGGCAGGCCGCGTGCCGGATGGTCTGCGCGACGTCAAGGTCGCCACGCTGAACGAGGCGTATCAGGCGTTGGTGGCCATCGGCAAGGGGCAGGCCGACGATTTGCCTCATTGCGAGGCATGACACGCGCGGCCAGTCGTTGTTTCTGGTGAGACGACTCGCATGGGTCTGCCCACAATGCGGCGATTTTCGGCCGCGTTAACGCATTTGTTCGCGAAGACTTGCTAATGTGTCCCCTGTGAATCAAACGGCATCACAGAACGCTGAAGAATTTGGTTTCGAGCCCGGCGATATCGTCCAGGAGTGGCTCTGGGACGACGACGTGGACGATTCCATTCGTGCCCAGATTGAAGAGCTCACGGGCGAGGATCTCGTGGACGAGGACTACGACTCCGCTGTGGACGGCGTCATCGTATGGTGGCGCGACGGCGATGATGAGGACGAATTGTCCGATACGATCGTTGACGCCTACGCGGTACTGGGCAATGACGGCCCGCTGTGGATACTGACTCCCAAGCCCGGCCGCCCGGGTGCCGCCAGCTCGTCCACCGTGCAGTCCGCTGCACAGACCGCCGGTATGAACGCCGCCACCCCGCTGACCGTCAGCTCGGACTGGAACGGCATCCGCCTGCGCGCATTCGGCAAGGGCCGCTGATAAGCCTCAATCAATACGCTTGACTTTAAGCGTGTTGACCGGCGTCGTGTGCTGCGTAGTGCTGCTGGGCGTGACTGAATGTCATTGCGATTGAGCGCTACGGCACGCGTATGCGACACCACGTGTCGCGCAGTGCTGGCCATACGCTATTGTTGTCATTTGCGGGCAATTAGCTCAGTTGGTTAGAGCGCCACCTTTACACGGTGGATGTCGGGGGTTCGAGTCCCTCATTGCCCACTTTCATTTTTCATCGCTTCATGGAATCCCCTCATTCCACGGATATAGGCTGTGACGATATTCCCTGACAGTCTTCGGCAAGGGTTCTGAAATCTCAATGAGATGCGTGCAGAAGGAAACCGGCAGTACTGCTACAAAATCGTGAATTTCGGTCTTCTTGGTCAGATGCGTCTCAATAGTCACGTAAAGTTGTGGCAGAGTGTTTATATCCAGCAGGAGGTCGAATAGCCGATGGCGCAGGAACTTCGTGAAGGGGACGGCAAGTCGGGCATCGCACGTGCGGGCAAGCGCAAGTGGGGGTATGACCCCGCTCAGGTGGACGCTTTCCTGGAGCGCGCCCATGCTTTGTATGACAGCGAGGGCATGAATCTCACCCAGCATGACATTCAGAACGTGTCCTTTGATTTGCGCAAGAACGGCTATGTGATCGCACAGGTTGACGCCGCGCTTGGACGTCTGGAACGTGCCGTGGTCGATAAGCAGACCACATGGGAGATCGCACAGCACGGGCGTGTGACGTGGAAGGCGAAGACCGAGAAGCTGTATCACGAAGTCCAGAACCATGCGGAGCGTAACGAGCGCGAACGCTTCAAGTCCGGAGCGCCCAAGCAGCCTTCGTACGATAAGAAGCAGGTGGATCGTCTGGTCGACCAGATTGTGGACAAGGCGGCGGCCGCATTGGGCGTTGACGGCGTTACCGAAGACGATGTACGGTCTTTGGCCGATCTCAATGCGAATACGGTCAACAATGTGATCTTCACCCAGCGCAAGGGCAAGAAAGGCTATGACGAGCGACAGGTCGATTACTTCCTGAACGCCTGCGTACAGTTGCTGAGTCGCTTGGAATCCTATGCCGTGTGGCCGATTTCGTGTCCGGCGAGCCTGCGGCTCCTGCCCAGACCGCCACGAACGTGACCGTTCAAGCGAACGGCGTCTCACCGTTGTTCGCTTCCGGAACGCAGCGCCCGGCAACTGACGAACGTTTTGCTCCGGCTGCCGTTGCTCATGACGAATCATTCGATGCCCTGCATCAGGCCGAGCAGAGCTTGTTCACTGCTCCGGCTCCGGTTGCTCCCGCAGCGCCGGCCGCGGCGGCACCGATCGCCTATGCGTCGGCTCCTGCATCGTTCGATGCTTCCACAAGTACCAATAGCACCAATGCGGAACAGCCGGTTTCCTTTGCTCCCGCAGCATACCCGGTGCATGCGTCCAACGAGTCTGCGGCGAAGCCCGTCTCCGAGACGCCTTCCGTGGCTCCTACCGCAGTTGCTGCGGCTGAGCCTCCCGTCAGTGCCCCGTCCGCGCCGGTTTCCGGTGTGACCGCTGGCAGCGTCCCCTCGTTTGCTCCGGCACAGGCAGCTCACGAACCCGCAGCTCCGTCATCGACCCCGTCGGTGTTCGCGGAACAGCCCGTGGATATGGTGCAGAACGATTCCTCTTTGGCCGCTCTCGCCCACATGGCTGCGGTTTCTCAGGAACTTCCGGCAGTGGATGCACCGTCCTTCGCTCCTAAGATGCCCAGCCTTGATGCACCGAATGCGCTGAAATTGAATGAGGTACCGGGTTCGGTTTCATCCCCGGCACCCTCCGCCCCGGCAGTACAGCCTGTGAATAGCACTGCTGACGAGGCTGCGTCCGCTGCTATGCCGGTCTCCTTTGCTCCCACCAGCAAGCCGGATCGTAACACGAACTCCATTCCGGTTCGCGTATCCGATAGTCAGCCTGCAGACAGCACGATCTCCCGTCCGGCTGCGGAATCATCTGAATACGTTGCCGCCTCCCATGACACGGAAGCAGCTCAGCCGTCACAGGATAAGCACGATTCCAGCGATTCGTTCCCGCTGCTGTTCCCGCTTGGCGGTAACTTCGATTCGGATATCCCCGACCTGTCGTTCCCCACACTGAACAATGACGATACGAAGAAGGAACAGTGAGCATAGCCTCCAACTCCACTGTCATCATTCTCGGATCCACCGGATCCATCGGCACCCAAGGACTTGACGTCATCTCGCGTCATCCTGAACGATTTACCGTCACCGGTCTGGCGGCGGGCGGAGCACATATCGAGCTGCTGGCGCAACAGGCCGCACAGTTCCATGTGTCCGAAGTCGCGGTGTTTGATGAGACCAAGGTTCCAGCGCTGCAAGCAGCTCTCGCACAGGCCGGCGCACAAGGTGTCCGCGTGACCGGCGGTCCGGATTCGGTCATCGCCATGGCCGGCTCCGGTGCGAATGTCGTATTGAACGGCATCACCGGCTCCATCGGACTCGAACCGTCGATCGCGGCGCTCAAGGCCGGTTCCCAGCTGGCATTGGCCAACAAGGAGTCCGTAGTCGCGGGCGGGCATCTGCTGTTCAGCGCGCAAGTGCGCGAGAACCAAATCAACCCGGTCGATTCCGAGCATTCCGCCATCTGGCAATCCCTGCGCTCCGGAACCCACGCCGAAGTCGCCAAGCTTGTGGTCACCGCCTCCGGCGGACCGTTCCGCGGCTGGAAACGTGCCGACATGGAGAACATCACTCCCGAGCAGGCGCTGCATCATCCGACGTGGAACATGGGGCCGGTTGTCACCATCAACTCCTCCACACTGATGAACAAGGGCCTCGAAGTCATCGAGCGTCCCGCTTGTTCAACGTGCCGCCTGAACGCATCGACGTGACCGTGCACCCGCAGTCCATCGTCCATTCCATGGTTGAATTTGTGGACGGCGCCACGATTTGCCAAGCTTCGCCGCCAGACATGCGTCTGCCCATCGCGCTGGGTCTGTCCGCGCCGGACCGCATGACCAATGTGGCCGCCGCGTGCGACTGGACGCAAGCCGCAACTTGGACCTTTGAACCGTTGGACGATGAGGCGTTCCCTGCCGTGCAACTGGCCCGCCACTGCCTGGCCGCCTCCGAGAAGCATACGGCGGTGCTCAATGCTGCCAATGAACAGGCCGTGCATGCCTTCCTCGAGCATCGTCTGCCATACCTCGGCATCGTGGACACGGTCAAAGCCGTGCTGGACCAGATGGACGCCGAGCTTCGTGGTAACCCGCTGTTCACGGACGTGGAGGAAATGAACCAGCTTGAGCTTGAAGCCCGCCGACGCGCCGACGACCTGATAAACAAGCAATGATGAATACCTTGAATACGGAAAATCCCATCGAAAAGCCGTTCCGCAAAACCGGTGATCCGGTCGACCTGACCAGCGAATCGCCCTTGCACCCGCGCCGCAAGTCCCGCCGCATCATGGTGGGCCCGGTGCCGGTGGGCGGGGGCGCGCCCATCTCCGTGCAGTCGATGACCAACACGCTCACGGCCAACGTACCTGCCACGTTGCAGCAGATCGCCGAACTGACCGCCGCCGGCTGCGACATCGTGCGCGTGGCCGTGCCGAGTCAGGACGATGCCGACGCACTGCCGGAAATCTGCCGCAAATCGCCGATTCCGGTCATCGCCGATATCCACTTCCAGTCCAAATACGTGTTCCAGGCCATCGACGCCGGCTGCGCGGCCGTGCGCGTGAACCCCGGCAACATCCGTAAGTTCGACGAAGTCGGCCCGGACATCTGCAAGGCCGCCACCGACGCGGGCATCTCGCTGCGTATCGGTGTGAACGCCGGCTCGCTGGACAAGGAACTCTACGCCAAATACGGTGGCCCGACTCCGGAAGCATTGGTGGCCTCTGCCTTGAAGGAAGCGCACATGTTCGAGGACGTCGGCTTCCACGATTTCAAGATCTCCGTCAAACACCATGACGTCATCACCATGGTCGAAACGTACCGACTGCTCGCTTCCAAGGGCGATTGGCCGCTGCACCTCGGCGTCACCGAGGCCGGCCCCGCTTGGCAAGGCACCATCAATCCTGCCTGGCGTTCGGTGCGCTCTTGGCCGAGGGCATTGGCGACACGATTCGCGTGTCTCTCTCCGCGCCGCCGGCCGAAGAGGTCAAGGTGGGTTGCAAACTCTTGGAATACATGGGATTGCGCCCCCGCAAGTTCGACATCATCTCCTGCCCGAGCTGCGGCCGCGCCCAAGTGGATGTGATCCAGCTCGCCTCCGCCGTCACCGAAGGCCTGAAGGACGTGACCGCGCCGATCCGAGTGGCCGTCATGGGTTGCATCGTCAACGGTCCGGGCGAGGCACGCGAAGCCGACCTCGGCGTGGCCTCTGGCAATGGCAAGGGCCAGATCTTCATCAAGGGCAAGGTCATCAAGACCGTGCCCGAAGACCAGATCGTCGACACGCTGCTCACCATAGCGAACGATATCGCCGCCCAAATGGAGGCCGACGGTCAAGTCCCCGTCAATTCCACCGGCCCGGTCGTGGTCCCAATCCAGCACCCCGGTCACTGATTCGGCCGAATAGGCCCTCGGCATAAATATCGCGGTCAGATTACAATAGCGCACGTGCCGCAAGAAGAAGAGCATCGCCTGACTGTTCGATCCAAGCCGTGGACCAGCACCCACCGGCTGATGGTCAGCCTGCCCATCTTCATTATCCTGATTGGCGTGCTGGTCTCCATTTCCAATCTGACCACGGTGCCTTGGAACATCGAACCCACCGGCCAGTCGATGGCCACGCTCACCGACGATACCGAAGTCACCTTCGATAACCCGTCCGGAGAAACGCTGCCGGCAAAAGGCACGTATGAGGTCACCGAGCGATACATCACGCTGAACATGACCGGCGACGGCAATCTGACCAAGGAGTCCGGTGCTCGGGGCAAGGCCAATGCGGACGGCGTCCAAGCATCAAGGTATTGATTCGGGAACCTCAGAACGCATCAGGCAAGCGCCCCGGCGTGGTGTTCATGCACGGTGCCGGATACGGCACCTGTGACAACTCCTTTGGCGACGTGGCCTCCGGTATGGCTTCGGCCGGCTTTGTGACCGCAGTGCTCGACAAACCCGTCTGGAACACCACCGACATCAACCGCGATTATCCGGCCTCAGCCAAGGCTTATGATCAGGTCATCGAATACCTGCGAGACCAAAGCGATGTAGACGAGGCCAAGGTCGGCATCTATGCCACCTCCGAATCGACATGGATCTCCTCGTATCTGCTCGAGGACGATCCGGACATCGCCTTCCAGATTCTCCTGAGCCCGATGGTGTTCAGCCCACGCCAATCGCTGGGATTTTTCGTCACCCAAGACTTCACCCTTGTTGGCGCGAACGAAGGCTATCAATCCATCGTCCAACGTGTGTTCAGCGCGGACACCGGCCTGTTCGGACTGAACAATTTCGACCTCGCCACACTCAAACCCGCCGCCTACGCCGTACCCACCTATGTGGCTTACGGTTCGAAAGACGTGATGACGGCGCAGGTCGACGGTGTGCGTGCGATTCTCTACAACGCCCACAAAGCCGATAACTGGAATGTGACCGTGCGCAGCTACCCGGTCGCCAACCATGTGCTGCGTTTGGGAGATGAGTCCGAAGCGGGCACCCCGTTTGCGGACGCCTATGTGGACGATCTCATCGACTGGGCCGTCGGCACTTCCGCCGGACTCACGCAGACCAGTGAAAAGGTGGCCGGCACCAATCTGTACCAATCAATCGGTCTGCCGGGCGCTTTGAAGGCAAGACGCGTCGGCACCATATATGGTGTGATTCTGCACGTCACGGTGGTACTGCTGCTGCTCGCATCCATCGTGCTGGCACTGGTGGCGCTGGGTCGCAAAATCGCGGCGGATGCCCGATGGCGGCGAGAGAAGCGCGAGGCCAAACATGCGGGCATGCTGATACCGGAACGGCCTGTGGTACTCGGTTTCGCACATGGTTTCGGCAATGCGCTGCTGACTTTGACCCTCACCACTCTTGCCACATTGCTCATCTTCTTCGCCGGACTCGGGCAGGTGATCATGGGCGTGGTCAAACTTGCATGGGGTAGCGCACCTACCGAGACGCCGGGTGTCATGTATTGGAGCTGGCCGGTCATCCAAGTGGTGTCCGTGCTGGTGCTATGGGCTTGGTCCCGCGTCTTTATGCACCTGATAGAAGCCGCTTCCGTCCGCGGCCTGATTCAGATACCCCCTCGTCGCGAATCCGTTCGAGACATCGTCACCGGTGCGACCCGGTACTCGCCTCCACCCGTCTGGCCGAATCCTGTTCTGGCTGGTGACCTTCACCATGCTGTACATACTGTTGGTGTTCGCTTTCTGGGGTCTGTTTATTTACTGACTACTTCATTGAGTGGAGTCTGCCGGGCGTCGCGGGGAAAGGAGATGAGATGTCGCTGTACCGAGACGAAGGTGTGGTGTTGCGCACCTCCAAACTGGGCGAGGCTGATCGTATCATCACCATCCTGACGCGTGGGCATGGCAAGATTCGGGCGGTCGCCAAAGGCGTACGTCGCACCAAATCACGCTTCGGTGCCAGGCTCGAGCCGTTCATGCGAGTCGATGTGCTTATCGCTGAAGGCCGCTCGCTTGACGTGGTCTCCCAAGCTGAAGCGGTCGCCGCTTATGGTGCTCCGATCGCGGCGGATTATGCGGCGTATGAGGCCGCCAACGTCATCGTTGAGACTATCGATAAAATCGCCAGCACCGAACATGAGCAGCTGCCGAACCAATATCGGCTGCTCATCGGCGCGTTGAACGCGCTCGCCAAACAATCCCACGCCCCGCAAGCCATAGGCGACTCCTACGTGATGCGCGCCTTGGCCTTGGCCGGTTGGACGCCACGATTGGGCACTTGCGTGGTATGCGGCAAGGCGGAGCGGCGTACCTGTCCATCGCGTCCGGCGGCGTGATGTGCGAAGCCGACCACACTACCGATGCGCGCCGTATCGCACCGTTCGTGTTAAACCAGTTCGATGCACTGATTCGTGGCGATTGGTCGGTGCTTGATGCCGCGCCTGTGGAGCGGGTTGTGCAGGAGTTGGTTGAAGATTGGGGGGAGTATTACCTCGAACGCCCGATTCGTTCGCTGCGCTTGATAGATTCATGAGTATGGCTTTTGAGAACGTTGATTACACGTCGTTGGACATTCCCGCAGCTCCGTTCAGCGACCCCGCTCGTATTCCCGACTTCCCCAAGAACAAGGTACCCCGCCATATCGGTGTGATTATGGACGGTAATGGTCGTTGGGCCAAGCAGCGCGGCATGGTCCGCACCAATGGCCATCAGGCCGCCGAACCGGTGGTGTTCGACACTATCGCCGGTGCCATCGAAGCCGGTGTACGGTATTTGAGCCTGTACACGTTCTCCACTGAAAACTGGAAGCGCTCGCCACAGGAAGTGCGCTTCCTCATGGGTTTCTCGCGTGAAATCATCCACCGTCGTGTGGAACAGATGGACGAGTGGGGTGTGCGCGTGCGCTGGTCCGGCCGTCGCCCCAAGCTGTGGAAGTCGGTGATCGACGAGCTTGAAGCCGCCGAGGAGCGCACCAAGAACAACAAGGTCATCGATGTGGTGTTCTGCATCAACTATGGTGGCCGTGCTGAAATCGCCGACGCCTGCGCCGCCATCGCTCGCGAAGTGCGCGATGGCAAGATTTCCGGCGACCGTGTGACTGAAAAGATGATTGCCGACCATCTGTACAATCCGGACATTCCCGATTGCGACTTGGTGATCCGTACTTCCGGCGAACAGCGCACCTCCAACTTCCTGCCGTGGGAGCCGCCTACGCCGAGCTCGACTTCGTGCCCGAACTCTTCCCGGACTGCGGCCGTGACGTGCTATGGCGCTCCATCGACCATTACATCCACCGCGATCGCCGATTTGGCGGCGTGAAATAAAGAACAGTCCGGTGGACTGTTCGTTCACGCCGCCTGGCCGAGGCCGATAGGACATGACCAGGTAATGATGAGTCCGGCGAAGCCGGTCCTTAATTGCTGGGGGTGTGAAATAGTCCTTGTTAGGCCCCCTCTGACGGGCTGAGCCGTAAAGCAAACAGCCCGGTGGGCTGTTTGTAGGCGAAGGCGAGACGAGAGTCAAGCCAGAAGAATGCGAGCGGCAGCTTGTCCGTAATTGCGGTCGAGCTGCCCGTGTAGCGGACTGAGGGGAGTTACCGGCACACCTCAGCCATCCTCTCTACAAACTCATCCAAAAAACGTTCCGAATCCACACCAAGTGCCACATGCACATGCGGCATGGAATGATTCACCAGCCCAACCGGGTCTCCGGTGGTCCGGCCTCGTACTCCATTGAAATCACCGGTATTGGTCTCCGCGCGCAACGCAAGATCAAAACAATCGACCAGTGAAGAATCAAGTGCAACCGCCGCCGCTAACGGATCATGCAACGGCATGCCGCCAGAGAACAGTGCGGGGTCGGCTTCCAAATTTGCCTTGATGGAAAAGTCCGCGAGATCAGCCAAGAACCGCCCGCGCTTGGTCCCCGTCGCACGCCACCGGTCGGCCGCCGATTGCGGTAGCAAACACTGGTGAGTCACATCAAGTCCCACCATTGTGATGTCTGCGCCGGAATGAAATACACGATTCGCGGCCTCAGGGTCTTGGATGATATTCGTCTCAGCTACCGCATCCCAACAATTACCGGGTTGGGTAAGCGTACCGCCCATCATCACCAGCCTGAGTTTCGATGCAATATCCGGTGCTCGAGTAATAGCCGCATCCACATCCGTCAACGGCCCGGTAGCCAGCACGGTAACGTCTCGGCCAAACTCGCGAACCTGCTCAATCAGATACTCAATCCCATCCGCAGCATCAACGGAGCACCTCCTTTTGCCCCCGCTGGCGAGAGCTGTCGGCATAGCCGACTGGGGATGGTCCACCGACTGAGAGCGGTTCACACGAGAACAAGCACCCAACGCCGGATGAGCATGAACATCCCCCGCCAAATACCCGCCAACAGAAACAACCTCATCGGGCACATCCACAGACATATCATCACCAGGCACACAAGCTCCATCAGCCAGAGCCCCGGACCCTGCCAGCCGAGTATTCCCCAGTCCATCATCCCCGTGGAACTGGGCACACCCTGCATCAGGAATAAACGCATCAGCCCAAGAAGGATGCTCAGACCCTAAAAACACTGGAATATCCGCCCGACCAAACAAATCAAGCACCGCGCAAGTATTGGCATAAGCCGTGTTCGCATCCACATTGCCATAACTGGCAATCACGCCACCCAACTCGCACTCATCCGTCGACCCCAACAAATACGCCAACGCCAACGCATCATCAACACCCGTATCTATGCTGGCAATAATGCGGTCAGGACATTGGACCATAGAATCGTCTCCTTGTTAGCGTAATCCGCTATGAATAACCTTATCGGCCGATACGCAAAAATGCGTCCTTTCCTCATGGGAAGGACGCATTTGCGTAGATTCAAACTCGGAATATCGGAAATTACTTGCCGATGAATTCGTCGGTGGCAAGGTCCTTGGCCTGCGGGGCCTCATGAATTATCTTGTCATGACTGTCGGTGTATGCGTCTTCTTCAGCCAGGAAGTCGAAGTATTCCTGAGCGCCCTTGAAGTCGTTGGTGCCGAGCACGAAAGAGCCGTCCTTGATCTTGGCCGGATCGCCCCAGTACTGGCCGTCGACGATAACCTGCATGCTCTTCTTGACGAATTCGGGCTTGAGGTTGGCGTCAGGGGCTTCGTCCACGAGAATCTGCGCGGCGTCATCCGGGTTGGCGTACGCGTACTCGTAACCCTTTTGAGTGGCCTGAGTGAACTTCTTGACCAGGTCGGGATTGTTCTTGATGGTCTTGTCATTGGTGATGATGCCGATGGTGTCGGCGTTGCCGGGCACGCCATAGTCAGGCTCGGTGAAGCAGTTGAGCTTCGGGCCGTACATGTCGCTTGCACGCCTTCCCACGTGGCGTAGAAGCCGCCGAAATCGGCCTTGCCGGATTCCATGGTCTGGAAGGTGGAGGTGCCGACGGTCACCTTGTCGAATTCGCCCTTGCCGCCATCGGTTTGGATCATGCGGCGCACCACGGCATCGGACTCGTTGGAGCCGAAGGTGGCGAAGGTCTTGCCATCCAAATCCTTAGGGGACTTGATGGCGGTGTTGGACGCCAGTGCGCACCAAATGGCGCTCGGCTTCTGCTGCACCTGCAGCACCTGCTTGATGTGAGCGCCCTTCAGCGTGTAGACGCCCACGTTGGTCAGGTTGGACAGGGCGAAGTCGGCCACACCGTTGTTCACGGCCTGTTCGGCACCGGCCTGGGCTACGGCCACGATATCCACGTCAAGGCCGGCGTCCTTGAAGTAGCCCTTGTTCTTGGCCACGTACACGCCAATGTGGTTGGTATCGGGTGCCCAGGAAAGCATGAAAGTGACCTTCTTGAGGTCGGAGGTGTTGGAGTTGGAGGAGTCGGCGGTGTTGGTCTGGCCACATGCGGCGAAACCGAAAGTCATGGCAAGGGCGCCCACGAGGGCAGCGGCCTTGGATACAAGGCTTTTCTTCATAATGATGGTTCCCTAATTCGTTGTCTCTCTATCGTTCTCTGGGATTGCTTCGAACGGAAGTCGGCAGAAAACGATATGGAGGGCCTTGATTTCCGTTCGACCAGCGCCCCCGACATTCCCTATGAAAGCTCGGGAAAGCCGGTTTGCCACACGCTGGTAAAGCTGTTCCATTATAGAGACAGGGTTGGAGACCTCATGAGAAGCCGCCTCGTTCAGTCGGTCCTGGCTGCCGGCTCGTGCCTTTGACGGTAAAAAAGAACTACTGGTCCGCGTCGGGGTCTTCGTCGTCGCCGGCCGGGCCGAGCAGGATGCGCTCGCTGGCGTTTACCGCCAGCATCAGTACGCATGTCATCAGGATAATGACGATGGTGGCGGAGAAGATCAGCGGCGTGCGGAATGAATTGTAGCAGCCTGCAGCCAGATGCCAAGGCCCTTGCGTGCGCCAAGGTATTCAGCGGTGGATGCCGTGGCGAAGATGTATGCGGCAGATACTCGGATACCGCCATAGATCTGACGTGCGGCAACGCGCAGCTTCACGTGCCAGAGCGTCCAGACCGGGGTCGCGCCGCAGGTCAATGCGACGTCGGAATAGAACTGGGGCACTGCTTCTAGTCCGCGCACAGTCTGCACGGCGATGGGGAAGAGGCCGAATACCGCCACGATTACGATTTTGCCGGAAATCTCAAAACCGAACCAAATCAGGAACAACGGGGCGATGGAAATCAGCGGCATGGTTTGTGCGGCGGCAAGCAGCGGATAGAACGCCGCGTTGAACGTGTGCGAGCAGTACAGTGCAATGCCGATCATAATGCCGAAGAACACGGCAAACAGGAAGCCGACCACGCCCTCATAGCCGGTGATTGCCGCGGCCGGGCCGAGCGTGTTCCATGTTTCGATGGTGGCGGCGAAAATCTCGCTTGGCGCGGAGATCATCGTGGGGGAGACATGTCCTAGATCCACCCACGTTTCCCAGACTGCCAGCAATACGATGACGGCGATGACGGTGGGCATGCGGCGCTTGAGGCGCTTGGCGATGGACATGGGATGTCACCTTGCTTTCCGCGCCAGTCCGGTTTGCTGGTGGCGCTTGCGGCCGGGGCGTGGAACAGTAAGGTGAGGAGCCTGCGCGCCTGCCGGTCGTGTGATGGATCGTGTTATATGCCGTCCATCAGTATAGGCGAAGGCGAACGACAGGGCGCACAAAAAAACCTCCCTCGTCAGAGGGAGGTGAGAGAGCTACTCCAGTCCGATGGACTTCATGTGGTGGAGCTTCAGGGAATCCACCTTGAGACTACCGGACTCGGCGACGAGCTTGATGGCGCGCGGGCCTTCGGAGGCGTAGGAGTAGGAGCTCAGCACTTGGTGGCCACCGTTGACGTAGACCTCCACGGAGCCGCGATCCACGAACACGCGCAGGTCCAGCTTGCCGGAGGCCAGTTCGGCGTCGGTCAGTGGGGCGGCGCGGTAGCCGCGATCGCCGTTGGCCATGGCCTGACGATCCACCACCACGCGGCCGATCTGGTCGTCATAAGCCACGTAGGTGTAGGCACCGTCCTCAGTGGCGTGAATCTTCAGACCCGCACGCTCGGCAGTGGAGGCAGCCAAGTCGATGGTCATTTCGATTTCCACGGCCTCGGCGTCATCGGCGATGATCTGCTCGCCATCCATGTCGAGTGTGATCGAACCATGGTCGAGGGTATCCTCGCGCAGGCCTTCCATTTCGGCGACCGGCGCGGTGACCACGTCGCCGTCATCACCAAGGGTGATCTCGCGCGGCAGGGTGAGCTGGCCACACCAGCCGTCATCCTCCATGGGAATCGGCTGCACGAACGGGCTCATCCAGCCATAGACGATCTGACGGCCGTCCACATTGAAGGACTGCGGGGCGTAGTAGTTGTGGCCGCAATCCCACAGGCGGAACTCGGTTTCCGGCTTGAATTCGCCGCCCGGCTCCCACGTGCCAATCATGTAGCCGGCGTTGCTGACGTTGCGGTTCATGAAGCCGCTGGGCTTGGACCCCATGGCGGAGAAGCCAATGACCCACTTCTCGTTGCCGTCCTTGTCTTTGATGGGGAAGAAGTCGGGGCATTCGAGCATGAACACATCCGGATCCGGGTGCTGGAAGAGCACGCGCTCGTATTCCCAGCGGACCATGTCCTTGGAGGAGAACAGCCACATCTGGCCGCGCTTGTCCGCAGAGGAGACACCGAAGGTCATGTACCAGGTGTCGCCGGTCTTCCAGACCTTCGGGTCGCGGTAGTGGTGGTCGACCTTGTCGGTCGGGCAGTCGATGATCATGCCCTGCTTGGTGGCGGAGGTGAGCTCGTCATTGTCCGGCAGCGCGGTCATCTGCACCTGCCAGTCGCCGCCGGTGTTGTCGTGGCCGTTGGCCCAACGGTGGCCGGTGTAGTAGAAGCGAAGGTCTCCGTTGTCGTCGATGACGGCAGAACCGGAGAACACGCCGTCCTTCTCCTGCTCTAGAGACGGTGCGAACATGATGGGCTCGCGCTTCCAGTTGAGCATGTCGGTGGAGGAGACGTGGCCCCAGTGCATCGGACCCCACTGGGTGCCGTAGGGGTGCAGCTGGTAGAACACGTGCCAACGGCCCTTGTAGAAGCACAGGCCGTTCGGGTCGTTGATCCAGCCACCGTTGGAGGCGATGTGATACTTCGGGTACCAACGGTTGTTGCGCTTGGCGGCCATCTCAGCCACGCCGGCTTCGGCTTTTGCCAGTTCAGCGGCATGGTCGCGGATGGGGGTGAGAACAGGGGTTTCGGGAGTGAAGTCAGTCATGCTGTCCTTTCAGGCCTGGGCCGCTTCCATCTGACGCAGCTGCTTGTCGGTGTAGAACGGGTCGCCGCCGACTTCCTGATCATCATGCTTGATGACGAAGAAGCCGTAAATCAGTGCGCACAGCACGATGGCAGAGATGACCCAGAAGGTCACGCGGGATCCATGTCGTTGTTCGGCAGAATCTGAGCCATCTTGTCGTGGAAGGCACCCAGAGGGGTCGAGAAGATGACCTGACCCACTTGGGAAGCGATCTGGAAGCCCACCATGTACAGCGTGGCAGAGAGCTTGGTGTCGAAGTGCAGAGTGAAGTAGCGGAATGCCGGCAGGCAGAACAGCGGCACTTCGATGGAGTGGAACAGCTTGACGATGGAGATGGTGACCGGGTCGTGGAACACGCCGCACAAGCCGATGCGCAGGAACATCACGGTAGCGCCGAGCAGCAGAGCGTTGCGCACGCCGATCTTCTTCATGATGATCGGGACCACGCCCATCATTGCGGACTCAAGGAAGACCTGGAAACCGTTCAGGGTGCCGTAGGTGGCGTTGCCGATTTCTTCAGTGGGGAAGAGGTTGGCGTAGTAGGTCGGGAACATCTGCTGATCGAACACGGTGTAGAAGGTGTTGGTCAGCAGCATGAAGACGATGAGCACCCACAGGGTCGGCATCTTGAGAACGGCGACCATTCCTTGAGGGACGGGTTGGTGGGGGCTGCGTTCGGGTCGGTTTCCTTCTTGAGCTCTTCCTTCTGCTCGGCCGGGACCCAGAAGGCGTACACGAGGAGCATGCCAAGGCCGAATGCGGAGCCGACCCAGAAGTTGATCAGCGGGTTGATGTTGAACAGGAAGCCGGCGCACAGCGCCACGATGGCGTAACCGAAGGAGCCCCAAGCACGGGACTGGCCATATTCGAAACCGAATTTACGGGAGTAGCGTTCGGTGACGGCCTCGAACAGGGAGCAGCCGGACATGAAGCCGGCAGACAGAACGATGGAGCCGATGAGTGCGCCGATCCAGCGGGTGGTGCCACCGGCGAGGATCATCGGGGCGTAAACGAATTGGACGAATGGGCCAACGCAGGCGGCGATTACCGAGACTACGATGACGAGCTTGCGCTTGATGCCGAGCTGATCCTGAATCACGCCGTACACAAACATGATGACCAGGGTGGCCAGCGAGTTGATGGAGTAGATGGTGCCAACTTCAGCATTGGTCAATCCAACGCCTGAGATGAGCCAGCGCTGGAAGAAGGACCACCAGATGCCCCAGGAGCAGAAGAACATGAAGATGCCGAAAGAGCTCTGCAGATAGGAAGGATTCTTCCATGCAGACTTGGTTGCACTTGCCATAATCATCCTTTGATTACTACTTGGTTGGTTATTGGTTATGTAACGCTTCTGCTCGGGCGGCCGTGCCTTTGTAGAAGTTGTTATGTAGTAATTATTATGCGACGTCAATCGATTTACGTCAATCGATTGACGTAAATCGGCGTGTCGTATCCGTTCGACACGCAAAAGGCCTCCGTGCTGAACGGAGGCCTTGAGAAATCGTGTGGGACTCGGTTACTTCACCGAGGCCTTTTCGATCAGCGTGCAGTGGATCTTCGCCGGAATCGGCGCGTCGATCGGCGGCAGGGGAGCGGTGGTCGCTGGCCATGAGACGTCGTCCATCGAGCGTCCTTCGATAATCGACACCAGCTTGGCCACGGCCCAGTAGCCCATCTCGAAATGCGGCAGTTCCACAGTGGTGAGCATCGGTTCCAGCGTTTCGGCGAACACGCGATGGTTGTCCACGCCGACCACGGAGATGTCCTTGCCGACCGTGAGTCCTCGGCGTGCGGCGCATTCGTACACATACCAGGCGCGGGCATCGTTGAAGCAGAAGAATCCGTCCGGATGCTCGGCATCGAACAAATCGCTGACTGCGGTCAGTGCCGGCCCGTTGTTGAGCACATTGACGACCAGATGATCGTCATAGTCGAGGCCGGCGTCCCTGAGCGCCGCCTGATAGCCTTCCAAACGATCGTCCTGCGCAATCAGCGGCTCCAAGCAACCCACATAGGCGATACGTGCGCATCCGGCCTTAACCAATCTGGTGGTGGCGTCGTAGCGATTTGGAACTCGTCCGGTTCCACGCTCGGGATTTTGCCAAGCGAGTCGGTGGCATCCACCAACACCAGTGGCGTCTTGGCCAGCGAGGAAGGCACATGGGTGATGCGGTTCGACATCTTGGCGTACAGAAAGCCGTCGGTGCCGTATCGCTTGAGTGCGGCGATTTCCTCGCTCTCGCTGTTCTCGCCGTCGGTGCTCACGGTGATGAGCATATAGCCGAACTGGCTTGCAGCGGTCTGCGCGCCCAGAATCATACCGCCGGCGTACGGGGTGGTGGCCACCTCCTCACTGATGAAACCGAGGATGTGCGTCCTGCCTGTACGCAGCGAACTGGCCAGCGGATTCGACTGGTAGCCGAGCTTGGTGGCGATGGCGCGTACATTGTCCGCAATTTTGGACTTTACGCGCCCCTCGTCGCGTCCGTTGAGCACCAGCGATACCGTAGAGACGGAAACCCCCGCCTTGTTCGCGATTTCCTTCATCGTAACCATGCGTCAAACGATACACCCTAATTGACGGACTGCCAGGAAAGTATCAGTTTTCTCCACCGACTCCGCCGAGGTTGCGCACCGCACCGATGAATAATGGTATGCCGTCCGGGGTGACGTACGAATACAGAAATGGGCGATCCACCGTGAACTCGACGTTGTCCACCGGCGCGCTAACGGAGTCTGCGCCGACCTTGGTGAAGGACATGGCCTTGGCGCCGGCTTCGTTCACCTCGATGCGCGTGCCTTGCAGAATCGAGCCGATATACAGGTTCTCGCCGTGCGAACCGGTGTCGATCATCTTGGTGAAGTCGGCGTCGCCTGCACTGAACGCATCGGTCACCCCCAGTTTTTCGAATGCCTTGATGGTGGCTTCCGAGTCGAACATGCTGTCGATGGTGAATCGCGGTAGCGTGACGTTCACCATGACCGAGTTGACGGAGACGCCCCATCCGGGCATACTGTCCGCGGCGCAACCCATTGCGCCCTCGCCAAGGGAAGCCGTCGAGCATGTACCGAACGCCCAACTGAGCTTCTCGGCATCGCCGGCCAACTCGTCGAAATGCCCTTCGGCCGGCAGCACGATGGCCAGATTGCCGCCGTTGTCGAACGGAATCTCCCCCCGCTGCCAAGTGTTGTACTCATCATGTCCGTAAGCCATTTGGCTGAAGTCCGGTGCATCATCGGCACCTGAGCATCTCCGGCTTCGCCGTGGAAGGTGCCGTTGCCGGTGGACTGCTCTTCGAACGGATCCTTCCAACGGCCATCCGCATAGACGGTGTTGATGATGGACAGGACTTCACGGTCACGCAGCGTGATCTTCGGCTTGAGCGAACCATTCGTATGCTTGGCGATCCAATCGGACATCTTTGCGGCGGCCTGATCGTCGAACGGTAACGTGGTGACTTCGGCCTCGAACATCTTCTTGACGGTGGATTGGTAATCGCTGGCAAGAGAGTAGTCGTCATCAATCCACAGCGAGTTCGCGGCGCTCATCTCGGATTTCGCCCCCGAATATTGCCCGTTGATCGAACTTAGCAGCGATTGGTAGTCGCTATCGGTCAGCGAACCGGAGCCCAGCAGTTCGTTCAGTTGCGAGCGGGTCGTGCCATTGGCGCCCTGCGCGGCGATGGCCAACGCCATCCACATCGAAGCAGGAGAGTAGTTCACATTGCCGGTGCCTCGGTCGCCGGCTTCCATCGCCAGGAATTCCGGTGCGGTGCGGTAGGCGAAGGTTGCGGTGCTGTTGACTACCGGCTGCGTGGCAGGCGTGCCTTCGGCTTGAACATATTGCGAACCAATGCGCTGCCATCGCCGGCCGTCCACCATACGCCGCCGGCGACGGCAAGGACAAGCACTACTGTCACGATGGCGGCGATACAAGCGTTACGGCATTTGCGTTGTCCGCGCAACCGGTACTGTTCCATCAGTTGCTCGCTCATGGTTGGCCCCTTTGCTTGGATCGGCTCGTGCATCATTGCATGAAATCGCTGTTTTCATTATATTGCGGCTTTCCCTTGAGCCAGGAACGGTATGGGAACCCGGCCGTAAGCGAAGATTGGTCCAGCCGAATGCCAGTGGTCCGATGATTGCGCTCGCCAACGGGAAAGACAGACTGCCGGATCGTGTCGAACCGAGTATCAAGTTGGTGATTCCCAACACCAATGGCCAGTGCAGAACCATACCGGGGAACCATACGAACAGGTTTTTGGCAGCCCTGTCAAGAACCTCGTCGGGCATGAGATACATTGATGAGCTCCACTGCAGTAGCAGCAACACCGCTATCAGTACAACCATGCCAATCCAATGCGCGCGGTTCCATGTGAACAGTCGTTGCATCCCGCGCTCGGCGGCGGCATTGCGCATATCGCTCCTGTTGAGCTTGCTGAGTGCTTGTGCACGGTTCATTGCCGTCCTCCTTTACCGCCTTGTCAAGGATTGATGATGATTCCATCGTAAATCACGCAGGAAATGTGGAATGATAGTTGTCATAGTGACCATGACGTGTCAGGACGGAGTAGTTCGGCGTCGGGCACACTGAAGGGTGAATGTAATGGAAGAAGCGCGCAACCGCAACATACGCATCGGCATTGTGGACAATGACCCATATGCGCTGAAAGTGTTCGGCGCGCTAATCGAACGTATGTCCAGCGATTTTGCCGTGATATAGACCTGCGATTTGGGTGCTGTGGCCATCAGCCGATGCCTGAGCCCCACCAAGCGGCCTGACGTGCTGGTTACGGATATGTCTATGGGCGCATTGGATCGCACGCATCAAGTCATTGATGTGATTGAAGGCAGGGGAGAAGCGGCGCACAGTGCAGTGACTCCGCATGATTCGACCGTTGATGCCGCTCCTGGCATTGCATGTGACATCACAGACGCTGATTGTCCGCTGGAGACGCAGACCTATCCACCGGCACCGGCCTCAACCGTTACCAACAATTACTAGAACAACAAAACGGCGCCCTGCATATCACCACGCAAGACGCCGAATGGACATTATCAGCAGTTATTCCACTGTGAGGAAACCGATCACCCAACCGACTTCTGCGCAGTCTCCGCGCCAAAGAAGCCGACAATCAGCATCGATGCAATAGCAATCGCGCTGATGGCCACAAAGATGGACGTGGCACCAAGCGAGGTAAGCATCCAGCCCACCACCATCGGCATCAACACATTGAGCAGCTTGGCCACGGCGTTCGCGAAGCCGACGCAACGGAAGCGAACCTTGGTGGCGAACAGTTCCGGAGCGTACACAGCCACCACGGAAGCCATAAGCACGTACAGGCACATCATGAGCAGGAAGCCAACGATAATTGCGCTCACGGTAGAGGTCTGGAAGGCATACATCAAACCGAACACGCCAGTGAACAGGAAGGCCGGCACAATCGTGCGCTTGCGGCCGATACGGTCGATAAGCAGAGAGCCAATCAGGCAGCCGACCGGGGCACCGAGCATCATCACCGTGGAGGTGAGCAGCGAGCTGGACAGGTTAATACCACGCTTGACCAGAATCGTCGGAACCCAAGAAGTGAAGGCGTAGGAGCACACGTTCGTGGCGGCCACAGCAACCACAGCCACAAGCAGGCAGATGCCGAGCGAACGGCCTCCGGCGTTGCGGGTGTCGCTGGTGTCGGCCTTGGCGGCTGCGTCGATCGGTTCGGAACCGTTGGCCTCAAGCTGCTTGACGATGGCGTCGGCCTCATCGTAACGGCCGCGCACGGCGAGCCAACGCGGGGATTCGGGGATGTCGCGGCGCAGCCACCAGATGATGGCGGCCACCAGCCGATGGCCACGAACAGCGGACGCCAGGACCAGCGGGGGATGATCCATGCACACAGCAGCATAGCGATTGGCACACCGCAGTTGGCCACGAGCGAGACAATCGCGCACCAGTGGCCACGGCGGTTCATCGGTGCGAACTCGTTGACCATGGCGAAGCGGTGACGATTTCAGCGCCGAGGCCCAGGCCGGCACCCAGACGGCACAGGGACAGCACAGCCATGTTCGGGGCGAATGCGCCGAGGAAGGTGAAGCCGCCAAACAGCAGCAGGTTGATTTGGTAAGCCACGCGGCGGCCCTTCAGGTCACCGACGAAGCCGGCCAGCAGCGAACCGACCAGCAGACCCAGGAAGCCTGCGGACATAAAGGTGGAATTTTGCGCAACGGTGGACCAGCGGGTAGCCAACGTGCTGGAGGCGACGGCGCTGCCAATATATACGTCGATGCTGTCCATCAGCATGCCAGCGGCGACCAGCGTCACGATGCGATGGAACATCGGGGTTTCATGTGCGCGATCCATGCGCGAGATAATATCCTGAACCTTGGCTTGATCCGTCACGGTGGTACGTGCTTGTGCGTTTTCCATAGCCGCGGGATTGCCGGAAATCTGCTGTTCAGCAGCAGTCATATTTGAGCCCTCTTCTTGCAAACCTGCCCGCGTGCAACTGCTCAATGGTGTTGCGGCGAGCGAACTCTTGATTGGACTGTGTGTTCCGTTCGCCCTCCCATTGTGTGGGATGAACGACGTTTGCGATCCAAGTCTTGAATTCTACGTAGCGAGCCAATCGTTGTGAGATAGCTCACTACATGGGGCTTAACTATAGGTTCGATTTTGTGGCACGCCGCGTTGCGGTCACATCGTGAACGATAACAGAGGTTGTGACGCTCCTATATATGCCCCACTTACGCTCTTACCCCGTCGAAAGAAGGCAGAACCGTGATTCCCATGGGGCGGTAAAACACTCATGGGGCGGTATTTGGCCCATGGGGCGGTTAGCGGATTTTGCCTTTCCGCAGAATAGAGCCGTTTTCGACTACCGCCCATGAGGGTTTTACCACCCCATGGGTGAGCTACCGCCCCATGAAACGTGTAATAACAAAGCATGCCCTTGCTGGTGGAAGCGATGCTTTGCTACTTCGCCTGCTTGTCGGCGAGGATCTCATCCACCAGCTTGGGCTTTTCGGTCAGCTGGCCGGTGAAGCCGGGGCGGATATCCATGTGCAGCACCAGAGAAGTGCGGTAGCCCTGCTCGGCGAGCTTCTTGGCGGCCTCACCGGCCACCTTGAGCACGTCGTCCAGATCGCCTTCCACGTTGGTGAACAGGGCGTTGGTTTCCTGCGGCAGGCCGGATTCGCGAATCACCTCGACGGCCTGAGCCACGTATGGCGAAACCTCGGAGCCCACGCCATTGGCCGACACCTGAATGGCGGCCACGGTATTGAGGTACGGTTTGCCGGTTTCCGGGTCGATCGGCACTTCCTGAGTAACGGCATTACGGTCAATAATCATAATTCTCCTTTTATTACTTGGCTCCCCTCAGAGAGGAGAGCCAGTAGGACTCAGCGATACTTCCAGAAATGATCCATCGGGCCGGAGCCGTGGCCAAGATTCAGCTGGGCCTTCAGTGCACCGGTCAGATACTTCTTCGCATGCTTGATGGCCTTGGGCAATGTGTCGCCAAGCGCCAGATACGAGGCGATGGCGGAGCTCAGCGTGCATCCGGTGCCGTGCGTGTTCGGATTATTGATACGCGCGCCATCAAACCAGGTCACGGTTCCATCCGTCTCGGCAAGCACATCGTTGGCATCCTCGGTGCCATGACCACCCTTGACCAGCGCGGCACAGCCATAACGCTCCACGAGGCGGTGGGCGGCGGCCTCCATATCCTCCTGATCGCGAATCAGCGTATCGGTCAGCACTTCGGCCTCGGGAATGTTCGGAGTCACGACCGTGGCCATCGGGAACAGCTTGCCGGTCAAGGCCGCAATGGCATCGTCACTGATGAGATTGGCACCGGAAGTGGCCACCATAACCGGGTCGAGCACGATGTTCGTGGCGTGATGGAAGGTGAGTCGTTCAGCGATGACGTCGATGATGTCAGTGGCAGACACCATGCCGATTTTCACCGCGACCGGCGGAATATCCTCAAACACCATGTTGATCTGGTCGGCGAGAATGTCCGGTTTGGTGTCCTGAATGGAACGCACGCCGGTGGTGTTCTGTGCGGTGAGCGCGGTGATGGCGCTCATGCCGAACACGCCGCAGGCCAGCATGGTCTTCAGATCGGCCTGCATGCCGGCACCGCCGGACGAGTCGGAGCCGGAGATCGCGAGAACAGCGGGAAGTGTAGATGTTGCAATTTGTGCCATAGTGTTCATTCTAAGTGGGGCCCATGATGTTTTTCGGAGCGGTTTTCCTTGATGTTTTGCCGCTCCTGTGGTGAGACGGGGAAGGTTTGCTGATTGCGATTGATTCATGAAATGTTCGGGAGGAGGCATGGCTGATAACGATGTACTGCGCCGTGCGCTCAACGAAGGCGTGGTCCTGGAGACTTCCGACGGCCTCGGTCCAGATGGCGCACACTTCGGCACCGCCTTCGAGCGAGTCGAGCGTCGTCCCGAATTAAGACACCACCGGGCATAATAATTGGCTCCCCTCAGAGAGGGGAGCCAGAGAGGTTTACTCCTGGGCGGTGGAGTAGAGCTTGCCGCCCTGGGCGGTGTACTTTTCGCTCATCGCATCCATGCCGGCGAGGATTTCTTCGGGGCTGAGCACGTTGGCGGACACCACGCCGTTATCGACATTGGCCTTGGCCGTAGCCAGTGCCTCGGAGTCGATGCCTGCAGCAGCCTCCTTCACGATTTGCTGCTGAGCGGCCTCGCCACCGAATGCCTTGCGGATGTTCTGGGAGATGGCCATCGAGCAGAACTTCGGGCCGCACATCGAGCAGAAGTGCGCCATCTTGGCCGGCTCGGCGGGCAGGGTATCGTCGTGGAAGGCGATGGCGGTGTCCGGATCGTAGGACAGATTGAACTGGTCGAGCCAACGGAACTCGAAGCGAGCTTGGAAATCGCATTGTCGCGATCCATCGCGTGCGGGTGGTGCTTGGCGATGTCTGCGGCGTGGCAGGCGATCTTGTAGGCAATCACGCCCTGCTTCACATCATCCTTGTTCGGCAGGCCGAGGTGTTCCTTCGGGGTCACGTAGCACAGCATAGCGGTGCCGTAACGACCGATCTCGGTGGCGCCGATAGCGGAGGTGATGTGATCGTAACCCGGAGCGGTATCGGTGGTCAGCGGTCCGAGGGTGTAGAACGGGGCGTTGTGGCACACGGCCTTCTCCAGCTCGATGTTCATGCGTACGGTGTCGAACGGCACGTGGCCCGGGCCCTCGATCATCACCTGCACGTCCTTGGCCCAGGCGCGCTCGGTCAGCTCGCCCAGAGTCATGAGCTCGGAAAGCTGCGCGGCGTCGTTCGCGTCGGCTAGGGAGCCGGGGCGCAGGCCATCGCCCAGAGAGAACGCCACGTCGTACTTGGCGAAGATGTCGCACAGCTCGTCGAAGTGCGTGTACAGGAAGCTCTCCTGGTGGTGGCGCAGGCACCAGTCGGCCATGATGGAGCCACCGCGGGAGACGATGCCGGTCACGCGGTTGGCGGTCAGCGGCACGTAACGCAGCAGCACGCCGGCGTGGATGGTCATGTAATCCACACCTTGCTCGCACTGTTCGATCACGGTGTCGCGGAACAGTTCCCAGCTCAGCTTGGAGGCATCATCCTCGACCTTTTCGAGGGCCTGGTACATCGGCACGGTGCCGATCGGCACGGGGGAGTTGCGAAGAATCCACTCACGGGTGGTGTGGATGTCGTTACCGGTGGACAGGTCCATCACGGTATCGGCGCCCCACTTGGTGGCCCACGTCAGCTTCTCCACTTCCTCGTCGATGGAGGAGGTGACGGCCGAGTTGCCCATGTTGGCGTTGAGCTTGGTCAGGAAGGCGGATCCGATAATCATCGGCTCGGCCTCGGGGTGGTTGATGTTGCAGGGCATCACCGCGCGGCCGGCGGCCAGCTCGGAGCGCACGAGCTCCACATCGCAGTTCTCGCGGGTGGCCACGTACTGCATCTCCGGGGTGATGATGCCGTGGCGGGCGTACCACATCTGAGTGATCGGGTGGTCCTTGGCACGCATCGGCTCATGCTTGCGTCCACGCCATTCCTTGGTGGCGCGGCCGCGCTTGATGGCGCGCTTGCCATCGTCCTCAAGGTTGCGGTGGCGGCCCTCGTAGTCTTCGATGTCGCCGCGGTCGCGGATCCAGTCGAGACGCAGGGGCTTCAAGCCTTCCTTCGGGTCGCACTTGGGGCCTTCGGTGTTGTAGTCGTGGAACGGCGGGTTCGGGCCCACGCCGGGCGTGTCGCTCAGCTTGATTTCGGTGTACGGCACTTCCAGGTCGTAGGAACCATACTGATAGGTGAACGGTACGGACTTGGTCTTGCGGATGTGCGCCTTGTCGCGCTGCTTGGAACCACGGGCGGCGATGTCCACGCGCTGCTGCTTGGCAAGCTTCTGGGCATCCTTGGCGTCCTTGGCGTTGGTGAACTTCTTCTCAGTGGCCTCGGAACCGGGCTTCGCGGCCCCTTCCTGAGCAGCCTGAGTATCAGTAGCGGGGGTGTGGGTTACGACGCGCGGAGCGTAGCCGTGCTTCTTGTCGCCGCGGACGGCCTTCCAGCCTTCGACCATGGTGCGCGCGGCCTCTTCCGGGTTCTCGCACCCGCGATGGCGGAGACCACGAACCAGCCAGCAGCTTGGTGCGGCGAGCATGGCCATATCGGCTGCGGTCACGCCGCCGCCCACGACCACCGGGAATTCGCTGGCAACGCAGATGGTGTTGATCTGGGCGGCGTCCAGCGTCTTGCCGGAGCCGTCGTTGCCGCCCACGGAAGCCTCGGGCTTGGTGGTGGAGACGTGCAGAGGACCGGCGCCAATGTAGTCGATGCAGCCGTCGGGCAGCTCGTTGATGAGCCGAACGAGGCTTTCGGTCTCAGCCGACAGACCCACGATGGCCTCGTCGCCGAGCAGGCGCGGGCTTCGCGCGGCTCCATGTCGGTCTGGCCGATGTGCACACCGTCCACCTTGATGCCCTTGCGGCGGGCCTGCCACACCACGTCGGCACGGTCGTCGATCACAAAGGCCACGGAATCGGACTTCTCATTGTCCTCGATGATCTGCGCGATGTCGCGAGCCATGTCGGTCAGCTCAGAGGCATCGGCCTCCTTGGCGCGCAGTTGGATGAAGGTTGCGCCGCCGTGCAGAGCCTGATCCACCACGTCGGTCAGCGGACGGCCTTTGCAGTCCTCCGGCCCCACCACGAAGTACGCGGACAGGTCGAAGCTGTCGCGCATGGAGGCGTATGGGTATTCATTACTCATTATTATTCCTGCTTTTGTTGTTTCTTGTGGAAGTCTTATTGGAAAAAACTGTTATGAGCTCCCTCATCAGAGGGAACTGAAACTACTGCACCAAAATCTCGGATTCCGCCACCTGTTCGGCGGTCACATTCCACAGCGCGTCAAGGAACGCAACTTGGAACGAGCCCGGTCCGTGCGAAGTTGTATCGGCCACCTCTCCCGCGCGGTTGTACAGCAGAGACGCGGACAGGGCGGCGGTCAACGGATCGGAGACCGCCAAATACGTGGCAGCCACGCCGCCCAGCGAGCAGCCGGCACCGGTGATCTTGGTCATCATCGCGCTGCCGCCCGGCAGTCGGTACACGGTTTCGCCATCGGTCACCAGATCGGCGATGCCGGACACGGCCACGGCGCAGCGGGTGGAAGCGTCATGGGAGGAATGCTTGGCGTGCTGTTCGGTCAGATACTGTGCCAGCGCCACCGCCGCGCCGGTTGCGGACTCCACGTCGTCGACGGATTCCACTCCGGCGGGGCGGTGCTCGGAAGCGTCCCCCACGGTTTCGGTATTGAGCCCCCACATGTTCGCCAGCGCGATTACCTCGGATGCATTCGCGCGAATCATGGTCGGGGGAGCGGCCTTGAAGGCCTGAAGAATGGCGGTACGGGTGCGGCCGATGCCGGCGGCCACCGGGTCGAGCACCCACGGCTTGTCCAAGTAGTTGAGTCGCTGGGCGATTTCGGGCAGTGCGTCCTTATAGAACGGCAGCAGCGTGCCCACGTTGATGTAGTTCGCGCCCGCGATTTTCGCGGTTTCGATCACGTCGTCCGGCAGGAAACTCATGGCCGCAGTGCCGCCGGCCGCCAGTTGCGCGTTGGCAACCAAATTGATGGTCACAAAATTGGTGAATGACTGGGCCAACGGAGTCGTCTCGCGTACGCGGCGAACGGCATCGGCGATATTGTCACGGATGGGTGAATCGGCTGGAACCGGAGTCCCGGCGGTATAACCGCTGGACACGCCGGTAAACGATGATGCACTATTGCTCATTTACTGCTCCCTACGATGGTCTTAACCAACAGGTTCTAAGGGTCAGGCTCAGGCCTTTCTCAACTCGCGAACCACATGCGAGTTCCCCTGCATTACAGTGCCGACGCTATGCGCCAACATGGACATTATCGTGACGGATTTGTTCGATACGTGTCGTCAGGTCTGGCGCGTCCCCGTCCATTCGTGATACATAGACGCCTCCGCCGAGCAACATCTCCCGAATTTGTGACGCTGACGCGATGTCAGTGGCACATGGGAAGGGTAAAACAACAGGAACAATATGGAGGTGTTGCGATATAGGAATCGCTGCGAACGGCCGCTCGTGAGACGCGGAACATATACCGGACAATGCCGCCTGACCTGTCACCATATACGGCTATCCTGAAGCGGTTGTTATTAGACCCCAAACCGTTCAAACCAGAAGGTGCATTGTGGCTCAGTCCAAACTCGATGAAGTCGTATCCCTTGCGAAGCGTCGCGGCTTCGTGTTCCCCGCCGGCGAAATTTACGGCGGCACCCGTTCCGCTTGGGATTACGGCCCTCTCGGCGTCGCTCTCAAGGACAATATCAAGCGTGAATGGTGGCGCTCCATGGTCGTCACCCGTCCTGATGTCGTCGGTGTCGACACTTCCATCATTCTGCCGCCCGAAGTGTGGGTGGCGTCCGGCCACGTGAGCGTGTTCAACGATCCGCTCGTCGAGTGTCTCAACTGCCACAAGCGCAACCGCGCCGACAAGCTCGAGGAATCCTACGCCGAGAAGCACGGCGACAAGATGCCGGAAAACGGCATGAAGGACATCGTCTGCCCGAACTGCGGCACCCGTGGCCAGTGGACCGAACCGCGCGACTTCAACATGATGCTGCGCACCCACCTCGGCCCGGTCGAGGACGAGAACAGCCTGCACTACCTGCGTCCGGAGACTGCACAGGGCATCTTCGTGGACTTCAAGAACGTGATGACCTCTTCCCGTTCCAGGCCGCCGTTCGGCATCGCAACATGGGTAAGTCCTTCCGTAACGAGATCACCCCGGGTAACTTCATCTTCCGCACCCGTGAGTTCGAGCAGATGGAGATGGAGTTCTTCGTCACGCCCGGCACCGATGAGGAATGGCACCAGTACTGGATCGACGCCCGCACCCGCTGGTACATCGACCTCGGCGTCAAGCCGGAGAACCTGCGCCACTACGAGCATCCGAAGGAGAAGCTCTCCCACTACTCCAAGCGCACCGTGGACATCGAATACAAGTTCGGCTTCCAGGGTTCCGACTGGGGCGAGCTCGAAGGCATCGCCAACCGTACCGATTACGATTTGAGCGCGCACTCCAAGCACTCCGGCGAAGACCTGAGCTACTTCAACCAGGCCACCGGCGAGAAGTACGTGCCGTACGTCATCGAACCGGCCGCCGGCCTGACCCGCTCCCTGATGTGCTTCCTCGTGGACGCCTACGATGTGGACGAGGCCCCGAACACCAAGGGCGGCGTTGACAAGCGCACCGTGCTGCGTCTCGACCCGCGTCTGGCCCCGGTCAAGGCCGCCGTGCTGCCGCTGAGCAAGAAGCCTGAACTGCAGACCGTGGCCCAGAACCTGGCCGACGACCTGCGCTTCAACGAGTGGATGATCGACTACGACGAGTCCGGTGCCATCGGTCGTCGTTACCGTCGTCAGGACGAGATCGGCACCCCGCTGTGCATCACCGTGGACTTCGACACCCTCGAGGACCACGCTGTGACCATCCGTGAGCGTGACACCATGGCCCAGGAGCGCGTCGCTCTTGACAAGGTGGCCGATTACGTGGCCGCCCGCATCGGCGAGAAGCGCACCCGCGTGCCCCTGAAGCCTGTGGAAATGGGCGGTGAGCCTTGGCCTGAGTCCGGCGTTCAGGAAGCCGGCGGCCTGTACTAAGCCGGAGTCGCACAACTTGGGCTCCCCTCTGTGGCTGAGCCGTAAGGAAGACATCCCAGTGGGCTGTTTGTAGGCGAAGTGGCGGCGATAGACGCCGGGGCTCCTCTCTCAGGGGAGCCCCTACTTATTTTCTTAGGAATCACATGGCACAATCCGAATCCGAAACAGTGCTCACCGAGCATCACGAGACCGACAACCTCGACCCACGTACGGACGCGCCGGCGCGCCCCCGGGACCCCGGTGCATATCGCCCCGGTCCAACTCGGCAACATCACCGTGCCGACCCCGGTGGTGCTCTCGCCGATGGCGGGAGTGACCAACTGGCCCTTCCGCGTGATTTGCGAGGAATATGGTCCCGATGGACTCTACGTGGCCGAGATGATCACCGCTCGAGCCTCGTGGCGCATAACCCGAAAGCACTGCGCCTCTGTCATTTCGCCAAAAGCGAAAAAATCCGTTCACTGCAGTTGTACGGCGTGAACCCCTCCATCACCGAACAGGCGGCGAAAATCGTGGTCGACGGCAACATGGCCGACCATGTGGATCTGAACTTCGGTTGCCCGGTGCCCAAGGTCACTCGTCGAGGCGGTGGTTCGGCCTTGCCTTGGAAAACCGACATTTTCACTGAGCTATTACAGCGCGTGGTCGCCGTATGCGAGCCGGCGGGCATCCCCGTCACCGCGAAGATCCGCGTCGCATCGACCATAACCATGAGACCTTCCTCGAAGCCGGACACATCGCGCAGGAGGAGGCTGCAAGGCCGTAACCCTGCATGCCCGTACCACCGCCGAATACTATGGCGGTCATTCCGACTGGTCCCGCATCGGCGAGCTCAAGGAACACCTCAACATTCCGGTATTCGGCAATGGCGATATCTGGGGTGCCGAGGATGCGCTCGAAATGGTGCGCGAGACCGGCTGCGACGGTGTGGCCATCGGCCGCGGATGCCAGGGCCGGCCGTGGCTGTTCGCCAACATCAAAAACGCCTTCGAGGGCAATCCCGAACGGCTCAACCCGAATCTGGCGAGGTCTGCCGCGTGATTCACCGTCATGCCGAGCTGCTTACCGAGTTTTATGAGGGCGATGAGATGATGGCCGTCCACGATCTGCGCAAGCACATCGCCTGGTATCTGAAAGGATTCCCGGTGGGCGGCTCCACCCGCAAGGCCTTTATGGAATGCGAGAGCCTGGCCGATGTGGACCGCGAGATCGGCAAGCTCGACCCGACTATCGAATACCCGCCACGCGTGGTCGACAAACCGCGCGGCCGCGTGCGTTTCGCCAAGAAGGTGCACTTGCCGTATGGCTGGTTGGAATCGCGTACCACCACCCACGAAGAGCGTGAGGCGCTCTTCGGTGACGACCCAATGGACGCCAGTTACTGAGAAAATACTGAAAATACACGCAACACGCGCCATTCTGCGCGTGAATTTCCCTCCAAGAGTAGCCTGTTTGCGCTACTCTTGGGTGTAACCGTGAAGTGACAGGAGCCAAACGTGAGCGAGATCGCGCAGAATGAGTTCAACGACAAGACCAACATCAAGGTTGTTGGCGTCGGCGGTGCCGGCGGTAATGCCGTCAATCGCATGATTGCCGAGGGATTACAGAATGTTGAATTTGTGGCGGTAAATACCGATGCGAAGGATCTTCTGCGCTCTGATGCGGATGTCAAGATTTCCCTTTCCGATAAGTCCAGTCGTGGTCTCGGTGCTGGTGCCGACCGGAGCGTGGAGCCAAGGCGGCCCAGGACCACCAGTCGGATATCGAAGAGGCGCTTAGGGGTGCCGACATGGTGTTCGTCACCTGCGGCGAGGGCGGTGGCACCGGTACTGGCGCCAGCCCGATCGTCGCTCGTGCGGCTCATCAACAGGGTGCTCTCACCATCGCGGTTGTTACTCGTCCGTTCAGCTTCGAAGGCCCTCAGCGTTCCGCTTCCGCCGAATACGGCATCGACAACCTGCGCAAGGAAGTCGACGCGCTGATCGTCATTCCGAACGATCGCCTGCTCGAGCTTTCCGACCGTTCCATCGGCATCATTGAGGCCTTCAAGACCGCTGATACCGCACTGCTTGCCGGTGTTCAGGGCATCACTGACCTGATTTCGATGAACTCCTATATTCACGTCGACTTCAACGATGTGAACTCCATTCTTCGTGGTGCTGGTACTGCGCTGTTTGGTATCGGTTCCGCACGGGGAGAGGATCGTGCCACGCAGGCCGCCGAAATCGCCATCAGCTCTCCGCTGCTTGAGGAAAGCATCGAAGGCGCACACGGTGCGCTGATCAACATCGCCGGTCCGACCGACCTGAAGTTGCAGGAGCCTCTGCTGCCACCGAACTGGTGCGCAAGGCCATTCACCCTGAAGCCCAGATTATTTGGGGTCTTGCTCTGGACGATGCTTATGGCGATGAAGTGCGTGTCACTGTTATTGCTGCTGGTTTTGACCCCGTCGCCGCTCAAGATGACGACACTCAGAGCACGGTGACGCCGGTTGTGCCAACCGCCGCCGATCCTGCGACTCCCGTGGCACAGCCAGCTCCAGCACCGGCACCGGCTGCACAGCCCGCTGCCACTGCCCAACCGGCATTCACACCGGCTACCGGTGACTCCGCATCGTTGCCTTTTGATGATCCGACTTCCGCTCATCCGAATATCGCCGTGAACGATCCGGCTGGCGATCTCGACATCCCTGACTTCCTGCGCTGAAAGGATTGATCCATGGCTGGGTTCATGAAAAACGCGATGTCCTATCTGGCATGAGTGACGTTGTGGACGATGAGGACGACTACATCGAGGAGGACGAGGAGCAGAAGCCGGCTTCGAAGTCCGCATTTGATTCCGACCATACGGTCACGCCGCTGGCGTCAACCACCGCGCCTGCCGCATCGTCGACTACCAAGCCGTTCCCCGGTGGTCGTGTGAACAGAATCACCACCATCCATCCGAAGTCATATGAGGATGCTCAACTGGTCGGCCGTGCATTGCGTGACGGTGTTCCGGTCGTACTGAATCTCACCGGTGTGGCCGAAGCCGTGGCATATCGCATCGTGGACTTCTCCGCCGGCGTGGTGTTCGGCGTGCGTGGTTCCCTCGAGCGTGTCACTCCGCGCGTGTTCCTGTTGAGCCCGGCGCAGGTGAACATCAAGGTCGAAGAGCCGACAAAACCAGCCTCGGCACACGATTTGTTCGCTGACTGACCGGTTCAGTAGTTTTCGCATTCGACGTTATATCGGTATTCGGCCGACTCCCAGCAAGGAGTCGGCCGATTCTTATTGTGCTCCGAGCAAACTTTTCATGCGCGGTTGTTAGTCTGTCAGCATGCTTTCCTTAGTGTTCTCTTTGATCGGCCGCATTCTTGCATGGCTCATTAACGCGTATATCACGGTTCTGTTCGTGCGCATGATTCTGGACTGGGTCTCCGTTCTCGCACGAAACTGGTATCCACGTGGTGTGGTGGCCCAGCTGATCAATATTGTGTATTCCATTACCGAACCCCCTCTGCGCTGGCTACGTCGCTATATTCGCCCATTGCCGCTCGGTTCGATTTATCTTGATGTCAGCTTCATTGTGCTGTATTTTGCGCTGGTGGTACTGGAAAGTGTTGTTCTGATAGTGTTCTGAGGCCGTTTTTGACCCGCCGGAGGCATATATCTGGCATAAAAACCCACGTCGAATGTTCTGAAACGATGGGGTCGTGATAGCATTCTGACTTGAGACCAACGTAAGTGCGGGCGATGCCCCAAAGCGAGGTGCAAGATTTATGGCTCTGTTGACGCCGAAGGATATTAGGAGCATACCTTCCAGACTGTTCGATTCAAGGAAGGTTATGATGTCGACGAGGTCGATGACTTCCTTGATCAGGTCACGGAAACCGTCGAGGCTCTTGGACGTCAGGCGGTAGCCGGCGGTCAGGCCACCCAGTCTCTGGTCCTGACGTGACCAACCTTAATGCGAAGATCTCCGATCTTACCGGTCAGGTGCAGCAACTCGAGTCGGAGAATGCTGGTTTGAAGAACGCTGTGGCTCAGGCCCAGCAGGCCGTTCAGGCTGGCAATGATCAGGCAGCACAGCTTGTCTCTGCCAAGCTCAGCGAAGCCGAGGAATCCAACCGCGCGCTGTCCTCCCAGAATGAGCAGCTCAAGGGTCAGGTCGATCAGCTGAACGCTCAAATCGATCAGCTCACCGCTCAGGCTGCTCAGGCCTCCGGTGACCAGGAGGCTGTCGGTCAGCAGATCGCCGCCATTCAGCAGGAACGTGATCAGTTCCGCGCGGCCAATGAGGAGCTGTCCCGTCAGCTCGCCGCCGCTCAGCAGCAGGGTTCCGCCGCTCAGCAGCAGTCCGCTCAGATCGCTGAGCTGTCCCGTCAGCTCGAAGAAGCCAAGCAGCGTGAAAACCAGCTTCGTGCTCAGGTTTCTAAGGTCGAGCCGAGCACCGAGACCGGTTCTCTGCAGAAGATCGCTGGCGCCGCTTCCATGCCGGGCACCGAGCCCGAGCGCGCCACCGCCATGCTGACCCTGGCTATGCAGCTGCACGATCAGTACGTGGAGAAGGGCAAGAACAAGGCCAAGGAAATCACCGAGGCCAGCCAGAACAAGTACAACGATCTGGTCACCAAGGCCAACAACTACTCCGAGCGTACCCGTTCCGAGGCCGACGACTACTCCACTCGTACTCGTTCCGACGCCGACACCTATTCGGATCGTACCCGCTCCGAGGCCGACGCTTACCGTGACCAGACTCACGCGGATGCCGAGACCTACTCCCAGAACACCCGTTCTGAGGCCGACGCATACTCCGTCAAGACTCGTCAGGATGCGGACAACTACTCCAAGTCTCAGCACGATGACGCTGACAACTACGAGAAGGAAGTGCAGCAGCGTGCCGCCGAGTATGACAAGAACACTCGTTCCGCGGCTGATGCGTACGACAAGAACACCCGCTCTGCAGCCGATACGTATGCCGAGCAGGTGCGCGACAACCTTCAGGCTCAGTCCAAGGTCGTCGAGGGCAACATCCAGAGCCTCAAGCAGTTCGAGACTGAATACCGCGCCCGCCTCACCGAGTACCTCGGCCAGCTGGCATCGCAGGTTTCCGAGTCGAACAACTACGTCGACCAGACCTCGTCCAAGACCAACTGAGCGTAGGCAGGTACAGGTCGTATGACGAACCAACAGGGACGGCTGCGCACCCGCGTGGCCGTCTTTGCATGTGTGGCCGCGGCTGCGCTGATTGTCGATCAGCTCACCAAGGCTTGGGCGATGGCCGCGTTATCCAACGGTCAGACCATTCGAGTGATTCCCGGACTGCTGTCCTTCACCTTGGTGCGTAATCCGGGCGCGTCCTTGGGCATGGGATCAGGCGCTACTTGGGTATCAGTCTGTTGGCCGTTGTGGCTTGCGTGGCCCTTGCTGTGGCTGGGGTGCGCACTGTCTCCATGAAATGGTCGGTGGCGATTTCTTTCGCGTTTGCAGGCGCTCTGGGCAACCTGATTGACCGTGTTATGTACGCTGACGGCTTCCTCGACGGCAAAGTGGTGGATTTCCTTAACTATGGCTGGTCCGTTGGCAATGTGGCGGATATCTATCTGGTAGTCGCCGGTGTGGTCCTGGTGATTCTGATTCTTATGGGGGAGCCGTTCTCACACAAGGATCTCATCGAGCAATCCGACGAATCCCTACAGTCTGAGCCGGAGGCGGACGCCAAGTAATGAGTCGAATAGTCCCTGCTCCCGATGCATTGGTGGGTAAGCGTTTCGACGTAGCCGTGGCCAAAATGCTGGGTATTTCACGATCTAAAGCCGCCGATCTGGTTGACTCCGGGCAGGCGCGCGTTTTAGGACGTGAAGTTGCGCGGTCCAGCACATTGCAGGCGGGGGAGACCGTCGAATTTGATTTGGCGGAGGAACAGGCCGAGCCTGAGCCTATCGCAACTGATATGGCCGTTGTCTACGAAGACGATGATGTCGTTGTAGTCGATAAGCCTGTAGGCGTGGCGGCGCATGCCTCGGTTGGCTGGACCGGTCCAACCGTGCTCGGATCACTGCGTGACCGCGGCGTGCATATCACTTCCTATGGTGCGGCCGGGCGTGAGGGCATTGTTTCTCGCCTTGATGTAGGCACTTCCGGCTTGATGTTGGTGTGCAAGTCCGACCTTGCGTACACGAGATGCGTCGGCAGTTCGCCGAGCATGAGGTAAAGAAAACCTATCATGCGCTCGTGCAGGGTGGTCTTAAAGAGAACAAAGCAACCATTGAGGCACCGATCGGGCGCGCCAAAGTGTCCGATTTCCGCTTCTGCGTGACTCCGGCCGGCAAACCGGCCGTTACGCACTGGGATGTGCTGGAGCGTTTCGGCCATGAGGCCACTCTGGTATCCGTGAATCTGGAGACCGGACGTACTCATCAGATTCGCGTGCATTTCTCCTCGATTGGGCATCCCCTGTGCGGCGACCCCATGTATGGTGCCAATCCGGTGCTGTCTGAGGCCTTGGGACTTGACCGGCAGTGGCTGCACGCCATGAAGCTCGAATTCCGTCATCCCCGCACCCGCGTCTGGACCACGGTCCGGTCCCAGTACCCGGCCGACTTGGCTGCCGCACTCGATGCCATGCGTGCCCGACACATCGAACCCGCTGAACCTGCCGAATATGCCGAAGTTCTGGTGGACTAATTCCGCGACGTGTGCATCATGCGTTTTAATATTTAGATTCAGTTCCGGCTTCGCCGGATTCATCCCAGAATAACGAGAGATCGGTCATGATGGCTCTCCGTCATGACCATACCCCAAGTGACTGCTGATGCTGAGTACCATTCAGGCCAATGTCGGTAACCGTACGTGAATTACCGGTATTTCCGCTCAACGTGTCTCGGTACTCCAGCGTGAAGTGAACAGAAATGAGCCAAAGCAGTAATGAAGCCGGGCGGTATATGCCATCCGGATTGCAGAATCTCCTGCTGATAAAAACCGTTTCCTAGTCGTTGACCGTGCCTGTTCCGACGACGATCGCGGCCTACGACGCGTTCATCCTCTACCTGGCCCACCGATACGACATCAAGGGCAAGAGGATTCTCAAGCAGGAAAAGAAGTACTATGCCGTGGACTTGGGGATGCGACGTATACAGTTGAACTATGCATGGGTTGAAGAGTGCGATTGGTAGGGGTGCGGACGCGTGGGCACGTTCGCTGCCTGGGCGCGTGCTCGACCGGTATGTGTCGCGGAGCGGCCCCCTGCTGGCGAATGGTCTGGCATATGGTCTGCTATTCGCCTTTTTTGCCGGCGTCTGGATTGCGGTGAGCGTGTTCGGCCTTATCATGGTCGGCAACATTGATTGGCAGCAGATGCTGATCGACGCGGTGCGTGAAGTCATTCCCGGTGTGGCCGACTCGTTTCTGACGTCTTCCGCGCTAGGCACCATGTCAAGCGCATTGACATGGACCGGTCTGGCCACGTTGGCCATATTCTGGTGGACGGTGACCGGCTGGATGAACTCGCTGCGCCACGCCGTACGGGCCATGTTCGACGACTGCGGCGACGAGCTCAATATCGTCGTCGCAAGGTTACGCGATACGCTTGCCGCCATCGCCATCGCAATACTGTTCATTCTTTCGACCGCGCCGGTACGGTGTCCGGCGGCATCGTACGCCGACTGCTGCAATGGGGCGGCATCCCCAGCAGTTCGTTGCCCGGCACCGTGCTTTTGGAGATGACCGGTTTCGGTACCGGCGTCGCACTGAATTTTGCGTTGTTCATGTTGCTGCTGCGCGTGGTCTCCCACATCAAAGCCGGACGATTCACGATACTCGGCGCGTTACTGGGATCTCTGACGGTTTCCGCAATGCAGCTTCTCGGTGCGCGACTATTAGCCGGAGCCTCCCGGAATCCGATGCTTGCCCCGTTCGCCGCGTTGATCGGCGTGCTCATTTGGTTCAACCTCGTCGCCCAGGTCATTTTGCTCTGTGCCGCCCTCATTGCCGAGTGTCGACAAAAGAGCTGAGCGTCTGAACTGACTAATATGACAATTAGCGATGAAGCCTCTCTCGCCGAGATGATTCGCGAACTCAGCTGGCACTACAGTTATTGCCGTGGTCTTTCCATCTTGGCATATCGCAAACGAGTAGCTTCACCCGTGATACCGAGCTTGCGACCAATTGTTTCCCATGATTGGCCACGCTCATGCATGAGCAGTACCATCTGCGCAATGCGGGCATCAATGTATTCCAGTTCGGCTTTGCGTCGATTGATTAGACGGCTGAGCTCCAGTTCGGGAGAGAAGTTTGGGCTGTCCTCGGGAATGCCTTCTGCTGGTGATTCCTGAGACTCCACGGCATCTGCCGCAGCGTTGCCGATTTCCATGAGTTTGGCCTGTATCTCGGGAGAGTAGTCTTCAAATTTCATCGTTATCACTGCCTTAGTGTCGCTGTTGCTGATACTCCACTTTATAGGCATGTGGCCTCACCGGTAAATATTTACCGCCGCCCAGACCACACGGTATGGTGGAGCGCATGGCTGATTACGGGAACAACTTTGTGCAACTGCATAACCACACGCACTATTCGCTGCTCGATGGTGCGTCGAAGATTCCTGATTTGGCCAAGCGTGCGGCCGAACTTGGCATGCCTGCGGTCGGCATCACCGACCATGGCAACATGCATGGCGCTACGAGATGTACACCAACTGCGTGGCCAATGGCGTCAAGCCATCATCGGCATCGAAGCTTATGTGACCCCGGAAACCGCACGTCAAGACAAGTCCCGCGTGCATTGGGGTACCGAAGCCCAGCGCCGCGACGACGTCTCCGGTGGTGGCTTATCACCCACTTGACCATGTGGGCCGAAAACGACGAAGGCCTGGTCAACCTCATCAAAGCCTCGTCCGTGGCCAACCTCGAAGGCCGCGTCATGCGTTATCCGCGTATGGATAAGGAGGTGCTCGCCACCTATTCCAAAGGCGTGATCGCATCCTCCGGCTGCCCCTCGGGCATCATCCAGACCCGTCTGCGCCTCGGTCAGTTCGATGAGGCCCTGCGCGCTGCCGGCGAATTCCAGGACATCTTCGGCAAAGACAACTTCTTCATCGAACTCATGGATCACGGTCTGCCCATCGAAACTCAGGTGACCGGTGACCTGCTGACCATCGCCAAGAAACTCAACGCACCACTGCTGGCCACCAACGATTCCCACTACGTACACGCCGAAGATGCACAGGCGCAGGACGCCATGCTCTGCATCAACTCCGGTTCCCGTCTTGACGATCCGGACCGATTCAAGTTCGACGGCACCGGCTACTACATCAAAACCGCCGAAGAGATGCGCGAACTGTTCAAGGACCACCCGGACGCCTGCGACAATACGCTCGTTATCGCCGAACGCTGCAACGTGATGTTCGACGACCACGAAGACGGCGCGTTCATGCCGAAATTCCCTTGCCCCGAAGGCTGGGATGAGACCTCCCTGTTCCTCAAAAAAGTCGAGGAAGGTCTGGAGAAGCGTTACGACGGCAACCCGCCGCTCGACGTATTGAAGCAGGCCGACTACGAATGTGGTGTGATCTGCCAGATGCAGTTCTGCGGATACTTCCTCGTGGTCGCCGACTACATTCAGTGGGCCAAGGACCACGGCATTATGGTGGGGCCGGGCCGTGGTTCGGCGCAGGCGCCATGGTCGCCTATTCCATGGGCATTACCGAGCTCGATCCGCTCAAGCATGGCCTGATTTTCGAGAGGTTCCTGAACCCTGAGCGAGTGAGCCTTCCTGATATCGATGTCGACTTCGACCCTGAAGGTCGTGCGCGAGTCATCGAATACTGCGGCGAAAAATACGGCACCGATAAGGTCGCCCAGTGCGTGATCTATGGCACCATCAAAACCAAGCAGGCCCTGAAAGACTCCGCCCGCATCATGGGTTATGAATTCTCAGTCGGTGAAAAAATCACCAAGGCGCTGCCTCCGGCGGCCACCGGCGGTAAAGACATCAGTCTGCATGACATCTTCGACCCTGCCGCCAAACGTTATGCCGAGGCCAGGGAATTCCGAGAACTCTACGATTCCGACCCGGACACCAAGCGCATCACCGAAGAAGCCAAGGGTATCGAAGGCCTGATCCGACAGACCGGTGTACATGCCTGCGCCACCATCATGGGTAGCGCACCCATCACCGACACCTCGCCGTTGCTGGAACGCACCGATGGCACATCACCACCACCTTCG
>ENA-OQLB01000034-OQLB01000034.1-human-gut-metagenome-genome-assembly--contig:-NODE-34-length-69926-cov-4.437542_pt1 | contig 69926 bp, 79 predicted proteins | sample MGYA00242656_ERZ504813 | MGnify/ENA primary metagenome ERZ504813 (study PRJEB26092, sample SAMD00036388) | human gut metagenome | host: Homo sapiens | study: EMG produced TPA metagenomics assembly of... | reverse complement strand
ACCATCTTTTGTAACATAAATAGATGAATGTGTCTGTGATGCCCCGCTTAGACCGATGAATCCAAACTGTTCGTTGAAGAATTGTATCCCTTCTCCTACTCCGCCATTTCCGTCGAATGGGTCTTCATTTACTGTTGTCCAGTTATACCCACCATCTGACGTAGTTTTCAGTTTGTAATAACGTGTTCCAAGAGCCGCATCAACAACAGAAAGTTTCCAGCCTTTTTGCTCATTTAAGAAGAATCGGACAACACCGCTTCCGTCCGTATCGACCGTCCAGGTATTATTTTCTTTTCCTTGTTCTTTCGCCTGTGAATCTTTCTCTGCCTGCTCATTCTGACTAATTGTATCGGGACTGATATATTCTGGTTCCATCATATAACGCACCGGTGTCACTGATTCATCCTGTGGAAGATATAGAGACACCTCATATCCAAATGCTTCTCCACCGCGGTCCAGAGCTGTAAAATCCGTCATACCGCTGACCTCTCCGTCACCATCCACATCACCCGGAAGGTAAACAAGACCTTCGGAGGAAGCGAAGGAGCGTTTTCCATAATACAGAATCTCATATTCCGGCGAATTATCTGCAAATGCGTAATTCAGATTCCATTGTGTCACCTGCATCTTACAATCTGATTTTTCCAGAATGGTAAACATAGGATCTAATTTCTTATCATCATCATAATCTGCATTTGCATAACCTGCGATCTGCACAACAATCTTATCACTTTTATCGATATCATAATCAATCAGATAGGTCTTGTCTTTTCCCTTTTCATTCTGTCCATAAAGATATGCTGATACACGGGTTATCGTTCCGTCTTTATCAAAAGACATCTCAAAACTATCTGTGATATATAACTCGTCCGGAAGTTTCAGTTTCTTATTGATATCTTTTATCAGCCCTTCTGCGCCATCACGGAAGAAGTTGTTATGTTCATACTCTATTTTATTTGTCTTAAACAGGCTGTCTACCTTCCAGGACAATGCGCCATTATAAGGAATCGCAGTATATATGATATAAGAAATACATCCAACCGTAACTACAAGTAGAATCAAAAGTTCTGTACCAAACACTGTTTTCCTAAGTGCACCTTTCATTTTAAAAGGGTTTTCCTTTTCCGCGATCAAGCAACCAATCCAGACGCAAAGACTGATTACCTGAAAGATACCTAAAGTAAAAAATGCAAACTTCAACTGCCTGGTACTTCCTGACTTACAAAGTATGCACGTCACCAGCAGAAACAAAATATAATAAAATATACTAAGCTTGCCAAAAATAAATTTCAATTTTTTCATCCGATCACATCCTAATAATACTTCCAGCTCTACTATTTCTAATCATTCTACTTAAAAATTATTTTAATACTTTTTCTTGACCAAAATGTAAAAAACTCATGATCTTTTCTATATTCCCCTGCGTCCAGGCCGTAATCTCGAGCACTGCATCCGGTATCTCCTGGTCTCCGGAATCCGGATTATGCATCCAGATACATGGCATCTTAGCCGCCTTAGCAGCCTTTCCTCCATTCGTTGAATCTTCGATTACAATACACTCGTCTACCGGTACGCCCAGCTGTTTCGCTGCAAAGAGAAATGTATCCGGTGCCGGCTTTGGATTCTTCACTTCATCTCCACTTGTCACGACATCGAAATATTTCATCAGATCCAGCGTTTCCAGCGTCTCTGTGATTACAGGTTTCGGAGAAGAAGATGCCACAGCCAGACGATATCCCGCATCTTTCAGACAGCAAAGCATCTGCCCAACTCCTGACATCTCAGGAAATCCGTCTCTTGCAATAATTTCATCTTTCTTCTCTTTCATAATCTGATTCATTACTTCAAGACTTTCAAATGTGATTCCATAATTTTCTTTAATCAGATTCATGAAATGGAGTCTTGTAGATCCGATGCATGGCTTATATACATCGTAATCTAAGTCAATTCCATATCGCTCTTTAAAAATTTCAACCCAGCATTGGTAATGAAGCGGTTCTGTATTAATCAAAACCCCATCCATATCAAAAATCACTGCTTTTATCATTCTTATATCCCAACTTTCTATAAAAGATCAATGTTAATGTGGTTGCTACGATCCAACCAAATGGCCATGCCATCCAAATTCCGGTGCTTCCAAAGCTTTTTGTCAAAACCAACGCAAATCCGATTCTCAAAATAAGATCCGGAACTGTTGCAACTACAAAATAAACCATCGCTCCGGAGCCTCGGATAATTCCATCTGTCATCAGCTTAATTACAATCATAAAATACCACGGCGATACTATTTTCAAAAATGCCATTCCTGCGCTGATCGCCTCTACACTCTCCGCACCTAAGAATAGCCCCATCATCTGACGACTGAAAATGAAATACAGAATAACAAACGGTAATGCCGTAAGCTCTGACAATTTCACTCCGGTACGGAATCCCAATGGAATTCGTTCTTTCTTTCCCGCGCCGATATTCTGTGCCGTATAACTGGATAGACAGGAACCAAGTGTCATAAAGATATTAATGGCAAATGTATTCAGCTTGATCGCTCCCGAATATCCCGCAACAACTGCTGAACCGAATTGATTTACAATTCCCTGCACGAAAAGATTTCCTACACTCAATACGCTCTGCTGAAGAATGCTTGGAATTGCAATCGCCATGATCTGTACAAATAATTTCTTATCAAACCACGGCTGCTTTTCTTTCCCGGCAAATTTCTGCAATCTTCCGAGAAGTGTTACTAATGCAAGCACGGCTGACACACCTTGCGCGATAAATGTTGCCCAGGCAACACCGCTCACACCCCACTGGAATTTTGCTACGAAGATGTAATCAAGAATAATATTTCCAGCTGATGATCCAAGCAAAAAATATAACGGTGTCTTAGAATCCCCGAGTGCTGTAAATACTCCGGTACACACATTATAAAGCATCAGGAAGATAATTCCGAAAATGTAAATTTTCAAATATAAAACTCCATCTGCCATAATATTCTGTGGTGTGCGGATCCATCTCATCATCTGATGATTAAAGAAATACCCGAATAATGTCAGCATGATTCCCAGCACCATAGAACTAAGAAATGCCGTTGTAACCGCACGCTTCACACCGTCCCGGTCTTCTGCTCCGAACAGTCTTGATACGACTACGGATGCCCCCAGATTCATTCCCACGGCAAATGCCATGAAAATAATTGTGATCGGATAAGATGCACCGACTGCTGCCAACGCATTTTCTCCTGCAAATCTTCCCGCGATCATACTGTCTGCGATATTGTAAATCTGCTGGAACATCACACTGAACAACATCGGCAGAAGAAAACGCCACAATGTCTTGTTCGGATGTTCTTTCGTTAAATCTGTAATCATTCCACACCTTCTCTCATCACAACTTTTTCAATAAAATTTGTTTCAGTAAAAAATCTGTTTCAATAAATAATTCTGCTAACTCTATAAGCCAATGATCTTATAAATTTCTTCCATATCAAGACTAGCACGAACGATATCTGCAAGCTTATCATACTGCTCTTCCTTATAAGACTTCCAGTCTACTGCCTGTACCGTCTCCGGATCATAGCCTTTTTCTTTTAATAAAGCTGACAAGAAACCACCTGACATTTCCGGTGAATCAAAGATTCCATGCACATAACAGCCATAGACATTTTCCTTCTGTGAACCATCCGGATGTCCTTGTTGTAGCGTATCAGAATCATTTTCTAATGTTATAAGCCCGGATGCGTGCTCATCAAGAATCGTCTCTCCCATATGGATCTCATATCCTTCGAAAGGAAGTCCCTTCATCTCTTTCAGGATTCCTTTCATCTTGCCAAATGTTCCATGTACTCTGGTTCTATGTTTCTCTGGGCGGAACACAGTCTTTGTATCCAAAAGTCCCATTCCCTGTACAGTTCCTCCGTACTCTTCTCCTGTTGGATCTGAGATTTCCATTCCTAGCATCTGGTATCCGCCACAGATTCCAAAGACCGGTTTGTTCTGTGCGCTGTGTTTCAGAATTCTTGCTTCCAGTCCGTTCTGACGCATCCACAGAAGATCGCTGATCGTATTCTTTGTTCCCGGAAGGATCACCGCATCCGGATTGCCAAACTCAGCCGGAGATGAAACATATCTCACACTTACTTCTTCCAATGCTTCTAAAGGTGCTAAGTCAGTAAAATTAGAGATCCTTGGGAATCGGATCACTGCCAGATCGATCAGTCCCGGCTTCTCTTTTTTCTGAAATCGTTCCGTCAGGCTGTCTTCCTCATCCAAATCTAAATAAAAGTACGGAACTACTCCCGTTACAGGGATATCTGTCTTTTCTTCCAGCATCCGAAGGCCCGGCTCCAGAATGGATACATCTCCACGGAATTTATTAATGATCGTTCCTTTGATCCGTGCTTTTTCATCCTCTTCAAGAAACATTACGGTTCCGGCGATCTGGCAAATACTCCACCACGATCAATATCTCCGACAAGAAGCACCGGTGCGTCTGCAAGCTTTGCCATTCCCATATTTACAATATCATCTTTTTTCAGGTTGATTTCTGCCGGACTTCCGGCACCTTCAATTACAATGATATCATACTTTTTTCTAACTCATGATATGCATCCATAATTGCCGGAATATATTCTTCTTATGACGGTAATACTCTCTTGCAGCCATCACTCCGATTGGTTTACCATTGACAATCACCTGAGAGCCTGTATCGTTTGTCGGCTTAAGTAAAATTGGATTCATTATTGCTTCCGGTTCAATCCCTGCAGCTTCTGCCTGCATCACCTGGCTCTTCCCATCTCCAGTCCTTCTTTTGTGATAAAAGAATTGAGTGCCATATTTTGGGATTTGAAAGGTGCAACTTTGTATCCATCCTGTTTCAAGACACGGCAAAGACCTGCTGCCAGTGCGCTCTTTCCGACATTTGACATCGTTCCCTGTATCATAATTGATTTCGCCATATTTTTCGCCTCCTTCACTGCTTTGACAGGATTGTTTCTAGTGCCCGTAAAAGAACATCATTTTCCTCTTTTGTCCGCACCGCAATTCGATACCAGCCTTTGCTCAATCCTCTGTAGTTCCCACAATCTCGAATCAAAATCCCCTGTTCTAACAGTTGATCAAACAATGGGATTTCACTATATAATAAGAAGAAATTTGCCTTTGTTGGAATAAATCTAATCCCAAACTCACGCATTTTCTTTTCCATGCGCATTTTTTCTTCCACGATTTTGTTTCGTATTTTCTGAACTCTCTGTTCTTCTCTTTCTGTCAGCGCCTCTATCCCCGCCGCCTGTGCCGGAATTGACACGCTCCAGGGCTGACGGATCTGCTGCATCTTCTCTTTAAGTTCTCCATCCGAAGTCATTGCATAGCCCAGTCTCAATCCCGGGATTCCATACATCTTCGTAAATGCCTGTACAAGAAAAAGGCTCGGATGATCTGTCACCTTTTTCACCATGGTATACTTCTGCGTTTCTTCCAGAAATTCAATAAAACACTCGTCTAAAACAAGACGAATTTTCTTTTCTTCACATCGCGTAAGAATCTGTTCCATCAGCTTTGGTTCGATCACCTGCCCTGACGGATTCGATGGGGAGCATAAAAATACAAGATCAATGTCCTCTGTCAGTTCTTCCAAAAAGCTTTCCGTCAATGCAAAGTTATTCTCTCTTTTCAACTCATAATAAATGATTTCGCAATCTACCGTCCGAAGTGCCTGTTCATATTCTGCGAAAGCCGGAATTGGAAGCAATGCTTTCTTTGGTTTTTCTGCAAGAACAACAGAAAAGAACAGCTCCGCTGCTCCATTTCCGAAAAGGAAATATTCTTCCGGCAGACTTTTTTTTCTCTGCCAGTCTCTTTCTGAGCCGTCTGCATTGACTGTCCGGATAAAGACTCACTTCATCCATCGATCTTTTTGCCGCTTCAAGAACTTCTTCTGACGGACCGTAAGGATTTACATTGACTGAAAAATCCAGCACATCTCCATATGTATAAATGTCTCCTCCGTGTACATATTCCATGAATCATACTCCTACTTCTCTATGTGTTTCATTTTTAATCTAAAAGTACTGCCTCCAGCTCCTCGCGATTCTCTTCCATCCATTTGATCGGCTTTGGATGTTTAATCTCCGGATCCAGAAGCTTTTCCATCCAGACCATATTATACCAGCGATCAAATTTGTATCCGCAATGATAGAATTCTCCCACCATGCGGTACCCAAGATGTGCATGGAACTGTGCGCTGTTCTTTGTCAGATATTCATCTTCAACCTCTGGATATCCAATGCATGCATATAGATTGCAAATGTTCTGAGCGTGCAGTACTTTCTCCAGTGCCTCATACAGCTTTTTACCAACTCCGGTTTTCTGCCGGTCTTTTCTTATATAAATTGTTGTTTCCACTGCCCAGTCATATGCCGCACGACCTTTGAATGCCCCTGCACAGCTATATCCAAGAATCTCGCCATTCTGTTCTGCGACCAGATACGGGTACTTTTTCATCGTCTGACGCATTCGATCTTTGAATTCTTCCAGTGACGGAACTTCATATTCGAATGTAATCACTGTATCCGTTACATATGGTGTATAGAGTGCAAGAAGTTCTTCTGCATCTTCCATTTTTGCAAATCGAATCAATAAATCCATAACAATAAACCTCCAAAGACAACCATCATCAGTATCGTTGTCATATACATTAATTTCCCGGCACGAAGAATATCCTCCGGTTCAATCTTACGGATTGCATCACCGATATAATCCTTTTTATAGACTTTCCCGAAATAAACCGCATCACCGGCTAACTGTACATCAAGCGCTCCGGCGCATACCGCCTCTGACTGGGCGGAATTCGGACTTGCATGTTTTCTCTTATCCCGCAGATAAATCTTCCACGCATTCTTTCCATCCATCCCCGTCAAAAATGCTGCAGCAACCATAAACCACGCAGTCAACCTGGCTGGAATGTAATTAAATACATCATCCATCTTTGCCGGTATCCTTCCGAAATACAGATATTTTTCATTTTTGTATCCAAGCATGGAATCCATCGTATTCACTGCTTTGTATAAGAATCCAAGAGGTGCACCACCGATCAGAAGGAATAAAAGCGGAGCCGTCACGCCGTCGGAAGTATTCTCCGCCACAGTCTCTACCGCAGCTTTCGTCACACCTTCTGCTGTAAGGTTCTCTGTGTCTCTTCCGACAATCATGGATACAGCTCTTCTTGCACCAGGCAAGTCGTCTTCTTTTAATTTCTGATAAACCTTCCTACTTTCTCCTACAAGACACCGCGCCGCAAATATCTGGTAACACCAGAAGGTTTCCAAAAGGAACCGTACTGCCGGATGAACCTTTCCTGCAGCAAATAAGATTACCGCCGGTACAAGAAAGGATAACGAAACTGTCAGAATCCATAAAATTCCACCTGCCAGAACTTCTCTTCTGTTTTTCTTCTCTTGTTCTGACGCAGGAATCCGACTGCACAACAACTTCCGCAATCCTTTTTCCAACACACTGATCAGGTTTCCGATCACGCGTATCGGATGGTACATCCAGACCGGATCTCCGAAAATGCAGTCTAACAAAAATCCTATGATGCATGCCAGAATCGTCATCCTTCCATTCATTCTGTCACTCCTCCCAATTTTTGAATTTTACGAAATCTATGAATACCTGACTTCCACTCATCTTCATTCACAAGCATTCTATATCCTCCGCCATTTTCCACCTGCCAGTGATAAAAATCTTTTTGGTCTTCCGCCAGTTGTTCCAGCACAGCCATAATCGTTCCTCCATGAACGACAAAAGCTGCACTTTCTACATTTTCTTTGCATAATCTATCCACCTGACGAAGCATACCTCTCACACAGCGAGAACGGAATTCCTTCTGTTCCTCCCCTTCCGGAAATGCAATCGTTCCACCGGAATCCAGCCATGCCTGATATTCTTCTCTATCTTTCAGTTCTTCATATGTCTTACCCTCAAAGATACCAAAATCACATTCTTTCAGCAACGATTCCTGTTGTATCTGCACCTCTGGATAAATCAACTCTGCCGTTTGAATACATCTCTTCATTGGGCTGACAATCACTTGCTGTACCTGTGGATAGCTATCTATTTTATATTTCTGTTTAAAGTTCAGTACTTCCTGTTCTGACAAATCTTCCTCTGTACTTCCGATATATTGTCTCTTTTCATTGCCCGGTGTCTTCAGATGCCGGATCAAAATAAGCTCCATAAATCACTCCAAAAAAATCTATTTTATTTCATTTTCATTTCTATAATAAAGCATCTATCATAAAACATTTATATGCAATAACATTTCTAGAATAATGCAAGCACTGCCAGCATAAACAATTCACATAACTGCAGGAAGTATCCGGCAAGATCACCCGTAATACCTCCAAACTGTTTTCTGCTAAACTGATAATAATAAAAGAAAACAGCAAGTCCGACAACTGCTGCTGCCACTCCGCATAAACCTGCTGTCAGATAGAATCCAACTCCGGCTGCCAATAGCCATATGATCAATACAATTCTTACATTTCTCTTCTGTGCACCGTCTTGAAATGTCCGAAGCAGTCCACTGTTCTTCGCTGCCTGAAACGTCACAACAGAAATTCCACTCAGCGAGCGCGAGAACACAAACACGAGTGCTGCCGCAAACAGGCGTTCTGTTCTCATTTCACTAAAAATCCCCACACACAGAAGGAAATAACAGCAAAGACTGATGATCGCAAATGCTCCCGTATGAGGGTCTTTCAGAATCTCCAGTTTCTTCTCCCGGTCTCCATAAGAACTTTTTGCGTCCATTGTATCTGCGAATCCATCCAGATGAATTCCTCCTGTTATAAAAACCGGAATCAAAGTCAATACAACTGCATAAAAGAAAGTTCCTTCTCCCTTCCATATTGTGATCAGATTCCCGGCAACTATTTCCAATACTCCAATTATAACTCCGACCAATGGGAAAAAGCACATCGCATATCTCATATTTTTTTCATTCCAGTCTACCCGCGGCATCGGAATCTTAGAATACATAGCGATTGCAATGATCATTGCGTTCAATAACCACATTTTTCTTACTCCTCATCATTCACTTAAGTTCTTCATACTGCTCTACTTTAATCTCTTCAAAGGTACTCATCTTCCGATAAACATTCACACCCATCTCAAGAAGTGGAATTGCTGCAACTGCACCACTGCCTTCTCCAAGAGACATCTTCGCATCAATCAGATATGGAAGTTTCAGCTCTTCTAAGACCATTCGCCCCGCCGGCTCTCCCGAGCAATGTGATGCCAGGATATAATCTGCCGTCTCCGGTACCATTCGTACTGCGCACAATGCCGCTGCAGAAGAGATGAACCCATCAATCAGAACCGGAATATGATAGATCGCACCTCCGAGAAATACACCTGTCATTCCGGCAATATCAAGCCCTCCGACTTTGGACAAGACATCTAAAATATCTTCCTTGTCCGGCTGGTGCTTTTCAATTGATCTCTCAATTGCACGAATCTTTCTATTCAGCCTTCTGAACTAAGGCCTGCGCCTCTCCCTGTCACATTTTCTACACTTTCATCAAGCAGAACGGACACAACAGCACTGCTGGTCGTTGTATTTCCAATCCCCATCTCACCGGTTGCGATCAGATCATACCCTTGTTCTGCCAGCTCTTTGACCTTTCGTATGCCAATAAGAACGGCTTGTGCAGCCTGTTCTCTTAACATTGCAGGTTCCATCGCCATATTCTTTGTTCCGTACATCACTTTGTCTTCCGGATCTGTCACCGACGAAACATCTGTCACCATTCCAATATCGATTGGAAATAAGTCCACTCCGCTGTCTCTGCCATAATACATACGCTCGTCGCACATTTTGTAAAATTGTCCGCAACGATTGCTGTCACTTCCTGTCCGGTCTGGGTCACTCCCTCTGAAACAACTCCATTATCCGCACAAAAGATCAGCAAACCTTTCTTTTTAATCTCAAAATCTGCTTCTCTTCGGATTCCTGCCATTCGGATCACAGCATCTTCCAGTTTTCCTAAGCTGAACAGTGGTTTTGCAACTGTTTTCCATCGTCTTTTTGCCTGTTCTTCATAGGATTTCTCCACCGGTTTTATCGTTTTTGAATTTTTCAATCAATAATCTTTCATTTTCTTTCATCGACATCTTTTCATTTTTTGTCGCTTTTCTTTTATTATCTGCCATTGTTATGTCTGCTTTTCTTATTATTTTCTTCTGATCTATAGTTTGTCTTTCTAACTTCACAAGCCAGTTTTTTCGCATTTTCCTGGAATTATTCTCCTATTTTATCATAATTTTTTTCATTCTGATATATAAAAAGCAACGGAATCTGTCATATTTTCCTTGTAATTTTTCATTATTTGACATTTTTCTTTTTTCTTCTTGCATTTTTAATATGAAATCTTTCATTTTTCTCAGTTCTTTGTTAAAAAAATTTACGGGATTTTTATTGATTTTCTTCACATAATATGTATAATTAAAAAAGGATATGAAAAGCTTGCATAAGCAGCATTTTATTCTATCATTAGAAAGAAAGAGGTATATGTAAGATGGCAAAAATTGATTTAAGTAAGTATGGCATTACTGGAACAACAGAAGTCGTATACAATCCTTCCTACGAATTATTATTCGAAGAAGAGACAAAACCGGAACTTGAAGGTTTTGAAAAGGGACAGGAAAGTGAACTCGGCGCTGTCAACGTTATGACAGGAGTTTACACAGGACGTTCTCCTAAAGATAAATTCATCGTTATGGATGAGAACTCCAAAGATACAGTTTGGTGGACATCTGATGAATACAAGAACGACAACCACCCAGCTACAGAAGAAGCTTGGGCAGCTGTTAAAGATATCGCAATCAAAGAGCTCTCTAACAAGAGACTTTTCGTTGTAGATGCATTCTGCGGTGCTAACAAAGATACTCGTATGGCAATCCGTTTTATCGTTGAAGTAGCTTGGCAGGCACATTTCGTAACAAATATGTTCATTCAGCCAACAGAGGAAGAACTTGAGAACTTCGAGCCAGATTTCGTTGTTTACAATGCTTCCAAAGCTAAAGTTGAGAACTACAAAGAGCTCGGACTTAACTCTGAGACAGCTGTACTTTTCAACATTACAAGCAAAGAGCAGGTTATCGTTAACACATGGTACGGCGGAGAGATGAAGAAAGGTATGTTCTCTATGATGAACTACTTCCTTCCACTTAAGGGAATTGCTTCCATGCACTGCTCAGCTAACACAGACCTCAGCGGAGAGAACACAGCAATCTTCTTCGGTCTTTCAGGAACAGGTAAGACAACACTTTCCACAGATCCTAAGAGACTCCTCATCGGTGATGACGAGCACGGCTGGGATGACAACGGAGTATTCAACTTCGAGGTGGATGCTACGCTAAGGTTATCAACCTTGACAAAGAGTCTGAGCCAGACATCTACAATGCAATCGTTCGTGACGCTCTTCTTGAGAACGTTACACTTGACGAGAACGGAAAGATCGACTTTGCCGACAAGAGCGTAACAGAGAACACTCGTGTATCTTACCCGATCAACCACATTAAGAACATCGTTCGTCCAGTATCTTCTGCACCGGCAGCTAAGAATGTATCTTCCTGTCTGCAGACGCTTTCGGAGTACTTCCTCCGGTATCTATCCTGACAGAGGATCAGACACAGTACTACTTCCTGTCTGGATTTACAGCAAAACTTGCTGGTACAGAGCGTGGAATTACAGAGCCTACACCAACATTCTCAGCTTGCTTCGGACAGGCATTCCTTGAGCTGCATCCTACAAAATATGCAGAGGAACTTGTTAAGAAGATGGAAGTTAGCGGAGCTAAGGCTTACCTTGTTAACACAGGATGGAACGGAACAGGAAAACGTATCTCCATTAAAGATACTCGTGGAATCATCGACGCTATCCTTAACGGAGCAATCAACAAAGCTCCTACAAAGACAATCCCATACTTCAACTTCGAAGTACCTACAGAGCTTGAGGGTGTTGACACAGGAATCCTTGATCCTCGTGACACATACGCTGACGCTGCTGAGTGGGATGTTAAGGCAAAAGACCTTGCTCAGAGATTCATCAAGAACTTCGTTAAATACGAAGGAAATGAAGCTGGTAAAGCACTTGTTGCTGCAGGTCCTCAGCTGTAAGATTGTTCTTGTATTCCAAAATTCTGGGATTGATAGAATAAATATGTAAATAGAAGCTGTGAAAGATGAAATTGCTTATCTTTCACAGCTTTTTCTTTTTGTTGACTTGATTTGCGGTTGCATTGATTTTGTTAAATTTCTTGGTTTTATCCAAAAATTATTGACTTCTTTTTCAAAAGTGATATCATAATGATATCAAATAAATTTCATTTTATTTCCAGAGGAGGAATCACTATGAATGAAAAAATATTATCAAATAAGAAAAACGGAATGGGAATGCTTCTGCTCTTTTGTCTGCTCTATCTGATTGCAATAGCAGGATGCGTTCTGTCCGCAATCGCACTGGAACATGAATTCTCAGCTCCACCGGTTATCGCTGGACTGGTTGTCAGCATTATCTGGCTGTGCGTCGGATGGGTTCCATTTCTTGGATTGAAGGTGCTGAAACCGCAGGAGGCCCTCGTTCTTACACTTTTCGGAAATTATATCGGTACACTGAAAGAAGCCGGATTCTATTTTGTCAATCCATTCTGTACTAGCGTAAACCCTGCTTCCAAGACAAAATTGAGTCAGAGTGGAGATGTTGATAACAATTCCAAGAAGGGAGCAAATCTTTCCAGTCTCCTGGGTGTTTCTACAACAGGAACCACTGAAGAGTCTTCAAGCAAAAAGATTTCTCTCAAGGTTATGACACTGAACAACTCCCGTCAGAAGATCAATGACTGTCTCGGAAATCCGATTGAAATTGGTATTGCCGTAACATGGCGTGTCGTAGATACTGCGAAAGCTGTCTTTAATGTTGATAATTACAAAGAATATCTCTCACTTCAGTGTGATGGTGCTCTTCGTAATATTGTCCGCATCTATCCATATGACACTGCTCCTGATGTCGATACAACCGGTGATGGAAAGCTGATGAGGGAAGTCTCCGTGGCTCCAGTGAGATTGTTGCAGCGCGAATCCGTGAAGAAATTCAGACAAAAGTGACAGACGCAGGGCTTGAGATCATCGAAGCAAGAATCACATATCTTGCTTATGCACCGGAAATCGCTGCTGTCATGCTCCAGCGTCAGCAGGCTTCTGCTATCATTGATGCAAGAAAGATGATCGTAGACGGAGCAGTTGGCATGGTTGAAATGGCTTTGGATCAATTAAGTGAAAAAGAAGTGGTAGAACTGGATGAAGAACGTAAGGCTGCTATGGTATCCAATTTGCTCGTAGTTCTGTGTGGAAACCATGACACACAGCCGATCATTAATTCTGGAAGTCTGTACTAGAAATGGCTGAAAAAGATAATAAAAAGAAGCAGGTTCCTCTCCGTCTCTCCGCTAAACTGTATGACGCAATCGCAGCCTGGGCAGAAGATGATTTTCGTTCCGTAAACGGTCAGATTGAATATCTTCTGACTGAGTGCGTCAGGCAGCGGAAGAAAAATGGGAAATATGTTTCCGAACATTTGGACGAACCGATTGATCTGGATATTTCATAGAGCCTAAAAAAACAGCAGCAGATGTTATTATAACGACATCTGTTGCTGTTTCTCTTTGTTCTATTCTCTGTAACCGCTTCTGCATTTTTCTACAAAACGCTCCGCAAATTCTTTACAAGATGGATAATACAAATGCGGATATCCCGCCACGAGATTCTCTTCCATATGTATGCATTCCCATTTTCTCTTTCCATCCGGCTTGACAGCAAGACAATCACTTCCACTATCTGTGCTATCCCAGTAATGAAACTCGTGTGCACGGATATTCTCACCCGGAAGAATCCAGCTGTCCGCTATACTCATCCGTTCTTTAAGCTCAGAAATCTGATCCTCATCAAGATTTCTCTGTAAATTCACATATCCAAATCGAACCAGTTTTCCTGTCGGAAAGGTTCTCCCTTTGATTCGCCCAACTAGTTTCCAGACATTTCCAGCGGTGTCTTCCATCTCTTCATGAAGATACATGAAACCACCACACTCTGCCAGACATGGGATTTTCTCCTGCATCAGCGCTTTTCGGATGGATGTAAGCATACTCTGATTTTCAGAAAGCTGTTTCCCATACAGTTCAGGATAACCTCCTCCGAGTATCAATCCACTGATATTATCCGGAAGTTTCTCATCCCGGAGTGGACTGAATTCTATCAGTTCACAGCCAAGGCTTTCTAATAGTTCAAGATTATCTTTGTAATAAAAACAGAAAACTTCGTCACGCGCCACTGCGATTCGAACTGGATTCGTTCTTACTTTTTAAACTTCCAATCTTTTCCGATTCTTCTGAAACTTCTGCTTTCCATACTACTGCTTCACCGGCAATCTTTTCCAGCAATTCAAGATCCACTGTTTTTGCCAGAATTTCTCCCGCCTGTCTTACCTTCTCCTGCAGATTTTCCATTTCCTGCGGTGTTACAAGTCCCAGATGACGGCTTTCCAGATGAAAAGCTTCATTTTCCGGTATGTAACCGACAATTTTAATCTCGTCATGCCCGATTTGCACCAGTTCCGTTTCCAGCATAGCCTTTAATCTCGGATACAGCATAACAGACACACGATTAAGGAGAATTCCACGAATATTGCTATCCGGACGAAATTCAGCGATTCCTTTCACCACTGCTGCAAGTGTCATTGCTGCACCTCTCGCATTAATCACAAGGATCACTGGCAATCCTAGCGTCTGTGCGACATCATAAGAACTTCCTTTTACAGAATCAAGTGACATTCCGTCATAGAACCCCATAACGCCTTCGGTTATAGTAATATCTGCATCTTTCGTATGCCTTAGATATTCCTCTTTCAAAACTTCTTCTTCCGAGAAGAACAGATCCAGATTCTTAGAATCAACGCCAAGAACCTCCCTGTGGAACATCGGATCTATATAATCCGGGCCGCATTTACATGCAGATACACGCTTTCCCGTTTGTTTAAATGCAGACATCAGGCCACAGGCTGCAGCTGTCTTTCCACTATTACTGGAAACAGCAGACAATAAAACTCCTGGATTTTTTTCTGATTTTTGTTATTGCAAACACGCTCTTTCATTTTCTCACGATTCTCCTGTCTGTTTGTTTCCTTTTCTCTCATCTTATACCTGTGCAGGCTTTCTTCCACCTGCGGAAATAATATAAACCGGATTCTGTCCCATCATCATATGATATCTTCCAAGAACCTTTGATCTTGCTGCACTCACCTGTAGAATCTCCGCATCGGGAAGGATTCCCTCTTCCACAAGCCCCATCACTTCACTGACCGTTTCAAGTGAAATTGCATTAATCACGATTCGCACATCCGGATTTTTCCTCTGAAGTAATTGGACAATCTCTCGTAAGTTTCCCGAACTCCCGCCGATAAATGCATGTGTCGGTGTTTCCAGTTCCTCTAATGCCTGTGGCGCAAACCCTTCTATGATTCGCACTCCGTCTGTCCTAAATTTCTTCCGATTCTGATCGATCAGTTTCACTCCTTCCGGATTCTTCTCAATCGCATACACACGAATCTGCTCACCTGCACGTGCGATTTCTATAGAAACAGAACCTGTTCCGGCACCGATATCATATACAATGGCATCCTCTGTTAGTTCAAGCTCTGCTATACTGACAGAACGCACTTCCGACTTCGTCATCGGCACCTTTCCTCGAATAAACTCTTCGTCTTTCAAGTGCATACCTGCCGCTTTACAATAAGATGGGTTTTCTATAAGAACTGCGCAGAGTCCTTCAAAATCTTCTGCCTCCATCTCACATAATTTGCCCGAAAGAATCTTTTCGTCCTCATAAGACATCCTCTGTCCTACATGGATGTGCACATCCTCCAGTCCATACTCTAGTAGTGTCTCATAGAAATGACGCCCCGTGTCTTTTCCTCCGAGAAGAAGAAATGTCTTCGGATGTCTGTGGATTGTCTGAACAAAATTCATATCCTTCCCATGAAGACTCAGGATTTTTGCATCTTCCCATGAAACACCGACTTTCGATGCAAGATAAGAAAGTGAGGAAATCCCTGAATAAATCTCTATCTGATCAGAACATACTTCCGTCAATCGCTCTTTCAGTTTTTTCGCACCACTATAAAATCCTGTATCTCCCGAAAGAAGAATTCCTATTTTACTATGTTCTTTGTGCTCTTTTATATAAGATACAATCTCTTCTGTACGATATTCCTTAATAAAGACTCCTTCATTCCTGTTGTTTTTCTCACACTGACGCATACTTAATCCATTCATGCTACGAATCTTCTGTGCACTCGTAATCATTCGTTCTGCTCCGATCAGACAATCCGCCTCTTCTATCAATTGTCTGACTTCTTCTGTGATTACATCACCAGATCCCATTCCTATTCCCGCAAGTATAATTTGCTGTGATTTCATTTAAAGTTTATACCCCCTCGGTGTCACCATCCGCCCATTCAGTTCCATCGTTCTTGAATTTCCGATAAACACTGTTGTAAACATATCCACCTTTGTATCTCTAAGTTCTTTCAATGACAGAATCTGATATGTTTCTCCTTCACGTCCGATATTCTTCACATAACCGCAGATATTTCCCACATCTCTGTACTGAAGCAGTATATCACAGGCTTTCTGCAGATAATCTGCGCGCTTCTTACTTGACGGATTGTAAAGGCAGATGACAAAATCAGCCATTCCTGCCGCATGCAGACGTTTCTCAATCGTTTCCCACGGTGTCAGAAGATCGCTTAAGCTGATTACAGCAAAATCATGCATCAAAGGTGCGCCAAGCACTGCTGCCCCGCCGGATGCCGCTGTAATTCCCGGAACCACTTCAATCTGGATGGAAGGGTATTCTTTTCCTATCTCGAAGATCAATCCTGCCATTCCATACACTCCGGCATCTCCACTACAGATCATTGCAACGTCCTGACCTTTTTCTGCTTCTTCAAAAGCCATTCTGCAGCGTTCCGGTTCTTTCCGCATCGGAGTGCTCAAAAATATCTTATCAGGAAACTGCTCTTTCACAAGATCAATATAAACATTGTAACCAATCAAAACAGGGCAATGCCCCAATACTTTCTGTGCACGCACTGTCATCTGCTCTTCTGCTCCCGGTCCGAGTCCTACTACATATACTGTACTCATCTGTTCTGTTCCTCTGCTTCCTGTCTCATCTCTGTGCTTTGATTCTCTCCGGTTTGTCCTAATTCCTTCTTAGAACAGGATGCTTGTCTGAATTCTGTCGTAAATGTCGGATCATAAAGCTTTGATCTCTCATAAGTCCCGTCAAGCACTTCTCCGACTACGATCAGCGCTGTCTTGGTGACATCCGCCTCGCGTGCAGTCTGCTCCAGTGTTCCTACTGTGCAGCGAAGTACTTTCTGTTCCGGCCAGGTCGCTTTATAAACAATCGCTGCCGGTGTATCTTCGCTGTATCCGCCTTCGATCAATTCTGCTGAAAGTTCCTTTAACAGTCCTGTGCTCAAGAATAAAACCATCGTCGCCTGATGTGCCGCAAAGCTTCTGACTGACTCTTTCTCCGGCACTGGTGTCCTTCCCGCCATTCTCGTAATTACAACTGACTGGGAGATTCCCGGAAGTGTGTATTCCGCTTCCAGTGCTGCCGCAGCTCCGCAAAATGAACTAACGCCCGGACAATCTTCATATGGTATCTCAAGTTTCTTCAGTTCATCCATCTGCTCTCGGATCGCACCATAAAGGCAAGGATCTCCTGTATGCAGACGTACGATTTCTTTTCCGTCCCCATGGCCCTTCACCATCACTTCTAACACTTCTTCCAATGTCATCTTTGCACTATTATATATCTCACACTTTTCTTTACACAGTTTAAGTAATCCCGGGTTCACAAGAGAACCCGCATAGATCACGATGTCTGCTTCTTTCAAAAGTCTTTGTCCGCGTACTGTGATCAGATCTTCTGCTCCCGGACCTGCTCCTACAAATGTAATCATAATTCTTCCTGCCTTTTCTATCTTTTCCTGTCTTTTACAATTAGAAGGGAATAGTATCCCGCATCTTCTGAAATCTCTTCCACTGATCGGACAATACGTTCGTCGTCCATTCCACAGTTTTCTACAAGACAAATATCCTTACTGCTCCCCTGTAAAAACTCTTTTATCTGTCCCATCTTTTTCCCGGTCTTCATCAAAATCTTTGTTCCCGATAACTGCAGACCTTCTCCTGCCTCATAAGACCCCGGTAAAATATGGATCTGATCTTCCTGCTCTCCAAGTGGCTGATTCAGTCTTGCAGCTGCTGCACAAAAAGATGGGATTCCTGAAACTGTCTCAACCTGATAACCATCCTGTTCAATCATCTGCTCTATATACATACATGTAGAATAAACCGTTGGATCTCCCAGCGTCAGGAATGCCAGATTCCATCCTTTCTCAAGAAACTGCTCTATCACTTCTGCTCCCCGTGCATGAATCTTTCTCAGCTTTTCCTTATCTTTGATCATTGGCATTGGGAGAAAGAGAATCTGCTTTTCCTTAAGCTCTGAAACTGTCTGCACTGCAATCTGATAAGCTGTACAGCTTTCTAAATATTCTGCTGCTCTGTTTTCCATCTCATTTTGTTCTAGCAGTAGCGGCTCTGTCAATTCTCTATTTGAAACCGGAAGTACTATTACATCACAGTCCCTGATTGTTCGAACTGCTTTTAATGTCATTAATTCAGGATCTCCCGGTCCCACTCCGATTCCATAAAATTTTCCTGCTTGTTTCATCTATTCTCCTGTATCTTCTTTAACAACTCATCCGCATTTTCTGACTTTCCAAGAATGCCATCCTCTGTTGAAAATAAAATCACACCGATTTCCAATTCTTCTCCTGCTCTGTTCTTTAAGAAGAATTCAATACGTTTCATCACACTTTCCATCACCGGCTCAATCAACTTCTCCCTGCGCAGTATTTCCATTGCTTCCGTTGTATTGATACAATCCATGATTTCCCGCACAACTGCTGCATCTGCACCATTCATTGCTGCATGCACACCAAGTACTTCCATTCGACAATCTGCCTGTCTGGAATGCGTATTCATCACTCCTGCTGCCAGCTTGATAAACTTACCAATATGCCCGATCAAGAGAATACCTTTCATTCCAAGAAGCTTTGCATCCTCAATTGTCTCACCGACATAATTACTGCATTTTACTGAAAGTGCGGTATCCACATGCAGCTTTTTCCGTAAGAAGTCCATCCCATAATTTCCCGGGACAACATAACACCAATCTGTTCCATTTTCTTTGAGCATCTTCATTTCCAGATAAATCGTATCCGTCAGTGCCTTCTCACTCATTGGTTCCACGATACCTGTTGTTCCTAAGATTGAGATTCCTCCCTCAATCCCCAGTCTTGGATTAAATGTCTTCTTCGCAACCTCTGCCCCTTCCGGCACGGATAGGCGCACTTGCAGATTTCCTGTATATTCATACTTCCTGCAAACTTCTTCCACTGCTTCACAGATCATTCTCCGCGGTACTTTGTTGATTGCTGCCTGACCGATTTTCTGTTCCAGTCCAGGCTTCGTTACCCGACCGATTCCAACACCACCATCCAGATTGATTTTCTCGGAAAGATCCACACTATTCTCCGAATTTATTTTACTCTTCTTCTCTACCTTTTGAACTGTTGCATAAACAAGTATTCCATTCGTCACATCCGGATCGTCTCCACTGTATTTTCGCACTGCACATGAAACTTCTGACTTCTTACGCATGATCTCTTCCAACTCAAGATACAGTTCAATGCCCTTCGGCGTCAGCAGTCTCACCTGGCGAATCTCTTCTCCCGACAATAACATCTCTGCTGCCGCTTTTGCCGCCGCTGCCGCACAGCTTCCAGTCGTATATCCCATCTGAAGTCCCGATCTTGTTCTTCCGATTTCCTTCATCAATATTCAATCCCTTTTCTCGCGTAGATTCCCTGATCAAACGGATGCTTCACTTTCTTGATTTCCGATACATAGTCTGCAAGTTCAATAAGTTTTTCATCCGGATTACGCCCTGTCAGAACAATCTCCAGTTCTTTTGGTTTCTTCTCCAGGAACTCGATTGCTTCCTCCTTCGGAATCAAATCATACTTATACGCTGCCATAAACTCATCGATCACAAGCACATCATATCTTCCGGTAAGAATCTCCAGTTCAATCGCTCTCCAAAGCTGCAAGTAAGTTTCCCTTACTTCCTGCTTTTTCTCTTCGGAAAGATTTTTAAAAAAGCCATAAGACTTTTCAAGATGAAGTACTTTAATCTGAGAAATATCATCGAGAATCGCCAGTTCTCCGGAAGATTCATTTTTTAAAAACCGGGTAAATAAAACCTTAAGTCCACTTCCTGCAGCACGGACTGCAAGTCCAATTGCCGCTGATGTCTTTCCTTTTCCGTCTCCACAATAAATGTGTATCAATCCCTGTTCCATTTTCTCATCTCCTGTTCTGCTTCCTCTACCGACAAGCCTTCTTCTATCGGCCTTCCAATTACGAGAAGAACTGCACCTGCCTGCTCTGCTGCTTCAAGCTTTTCTGCAAATCCTCCATTCTTTCCGGATTCTTTTGTTACGAAATATTTTGCCTCTGTCTGATGAAGAAGTGCAAGATTCATTTCCCTGGAAAACGGGCCCTGCATTGCAATCAGATGCTTCCCTGAAAATCCGAGATCTATGCTCTGCATCACTGAAGGAAGTACGGAAAGTACTCTTGCATAGCACCGCTCTTTATAATTTGTCAAACGCGTATATTTATCCAGTTCTTTACTGCCTGTTGTTATCAGTATATTTCCCTGCGTCTGCTCGAGATAGTCCACGGCCTCTTCCACGCTATTCACACAGACTACAGAACTGTCACTCTTAGTAATCGCATTTGTTCTTTCACAAGCAAACTTTTCTGACCTGACTGCCTTTGCTTCTGTCAAAAAATCTCTTAAACATCGTAAATACTCTATTCCGCTGTTTTTACATGCCCGCTGTATATTTTCCGTCACTATAACTGCAAATGGATGCGTCGCATCTATGACAAGCCCAACCTGCTCTTTTTCAAAGAATATTTCCATCTCCTGCTGATCCATACGTCCGTGGATCACTCGAAGTTCTGATTTCTTATGCTTTTCTTTTCGCAACTGCAGATCATTTTCCAATAGTTCTTCCCCATATTCTGTCGCAGCACTTACGATACAGGGAATTCCTTTTTTAACGGCGTATTCTGCCAGCTGTCGTCCCTCTGTCGTACCGGCAAAAATAAGAATATTTTTCTTCATCAAATCACCCACATTTACATTTATTTAATAAACTTATCGATTGCCTCGTCAAGAGCACGGATTGTCTCCATATCATTCTGCTCAATAGCTTCCACAATACAATGATCTAGATGATTCTTCAAAATCACTTTTCCTGTATTATTGATCGCAGAACGAACTGCCGCAAGCTGGATCAGCACTTCACTGCAATCCTCATCGCGCTCCACCATTCGCTTCACTGCCTCAAGATGTCCGATTGCTCTGGATAAACGATTCATTACCTTCTTCTTTTCTTCTGCACTGTGTACATGACGGTGAACATGTCCTGTGCCGCCATGATCGTGATGATGTACATGTGACTCTGCCACCCCATCTCCGTTATGATGCACGTGGGTATATTCTGTTCCGTCCTCACGGAAATGCGTATGCTCTTTCATAATCATCCATCGAACCCTTTCTTTTTACTCTGTCACTGATTATAAAGCAAAAACACGTTTTCTTCAACTTGTTGGAACTTCTTTCGTTTTAAAATTGAAGTGTTACTTCTGTCTCTGTCAATGCCACCGTCATCTGCTCTCTTATGCACTTGGGACACAGCAGTTCTCCGTCAGCATCTGCTGTCCGTGCGGCTCTCTCACACACATTGTCAACACCTGTCACCTGTTTCACAAACCGTGATGTGGCTGATACCTCTGTAATCTTCTCTAACTGTTCTGCCGGATAAGTTGCAAACGGTACTTTATATTTCTGCGCATAGGCCAAAATCGCAGGTTCTTCTTTCTTGAGATCAATCGATGCAATCTGTTTTAACTGCGTAGGTTCAAGTCCATACCCTTCCAGAACATCGTTTAGACCCTTTTCAAAAAGTTCTTTTGAAATCTGTTTTCTACAGCCTACTCCTGCCGTGATATTGATTGGATACAAAAGGAGAATGCATGGCTTACGCTCACATCCACATACATTATTCCTGACATCTCCCCACAGAGAACCCGCTAGGGATTCCACGAACTGTCTCCCTTCTTCTGCGGTCTTTGTGATCACGATCACAGGATGTTCCTCTGCAAAGGAGCACAATTCTTCCTGTGAACCACATAGTATAAGTTCTTTTAAACAGCTTTTCTGAAAATCTTCCTGTTCAAATACCAGTCCTTCACCGATCCACAGACCGACCTGCTTTCCATCCAGCACTGCTGCTGATATCTGCTTCGCTGCTTCACGCTCTGCAAAATACAGGTGATTCTTCTTTGCAAAAACATCTACTGCAAATTTTCCCTGAACATCTGTCGCTGTTGTCTGTACCGGAACTGCACCGGTCCATACTGCAAGCTGATTGGAAAGTTCTACCGCACCCCCGAGATGTCCTGACAGCAGTGGGATCACATACCCTGCTTTTTCATCCATGACTACGACCGCTGAATCAGTGAATTTATCCTTTACATAAGGCGCAATATATCTCACTGCAATTCCAACTGCACCAATAAAAAGGAAGGATGTCTCTCCCCATCCTTCCTGATCAGCTCTTTTGGATTCTCCGGAAACGGAAGAACGTCAGCGAATGCATATCCGGCAGGTGCATAGTTCTGACACGTAATCCCTTCGTTCCGGAACTGACTTCCAATTCTCTCACCAAGTCTTGTTCCTGCCTGTGTAAAACTTAATATAACAACCTTCACGTTCCATTCTCCCTTAATTCCTTGAAACTATTCTTCTGTCTCTTCTTTCACAGACTCTTCTACTGCATCCACTGCTTCTTCTGCGGCCTCAGTAACCGCCTCAACTGCTGCTTCCGCAGCCTCTGTAACGCTCTCTTCTGCTTCCTCTGCCTCTTCTCTTACTTCCTGAGCCAGATCATCCGCTTCAAAAATATCTTCTTCCTCTGTTACAGGTGATCCGCAGTATGGGCAGAAAGCCATATCTTTCGCAACCATCTTGCCACACCGTGTACACTCACACGCACCTTTGAGCCCTTCAATCTTATTCTCATACTCTTCTATGCTTTCCTTGCGGCTTGCAATTGCCTCGCACAGTCCCTTGGAAGCCTCATCCAGTTCTTCTCCATTCTCAAATCTGTCATAAATACTCTGACCAAGTTCCATCAGATCTTCTGCATTTCCTCTTGCAAGCTCTCTGATCTGCGCTTTTAATTTCTGTATCTCAATCGCATCTCCTGCCTTTGCTGTCACTGCCTCTGCTGTCTCGCTCAGACGTTTTCCTAAATCTTCAAAAAAATCTTTCATACTGAATCTCCCTTCTTATCATTGCTGTATCATCTCAACCACCAGAAAGGTGATCTACAATTTCTCTTGGTCTTATTATATCGTATTCTTCCAGTTTTTGAAGTCATTTTCTATTATTTTTAGACTAATTTCATAAATAGAATCCTTCTTGCATATCCTTTCTACAACTCAACTCAGGAGTCATCTTATGAATGATCTTGAAACTTGCAGGGAACAGATACTCTCCGAAGATACACGCGACTTCATCAGTAATCCGCTGCGCACTCCACTGTTCAATGAACTTCTGAAAAAAGATCCATGTACCCAGGATGCCGGGCTTGGATATCAGTGCATTTACTTTTCCAAAGAACTTGTAGAGCCAATCTCTCTGGCGCGTTTTTCTTACAATTCCATTCCGAATTGTTTTGCTCCTGTCGCTATGGAGACATTGAACCAGACCGGCATCCTTCCCGTGCAGAACTATCCGGCACTTCAATTAAAAGGAAAAGGAGTTCTGATTGGATTTCTTGACAGCGGGATTGACTATCAAAACAAAGTTTTCCGCAATCTGGACGGTACCACGCGAATTGCGGCAATTTGGGATCAGACTATCCAAAGCGGAACTCCACCCAGAGACTTCTTCTACGGAAGTGAATACCGTAAGGAAGAGATTGATCTGGCACTTTCTTCTGATTCCCCACTGTCACAGATCCCTTCTGTCGATATCGACGGACATGGAACTTATATTGCCAGTCTCGCTGCCGGAAATGCTGACGCTGACGAACAGTTTCTGGGAGCCGCTCCGGAATCTACTCTCGCTGTTGTCAAATTAAAACAAGCGAAGCAATATCTGCGGGATTATTACTGCATCCCGGAAACAGCCGTCTGCTATCAGGAAACAGATCTGATCCTTGGATTAAAATATCTGAATGATCTGGCAGATGAACTGGGGCTTCCACTTGTCATGTGTATCACTATAGGCTCTAATCTTGGCGGTCATGTCGGCACGCTTCCGCTTCCCGCATTACTTGGCAGCTACAGTCTGATGCCCGACCGGATTGCTGTGGTTGGCACGGGAAATGAAGCAGACAAACGTCATCATTATTTCAATACGATCCAGTCAGAAAATGACCGTAAAACTGTAGAAATCCGAGTTGGTGAAAATGTATCCGGATTCACTTTAGAACTTTGGGTACTGATTCCCAATCTCTTCTCAATTTCAATTATTTCACCGTCCGGGGAAAATACATCCAAAATTCCATTTCATGTAGGCACAAGCGCCGACATTGATTTTCTCTTTGAAAAGACCCGCGTCTCTGTTGACTATCGGCTTCTGGTCGAAAAAGCAAGCTCTGAACTCATCTTCTTCCGTTTCCGTGCCCCGGCAGAAGGCATCTGGAAAATCATCGTAGAACCGACCCGCCTGATTAATGGTGATTTCCATATCTGGCTTCCTGTCACAGAATTTTTAGACGGAGAAGTCTATTTCCTTGAATCAGATCCTTACACGACTCTTACAAACCCGGCCAATGCCCTAGTCCTCTGACGGTCTCCTATTACGACGGCAGCAATGGTGCAGTCGCCCAGGCATCCGGACGCGGCTATACAAGAACAAGCTTTAAGAATCCTTCCATCACTGCTCCCGGGATTAATATCAAAGGAGCTCTTCCAGGAGACCGTTTTGCCGTGCGCAGCGGCTCCTGCGCCGCAGCTGCTATTACCGCCGGGGCAGTCGCACTTATGTTAGAATGGCAGCTCTATGAACGCAAAATGCCCGGCATCGACGTATTCCAGATCAAAAGCCTTCTTATTCTTGGAGCCATCCGACCAGACAGTATGGAATACCCTAACCGTGAGTGGGGATACGGACAATTAAACCTCTATAACACATTTGAGGTCATGAGACAGCTTTAACTGTCCCATGACCTCAAAGTTTCTACAATATCTTTTATCGATTCTTTTCTCTTTTGTTCTATCTGTTATCTTCTCGATTCTCATAGTAGCTTGTAACCTTCTTAGCATCTTCTACCTGTGTTGACGGTCCTGTTCCAGGAGCGAACACTACTTTCAGAAGAATCGGTGTGATGACTGTTGTAATAACAACCACTACGATAACCGGTCCTAAGATGGAAGAACTCATAAGTCCGAGTGCGGAACCTTTACTTGCTACGATCAAGGCAACCTCACCACGGGAGATCATTCCCACTCCGATTCGTTTCGCCTGATAATTCTTGTAACCACAAATCTTTGCACCAAGTCCACAGCCGACTATCTTAGTAAGAACTGCCACAACTGTAAGAACAACTGCGAACATAATGATGGATACTGACATCTGTGGAAGGTTTACCTTCAGACCGATACTTGCGAAAAATACCGGTGACAGAAGCAGGTAAGACAACGTATCAAACTTAGACTCCAGATAAGTAGATCTCTGTACGTTGGAAATAATTAATCCTGCGATATATGCACCTGTAATATCTGCAACACCGAAAACTTCTTCTGCGATAAATGCCATAAGCAAGCAGAATACAAACGCAATAATCGTATGACGATGCAGTTCCTTCTCAGCTCCGTCAACCCATTTCTTATACATCTTATAGAAAATGAATCCGACAACACCTGAAAATGCGAAGAATCCAATGATCTTGATCAGAACCATTCCAAGCTTTACAGAATCATCTGCAAGACTTGTAACGATTGTCAGTGCGATAATACCGAGAACGTCATCAATGATCGCAGCACCAAGGATTGCATTTCCTGAACGGCTCTTCAATGCTCCTAATTCTTTCAATGTCTCTACTGTAATACTTACAGACGTTGCTGTGAGTACAACTCCAATAAAGACATTCTGAAGAACGATAGGGGATGACAGGTTACTTCCTGCCATACTCGGCCGGTTAAAGAACCACGCCACTGCATAACCGCCGATCAGCGGAACAATAACACCGCAAAGCGCAATAACAAAAGAAGCTTTTCCGCTTGCTTTCAGTTCCTTGATGTCCGTCTCCATACCTGCGGTAAACATCAGAACGATAACTCCGATCTCTGCGACTTCATGGATAAATGAAGTCTCTGCCAGAATTCCAAATCCTGCCGGTCCGAGGATCAATCCCGCCAGAAGTGCGCCAACAACCTGCGGCATCTGTACTCGTCTTGTTAATAGTCCAAGTAATTTTGTAGATATAAGAATAATTGCTAAATCCAGTAAGTATCTGTATGTGTCCATTTTTCTCTCTTCCTTTTTGTGATTTTTTTAAACTAATTCCCCAATCAGTTTTCAGATTTTTGAACAAAACTTCTCTTTCTAAAATCTCACTTTATCCATCTAATCTCGGTACTGCCTGGCCTCTCAACTGAATAACCGGTCCGCCGGTACCTTCTATATAAGCTCTTGTAATTGTTACTTCTCCAATATTATCATCTTTCGGAATCTCATACATAATATCCAGCATAAATTCCTCAATGATCGCACGCAGTGCTCTGGCTCCGGTATCTTTCTCCATTGCCTTTTCTGCAATTGCTTCTAATGCGCTGTCATCAAACTCAAGCTTCACTTCGTCTAATGCCAGCAGCTTCTGATACTGTTTTAAAATTGCATTTTTCGGCTCTTTTAAGATCTTGACAAGCATCTCTTTGTCGAGACCCTTTAATGTAAATACAATCGGAAGACGTCCTAAGAACTCCGGGATCATACCGAATTTTCTTAAATCCTCAATTGTCACCTTAGAAAGCAGCTCTTCATCATGCTCGACTGTATCTTTCAGTTCTGCATTGAATCCCATCGACGTTTTCTTCTGCAGACGCTCTTTGATAATGTCTTCAAGATCCGGGAATGCACCTCCACAGATAAACAGAATATTCTTTGTATTCACTGTTGTGAGCGGAACCATTGCATTCTTGCTGTTTGCTCCTACCGGAACTTCAACTTCACTTCCCTCTAAGAGTTTGAGCATTCCCTGCTGCACAGATTCACCACTCACATCTCTCTGACTGGAAGTTTTTTTCTTGGCAATCTTATCGATCTCATCGATAAAAATAATTCCCTGTTCCGCCCGCTCAACATCGTTGTCTGCTGCTGCAAGAAGCTTGGAAACAACACTTTCGATGTCATCACCGATATATCCTGCCTCTGTAAGAGATGTTGCATCTGTAATCGCCAACGGCACATCTAAAAGCTTCGCCAGTGTCTTAACCAGATATGTTTTACCACATCCTGTAGGCCCAATCATGAGCATATTTGATTTCTCTATCTCAATCTCATCCATTGTTCCTGTTGCTACACGTTTATAATGATTATAAACTGCAACAGAGATTGCTTTCTTTGCATACTCCTGTCCAACGATATATTCATCCAGACGTGCTTTGATCTTATGTGGTGCCGGAATCTTTTTAATATCCAGCTGCTTAAATTCTTTCGGCTCTTTCTTCTTCTTTTTGATCTTCTGTGCCTTTGGCTGCATATTTTCAAGATCAGAAAGATTCATAAAATGTACTCCCGGAATGTTCATCATGCTGCTTAGATCCATAGAACTATTGTTCATCATATCGAAGCTTCTCTGCATACAATCCGGACATACTGCGATATTATTCGGAAGCTCAACCATCTTCCCAGTCACACTCTCCGGGCGATGACAAATAAAACATATTCTCTCATATCCGTCATCATCTTTTTCAGAATGGTCAGAAGTTGTCACTTCTTTTTTTTCTTCTTCCCTGCCAGTGTCCTGTTTGTTGTCTTCCTTGTTTGTCTCTTCTTCATCTACAATGATAAAATCATTTTCTGACATAGGTTGTCCCTTTCTATCGTATGAACATCGCATCCCCAAAACTGAAGAAACGATATCTTTCTTTTACTGCCTCCTCATACGCTGCCATCACATGCTCTTTTCCGGCTAATGCAGAAACAAGCATGATCAGTGTAGATTCCGGCAGATGGAAGTTCGTGATCAACGCATCCAGAATCTTGAACTGATATCCCGGATAGATAAAGATTTCTGTCCAACCACTGCATTCTTTTAATCTTCCATTCTCATCGGCAGCGGATTCGATTGTTCTGCAGCTTGTTGTTCCGACACAGATCACACGATGTCCGTTCTCTTTTGTGCGATTAATCTTCTGTGCAGATTCCTCACTGATCATATAAAACTCGGAATGCATATGGTGATGCTCCACATCATCCACCTTCACCGGACGGAAGGTTCCAAGTCCGACGTGAAGTGTGACCGGCGCAATCTCCACACCTTTTGCACGAATCTCTTCAAGAAGCTCCGGTGTAAAATGAAGTCCTGCTGTCGGTGCTGCCGCTGAACCGGAATGTGCTGCATAGACAGTATTATATCTGTCCTTATCCTGAAGCTGATGTGTAATATACGGTGGAAGCGGCATCTGACCTAACTGATCCAGAATCTCCTCGAAGATTCCTTCGTATTCAAAATGGATCAGACGATTTCCTTCCTCCACTACATCCATAACTTCTCCGACAAGCAGGCCGTCTCCAAAACTGATTCTTGCCCCCGGTCTTGCCTTTTTCCCAGGCTTTACCAATGTCTCCCAGACATCATCTGCTCCTCGTTTCAGAAGCAGTACTTCAATCTTTGCTCCGGTGTCTTCCTTTGCTCCGATCAGTCTGGCCGGAATTACTTTCGTATCATTGATAACCAGACAATCGCCCGGATTCAGTTCATCGATAATCTCACGAAATACATGATGCTCTGTCTTCCCTGTCTCTTTATCAAGCATCATAAGGCGGGAGGAAGAGCGGTCCTCCAGAGGATCCTGTGCAATCAGTTCCTCCGGAAGATCATAATAAAAATCACTTGTTTTCAATGCTCTTACCCTCTCTTCTTACTTTCTCAGCTCAATACCAAGTTCTTCCAGACCGGAAAGAATGCGATCCATTGCTGCTGTGATCTCAGCTTCTTCCAGTGTCTTATCCTTTGCACGGAATACGATAGAATAAGCAACTGACTTGAATCCGGCTTTGATCTGAGCACCTTCATAGATGTCAAACAGGTTAAAGCTCTCTAAATGAGCGCCGCCCTTTTTCTCGATCACATCTTCGATCTGTCCAACAAGAATCTCTTTTGGAACAACCATACTGATATCTCTTGTCACTGCAGGATATTTAGCAATTCCTGTGTACTTTCTGTCAAATGTAGCATATGGGATGATTTCAGGCATATCCAGAACTGCAACATATGCACGCTCACCGATTCCATAAATATCAGCAACTTCCGGATGAACCTCTCCGAGATATCCAACTACTTTTCCGTCATAAATGATATTTGCCTGGCGTCCCGGGTGAAGGAATGACTTTCCTGCATTCGGATCGTATTTCTCTCTGCCCTTCATACCGATTTTCTCAAAGAACTCTTCCACTACACCTTTCATGTTGAAGAAATCTCCATCTCCATACATTCCAAGTGTAAACTGCATTCTCTCATCCGGAAGCTCTGTCAGTGGAAGCTCCTGCGGAATGTAAATATTACCCATCTCATACAGACGGACATTCTTGTTTCTTCTGTTGTAGTTTGTTGCAAGAGAAGTCAGCATACCGTTTAAGGATGTTGTACGCATGATACTGTAATCTTCTCCGAGCGGATTCATGATCGGAATTGCATTACGCAGTTCTGAGTCTTCCGGAAGAAGAAGCTTGTCAAATACCTTCGGGCTTTCAAAGGAATAAGACATTCCCTGGCTGAATCCACAGAACTCAGCAATATCACTTGCCACCTGCTCGATGCGAAGCTTAAACGGAAGCTTACCTGTTGTAGCCTCTCCGGATGGAAGTGTTGTTGGGATATTGTCATATCCGAAGAATCTTGCAACTTCCTCTGCAAGGTCAGCTAATCTGAACAGATCGTGACGGAATGTCGGTGCGATCACTTCTTTCGTCTCTGCATCATAATCAAGATCAATCTTCTTGAAGTATCCAAGCATCTCTTCCTCAGAAATATTTGTTCCAAGCATACGGTTGATCTTCTCTGCATCAAATGGAACACGTACAGGCTCTTTCTTCTTGCTGTATACGTCGATTGCTCCTCCGACAACTTCACCAGCTCCAAGCTCTTCTACAAGCTGACATGCACGGTTCAGTGCAGCCATTGCATTGTTCGGGTCAAGTCCCTTCTCGAATTTACCGGAAGCATCTGTACGAAGTCCGACACGCTTGCTGGATTTACGGATATTGACACCATCAAAGCATGCTGCCTCAAAAAGCATTGTCTTCGCGCCATCTGTGATCATAGAGTTCTCTCCACCCATGATTCCTGCGATTCCAACAGCCTTTTCCCCGTCACAGATCATAAGAACATCTTTATCCATTGTTCTTTCTTGTCCATCCAATGTAACGAATTTATCTCCATCCTGTGCATTCTTAACTACGATCTGATGTCCTGCAAGTGTGTCCAGATCGTAAGCATGCATCGGCTGTCCATACTCTTCCATTACATAATTTGTAATATCAACCAGGTTGTTGATCGGACGGATTCCAACAGATGAAAGTCTGCGCTGCAGCCACTTTGGTGATGGCTCGATCTTAATATTCTTAACAACTCTTGCACAGTATCTGGAACACAGATCTGTGTTCTCTACTGATACCTTCACATAGTCATTGACATCTTCATCATTTCCTGTCTCTGTCACAACCGGTGGTTTAAATTCTTTATTAAATGTAGCAGCTGCTTCACGTGCGATACCTACTACACTGTAGCAGTCTACACGGTTTGATGTGATCTCATATTCAAAAACAACATCATGAAGACCAAGAAGCTCTATCGCATCTGCTCCAACCTCTGTATCCTCCGGGAAAATGTAAATACCATTCTCCGGCTGTTCCGGATACATCTCCTTTGTAGAACCAAGTTCTTCGATAGAACACATCATTCCGTAACTTGCAACTCCACGAAGTTTTCCCTTCTTAATCTTGATTCCACCGGCAACTCTCTGTCCCGGCTCATGTCCGCCTGCAACACGTCCACCGTCTAATACGACCGGAAGCTTTGCTCCCTCAAACACATTTTTGGCACCTGTTACGATCTGAACTACCTCTGTACCGATATTTACCTGGCAAACTACCAGCTTATCCGCATCCGGGTGTTTTTCAATTTTCTCGATCTGACCAACAACGATCTTGTCAAGGTCTGCATCCAACTCCTTGAATCCTTCAACCTTTGTTCCTGTCAGAGTCATTGCATCTGTATATTCCTGCGCTGTCACGTCAAGATCCGGGACATACGCTTTGATCCATGATAATGAAGTATCCATTTTATATCTCCTTATTTCTATTTTTTGTTCTGTTCAAAATGGATGCTCTAAAATCCAACGGCTCTACGCCGTTGTCGCGCCGCATTCGCGTCGCTTGAAGATTTTATCGCACCGTTCGAACAGAAAAACAAATACTCACTTCGCTCGTGCTTGTTTTTCTGCTGTTCTCACTAGAACTGTTTCAAGAATCTGATGTCGTTCTCATATAATAAACGCATATCATCAATCTCGTATTTCAGAAGTGCGATACGCTCAAGTCCTACACCGAATGCAAATCCGTTGTACTCTTCCGGATCAATTCCGCACATCTCGAGAACGTGTGGATGAACCATACCACATCCAAGAATCTCGATCCAGCCTGATCCTTTACAGAAACGACATCCCTTGCCGCCACACTTAAAGCAGCTTACATCCACCTCTGCACTTGGCTCTGTAAATGGGAAATGATGTGGACGGAATTTTGTCTTTGTATCCGGTCCAAACAGCTCTTTTGCGAATACTTCAAGTGTTCCTTTCAAGTCAGCGAAGGAAATATTCTTGTCGATCACAAGACCTTCAATCTGATGGAAGGATGGTGAATGTGTTGCATCTACTTCGTCAGAACGGAATACACGTCCCGGTGCGATCATACGAATCGGAAGTTTTCCCTGTTCCATCACACGAGCCTGCACCGGAGATGTCTGTGTACGAAGTACAATATCCTTATTAATATAGAAAGTATCCTGCTCATCTTTTGCCGGGTGATCTGCCGGAATGTTCAGCTTCTCAAAGTTGTACAGATCATACTCAACTTCTGGTCCTTCTACAACTTCATATCCCATGCCTACGAAGATACGCTCTACTTCTTCCAGTGCGATTGTGTTCGGATGTCTATGTCCTACACTGTTCTTCTTAGATGGAAGTGTAACGTCTATTACTTCTGCTTTCAGCTTCTCCTCACGGATTGCTTTCTCCATTCTTGTCTTAGATTCCTCTAAGAGCCCCTCAATTGCTGCTCTCGTATCATTCACAAGCTGTCCAACCTTCGGACGTTCCTCCGGTGCAACATCTTTCATTCCTTTTAATACGGCTGTCAGTTCACCTTTTTTACCAAGAAACTTTACACGCACGTCATTGAGTTTCTCCGGAACGTCAGCCTCCTGAATTCTTGCGACTGCTTCCGCTTTAATCTGTTCCAGTCTTTCTTTCATCGTTTTCTCCTTTCTTAACTCACTTATCAGGGACGAACGTTTTCATAAAGAAAGACCTCATCCAAAAGGGACGAGGTCTGAATCACTCGCGGTACCACCCTGATTCCTGCAGTCTGATCTACAGGCACTCTAAGTTGTGTAACGTACAACGTACGGCATTCTCTACTTATCACATCCGGACAAATCTGTTCTTCCAACTGTCTCTCAGATGCTTCCTTTCAAAAATGCAGCTCACGTGTGAATTTCGATCGCTATCTGAACTTAAGAGAACTTTCAGCCGACGATTCTCTCTCTCTGCAAGAAAACAGGTCTCTACTGTGCACGATCTTTGCTTTTCAAATCTAATAAACTTTTCATATTCTAAGTGAATTTACCTTAATTATTTTAACACAGCATTTCTTTTTGTCAAGTCTAAATGAACTCCTATAATAGTTTGTGTTTTTCCTATTTTCTGCTTTTAACTCCTTCTAAAATTGCATTGATTTCTCCCCCAAGCAGAATAATATACATACACGCATATAACCACAACATAACAAGAATGATTGTTGTAAAGCTTCCATACATATTGGTAAATCCTTTAAAGATATCCAAATAAACAGAAAAGATAAAGGACAGTACCATCCAGCCACACGCTGTAAAGAATGCACCCGGCAATTGTTTCCGTAGAGTCGTCTTTCCTTCCGCGCCACGGTTTGGAAGATACTTGTACACCAAATCCCAGAAGAAAGTCAGAAGTGGAAGTGTGAAATAAATCCTCAACTGTATAATCTTATGAATTGCTTTACTTATAAGCGGTGCATGTTCATAAACTACAACACTAATACTGTTACCGAATACGGAAAGCACCAATGAGAGCATGATTGCCACAAGGAACAAAAAAAGTATACATACATGCTCTTGCGCGAAGGTAAAAATAATTTCTCGTCTCTGTGTTTTGATAAATGCAGTTCAATCCATATGTTACAGAAAGTACTCCTTTTCCCGCTGACCACAAAGCCACAAGGATTGTCAAAGGAATGATCGTACCGGAAGTCATATATACCTGATTCACAATGCTTTCAATCATTGGGCTGACTGTGGATGGAAATACTGGAAGTACAGCCTCCATCACATCCGCTTTCGTCACTGGTGTAAATTGTACCATTGTTAAAAGCAACATAAAGATAGGAATCAATGAAAGCACAAAGAAATATGCCGCCTGTGCTGCGAAAGCTCCCGTATGATGCGAACTCACGGTAGCTGCAATTCGCAATCCGCGCTCTTTTATCTTATTAAATTTCTCCATTTTCTTTAACTCCCCAGGTTAAATACTCAGGACGGCTTATATTTCTTCTCAGCCGTCACGAAATTGTTACTTCATGGATAATACCATAACTATTCTCAATATTCAAGCAAAAAAGAAAGACAGCTGAATCTCTTCAGCTGTCCCTTAACTTTATCTTTTGTCTAATCCCCAAAATGCCGTTCCCTGTATTTTGAGTCCTAGCCACAGCTAGGTGGCAACCTCATCCTGCTTTTCTGCCGTCCACTGCAAAACGGAGCCTGGCATATTACTCAGTCTTATCGGAATCCCTTTTTAAATAATGTAGGTTCAAAATATCAGGGTTCTCGCACATTTCAGGTATTTCTTCTTTCTTAACCTATTGCTATTATACTCTATCCACATCATTTTTACAACTGTAAATATGTGGATTTTACATTTCTGTCAGCAAAAAGAAACGGAACTGACATTTTTAATAATATCTGTTTCTGAGATTTCTTGTATAAACACCGAACCAGATCAATACAATAAGGAAAATAATCATTGCAACTGTATCTACTATTGTCATTGTATGAACATAACAGTGAATCACATCGATCACTCCATAGATCACAGATACCAATCCAAAGGCAAAAAGTGCCGGAGCTGTTTTTGCTATATAAGCCTCTTTGTCCTTACATTTTTTATAAGTATAATCTTTTCCCAGAAGAATTGATGCATTGATCTCACCCTTTACCTTCATTATAACAAAGGAATACAATGCGTAAATTCCACAACATAGAACGAAAATACCTATAAATCCCCACATGCTGTTATCCATTTTTTACACCCCAAGAATATTTTTTACTGTCTCTTTCATCTGATCTGCGTCACACTCTGTTGTATGACGAACCTCTGCATCACGGATTTCTTTGATTGCATTTGGAATCGGGAAGCCTGATACTTTCTCAAGCTCATCGATCAGTGCGAAATCTTCCATCTCATCATACTTTGGATCAATTGCTGTCATAACGTTGCGTACGAACTTGTACGGACTTGCTGTTGAAGCAACCAGACACTTCTTTTCATCCTGTGTATCTTTACGATACTGTGCACATACATGTGCAGCAACTGCTGTATGAGTATCCATCACATATCCTGTCTTCTGATATGTGTCATGGATCGTCTCTTTCACTTCTTCTTCTGTCGCAAATCCTCCGACAAAGTCTTTCAGACCTTCCTTCATCTCAGCTGTGATCTCATACACACCTTTTTCTTTCAGCTGTGTCATGAGCTCTACATCCTTCTGTGCATCCTGTCCTGCGATTGTGTAGATCAGACGCTCCAGATTGCTGGAGATCAGAATATCCATGGACGGTGAAGATGTCAGAATGAACTCTCTGTTTCTGTCATAGACACCTGTCTGGAAGAAATCAAAGAGAACCTTGTTATCATTAGAAGCACAGATCAGTTTTGCGATCGGCACGCCCATCTGTTTTGCATAATATGCAGCAAGGATATTTCCAAAGTTTCCTGTCGGAACTGTAACATTGATTTCCTCGCCTGCCTGGATCTCTTCATTCTCAAGCAGCTTTGCATAAGCATATACATAATAAACAACCTGTGGAACAAGACGTCCGATATTGATGGAGTTTGCTGATGAGAACTGATATCCCTTCGCATCTAATTCTGCTGCCAGCTCCTTGTCCTCGAAGATTGCCTTCACACCGCTCTGTGCGTTATCAAAGTTACCATGGATTGCTACAACAGAAGTATTTTCTCCCTCTGTGTCACCATCTGTAATTCCTGAACGTGGCTTACGCCTCCCTTTGGATAGAACACGATGATCTTTGTTCCCGGAACATCTGCAAAACCTGCAAGTGCAGCCTTACCTGTATCTCCGGAAGTTGCTGTCAGGATCACGATATCATTTTTCACCTGGTTCTTTCTTGCGGAAGTGATCATCAGATGCGGCAGGATAGAAAGTGCCATATCTTTAAATGCGATCGTTGCTCCATGGAACAGTTCCAGATGATAAGTATCTCCCACCTTCACAAGTGGTGCGATCACTTCTGTATCAAACTTTGAATCATAAGCACTGTTGATGCAGTGTTTCAGTTCTTCTTCTGTAAAATCTGTAAAGAACTGTTTCATAACTGCATAAGCTGTCTCCTGATATGACATGTCTTTAAGTTCATCCATTGTTACATCCAGCTTCGGAACGGATACAGGAACAAACAGTCCTCCATCATCAGCCAGTCCCTTTAAGATGGCCTGTGAAGCTGTAACAGTCTTGTCTGAATTTCTGGTGCTTTTGTATAATAGATTCATCCTTACATCCCTCTTTTATTTTGATTTCTTACTTATAGTTTCCAGTGAAAATCACTCTTGTCTGCAAGTATAACACAACTTTTCTTATACCACAAGGAAATATGTTATTTTTGCTTTTTTAAGTTACCACTTAATTTGTTGTAGTCTTTCTGCTCTGTGGAAGGAAAATAATTGCCAATATTCCACATACTCCCATCAGAAGTGGATAATACAGATTTGGAATGATCTGAAGTGGTGTCAGTCCAGTCAATGTTGCTGCTGACAGAAGCTGTGCTCCATATGGAATGATACCTTGTCCTACAGATGTAAACATATCCAAAAGTGAGGCTGATCTTCTCGGATCAACATCAAACTCTTCACTGATTTCTTTTGCGATTGGACCTGTCATAACAATGGCAACCGTATTATTCGCTGTACATGCATCAACAAAAAGCGCAAGAAGTGCGATTCCGAACTCTGCTCCTCTTCTTCCATTAATATTGCTCTTGATCAAATTCAGAATGAACTGAATTCCACCATGCTCTTTAACCAGTGATACGATACATGCTACAATGATAGAAATAACTGTGATATCATACATTGATGTTACACCACTTCCTACCACCTGGAACATCTCAGAAAGTGCAATATGTCCCATGCTTACGCCTACAATCAGGGAAATCACAATTCCACTGATCAATACAACAAATACATTAATTCCAATAAGTGCTCCAAGAAGAACTACCATATACGGAAGAACTTCCCAAAGGCTGTAATTAAGATTCTCTTCAAGCTGGAAGCTCATATTTCTTGTTGCCAGCCAGAAGATTAAAACTGTAATAATTGCTGCCGGAAGAACGATAAAGAAGTTCGCTTTGAACTTATCTTTCATCTCACAGCCCTGTGTCTTAACTGCTGCGATCGTTGTGTCAGAGATCATAGAAAGGTTGTCTCCAAACATAGCTCCACACACAACTGCTCCAATACAGATACTAAGTGCGAATCCGGTTTTTTCACTGATTCCGACTGCGATCGGTGCGAGTGCTGCGATTGTTCCCATGGAAGTTCCCATAGAAACCGAAATGAAACATCCGATCAGGAACAAACCTGCAACTGCAAAATGCGCCGGGATCAATGACAATCCTAAATTGACTGTACTGTCTACTCCGCCTGCTGCTGTAACCGCACCGGAAAATCCTCCTGCGCAGAGGAAGATCAAACTCATTGTGATGATATTTTCCTCACCAACGCCTTTCGCAATTACTTCAATCTTCTTGTTAAAACTCAATTCTTTATTCTGCAAAAATGCAACAAACAATGCGATCAAAAAAGCTACAATTGCCGGCATCGCATAAAAATCCTGGAACACAATTCCCGCGCCGAGAAAAATAATTAAAAATACTCCAATTGGAAGCAGCGCTATCGCTCTTCCCTTATTTTCCTTTTCCATAAGGCCCTCCTCTTACTACCATTTCATAAAATATTTGCGTGATCTATCCTCTCTCAATGCCTCAATTTCTGTCTCTGGTCTAGCACGCGTAAAAGGCAGTGACGATTTTGGTACTGCCACTGCCTTTTTCTATTTTCTTATTTTGCTGCGATATATCCTTTTGCTGTCAATGCCTCTGCACAGAGAACTGCTCCACCTGCTGCACCTCTTACTGTATTATGAGACAGTCCGATGAACTTGTAATCGAACATTGTATCTTCTCTCAGACGTCCGATAGATACGCCCATTCCGCGCTCGTAGTTCACATCCTCTGTTACCTGTGGACGGTTGTCCTCCTCAAGATACTGGATAAACTGCTTCGGAGCACTCGGAAGTTCTGCTTCCTGTGGGAATCCCTTGAATGTAACCAACTTCTCGATCAGCTGCTCTTTTGTAGGCTTCTTCTCAAAGTTGATGAATACTGCAGCTGTATGTCCATTCAGAACCGGTACACGCACGCACTGACATGTAATCTTCGGAAGTTCTGCTTTCACGATCTCTCCGTTCTCTACTTTACCAAGTACACGAAGCGGCTCCTGCTCACTCTTTTCTTCCTCTCCACCGATAAATGGGATGATGTTTCCAACCATTTCCGGCCAGTCTTTAAATGTCTTACCTGCTCCGGAGATTGCCTGGTATGTTGTAACAACCAGCTCTTTTGGTCCGAACTCTTTCCATGCTGCAAGGCAAGGTGCATAGCTCTGGATTGAGCAGTTTGGTTTTACTGCAATGAATCCGCGTGTTGTTCCAAGACGTTTCTTCTGATCTTTGATCACTTCAAAATGATCTGCATTGATCTCCGGTACTACCATCGGTACATCCGGTGTCCAGCGGTGTGCACTATTGTTAGATACAACCGGTGTCTCTGTCTTCGCATACGCTTCTTCAATTGCTTTGATCTCGTCTTTAGACATATCCACTGCACTGAATACAAAATCAACTGTAGATGCTACATGCTCTACATCATTTACATTCAGGACTACCAGCTTCTTAACTGCTTCTGGCATCGGTGTATCCATTTTCCAACGGTCACCTACTGCTTCTTCATATGTCTTACCTGCGGAACGCGGGCTTGCTGCTACTGTTACAACTTCAAACCATGGATGATTCTCAAGCAGAGAAATAAATCTCTGTCCTACCATACCTGTTGCTCCAAGGATACCTACTCTTAATTTCTGCTCCATTGTTTTCTTCTCCCTTTTCTTCTTATTTTCTATTTTTCTATCCAAACATTCTCTTTCAATTCTCTTTATATAATGAAAGAAAGCATTCCGTTATTTTTGTTCTCTGTAATGATTCATTACTCTGTCACAAGATAAGCTTCTTCGATAGCGATCACTTTCTCCATTGCCGCTTTTCCCGGTGCACCGATCGTATTTCTCATCTCCACACAGGTCTTCATGCTGATTGCGTCATAAATATCTTCTTCAAACACCGGTGAAATCGCTTTGAATTCTTCCATTGTCATATCATCCAGTGCTTTCTTATGCTCAATACAGTACAGTACGAGCTGTCCCACGATTCCATGTGCATCACGGAACGGAACTCCATGATTCACCAGATAATCTGCTGCGTCTGTCGCATTGGTAAATCCATGCTTCGCACTCTCTTCCATGCGTACATTATTAAACTTCATTGTCTTAAGCATTCCTGTAAAGAGTGCCAGACATCCTTTTGTTGTATCTATTGCGTCGAATACGAGTTCTTTGTCTTCCTGCATGTCTTTATTATAAGCAAGCGGAATTCCCTTCATCGTTGTCAGAAGAGAAGTCAATGCTCCGTAAACTCTTCCAGTCTTACCACGGACAAGCTCCGCAATATCCGGATTCTTCTTCTGTGGCATGATACTGCTTCCTGTACTGTAAGCATCATCAATATCCACAAACTGATATTCGTTGGAATTCCAGATGATCACTTCCTCTGAGAATCTGCTCAGATGCATCATCACAGTTGACATTGCTGACAAAAGCTCGATCAGGTAATCTCTGTCAGATACAGAATCCATACTGTTCAGTGTCGGCCCAGCAAAGTCCAAAAGCTCTGCTGTGTACTCTCTGTCAAGCGGATAAGTTGTTCCGGCAAGTGCTCCGGCTCCCAGCGGACAGTAATTCATTCTCTTATAAATATCTTTCATTCTGGATCTGTCACGCTTGAACATCTCGAAATAAGCCCCCATATGGTGTGCAAGTGTGATCGGCTGTGCCTTCTGAAGATGTGTGAATCCCGGCATGTAAGTTTCGACATTCTCTTTCATCAGTTTCAGAAGAACTTCCAAAATCTCTTTAAGAAGTGCATCTAACTCAATAATCTCATCTCTTGTATAAAGTCTCATATCCAGTGCAACCTGGTCGTTTCTGCTTCTTCCTGTATGCAGCTTCTTTCCTGCATCTCCAATCCGGTCGATCAGATTCGCCTCAACAAAGCTGTGAATATCTTCATATTTATCTGTAATCTCAAGTGTTCCGTTTTCCACATCCTCACGGATTCCGTTCAGTCCGTCAATGATCTGTTTCTTCTCATCCTCAGTCAGAATCCCCTGCTTTGCAAGCATTGTCACATGTGCAATACTTCCGCGGATATCCTGCTCATAGAATCTCTTGTCGAAAGAGATGGATGTGTTAAAATTATAAACCAGCTGATCTGTCTCTTTTGTAAAACGACCGCCCCATAACTGTGCCATCTGTCTTTCCCCTTTTCTATTATATCGTATTTGCCCATTAGTTTATCACACTAAAGTGTCAAATGTCTACTACAAACTTGCAAAATATACCTGATTTCGACGAATTCTGTAGATTTTTTCTTATTTTCTGCTATTTTAATCACTTCTTCCGTCATTTCACACACATTTTTCTGCCTGACGTGCTTTATAGGAGAACTCACATCCACAATAATCCTGACGGTAAAGACCATAGATCCCGGACAGTTCGATGGATCTCTTATATCCGTTCTTCTTCTTGAAATCAGAAAGCAGATATTGTACACCATATTCTTCACCAACACGTTGTCCGATCTCATTCAACTTCTGCGCATTCTTCATCGGACTTATACTAAGTGTTGTTGTAAAATAGTCAAATTCTCCGGCTGCTGCAATTTCTGCGGATTCCTTCAGACGAAGTTCATAGCATCCCATGCATCTGGAACCGCCCTCTCTCACTTCTTCCAGCCCTTTTGCCATCTCATAAAACCGGTCGCGATCATATTTACCAGCTAAAAATGATACCGGATGCCGGAAATGCATCTCTTCAATCAATTTCTGCTGTTCCAGAATGCGCTTTGTGTATTCACTTTCCGGATAAATATTCGGATTATAATAAAACACGGTGATTTTAAAATACTTTGATAAATACTCTAATACATAACTACTGCACGGTGCGCAGCAACTATGCAGTAAAAGAGTTGGTACTCTTTCTTCCTTTTCCAGTCTTGTCAGAAGCTTCTCCAGCTCTTTCTGATAATTGATTTTCTGTAAATTCATTTTCATCATTCTCCTATATCTTTGTTCCAGATCAATCATTCCTTTTTTCTAAAACGCCTGACATGTTCATTGATTCACTCTCAGGATTATTTTTACATATCATAACATTAACTACTACTGAAATGGAGTCTTCAATGAATTCTCTTCTGGAACTTCATAACATATATTATTCTTATCACACATTGGACGCAGAAACAAGGGCTTTATCTGATCTTTCCTTTTCCGTGCAACCTGGAACCTTCACAGCAGTTGTCGGTCCTTCCGGATGCGGCAAATCTACACTTCTTTCCCTGATCTGTGGATTGATGAAGCCAGATGCAGGAGAAATCCTGTTAAATGGTATCCCTCTCAAGGAAAATTCCCCCCTGATTGGCTATATGCTCCAACACGATCATTTACTGGACTGGCGCAGTATTTACCGGAATGTCACCCTCGGTCCGGAAATCTGCGGCACACTAAATACTGCAACCAAAAAACGTGCGTATGAGCTTCTCGAACAATATGGTTTAAAACAATTTGCTTCTGCACGTCCCTCCCAGCTTTCCGGAGGAATGCGCCAGCGTGCCGCCCTGATTCGGACTCTGCTGCCTGATCCGCAACTCTTACTGCTTGATGAGCCCTTTTCCGCTCTGGATTATCAGACCAGGCTGACCGTCAGCGACGACATCGGCCAGATTATCCGACAGAGTGGAAAGACCGCACTTCTTGTCACTCATGATCTATCGGAAGCAGTCAGCCTTTCCGACCGGGTCATTGTCCTCACCAACCGTCCTGCCAAAGTCCGTTGCGAAATTCCGATTTTCTTTAAATTAGAACAAGACACACCTTTAAATCGGCGGAATGCACCTGAATTCAAACACTACTTTAATCAAATCTGGAAGGAGCTAAACCATGACAACTGAGCATCTTCGTTTTCTCAAAAAATTCCGCAGACGCCGACGGATGGTCGTCTTTCTACGGATTCTGATTCTTTTCTTATTCCTGTTACAATGGGAAATCTGTGCCGATACCGGAGTTGTTGATTCCTTTATCTTCAGCAGCCCTTCCCGTATCATAACCTGTTTTCTGAAAATGACAGAGGATGGTTCTGTCTTTCACCATATTGGAATCACCCTGTATGAGACACTTGTCAGCTTTCTTCTGGTCACACTTACCAGCATTCTGATTGCAATCCTCCTCTGGTGTTTCCATGGACTTTCCGAAATTCTTGACCCTTACATGGTTGTCCTAAATAGCCTGCCAAAATCTGCCTTGGCGCCCTTACTTATTGTCTGGCTGGGTGCCAATACCACAACCATTGTTGTTGCCGGAATGTCCGTTGCAATTTTCGGAAGTATCCTGAACCTCTACACCAGTTTTTCTACGATCGACCAGGAAAAAATTCGTCTGATCTACACACTACATGGAAAACGCAGGCATGCGCTGACCAAGGTGGTTCTTCCTGGTTCCATTCCGGCAATCATCAGTAATATGAAAGTCAATATTGGACTTTGTCTTGTCGGAGTTATCATCGGTGAATTTCTAGCCGCAAGAAGCGGACTTGGATACCTGATCATCTATTCCAGCCAGGTATTTAAACTTGACTGGCTTCTGATGAGTATCTGCATTCTATGTATCATTGCAGTGCTATTGTATGCGATAATTGGTCTGATAGAAAAGTGGTATCTGAAAAAGACGGGGTGACAGTATTGATCTGTCATCCCGTCTTTTTCATTATTCAAAACTTCCTGTCGGTCCAGTAACAAGAATCAATAAATGCTGTATCACTGTACTTCTTTTATTATCTTCCGAATCACATTGACATCTTCTTCTAATTCATCCGCAATCTGCTCAAGTGATTTTTGCTTCTGCAGTTTTCTCTTTACTTTTTCCTTTAACAGATCATCCCTTCCCTGCTGGATTCCTCGCTTCATTCCATCTCTTACGCCATCGTCATACATTTCTTGAATTGCTTCACACATATTGATTATCTCCTCCTCATTCTCGGTCTCACCTGGTATCTGTTTCATATTTAAAAATGCCTTCATCGCCTGACTTGTCTCATGGTCAACCTTTTGAAAGAATTTCTTATTTTCATTAACATAGTTTCTTAATCCATCCTTATCTTTTCTATATTTTAGCATAGTTAGTATCACTTGTAAATCCTCAGAGAACCGCTCTATTTCCTCTAAGCGTTCTGCATCTACCAGATTAATCCTATAATTTGGAAGATATTTTTCAAGAATTGCTTTTTCTTTTTCCGTTCCTTCTAATCGAAACATGTCATATAAGTCCACCGGCCCGTCCCACGGCTCTGATCCATAATAAAATACGAGCGAAATAATCGGCGTTAATCGATCTGTTCTTCGAAAACGAGATAAGTATTCTCCAGCTGTAAGATGTTCTAACGGCTGTCCTGTTTTTTTAGCCTGCCTTCGGCCCTCTGTAAAACGTTCCCAGTTATTTCGAATCTGTGTTTCATAATCCATTCCGTCATAAAGCATCACTTTATGTGGCATAGCATAATGAATCTTATCTTGTGCTTCATTCGCAAGAAGTACAAGCGTCGCCTGGTTCTTCCATCGCATAATAATGTCTCGGTATTTCTTCATACTTTTCGTTTTTCCTACTCTGTTTTTCACATTAACAGATGAGACTGGATTTACCTCTTCTAAATCTTCAGCCAATATCACATTCTCTCCACCATAAATCACACCATTAAATAAATTTGCGAATCGATTTTTTTCACTTAGCCAGATATTGACATTAACATCTGCTTTTCCCATAGACAGTTCCTCCCTGGTTTTTATTCTTTTGTTTTTAAATCATCAAAAATGGAATCTCTTGCTGATATAGCCTTGAAAATGAGATATTGTTATCTCTTCGATAACATGTTCAGACAAATGAAATATAGAAATATATGTCTGAGATTTTGATGTGGATTAACTATAGCAAAATAAACTGCTGCTGTCAATGATAAAAATCGACCTGGATCCATAGGAATCAAAACAACAATTCAAAAATCCAGGCCATTCACTATTTATTCATTTTTCAGAAACATTCTCCCTGAAAATGCTATGTGCGCTCTCTCATAAAACTCGCACTCAACCGGGCAGATTGGGTGATACAATGGATCAGCTACTACGATCTGAGCGTTTTTCAGGGCGTTTTCCATCTCTTCTTCACCAGACACTTTTAAATCCTGACTTCCAATCAGTCCATCCGTTTCCTCTAATGGACAAAGAACCTTTGTTTTATAGTGATATTCTTTTTCAATTAAAGCTGCAAGAGATGTTGTTGTAACCGGCTCACCGATCAGAGTAACTATTTGTGATTTCCAATCTTCTATAGCTGTATTCTTTTCCCATTCTTTTCGATCTTCCAATGCCGGCATAGGTATTTTCTTTTCCAAAGCTTCACTGATTCTCTCTGCATATTCTTTATAAGGGGTTCCGATCACATAAGGGGTTCCAAACTTTTCTTTTAACGCTTTTGCTGCCCGCAGCCCAACTGCTGACACGACAAGGTTGATCTCTGCATTTCCTGCTTTTACAAGATCTCCCAAACTGTCTCCCATCGCCCAGGTTGAAAGGATCTCCCATCCACATTTCTCCAGATTATTTTTTAATTCTTCTACTCTGGGAAATGGACCAAAATCTAGTGGTGTTGCTCCAAGCAGGTTTACTGTCCGTTTTGCATAGTTTCCTCTTGCTTCCTTTTCTGTAACAAATCTTTTTGCAATTTCTTCGAATGCGATTCCTGCTCCATATACATAATCATGCATTCCATTTGTCGGCACTGCAAAGGATGGTATTCCTGTTTCAATTTCCAGCACTTTCGCCAGTGCCGGAAAATCGGTTCCATTCATAAATGGAATCGGTGAACTGACAAGTGCGATAAATTTCGGATGAAATTCACGTGCTGCTTCTTTGATATCTGATAAAAATTTTTCGTCATTTCCCATGACCGCATCAATCTCTGTCAGACCTGAAATAAAAATCAGGCTATCCTGATCGTACCAGCGAATTTCATCATGTGTATTATAGGTAGAATTGCAGCCGGATGGATCGTGCATCACGACCATGCCTCCCAACTCATAAAGTGCAGAACAGACACCTGATACATCTGAAGTATAAATCGGTATGATTCGATATGATTGTCTCATATGCAGCTTGTGCACCCCCATCCTTTTCTTACGATCATTGTTTTCGGATCTTTTTCATTCAAAAATGCTTCTTCCATAAGTTCCGCTGTCCTTCGGATTCCGTCAAATCCTTGCAGGCTGGCTCCCTGAACCAGATTTACAAAGTAATGACTTCCTGTAGACCACGCTGCTTTCTGACCGATTGCAAGTGTCTTTTCCGAAGGATGCGCTTCATGCAGTACACGCATCTTTGCATGAACTGTCGCACGAAGTTCCAGTTTTGGTGCATTTACTTTCAGCCATTCAAATACTTCTTTTTCTTCCGAACTTATACTGTCCAGAAAAACGGTCTTTACGTTAAATCCATGTATCAGCAAAAGCCTGGCCAGTCCAAGTGGACGCGGATGGAAAGTATAATCAATCGTAATTGGAGCATTTCCAATAATTTGTTTTGCATGATTTAACGCTTCTTCGCAAAGTGCGATTTTCTTTTCCATCCATTCACTTAGAATCTGCTTTCCTTCCACTCCCAAAGAATTCCACAGAGTCTCTTCTTCGCTTCTGATTTCTTCATAATCAAAACTAAGTGGCAGATAAAGAAATGCTCTTCTTAATCTTTCTGCCAGTGTTTCAACCCCGTACTTTCCAGATGGATAACAACAGAGAAATGTTCCCGCATTTCCCAATTCTTCATACTCTTCCCATGTGCTGCAATCTTGCAATTCTCTGACTTTATATCCTGCTATAGCTAGCAATTCCTTTAAATCACAGCTTAGATCTAACGCAAAGTCACTCCCCAATATGGAAATCTGTTTTGTATCCATTTTATTCCGATCGGGATTCAGTGGTTCATACATTGCTTTTCGAAGCTTTTGATCCGGTGTTGGTCCATGTTTTTGCATAATTGGATCCATATAGCATCTCAAAAATCTGATTTCTGGAAATCGTTGCTCCAGTTCCCTGTAAATCCGCTCCAGATCGCATCCGAGAAAATGATGAAGGCATACTGTAAACAGAAGAACTGCCTTCGGCATTTTCTGTCCCGTCTTTTCCTCGCGTTCTTTTAGTTTTCTTAAAATATCTGCCGTTCCTTCAATCGTCACATCTTCCAGATTTCCGCTTAACAGGTTCTGCTCCTCTACGATCACAAAGGAAAATCTATCTTCTTCACACATCTCTGCTGCAGTAAGCACAACGCCCCGCATACAGTTGTCCGCACAGACATAAATCTGATGTGCTTCCGGAATCAGCATTCCGGTATGAACGATATTCCAACAGCCATGTGCCGGTGAATTAAATTCCAGCCTTGTGGGAACGGAATTGGATAGGATGCGTCTTTTATGCTGACAACCGCATCTTTCTCACTGATCGGCCAGGCTGATTCCCCAACTTTTCTAAGCATTTGACACCTCTTGTTTTTCTCTCACTTTCATCAGGATTGCTTTGGCAAGTATACGATATTCTTCTGCCATTTCACTTTCCGGAAATGCTTCAAGAACGGTCTTTTTCTGTTCTTCTGCCTGCTGAACAAGATCACTTCTTGTCAAAGTTCCTACGATACTTGTATGAAAATCTTCCGCCAGTTCTTCTACTTTCTCCTCCTCACGCGGGACATTTCTTCGATTCAGGATCAGCCTCCAGTGTGGCATATCCGCGATTCTTAAAGTTTTCTACCGCCATAGCAATATTCGCACCTGCATGAATCGCCATATTTTCTCCAGATGTAACAATAAAGATCTTGTCTGCATACCCATTTCGCATCGGCATAGAAAATCCACCACAGACAACATCTCCGAGCACATCATAAAGCACTACATCCGGCTGGTATTTCTCATATGCACCTGTCTCTTCGAGTTTTTCCAGTGCAGTTATGATTCCGCGTCCTGCGCACCCAAGTCCCGGTGTCGGGCCGCCTGCTTCTACGCAGACAATTCCTTTGTATCCAATTTTCACAATATCTTCCAGTTTCAGGTTCTTTTTCTTTTCCTGATACATATGAAGTACGGTTGGAACTTCTTCTCCATGTCGGAGCAGAATCGTTGAATCTGCCTTTGGGTCACATCCAATCTGAAGAACCTTTAATCCCTGCTCAGCCAGTGCTGCTGCCACATTGGAGACTGTCGTCGACTTTCCGATTCCACCTTTTCCATATACTGCAATTTTAATCATTCTGTGCCTCCGCTTTTGTAATGATGTTTGAATAGGCAGTCTTCGCTGACACACCTTTGAGTCTTCCGATCTTTCCGGAAAGGCTGCTGATCATATCCTGCGGTGCATCAATTGCAATACTGATGATGTTAATTCCCTTTTCCCTGTATGGGATCCCCATACGCCCGATAATATAATTTCCGGCTTCATGAAGAAGATCATTCAGTGTAACGATCGCTTCCGGATTTTCCACAATTATGGAGATTACTGCTACTCTTGTATCCATTTTGACTCCTTTCCGCATTTTGTTATATCGCTCTCTTCCGTTCCTCATGCTACAGCTCAATTCCGCTTGCGCTCCATTTCGCTGTATCGCTCTCTTCCGTTCCTCATGCTACAGCTCAATTCCGCTTGCGCTTCATTTCGCTGTATTGCTCTCTTCTGTTCCTCATGCTACAGCTAATTCCGCTCACGCTCCATTTCGCTGTATGGCGTTCGCCATATGGAGAAAGTTGTCTCTTCTTGCTTATGCAAGCTAGCTTGCAGCGCATGAAGAGACAACTTTCTCCGCATTTCGGAACTGGTTTAGCATATTCTAGGCAACAACTCTCCACCTGGCTGTGGGAGGAGGGACTGGGTTCCGATTTCTGTCATACGGATAACTTTGCCTGGGTTTTCTTCTGTGATTGTTCCGATGATTGCTGCATTTTGAGAGTATGGACACTGGTGAAGTGTCTCTACGATCTTTTCTGCCTGTTCTGCCGGAGCATGATCACCATTGTTCCTTCGCAGGCAAGATAAAGTGGTTCAAGTCCAAGCATTCCACAGACTCCCTGCACCTCGGTAGCTACCGGGATTTTTGCTGCATCAATCTGTACTCCAACCTGGCTCTGTCCTGCAATCTCGTATAATACAGTTCCGACACCGCCTCTTGTCGCATCACGGATCACATGAAGTTCATGTGTCGTGTCCATAACAGCCTCCACCGTCTTCCAAAGTGGGGCGCAATCGCTCTTCACATCTGCCTCGATTCCGAAATCTTCTCTCGCAAGAAGGATCGTACATCCATGTCGGCCGATATCTCCGGTTACGATAACTGCATCTCCTGGCTTCGCAAGTTCTCCGCCAACCTGTACGCCATCTTCAATTTGTCCCATTCCGGTTGTTGTGATAAAGACTCCGTCTACCTGTCCTTTTCCGGCGACCTTGGTGTCTCCTGATACGATGCGAACACCTGCTTCTTTCGCTGTTTTAGCCATTGCCTCCGCAATCTGCTCCAGTTTCTCCATTGGGAATCCTTCTTCAATCACAAATGCACAAGTCAGATATAATGGTTTTGCCCCCATACAGGCCAGGTCATTTACTGTTCCGCAGATAGACAGTTTTCCAATATTTCCTCCCGGGAAAAATGCCGGAGATACGATAAATCCATCTGTTGACACTGCCATTTTCCCAACCGGCGGATTTAATACGGCTGCATCATCTGCTGTCAGATCCGGATTTGCAAAATGTGCTGCAAATACTTTGTCGATCAGTTCTGAAGTCTGTTTTCCGCCTGCTCCGTGTGCCATTGTAACTGTCTGGCTTTCTATTTTTTCGCTCATATTATTTCCTCTTTTTCCGTCACTGTTCACAGTAACCATTTCTATTTTCTTCTATACTCCGTACATGAAATAAGCGGAACACGCACCTTCATTTGAAACCATGCATGCTCCTACCGGATGCTGCGGTGTACAGACTTTTCCAAATACTTTGCAATCTGATGGCTTACATTTTCCCTGTAAAACATCTCCGCAACGACAAGCCGGATTTGCTCTTCCTTCCATTTCCGGAATCTGATATTTCACTCTTGCATCAAACATTTCCCACTCTTTACGAAGCTTCATTCCGGAATCTGGAATCACTCCAAGACCACGCCATTCACTGTCGCAGGATTCCATCAGTTCATCTACAAGACGCTGTGCCTCTTTGCTTCCTTCTGCTGTTACTACTCTTGGATAACAGTTTACAAAAAATGAGGTTCCTTCCTGGTAACGTTTCAATGAAACAGCCAATGCTGTCAGCAGTTCTTTGGCAGTAAATCCAGCCACTACTCCACTGACTCTCTCTTTCGTCAGAGATTCGCACAATGCCGTTCCGGTAATTGCATTTACATGCCCCGGATAAAGGAACACATCTGCACTTCCTTTTAATGCTTCATAGGCTCCCGGCATCGTCTTATTTGCCGTCAGAATAGAATAATTCTCTAGTCGTTCTTCTTTCGCTTTCTTTACTGATAAGCAAGAAGATGGGGTTGTTGTCTCAAAACCGACCGACAAAAACACAACTTGTTCCTTTGGATGTGACTTCGCATATTTTTCTGCATCTGCCGGTGAATAAACAATCTGGATCTTTGCGCCCTTTTCTCTCGCTCCCGCAAGACTCATCTTTGTTCCCGGTACACGGACAAGATCGCCAAAAGTACAGACTGTCACACCTGCTTGAAGTGCAAGCCACACTGCCTCATCAATAAACCCAACCGGTGTCACACAGACCGGACATCCCGGTCCTGAGATCAGTTCCACCTGCTTTGGAAGTAATTTGCGGATTCCAAGGCGAAAGATCTCATGTGTATGTGTTCCGCACACTTCCATAATGCGAACCGGAGGTCCATCATATTGCTCGATGATTTCCCTCGCTGTTTTTCTTTGTTTCTCATTTCTTTCAGATGTTTGATTTTTTGTTCTATCCTGCATCATCATTTATTTCTTTTCACCCCACTGTTCACTGCTCTATAGCAGTTCTTCCATAAGCTGATCTGTCTCTTCGTCATCTTCTTCTGTAATCTTTGCAATTGCGACTCCGGCGTGCACCATCACGTAATCGCCTGGCTCCAGATCTTCTAATAACTCTGAGGACACTTCCCTTTTCGCACCACCTGCATCTACCACTGCTGTTCCGTCACTGATGCGAACTACTTTAGCTGATAATCCTACACACATATTCCTTATTCCTTCCTACTATCTTTTATAAAATCGGAGACTTCTCTCCATACTCATGATTCATTCCATACAATGCCTGACCGAGTGCAATCCCTCCATCATTCGGTGGAATCAGCTGATGTGTCAGTACACAAAAACCATTTGCAGTTAATCCCTCTTCTGTCAGACGAAGGAGTAATGCATTTTGAAAAACCCCGCCACTAAGCGCTACTGTCCGGCATCCGGTTTTCTCTTTAGCATGGATACATGCTGTGACAATCTGCTCTGCAAGTCCTTTGTGGAATTCATATGCCGCTTTTTCTATTACTTCGCGTTCTGATGTATCTTCTGCTATATTTACATCCGTGCTTGTAACTATTTCTACTGCTGTTTTCACTAATCTGCTCGTCTGAAGAAGTTCTCTTCCGTCGTCTGCTGATTCAGTTAAACACTTCTGCCCGTCTAAGACATTTATTTTCTTCTCACCAGATCTTTTTTCATAAGCTTCTGCTGCGAATTCCAATGCCATGGAGCTTCTCCTTCAAAAGAAGATTTCTTTCGAATTCCAAGTATCGCACTGATTCCATCAAATAATCTTCCTGCACTGGTTGACTCTACCGCATTGATCTTTCTCTCAAGCATCGCAAGCTGAACTTTCGCTTCTTTTTCCTCACAAAGACCAAGTTTCTGAATGATCTGCATCGCCTCATCTTTTGATTCAGACATTTGCCAGATTAATGAAACTGCGATACGCCATCCTTCTTTTGCTGAAAGATCGCCTCCGGCCTGTAAAAATGGTTCGATACTTCCGATTCTCTGGAAACCGTCAAGATCTGCCAGAAGAAGTTCTCCACCCCAGATGGTTCCGTCCGTTCCATATCCTGTTCCGTCAAAGGATACTCCGATCACCTGTTCCATCCAGTCATTCTCTGCCATACAGGATAAGATGTGTGCATAATGATGCTGCACTTTCAAAACAGGAAGTCCCAGTTCTTCCGCAACCACCGTCGAATTATATTTGGGATGCATATCGCAGACGACAACGCCTGGTTCCACTTCTAACAATGTTCCATCCGCTGTATTGTCTCTTTCAATGCATTTACCGTTCTTAAATCTTCCAAGTCCCCCACATAAGCCGAAGGATAAAATCTACTATCCACACCGATACAGAATGTATTTTTCAATTCTCCGCCGACAGCTAATACCTGTCCTTTCCATTTTCCTGACGTCTGGATCGGAAGTGGTGCATATCCCCTTGATCTGCGAATCATATATGGTCTGTTTTTATAGAAATCCATCACGGAATCATCTGCTCTCACACGAATTTTTCGATTGTGAGACAAGATGCAGTCACAAAATTCCGAAAGCTCTTCGAGTGCTTCCTCATCCGATCTGCAGATTGGCGCACCGGATACATTTCCACTGGTCATTACGAGAAAGTCCGGCATCTTGATTCCATCCGGATATTGAAATAGAAGTAACTGCACCGGCGCATATGGAAGCATCACTCCTACTTTTGGATTGCCCGGAGCGACAGATGAACACAGCTGCTTCGTTTCTATCTCTTTCCTCACCAAAAGAAGAATCGGCTTCTGATGTCCAGTGAGAATTTCTTCCTGCTCCTTACTCAACTCACAGACACTTTGCACTACCTCAAGATTTCTTGCCATCACTGCAAACGGTTTCGCCGGGCGGCGTTTTCTCTTTCTTAACAGTTCCACTGCTGCCTCATTTGATGCATCGCAGCAAAGATGAAATCCTCCGATTCCCTTCACTGCTACGATTCCGCCTTCGGAAATCACTCTTCTTGCTTCCGTAATTGCATCAGAACCTTTCCTGTCTATCGTTCTATCAGAAGTTTTGATCAAATAAACTTCCGGTCCGCACGCATTACAACAAACCGGCTGCGCATCGTATCTTCTGCTTTCCGGATTGTAATATTCTGCCTCACATTCCGGACACATCGGAAATTCTTTCATACTCGTACGCTCTCTGTCATATGGAAGAGCATCCAGAATCGTAAGCCGCGGACCACAACACGTACAATTAATAAACGGATGTAAGTATCTGCGATCCTTGGGATCATACAATTCTTCCTTGCATTCCTCACAGATTGCAATATCCGGAGAAATAAAGATCTCTCCTTTTGTCTTCTCGCTTTCTATGATAGAAAAATCCGGATATTTTTCCTTTGTATCCAGTATTTCTTCTGAAACTTTAAGAATCGCTGCACGTTTTGGCGGACAGGTACGAACTTTCTTAATAAACAGATTCACTGCCGTCTCGCTTCCCTGTGCGAAGATTTCAACATAAGGTCCACGATTACTGACACTTCCTCTGATCTTACAGGAATCTGCATGTCGGCTGACGGTCGGACGGAATCCTACTCCCTGTACAATTCCATAGACACGGATTTTCTTCGTTATCTCCTTCTCCATAGACTTTTTCCTCCCGTTATGACTCCTGCAGTTTTCCTGAGACTGCAAAATGCCGTACATTAACAAATGTTCCTTTGAATCCCGGTACCAGGCCTCTCATATTTTCATCTGCAAAGACAATGTCATAGTTCCCATTTTGAACAAGCTTACAATAATCCATCTCTTCTTTCAGTGAAAGATCTCCTTCTTCTGAAAGCTCGGATTTCATCATAAACCAGCTTGCCACCGTAACTTCTGTATTCTGTTCATCACTTCTTGTACGAATTTCTTGTCTGATGGCATTTGCAATCACCTGCTGATGAATGATCAGTATCTTTTTCCTTTCATAACCAAGTTCAGGTATCAATTCATCTACGAATGGATATCCCACTTCATACGGTGTGCCAAACTCTTTTTCCAGATATTTTGCTGTCTCAAGTGCCGCCGGTGCTACAACCAGATTCTTATCTGCCAAGCCTGCTGTCTTTACTTTATCAATACCTGCTCTCATTCCATAGCAAATATAATGCGTATTCTCATTTTCTGATTTCCGGAACTTCTCTTCTACATGCAAGTCACTGACATCATGTGGCGTCAGACCGAGAACTCCGATTTTCATCTTTTTAGAAGAATCGTCTTCTTCTGAAACTTCCTTCTGTGATGCTACGTCTTTTCCTGCAAATGTCTTGAATAAAGTCAGCCATGCCTTCTCTTCTCCCACATCATACAGTTCCATTCCGTTCGTATCTACAGTCAGAATCGGAAGATTTGTCTTCTTCTCGCACATTCTCTGCAATGCTCTATAATCCGTTGCGATCACAGCCGGAACCGGAGTACCGATCACCGCTGCAAAATTTGCATCTATCTTCTCTGCTGCATCCGCTAGCTTCGCAACAAGCCTGTCATCTCTTCCAAGGATTGCATCCATGTCTCGCAAACCTGCACTGAAGATCGCACTGCGCTCTCCAAACCAACGTGGCTCATCGAATCCGCACACATTTCCTGTACATCCTCCCGCATCGCATATGACAAGGATTCCTCCCAGTTCATAGAAAACGGACGCTGCACCTGACTGATCCGGTGCAAATGGAGTCAGTCCTTTCCAAAGACCACGTACATGAACATCTTCATCCTTTGCAGCCACTTCTTCTTTGAACAACGTTTCTTGACTCTGCTCTGCAATTGCTTCTTGTGATTTAGAACCGATCACTTCCACCTGTTTCTGCAAAACATTACCTTCTGCCTGTTCTGTCACAGCCAGTTCAAGCGCCTCAAACAGTCTTCTCACGCCTGCATATCCGAAAGGCTGTCTCTCTTCATTCCAATGGATTCCTTTTGTGTTCGGATGATAATAACAGGCATCCTTTCCGATTGTCAGTGTCACGCCACTTTCCGTTGGATCATAATAGAGCATCGTCGGTTCCATATTGGAAAAAATCTTTGTCTGCGGACTTAACTTTTTCAACTGTCTGATATAAATAAAGTTCTCCCCAGTAATCGTTCCGTAGATTTCTGCTACTTTAAATCCATATTTCACCAATGCTAATGATAATTCAAACGGATCTGCGTTTGCACATTCCCCAATAGCAAATACCGGGTCCGGACAGACTTCACGGAACCTCTCAATTGCTTCCTGTGCCTGTTTTTTCTGTTCCTCTGCATGGAATTCTATTCCAAGTGCTGCGCCAAATGCCTGATATTGGCTTCCAATCTTATCAATCTGATAAAGTCTGCGCAGTTCGATAAATGGAATCTTTAATCTGTCATGAAAATCCTCTGCTGCAAATCGTGCCTCCGGGTGAAGAACAAGATTAAAATTCGCCTCAGACATTTTCTTATATTCTTCAAAATCTTCACATCTCGAAATCTCATGAATCGTTTTCACACCTGCCTCTTGAAGCAGTGTATATAATTCACAGTCATCTACGAGTGGTGAAAAGTATCCGAGCAGATTTACTACATTTCCTTTTTTATGTCCTGGTTCAAGAAGTGAATACAGAGACTGTCTCACATGAACCATTGGTGGTTTTCGTCCCTCTCGTGTCAATGCATACATATAACATGGACGCACCGGAAGTCCGGCTTTTTCTTCCGCTTTTCTACAGACACGTTCCATATCTGTTCCAAGAAGGGCATCCACACAGGTAATACAGATCATCACAACGGATGGTTTCTTCTCAAGACTTTCACAGATTGATGCAACTGCTTTCGGGATCTTCTTTAGATGACGCCCTGTTACAATATCAGTCTCATCCATGCAAAGGTAAAAGAAACGGTTATTATATTCTTTCATTGAACTGATCATGGACGTATTTCTTCCACAGCACCCCGGTGCCACGATCAGCATGATCGATCCCGGCACTGCAAGTCCTGCTCTTTTCACTCCGAACCCTTCTGCCCTGGAGAGTTAAAGGCAAGCGTAGCCGGCGAACTATAGATTAAATGTTCCCCTGACTGAAACTGTTTTGGAAGATTATCCTTTCCTCTTTGTTCCAGTTCTTCCGCTGTACAAAAATATGCTTTCTTCATATATTTTCCCTCGACTTATATTTTATCTCACACGTTCTGTTTCATCCTCTAACAGCTTTTCTGCCAGTTCAAAGAATCTCTTACTGATCTCAGAATCTGCGTCGCCTTCGATCACAGTCTTCCCCTGATCTTCCCAGCGTATAATCTCGTCACTCCTTGGGATCTCACCAACAATAGGAATCTGTTTTTCTTCAGCAAATGCCTGTACCTTTTCAGTCTCATTTTCCACATTTCTATGATTCAGAATCAATCCAAAGATTCTTGCATAACTGCGGTCTTCAAAATTGCGCACTGCGCTGAAAATATTGTTAGCCGCATACAATGCCATCTTTTCTCCGGATGTAACGATCACAACCTTCTCTGCATATCCTTCCCGGATCGGTGCTGCGAATCCGCCACAGACAACATCCCCAAGCACATCATACAGAACAACATCCGGTTTGTATGTCTCAAACAACCGCAAGTCTTCTAATAACTGAAATGTCGCTATGATTCCGCGTCCTGCACATCCAAGTCCCGGTGTCGGTCCCCCTGTCTCAATACAGAGCACACCGCCAAATCCTTCCTTTGCGATCTGATTTAATTCTTCCGGCTCCTCATCCTCTTCTCTCATATAATTCATTACCGGACGAAGTGGCTCACCACCTAACAGATTGATTGTTGAATCTGCTTTCGGATCACATCCGATCTGTATCACGCGCTTCCCCATAGCGGCAAATGCTGCTGCCAGATTCGATGTAATCGTGGACTTTCCAATCCCACCTTTTCCGTAAATTGCTACCTTTAACATATTGCTGATCCTCCCATTTTATTTCCCTGGTAAAGAGAAAGACCCTTCTTCCCCAACGGAAAAAGAGTCTGTTAAAATCACAAAATATTTTTTTGTCTAAACGCTTCTTTACAACTATTCCCGCTCGGTATCTCTTACTTCCTTGCCGTCAGAGTCTATATTCTATTCAAAATCCATGTCTTTATTGCTATGAGATATCTCTCTGCTGCATTCAGATTGAAACGTATTCTTTCCGTTTGGAACAGTTGTAAATCTCTTGCAAAACCATTAGTTAAATTATAACTTATCACGAATAGAATAGCAATGAATTTCTGGTTATTTCAGCGTTTTTCATTTCACAATATTGTTATTATTTTATCCAACAAATTTACTCCAATATCCCTGCACAAAGATAAATAATACGATCAATGGCAGAATATAGGATACATAGAATCTGGCCCACCCCGGGAACTTGATTCCACTTCCTGCATTAGCTTCTTTCTGGAACTTATCCCAGCCCCAACCATAGCGGCTTGTACAGAACAGAAGGTAGATCAGACTTCCGATTGGAAGCAGGTTATTACTTACAATAAAGTCCTCAAGGTCCTGAATATTGCTTCCTGCTCCCAGAGGCATGAAGCCGCTCCATATGTTGAATCCAAAAATACATGGAAGGGAAAGTACAATGATCGCGATCAGATTTCCCACAACCGCCTTTGTTCTTGAACAATTTGTTAAATCCATCACAAATGCGATCAGATTTTCAAACACGGCAATGATCGTAGAGCATGCTGCGAAAAGCATGCAAAGGAAGAAAATTGTTCCCCAGATTCTTCCACCACTCATTGCATTGAAAAATGTTCGGAAGTGTGATAAAGATCAGACTCGGACCGCTGTCCGGCTGGACATTAAATGCAAAGCAGGCCGGAAAAATAATAAATCCAGCGATCAATGCAACTAATGTATCCAGAACTGTTACGCAGACTGCTTCTCCTGTCAGAGTTCTTTCTTTTCCGATATAACTTCCAAAGATCGCGATCGCACCGATTCCAAGACTTAATGTAAAGAATGCCTGTCCCATCGCTGCAAAAATAACTTCTTTCAATCCTGATTCTGCTGCTTTCTTAAAATCAGGAAGAAGATAGAACTCCAGTCCTTTCTCTGCTCCCGGCAATGTCACGGAACGCACTGCAAGAATGATCATCAACACGAAAAGGAGGATCATCATTTTCTTTGTGATCTGCTCCACACCTTTCTGAAGTCCCATACAGACGATTCCAAAGCACAGCACAACAACAAGGATCATACAGATTGTCATTGTAACAGGCTGTCCAAGAAGTGATGTAAATACTCCGGTCACACCATCCGCATCAAGTCCTTTAAACTCTCCGATTGCCATCTTTCCTGTATATAGAAGAAGCCATCCGCCGATTGTTGTGTAGAACATCATTAAAAGATAGTTTCCACCGATTCCAAACCATTTATACCAGTGCCACTTTGTTCCCAGTGGTTCCAGACGGTCAAAGGATAGTGCAATACTTGCCTGACTTCCACGACCCACTGCGAATTCCATTACCATGATTGGCAATCCCAACAGAACAAGAAACAGCAGATAGATCAGAACAAATGCTGCTCCTCCATACTTTCCTGTAATATACGGAAAACGCCAAACATTTCCCAAGCCAATGGCACATCCCGCTGAGATCAGGATAAATCCCAGACGTGAGCCAAATTTCTCTCGTTTCATTTCTTAGTTGTCCTCTCTTCCTTCTTTAGTGTCATAAAATGCTGTAACTGAACTTACAACCATTCGATAAGCCATCTCTGCTGCATATTCCGGTGTTTCCTTTTCGCCTGTTTCCAACCATGTTTTCACAAAACCAAGACAACCGTTCAGGCAATAAGAATAAAAATATTTCATTTCACCTGTTTTCTCCGGTACAAGAGCTGCAAGTGACTCCCGGCTCTTTTCCTCTAAAAGCTGCTCTAACTTATGTACAAAACCAATATCCCCATGTGTCCTACAAGTGCGCTTGCAATTTGACGATTTTCATCAAGCACATGAAATAAATCCTGAATAAAATAGTAAACGGTATCTTTTCCCGGATCAATTGGATGTTCACGGATTGCGCGCTGCATCTCTTCCATCATTTCATTTTCAACTTCTGCAAGCAGCCCCGGTATATCAGAATAATGCAGATAAAAGGTAGAACGATTGATATCCACCGCATCTACCAATTCTTTTACCGTAATCTCTCTGATACTCTTCTCCCTCATCAATTGAGCAAGACCTGTTTTAAGCTGACTTTTTGTCTTTCTGACTCTGCGATCTGTCTTCTTCTGCATCTTCTCTTCCCCCTTTATAACTCACAGTACTCCTGACCAACAACTCTCTACTTTGTTTCTATGTTACTGTTCACACGATGTGCGACCAGCAACGCATCTCGCCATTTTAAATCGCCTTTGGCGATGGGGCGAGATGCATTCAAGTCAAAACACGCATCCTCGTGTCAATCAGCGGAGTGATTGACACGGGAGTGAACAGTAACGTTTCTATGGCTTAAATGAATGATTTTGTTCACCTGCTAGACATTTTTCAATCTTTCGTCTATTATTAGACATATCCAGTGTTGATTAATGGTTGTAAATTAGTTTCTACATTAATATAATACTTTTTGACATGAAAATCAACATTGTATCTATTACTAGAAATATTTTTAAGAAAAGGAGTTTTATCCATGAGAAACGCATTTCGGATTTTTCGCCGCGATATGAAACGCCTGCTCCGTAATCCGGCAGCAATACTTGTTTTGATCGGAGTATCTATTCTCCCCTCACTCTACGCATGGTTTAATATCGCAGCAAATATCGATCCTTATGCCAATACTTCCGGCATCAAGGTAGCAGTAGCAAATCTGGACACCGATGCCACACATGATGATCTGACGATCAATGCCGGCAGCCAGATTATTGACCAACTAAAGGAAAACGACCAGTTAGGATGGACGTTTGTTCCCAAAGATGCTGCTATTGAAGGAGTCAAATCCGGTAAATATTATGCAGCAATCATTATTCCGCAAGATTTTAGCGAATCCCTGCTAAGTGTCCTGTCCGGAAAGATCGAAACTCCGGAACTTAAATACTATATCAATGAAAAACTCAATGCAATTGCGCCAAAGATCACCAGTTCAGGTGCAAGCACGATCCAGACACAGGTTAATAACACATTTTCCTCTGTTGCATCTGAGACAATTGCCGAGATTTTAAAGGATTCTGTATTCAACATTTCCGACTCTGTTGATTCAACAAATGCAGAGATTAATGATCTGCTTACAAAAGCAAATAATAATATCAAAGAATACGAACAGCTTCTAGAAAAATTCAGTAAAGACTCATCCAATACCTCAAAGCTGATAGAAAATGCAAAAGATGCATCTACATCTTTAGGAGATGTAGCAACATCCGGAGCAAATGCATTGTCCAGTGCTGACTCTGTCATGAATACGACACGTTCTTCTGCCGGAGATTTTTCTTCCGCACTTTCTAAGTCCCTCTCTGACGGAGAACTTTTACTTGGTCAGGCAAGCAGCTCAGCATCCACAGGACTGACAGAACTTGCTACCGCAGCCGGAAAGATCAACACTTCTGTCAGTGATGCGCTTGGTTATGCAAACTCAGTCAATGAACTGAATGCAGATATTCTTAAAAAAATGCAGGAACTTGCCAATAAGTTTCCGGGAACGATCGGAGATCAGATCAATGCACAGATTTCTGCCCTGCAAACTCAGAACCAGTCAAATCAGGAATTGATCAATAGTCTTCAGACTGGAAATAATGGAATCAAAGATGCGATTGATACAACAACTGCAACACAGGAACAGCTTACTTCTCTGACAAAAGAAAGTATCAATAACTTACATACTTTCCGTTCTACATTTGACCAGAATATTCTTCCACTGCTTGGACAGACACTGGATACATTTTCCACATTGACCGGTCAGGTAGAAGGACTGCTAAACGGAGTACCGGCTACTTCTAAGCAGATCAATGATATGCTCGACCAGTTAGAGAGTGGATTGTCAAATACAACTGCCCTCCTTGACAGTACGAAGGAATCTTTAAGTGCCGTAAGCGACAAACTAAGTACAATTCAGACGGATCTGAATGCACTGACAGGCTCTGCTACATACCAAAAACTGCTCTCTCTTGAAGGCATTGATGCAGAATCTATCTCATCATTTATGTCCTCTCCTGTGGAGATTAAAACGGAGACTTATTATGCCGTAGATAATTACGGTTCTTCTATGACACCGTTCTACTCTAATCTTGCAATCTGGGTCGGCGGTATCGTACTGATCGCAATCTTTAAGATGGAAGTGGACAAAGACGAATCCATGCGCGGTTACGGACAGACAACATTATACTTTGGACGCTGGCTCTTATACATGGCAGTTGGTCTTGTTCAGGGATTTATCGTCTGCCTCGGTGATACACTCCTTCCGGGAGTCCAATGCAATCATCCGGCACAATTCATCCTGACAGGAATGGTTTGCTCTTTCGTCTATGTAAATATTATTTATGCACTGTCACTTACATTTAAGCATATTGGTAAAGCGCTCTGTGTTATTCTCGTAATCCTGCAGATTCCTGGTTCTTCCGGAACTACCCGATTGAGATGACACCAGCCTTTTTCCAGAAACTGCATCCACTCCTTCCATTTACATATGGTGTGAATGCTATGCGTGAAGCAATTGCCGGTTTCTACGGTTCTAACTTCCGCAACGATCTTCTGATCCTGCTCCTGTGCTACGTGCCGATCTCTCTGCTTATTGGACTTGGACTGCGCCCGGCTCTTTCCGGACTGAACCATCTGTTCGACAAGAAACTGGCAGAAACAGAATTTATGATGTGTGAACCTCACGAAGCAGAACTTAGCAGAAGTACACAGCTCTCCATGCTCTTACAGGCATCTCTTTCCATCGAAGACCTTCGCCTTGTAACAGCTGAACGGGCACAGAAATTTGAAAACAATTACCGTAAGATGATTCGCATCGGCTTCCTTGCCATTGCTATCATCCCTCTGATCTTTCTGATCCTGATGTTCAGTCTCGAATCAAAGATTGTATTCCTGACTTTATGGATCATTTCCATCATTGCGATTTCAGTATGGTTGATCGTTGTAGAATACATTCATACAAAATTAGAAGAACAGAAAAAGCTTGCCGGTATGTCTTACGAAGAAATGCTTGAAAACTTCCGTGGAAAGGAGGCGGAATAATTTGAAAAATATTTTTTTAATCCTGAAAAATGATCTGATGAAGATCCAGAAAAATGTCATCGCAATGATCGTTATTATGGGAATCACTGTAATTCCGACTCTTTATGCATGGTTTAACATTTCCGCAAGCTGGGATCCTTACGGAAATACAGGTGCGCTGAAACTTGCAGTTGCAAGTGATGATAAAGGGTATGAAAGTGATCTTATTGCCGTAAAGATCAACATGGGAGAGCAGATCCTCTCTTCTCTGCATAAAAATTCTCAGTTCAACTGGGTTTTTACTGATTCAAAAGATGCTCAAAAAGGTGTAAAATCCGGAGAATATTATGCTGCGATCGTAATCCCTGAAGACTTTAGCCAGAAAATGATGAGTGTCTTCTCTTCTGAAGCTAAGCATCCGGATCTGACTTATTATGAAAATGAAAAAGAAAATGCGATTGCTCCGATCATTACCGGAAAAGGCGCAACGGCTGTCCAGAAACAGATTAATCAGACATTCATTGAGACAATTGCCCAGACCGCACTTGATGCATTTCAGACGGTAGATTCAATCGCAAAGAAGACAGGTGATGATTCTCTGATCAACAATATGAGTAGTAATTTGAATCAGATGGGATCTGATCTTGGGACTGTTGCTGCAACTGTTCAGTCCTTCTCAGACATGACAAACTCTGCAGTTACAATGCTGAACACAACAACAGAATTTCTTCAGGAAACCGGTTCCGGCACAAAAACCAGCCTGAATTCTTTGAAGAATTCTGATTCCGGCATCGATTCATTAACTGCTGCCCTATCCGGAACTACAAGCACGATTTCTGACGCATTAGCACAGAATGCAAGCTTCTACACCGCTGTCTCTGATACTATTGACAAGGCTTTAAGTTCCTACAACTCAGATGCACAGGCGGCAGCAAATGCATTGTCTTCCGTAAGTAGCCGCGTACAGAATGTCATTGACGGGTATAATCAGCTTTCTGCTGCATTATCTGCTATTGCAGACGCCTCCTCAGATTATCCTGAGATTCAGAATGCGATCAATGGAATCAATCAGCAGATTCAGCTGGCAATTGAACGACAGACTGCACTCCGTGATAAAATTAACGGTGCTGCAACTTCAATTACTACAGCAACTGCAAATGCCACTACATTAAAGAGTGAACTTGATAGTCTGATCAGCGAAGCAACCTCTTCTGTCAAAGCAGTCGAGACAACTTACGAACAAAATGTAAAAGGAAATCTTGATAATCTTTCCAATTCATTGAGTTCTACAACAGGTTCTGTTTCCTCTATGCTTGGAAGCCTTGACAGTAGCATTAAAAATATTGCTAACGTTACCGGTTCTGCTTCAAGTGGACTTACAGGACTTCAGACAGCACTTACTAATTCTGCTGCTCTGTTAAAAGAATCTTCTGAAAAGCTGACGGCTGTAGCTGCTAAACTTTCCACCGATGATTCAGAAGGTATGGCTGCCGTAACAAACCTGTTATCCGAAGACTCCGAAACGATTTCATCTTTTCTCTCCTCTCCGGTCAAACTGGATGAGAAAAAGATTTATCCAATTGAAAATTACGGGTCTGCAATGACTCCATTCTACTCCACTCTTGCGATCTGGGTAGGTGCTGTTGTTATGGCTGCCATGCTAAAAGTCACTGTAGCTGATTCTACAAAGAAGAAACTATTCCATCCGAAAGAATATCAGCTCTATATCGGACGTATCCTACTTCTGATCATTATCGGTTTCATGCAAAGTGCACTCATCTGTCTTGGAGATCTTTTCTTCCTTGGTATTCAGTGTAAGCATCCGGTAATGTTTGTACTAACAGGTATGTTCACAAGCTTTGTCTATGTGAATCTGATCTATGCACTGACTGTCTCCTTTGGAGATATCGGTAAAGCAATTGCCGTTGTCCTGATGGTAATGCAGGTTGCAGGAAGTGGTGGAACATTCCCGATCCAGTGTGCACCGAAGTTTTTCCAGGTTGTTTATCCACTTCTGCCGTTCACACACAGCATGAATGCGATGCGTGAATGTATTGCAGGATTCTACGGAACAACTTATGCAGCAGAAATTGGAAAACTGGCAATCTATCTCGTTCCTTCACTGTTGCTTGGACTACTTCTTAGAAAACCGATCATCAAGATGAATGAGACATTTATGGAGAAATTGGAAAGTACGCATCTGATTTAAGATATAAAAAAATAGAAACTCAAATAAATAAGGACGCAAGGAAGTGCGAAGCTTGTTACAGACATCAGCTCTCTCTACCTTGTGTCCTTTATTCTAGTCAGAAGTTTCAGTAAAAACTTCTTAAAAATATATCGTTCTCCTTAAATACCGAAGTATGGTTTTCTGTAAATATACTGACCGTCACCACGATTTCCTTTGAATTCGTTGTTTTCGGCAATAATATTTCCTCTCTGCATTACAAGGTCGATCTTTCCATTCAATGGTGTTCCTTCGTAGGAAGTGTAATCAACTGCTCCGTGCATCATCTCATGTGTCAGTGTCTGTTTTGCATCTGCATCAATAATGATAAGATCTCCATCTGCTCCCGGTTCAATAATTCCCTTCTTAGGATACATTCCGTACACCTTTGCCGGATTTGTACAGGCAACTTCTACCAGCTTGTTGATGCTGATTTTGTTTTTCATTACACCTTCTGAGAAAAGAAGAATCATTCTTTCTTCAACTCCCGGAGCTCCATTCGGACATTTTCTGAAATCATCCTTGCCGTCCTGTTTCTCTTTTGCATAATTGAATGGACAATGATCTGTCGCAACGATCTGAATCTCTCCTGCCTCTAATCCTTTCCACAGCGCATCAAGATCCTGCTGTGTACGAAGCGGTGGAGACATAATATATTTCAATCCATCCGGATCTTTATATCTGTCTTCTGTAAGTGTCAGATACTGTGTACATGTCTCAACAAAAATGTTTTTTTGTCCGTTTCTTCTTGCTTCTTCAACCGCTTCAAGACTTTCCTTACAAGAAAGATGTACAATATACACCGGTGCATCACCTGCAAGCTTCGCAAGATAAAGGACTCTTCTTACAGCCTCTGCTTCTGCAAGATTTGGCCTGCTCTTTGCATGATAGATCGGCGCAGTCTTTCCGGCATCACCATATTCTTTCTTCAGATGCTCTACCACATAATGATTCTCGCAATGGAATGCTGTGATTCCATGCAGTTCTTTCATCTTCTTAAGAACTTCTAAAATACCATCATCATCAATCTTATAGCCATAAGTCATATATACCTTTGTGCTCTGGACTCCGTCATCCATCATTGTCTCAAGCTCATTTAAAATAGACTCGTCTACATGCTGGACTACTCCATGGAATCCATAATCGATAACAGCTTTATCGTCTGCCAGTCCATGATATACATCCAATTGATGATGTAGTGGCATCCTGCCGGTCCGAATCCCATATGGTCTACGATTGTTGTAGTTCCGCCGCATGCGGCTGCAACAGTACCTGTATAAAAATCATCTACTGCTCTCGCGATTCCGACATCAATATCCATATGCGTATGAACATCAATACCTCCCGGAAGAACATATTTTCCTTTCGCATCGATCACCCTATCTGCATCCCCCAATTTTGCTTCCAGGTTTTTTCCAATACATTCGATCACACCATCCTCAATCAGGACATCTGCTTCATAAGTGTCCTCCGGTGATACGATCATTCCATTTTTTACAAGTGTTTTCATGATACTTCCTTCCACTCCTCTCTTAGTTTCAGTTATACTTCTACCGCAGTCTATGCTTTCCATAGCTGCGGTGATTTTTGTGCCTGATGAGTGCTGTTTCTACCCTCTTTTTGCTGCTTTAATATAGATATAAAGTATGCAAGACCTGCACCGATACTTCCTACTACATATGCTAGGATACCAGATATAATCCTGAGATAGGTCCCAGCAACAATCCAAGCATTCCACATACATTATAAATCAAATCGTACGCACTTGCCAGTGCATTCCACGGTTGAATAAATAAAGAGAGCATTAACTTCTTTCGCAAAGTCATTTTATCTTTCTCCCTCCATACTTTTCTCCATGTCATTCCACCTGTGTTATCATCTTTGCAACATATTCCATTTTTTCACAATCAACAAATGAATAATTCATAACATAAATATTTTCATACTTTTTCTTCTTCTCACTTGAATGATAATAGGATGACAATGCAGCCAGCTTAATTCCTTTGCTCTTCATTTTATCCAGAAATTCTTCTTCACTCAGGTTTGTATCTACTTTCATTAAAAAATGTACTCCTGCATCTTCTTCCAAAATCTTGATTTTAGTTTTCAATGCTCCTTGTAAAAATGCTTCCAGGATCCTGTCTCTTTTCTGCTGATAATAATTTCGCAGACGGTTGATGTGTTTCTCAAATGCACCTGAATTCATAAACTGCGCTAACGTATATTGTTCAAAATTTGATACCGTACAGGAATAAAAAGAAAGTTCTCTGTAAAATCGTTCTGCCAATTCATCCGGTAGCACCATATAACTGATTCGCACTGTTGAACACAAAGTCTTTGAAAATGTATTCATATAAATCACTTTTCCCGATACATCAATGCTCTGAAGTGATGGAATTGGCTTACCATTCAATCTAAGTTCACTGTCATATTCATCTTCTATAATATATCTATCTTTCGTTTTTGTCACCCAGCCAAGTAACTCATAACGTTTACTGATTGGCATTACGATTCCCGTTGGATAATGATGTGACGGAGAACAATGTATCACATTGATTTCTTTTTCTTCCAGTTCTTCTACCTTCGGTCCGTCCTCTTCTATTTCTATATACTCATAACAAGCTCCCATGCTGCGATAAATTTTTGCGATTTTATGATATCCCGGATTTTCAACTGAATATTTCAATTCTTTTCCCAAAAGCTGAATCAAAAGACTGGACAAATATTCTGTTCCAGCACCAATAATGATCTGTTCCGGCCGCACCGTCATGTTTCGGAATGCTTTCAGATAATCCGCAATGCTTTGTCTTAATTCCATTACTCCGCCACACGGTGGATTAAGCATCAATTCAGTCTGATAGTCATTCATTACTGCCCGCATCGTCTTTGTCCAAATAGAAAATGGAAATGCACTCTGTTCCGTCTGATTACTCGTAAAATCTGCGATATAAGCATTCTTTCCACCGGTAAGGTTTAACTTATTGCTGTAAATCCTATTTTCTGATAAACCACTCTCGCTTTTCATTCTATCATCCCGCAGGTCTGCTACATAAAATCCACTCTTTGGAACGGAATAAATATATCCCTCTGCTGCAAGCTGACCATAGGCATTCTCGACAGTGATCACACTTATAGCTAGATTTTTTGCAAGTGCACGCTTTGATGGAAGTTTTTCTCCACTCTTAATTTTCCCTTGAATAATGTCATTCTTGATACATTTATACAAATATTCATAGAGCGTATCTGACCCTATATTTTCAAAATTATATGTCAACATATTTACTTTTTTCTCCACTCTGACCTTTTTGAATATATTAAAACTGAGTATTTTATATAGTCACTTTGTCATTATACTATTACCTATCGAATTAGTAAAGAAAAGGAGATTTAAAAATGAGTACAAATAATGAACGCTATGAATTGAATAAAAATCTGGCACAGATGTTAAAAGGTGGAGTGATCATGGATGTTACAACTCCGGAACAGGCAAAGATTGCAGAAGCTGCCGGTGCATGTGCTGTTATGGCGCTGGAAAGAATTCCGGCTGACATCCGCGCTGCTGGTGGAGTTTCCCGTATGAGTGACCCGAAAATGATCAAAGGAATCCAGAAAGCTGTTTCAATCCCTGTTATGGCCAAATGCAGAATCGGACATTTTGCAGAAGCTCAGGTACTTCAGGCAATTGAAATCGACTATATTGATGAAAGCGAAGTCCTTTCACCTGCAGATGATGTCTACCATATTAACAAAAGAGAGTTTGATGTTCCATTTGTCTGCGGCGCAAAAGATCTTGGCGAAGCACTCAGACGTATCAATGAAGGAGCTTCTATGATCCGTACAAAAGGTGAACCGGGAACCGGTGATATTGTTCAGGCAGTTCGCCATATGCGCAAAATGAACAGTGAAATTTCCAAACTAGTAAGTATGCGTGAAGATGAACTTTTCGAGGCAGCCAAACAGTTGCAGGTTCCTTATGATCTTGTCCTTTATGTACATGAAACGGAAAACTTCCTGTTGTAAACTTTGCTGCCGGCGGTGTTGCAACTCCTGCTGATGCTGCTCTTATGATGCAGTTAGGCGCAGAGGGAGTCTTTGTCGGTTCCGGTATCTTCAAATCCGGAAATCCGGCGAAACGTGCTGCTGCTATCGTACAGGCCGTTACAAACTATACAGATGCAAAACTGATCGCTGAACTTTCATCTGACCTTGGTGAAGCTATGGTCGGCATCAACGAACAGGAAATTGAACTTCTCATGGCAGAAAGAGGAAAATAAAATGACAATCGCAGTACTTGCCCTTCAAGGAGCATTCATAGAACACGAACAAATGCTTCAAAAGCTTGGAGTTCATACCATTGAACTCCGACAGGCTTCTGATCTGCAAAAAGATTTTGATGGGATTATCCTTCCCGGCGGTGAAAGCACCGTTCAGGGAAAACTTTTACACGATCTTAACATGTTCGAACCTTTAAAAGAAAAGATTCAATCCGGACTGCCTGTTCTGGCCACTTGTGCCGGAATGATTCTCCTGGCTTCTGACATTGCTGAACAAGACGAAACCTATTTTGAAACCATTCCTATGACAGTCAAACGAAACGCCTACGGTCGCCAGCTTGGAAGCTTTCATACAAATGCTGAAGCAGCCGGTATCGGTGAAATTCCTATGACTTTCATCCGTGCCCCTTTTGTAGAATCCGTTCATGCTGACGCTTCCGGAAACACACCTGAGATCCTCAGTATTGTAGAGAATCGTATTGTCGGAGTGAAATATAAGAATCAGATGGCATTTGCATTTCATCCGGAATTAGATCAGAACACACGGATTCATGAAGCATTTCTAGGGATGATCAGATAGTTATCGCAGCATTCTCCAAGGTCTCGTGCAAGTACAGACTTTGGCTCGTTGCTCGTGTAAATAAAAGAAACCGACAGGATGTTTTCTAAATGAGCTTATCATTTTCATCCTGTCGATTTCTTTCTTTTTACTAGTACTATTAAGCAGGTTTTTTACATTGGTGTTCCAACCTCTATCAGATTTCCATCCAAATCATAAAAACGAACAATCTTCTGTCCCCAGCTATGCGTCATCAAACGATTCACAAACTTTATATCCGGATAAAGCTTATCCAGTTTTTCGACAAAAGCTTCGATATTCTTCTCCTCAAAATATAACTCACAGGAATTATTCTCTGAAATGATATCTCTTTCCAGAAAGTTCTTCCAAATTGTTTTCTCCTGAAGAACAAGTCCCTCTGTCAGAATGACATTTTCTTCATTATCAAGTATTACATCAAGTCCAAATAAATCATGATAAAATTTCTTCGATTTCTCGATATCTTCTACAACAATCAAAATATTTCTTAATCTCATACTTCATAATCTCCTTGTGAGGTTTTATACATCTACTTTCCACTCTGCCAGCGGTTTTAGCTCAATCTTTGTTCCGTTTGGAAGCGAAAACCAATGGTCATTGATTGCTTTTACCGGATACGCTTTGATTTTCTCCATAATCTCTGCTTCTGAATCTACTGCAATGGAAATGTGATCATATCCATTTTCTGATGCTGCATTCAGCTCCTCTACTTCGCAAAGCTGGATACCTTCTTTGTACCAGCATTTTCTTCCCGGTTTTTCACCGATTTCTCTCCACATATGCATCTCAAATACATCTTCAAAAAAATGTTGTGCTTCTTCATATAATTTTGTACGAATTGCCGCGTGATCGATTCTTGCCATCCTGACACACTCCTTTTTGCTTATTCTACTACTTATATTACGTTATTTCTTTTTATTTTTCATTATAAACTTAAATTGTTTAACAAAAAAACAGCGCTTTCGCACTGCTTCTCATTCCTGTCTATATTCCATGTACCTTCAAAACTACATACAGTTAAAACCAACATCATCATCCAAACCTATCACTGCTTTGGTTATGCCCTCGACCTAT